>ENA-ORBV01007861-ORBV01007861.1-microbial-mat-metagenome-genome-assembly--contig:-NODE-7861-length-18154-cov-5.038502_pt1 | contig 18154 bp, 15 predicted proteins | sample MGYA00237777_ERZ505514 | MGnify/ENA primary metagenome ERZ505514 (study PRJEB26160, sample SAMN06269048) | microbial mat metagenome | isolation source: Oligotrophic lake microbial mat | place...
GGTCCAGCGATAGCCGCCGCGACTGGCCAGATAGCAGTAGCCCGGTTGGACCCAGCCGCCAGCAAGCTGGGTGAGGATGCCTGGCCCGCTCGGTGTATGCGCAAGCCGACCGAACCATGGCACATGGACACCAGCCAGACGCGGAACGTCCTGATCAGGCAGCGTCGCGACAAACCGGCCGGCCCGCAATTCCCGGATGATGGCTCGGATGTCATCGTCCTGATAGACTAGGTGGGCGCCGCCCGCGGTGCGGTTGTGCCACACGAGACGGTCGATCATCGCCCAGCGCAGCCGACGCCCGATTACTGTCAGCGGCACGACGGTGGCAGCACTGCGCGAGAGCAGCTCCCAATTGCCGAAATGCCCGGACATGCCCATGGTCCCCTCGCGACGGCGGCAGGCCCGGATGATGGAACGCCAGTTGTCGTGCCCTTCGACGGCGATGTCGCGGCACAGCAGGCGCGGGTCCGCCTCCATCGTCACCACCGTCCACAGCCCCATCCGTCCGAAATGGCGCCACACCCGTCTCGCCGTGCGGGCGTGCCAGGCCGGAGCAGCCTCGGGATAGGCCATCGCGAGGTGAGCCCGGCAGCGCCGTACGTCGACGATCGGCAGATACGACCACAGCCAGCCCAGTTGACCACCAAACCAGAAGGCGAACCGCGGAGGGCAGATGCGCGCACAGCGCAACAATAGGTGGATCAGGCGCTCAAGCAGCAGCATTGTCATCCGTGCGCGTCTCTTGACCGCCGACTCCATAGACCGCCGGCAGAAAGCCGAACAACGCCGCCGCGGTCAGGGCGGCAGCAGGCCCGATGATCACGCCGAGCACCCCAAAGCTGGCGATGCCGCCGACCAGGCCGCAGAACAGCAGGAAGGCGAACCACAAGCTGTCGGCTCCGAGACGCTGGGCGAGCTTGCGGAACAGCAGCTCGACGACCCAGGAGGCGGTTACGCAGGCGATCGCCAGACAGACGCTCTGCAGTTCGCGACCGGTTGACCACAACACGGTGGCGTAGGGAACCCAGGCGATAGCCGGCCCGACCACCGGCAGCAGAGCGAGGAAAGCCGCGATCGCAGCCGTTCCGATGGGATTAGCCCCGGCGATCGCCCAGGCGATCAGCCCGCACACCGCGCCATGCACCAGCGCTCGGGCCACCACCCCGGCGGCCACGTACATGGCAAGGGCCCGGAAACGACCGGCCAACTCGTCGCGGCGCTCCTCGGTCAACGGCAGCCAGCGCATCAGCATGCTGGCCAGCTGGGTGCCCTGGGCGAAGAGGTAGAAGAGGGCGATCAGCGTCAGGGCGGCTGTCGCCATGACGCCGACCGTGCCCCGGAACAGGAAACCAAGCATGTCGGGCCCGACGTTGCCGTGGCCGAACAAGCCATACAGGCTGCTCCTGATCGCCTTGGTGTCCCAGGGCAGCTGGGGATACAGCTCGATCAGGTTGCCCAACTTGCGGGCCAGCGCCTCGATCGCCCGATCAAGTCTGGCGCTGTCGTTGAAGAGCACGCCACCGATCAGGTCGACGATGTGACTGGGCGAACCGAACACCAGCCAGAGCGCGCCTAGCGCGAGCAGCGCCGAGACCGTGCCGACCAGGGCAGTGGCGATGGCAGCGGCGGCAAAGCGCCGCTGATCGGCCTGCCAATGCGGGGCGACCAGCTCCAGCCGACGTAGCACCGGGAGGAAGGCGATCGGATAGGTCAGTAGGGCGATCGAGCCGGCCAGTAACAACGGCTCCCGCAACGGCCAGACCACCACGGCCAGAAAACCCACGGCGGTGGCGACCAGCAGCAGCAGCAAGGCGTGCGGCAGCCATGTACGCATGCGGTCAGCGGGATCGTCCATGGGCGGGCAACATAGGCCGAGGCGCACAGGCGAAAGGGCGGGCGGTTGCCCGGACCGTGCCGCCAGAGAGACTGCGCGGCGGAGGCCATATGCAGGCTCAGCACGCGTTCCGCTTCACCAGCGATCTCCGCACCGGCATCCAGGCGATCGACCGGCAGCACGTGGAATGGTTCCAAGCCCTCGACAACCTGCGCAAGGCGGTCGCTCTCGGCCGCGGTGAACGCTCGGTCGCCCAGGCCCTGGCCTTCGCCATCAGCTATACCCAACGGCACTTTGGCGACGAGGAAGCGGCCATGGCGGCGGCGGCGTACCCGGGTCTCAGCGCCCATCGCGCCGAGCACGCCTCCCTCGCTGCGCGCCTGTCCGAGCTGACCGCCGCGCACGGCGATGAGTTCGACACCGCCCACGAAGTCCTCGATCTGATGGCCGGCTGGATCCGCCAACACATCAGCGCCAGTGACCAGGCTTATGTCCCGGCCCTGGCCGCCCGGACTCCTTGATCGACCCGCAGGCGGCGTACACCTCGGTCATGTCCCTCATCGAACAACTCGTCTCTGCGACCGGCCTCAACCAGCAGCAGGCCGAAGGTGCAGTCGGCGCTGTCGCCCGTCTGGCCCAGACAAAGCTGCCCGCTGACCTGTTCGGCGAACTGGGCAAACTGGTTCCCGGCCTGGCCGGCATGATCGGCGGGGCGCCCAAGCCATCCGGCATGGCCGCGATGCTCGGCGATAAAGCCGGGATTGCCTCGGTGCTCTCGCAGCTAGGTATCGATCTGGGCAAGGCCGGCCCGATCATCCAGATCATCACTGCGTTCGTTCAGACCAAGGGCAGCGACGGGCTGAAGGCTGCTTTAGGCCAGTTCATCAAGTAGGCCAGGCGCGCCATCTCGACTCGTTGCGCCAGACGATAGCGGTCGACGGTCATGCGAAGCGGGAACGCACCGCGAGTCGTCGAAGAACGGATAATCCACCCCCCCGAGTTAGGGAAACCGTCCGGTAGGCGGATAGGTGTCCTCTTTTTCCTACGCAAGAACCCCAGGCAACTGCCTGGGGTTCCGTGCTTTACGCAGCTTTCGCCGGCTCAGCAGTCGTAGTATAGCTGGTACTCGAGCGGATTCGGGCGGAAGCGGGCGGCTTCGACTTCGTTGACCTTCTTGTAGCTCAGGTAGGCGTCGAGGAAGTCCTCCGAGAAGACGTCGCCGGCGGTCAGCCAGGCCTTGTCCTTCTCGAGCTCTTCGATCGCCTGGCCGAGACTGTCGCAGGTCGACGGGATCTTGGCCAGCTCCTCGGCGGGCAGGTCGTAGATATTTTTGTCCATCGGCAGACCCGGATCGATCTTGTTCTTGATGCCATCGATCGAGGCCATGAGGATCGCGGCGGTCACTAGGTACGGGCTGCCCGAGCTGTCGGGGCAGCGGAACTCGAAGCGCCGGGCCTTGTCGCCGTTGACGTTCGGGATGCGGATCGAGGCCGAACGGTTGCCTGCCGAGTAGGCCAGGTTGACTGGCGCTTCGTAGTGGGGAACCAGGCGGCGGTAGCTGTTCAGCGACGGGTTGGTGAGGGCCTGGATCGAACGGCCGTGCTTGATGATGCCGCCGATGGCCCACACGGCCTCCTGCGACAACTTGGCGTAGACGTTACCGGCGTAGATGTTCTTGCCGCCCTTCCACACCGAAGTGTGGCAGTGCATGCCGCTGCCGTTGTCGCCGAACATCGGCTTGGGCATGAAGGTCGCCGTCTTGCCGTGCTGGAAGCAGGTGTTCTTGACCGCGTACTTGTACTGGTGGACGAGGTCGCCGGCGGTGACCGCGGTGCCGAACTTGATGCCGATCTCGCACTGGCCGGGGCTCGCCACCTCGTGGTGGTGGAGATCGACTTCCATGCCCATGGTCTGCATGTTGGTGGTGATCTCGGAGCGCAGGTCCATCAGGCGGTCGGTCGGGGTGGCCGGGAAGTAGCCCTGCTTGTGCTTGATCTGCTGGCCGAGGTTGACGCCGGTATCGACGCCGCTGTTCCAGGGCGCCTCTTCCGAGTCGATATGGTAGAACGCGCCGCGCGGCTCAGAGGCGAAGCGCACGCTGTCGAAGATGAAGAACTCCGGCTCGGGGCCGAAGTAGGCGACGTCACCGATGCCGCTTTGCTTGAGGTAGGCGAGGGCCTTGTGGGCCACCGAGCGCGGATCGCGGTTGTAGCGCTGGCCGGTGCGCGGGTCGTAGACGTCGCCGAAGAAGCAAATGGTGGGCTGTTCGCGGAACGGATCGATGAAGGCGGTCGAGGCGTCGGGCTTGATGTTCATGTCCGACTTCTCGATGCCCTGCCAGCCACGGATCGAGCTGCCGTCGAAGGGCAAGCCCTCTTCGAACAGCGAGGCCTCGAGGCGGCGCGCAACGATGGTGAAGTGCTGCAAGGTGCCAAACATGTCGCCGAACATGATATCGACGTACTTGGCGCCATGATCCTTGGCGAGCTGCAGGGCCTTTTCAACGCTCATTGCGAGACTCCGTGAGTGCGGCGCCGGTTAGGCGCCATCGGTGTGGATGGGGGAAGCTAGGCAGAGGGAAGGGGCGGCAACTGCTGCTTGCTGCAGCCGTCCCGCCCCTTGACCGACCCTGCTTTTCACAGGGTCCTCAGAGATAACCTGTCAAAAGAGCACAGTGGCGCAGCACACCGGTCGGAACAAGTCCGGCCCGCAGCCGCGTCAGGCCGGCACCGCCGGCCCGGACTGCCGGCCTAGCCGGCAGTCCCCGTGGGTCAGATCGCTTCCGAACCGCGTTCGCCGGTGCGGATGCGGATACAGTCTTCGAGGGGCAGGATAAAGATCTTGCCGTCGCCGACTTTGCCTTCCTCGCCGGTACGGCCGGCCTTGATGATGGCCTGCACGGTCGGCTCGACGAACTCGTTGTTCACCGCGATCTGCAGCTTCACTTTGCGCAGCAGGTTGACGGTGTACTCGTGGCCGCGGTAGATTTCGGTGTGGCCCTTCTGGCGGCCGAAGCCCTGCACGTCGCTGATGGTCAGACGTACGACTTCGACTTCGTTGAGGGCTTCCTTGACGGCCTCCAGCTTGGATGGCTGGATGATGGCCTCGATCATCTTCATGGGGATATGTCCTTGGATCGTTGGGTAGGTGGGAGACTAGGCCTTGCCGGGCGGGGGCCAGCCCCGCCCGGAGGCCAGGCCGGTCATTGGTTGTAGGCTTCTTCGCCATGCTGGCTGAGGTCGAGACCTTCGCTCTCGTCCTCGCCGCTGGGCCGCAGACCTACGGTGACCTTGGCGACCAGGATGGCCACCGTGGCGACGACCGCGGACAGCACGACCGTGACCAGCACAGCCTTGATCTGGTTCCAGATGATCGGGTGGTCACCGGCCATGATGTTCATGTACAGATCCTTGTTCAGAGCCGGGAGGTTGGGGTTCACATCCGGGCTGAAAAAGATGCCGGTGGCGATGGCGCCGAAGATGCCGCCGATGCCGTGGATGCCGAAGGCGTCGAGGGCGTCGTCGTAGCCCAGCAAGCGCTTGAGGTAAGTGACCGCCGCGAAGCAGATGCCGCCGGCGAGCACACCGATGATCAGCGCCGATCCCGGTTCGACGAAGCCACAGGCCGGGGTGATGGCGACCAGGCCGGCGACGGCGCCGGAGATTGCGCCAAGCACGGTCGGTTTGCCGCGGACGATCCACTCGATCAGCGGCCAGCTGAGCGCTGCGCCAGCGGTGGCGACCATGGTGTTGCCGAAGGCCAGGGCGGCCAGGCCGTTGGCGCCCAGGGCGCTGCCGGCGTTGAAGCCGAACCAGCCAACCCACAGCAGCGCCGCGCCGATCACCGACAGGACGAGACTGTGCGGGGCCATCTGGGTCTCGGGGTAGCCCTTGCGCTTGCCGAGGAAGAGCGCCACCACCAGGGCTGCGATGCCCGAGGAGATGTGCACCACGGTGCCGCCGGCGAAGTCGAAGGCGGCCCAGTCGCTGGCACCGAAGCCCCAGTTAAAGAGGCCGTTCTTGCCCCACACCATGTGGGCGAGCGGGAAGTAGCACAGCATCAGCCAGATGACGGTGAAGATGATCACCGCGCTAAACTTGATGCGTTCGGCGTAGGCACCGCTGATCAGGGCCGGGGTGATAATGGCGAACATCAGCTGGAACATGCAGAACACGCCGAAGCTGATGGTCGGGGCGTAGTCGAGGTTGATCGGGAAGCGGTTACTGTGCTCGGCCAGGGCGGGATCGAAGAACACGCCCTTGAGCATGGTGAACTCGCTGAAGCCGCCCCAGTACGGGCCAGCACCGCCGAAGGCGATGGCGAAGCCGCACACCGTCCACAGCACGGTCACGATGCCGGCCAGCGAGAAGCTGTGCATCATCGTCGACAGAACATTCTTCCGCCGGACTAGGCCGCCGTAGAATAGGGCGAGGCCGGGAATGGTCATCATGAGGACGAGCAGACAGCTGGTCATCATCCAGGCATTGTCGCCGTTGTTGAGGGTCGAGGCGGCCGGATCGAGGCGGTTGGGTTTGCCATCCTCGACCTTGATCGCCGGGGTGTAGGTGCCGAACCAGGCGGCACCGGCGGCCTGCTTGGCCTCGACCGAGCCGGTGATCAGGGGCAGCTCGGGTTCTGGAGCGGCGGGCGGCGCGGCGACTTCAGCGGCTGGGACGGCCGCTGGGGCTGGCGCGGTCTCCTCGGCAAAGCCGACGCCGATACTCAGCGAGACGGCCGCCAGGAGGGTGAGCAGGGTACGCAACATGTTCAAAGTCCTCTCGGGGGGTGATGCACGATCGGCGATCGCTGATCTCCCTATGGCAATTGCCACGCCAATCCAGGCTTCCGCTCTCGTAGTTACGATGCAACCTCTTGCAGCTAGGGCCTTAGCGTTGATCGCAATGGATCAATACCGCATTATGGCGATGCTGCATTACGAAGCACTTCTGATAGGAGTTGCGTAAAATTCGGGCGACGTTGCAACTGTTGCGCGGTGCGTCATGCAACCCTGCGGGACTGGCTGTTGCTTCCGTCGATTAGGATCATCCCGTGCCGCAGATGGTCATGGGCATGCGACTCCTACGGCCCGAGAAGGCTGTCAACGGCGGATGTTGGGCCCAGGAGCAGGTCTGGTGCAATGGTGACGCCTGGTTCGCATCGCTGCTGGACGCCATTGCCAACGCCCAACGCCAGGTCTGGCTGGAAACCTACATCCTGGCTCGGGGTCAGCTTGGCGAGCGCGTGGTCGGGGCTCTGGCCGCAGCCTCCCGACGTGGTTGTGAGGTCCGCCTCCTTGTCGATGGGGTTGGCGCCGCCGCTTGGTTCCAGCACGACTCGGTCGACCGCCTGGGTTTCCCGCTCCGCGTCTGGCATCCATTGCCATGGGCTGCGGCCTGGCGGGCCGGCGTATTTCCTCGCTGGCGCTGGCTGGCCTCGATCAATCGCCGGGATCACCGCAAGGTCTGCCTGATCGACGGAGCGCAGGCGTGGGTCGGTTCGTTTAACGTGGATGACTGCCACCTGCAGGAATTCAGCGGCGATCAGGCGTGGAGGGACTGCGGAGCGGCGGTCCGCGGCGATGGGGTGGCCACCCTGATCGCGGCCTACGAGCACACTTGGCGCCGATCCTGGCCGATGACCGCCGGGCGGCTGCGCCTCCGCGCCCATCTGACCGCCCGGCTAGGAGTCGGGCAGCCGCAGCCTGCCGTTATGGGCAGACCGGCCAGCAATCTCGTCCGCCTCAACCACACCTGGGCGACCCGCCGGGCCGCCTATAGGGATCTGCTGCGTCGTATCCGCCGGGCTTCGACCCGCATTTGGATCACCAACGCCTACGTGGTGCCGCGCGGCACGCTAATGCGTGCGCTGGGCGCGGCGGCCCGGCGAGGTGTCGATGTCCGGCTGCTTGTTCCGGCCCACGCCGACATCGCCTTCATGCCGTGGGTAGGCGCGGTCTTCGCCGACAGCCTGCATGCCCTCGGCGTACGCATCTTCGCCTATCTGCCCGGCATGCTGCACGCCAAGACCATGTTGATCGACGACCTCGCCTTGGTCGGCTCGCACAATCTGAACAGCCGCAGCTTCCGGCACGACCTGGAGGCCGAGGTGGTACTGAGCGCTCCGACTTCGATGGCCGCCCTGGAGCAGACCTTCGCCGACGACTGCGCCCGATCCCGCGAGCTGCTCGGCAGCGCCTCAGCCGAGCTGACCTGGATCCAGCGCAGGCTTGGCCGCCTGCTAGTTCTCGCTAAGTGGTTCCTGTGAACGCAGATTCGGCAATAGGATCACAGCCCGGCCTGCGGCCAGGAAAGAGGTGCTGGGCATGCGTCTGGTGACCTGGAATGTGCATGCTGGGCATCGCGGCCGCGCCGCTGCGCAGTCGGCGGCGATCCGTTCGGCCGACCTCGCCGTGCTGCAGGAGGTCGTCGACGGGCCTGATCACGCCGGCGTGCTGGCTGCCGGTTGGCAATATCCGGCCTTCGCCCGGGCCCGCGGCCGGCTGGGTGGTGGAGCACAGGGCAATCTGCTGCTCGCGCGCACGCCGATCGCGACCTGGACGGCCCATGATCTGTCGAACCACCCGCTCGAACGCCGGGTCGGCCTGCACGCGCTGGTTGGCGATCTGCATGTCGTCACCGTCCACCTGGACCTGTCTGGAGCCGGCCGGCGACGCCAGCTTGCCCGCTTGCTTGCTGTCATGCCGACCAGCGGGCCGCTGGTGCTGGCCGGCGACTGCAACGACTGGTCGCTGGAACTCGACCGCCTGCTGAACACCTACGGCTTGGTCGAGGCCCATCGCGCCGTCCATGGCCGTGTCGCCCGGACCTGGCCGGCGCGCGCACCGCTGCTGGGTCTCGACCGCATCTATGTCCGCGACCTACGCGTGCTGGCCGCCGGACGGTTGGAGGCGCAGGGGAACAGCGATCATCATGGGGTGTGGGCCGAGCTGGAATCCAACCGCCCAAGCACCTAGTGGTCATAGTCAGATATAATGTAACATACAGGCCAGCGGCCCGTTATCCTTCTCGAGAATCACATGCGAGTTGCCGCCACCGTCGTCCTGTCGCCTGAGCAACGTCACCAACTGGAGTCGCTGTCGCGTGGACGTCGAGTTCAGGTTCGGATAGCGGAGCGAGCGGCGGTGGTATTGTTGGCGGAGGCCGGGAAGCAGGACATCGAAATCGCAGAGCACCTTGGGATGACTAAGCAAAAGGCTGCGCGATGGCGTGCTAGATTTCTGCAACTGGGCATCGCCGGCATTCAGAAGGATGCGCCTCGCTCCGGAACGAAGCGGCGCTTGTCCCCGGAGATGGTCCTGGAAGTAGTGCGCAAGACCACGCAGGACAAGCCTGAAAACGCCACGCACTGGAGTACGCCGAGTCTTTCGCGAGCACTAAAGATCAGTGCATCATCGGTCGGCCGTATCTGGCGCGCCCATCGGCGGAAGCCGCGTCTGGCCAGCCGCAGGTCGATGCCGAAGCCGCCTGCTACGCTACGCTCGCTGGCTGACATCCTCGCCTGAAATCGTTCTGGGGCGCCTGCTGGTACTCATGGAACCGGACGCACCGCTGGCACAGTCGGCTGCACGTAATCCGTGAGTGGGTGGCGCCACATCAAGAGTTCTCAGCTGGCTGACCTGCACACCAGGTCGCGCACATCGACGCGTAAGCCATCGACCGTGCTAATCGCCGGGTGGCTGGCATCGACGCCTACGCAGGTCAGACCGCGTACATCGAGGCAATCGAAGGAGCGCAGGTCGATGAACGGGTGATGGAACCAGCTGCCCGCCGGGATCGCCAAGGTAACACGCTCCAGCGACAACATGAATTGCCGACGGATGTCGCCACAGGCCCAGATCGGCTTCTTCAGTCCAGTGGCCGTGAGATCACGGAAGGTGACTTGACGCACCGGCCGGCCTGATTGCCACAGCGTCCGATGGTCGAACTCGTACAGTTGGGCCACATCCTCGACCGTGCAGCCCTCGATCAGCCAGCCGTCGCTCTGTGGTTGCAGACCCTGGCAGTTGGTCCGTTCGGAAGGTGAGAAGTGGAGGAATGCTGCCTGCATCTCGCTTTTGCCAGTGACTTTGTGGGCAGCCTCACCCGGCCCCTTGAACCGGCATCGGCGAACGACCAGATCAATGCAGGAAAAGCGGAAGGCGTTGCACGAGGTATTGAAGTAGCAGTCCTCGAAGGTGAACCCCCGATTGTCGGCCCCGGCGATGCAGTCGTCCCCGGTGCGGAAGTCGCAGCCACGGAAGGTGAAGCGTTCGCAGTGCATCGCGTCAAGGCCATCGTGACCGCCACGGATGGAGAGGCGATCGAAGGTCGCGTCACGGCACGATACGCAATTGAAGGCCCAGTTTGCAGAGCGGCGCACGGTGAGACCGCTCACCGTGATGTTCGAACAATTGACAAAGGCGAGGCAGTGCGCGCCGCGGAAGCCCTCCTCACCCTTGGGATTGGCGCAGTCGGCCCCATCAATGACTCCAGGGCCCTCGATGGTTACATCGGTCAGATCGTGCCCGGTGATGAAGCCGCCACCCCAGTATCGCGCGTCGTAGTCGGTGAAGTCGCTGGACCCGAGCAGCACCGCTCCCTCATCGAGCTTGACGGTGACGTGCGAGCGCATGCGCAGGGTCCCGCTGACGAACGTGCCGCGCGGGATAAGCACCACGCCGCCCTGTTCGCCGACGGCATCTATGGCACGCTGCAAGGCGACTGTCTGTACGCCGGGGGCATCGGCCACAGCACCGAATTCGATGACTGAACGGATTGGGGTCTGCATGCGCACTTCATAAGCAGTAAAACTGACCAGCCAAGTAGGCTAGTCGTGAGTCTTGGTGACAACGCGGCCGACCTCAGGATCAGACGACTAGTTGATCCGCGCAGGCAGGACCACAACGACGCGGCCGGCCAGCTGCAACCGCCGCAGCAGCGCCAAAGCGGCGTCATTGTGCAGCCAGCGATGGTACCAGGTCTCGTTACGGAAGACGACCTTGCCGGCAAAGAACGTAGCCCGAGGGAAGTCACGCGCGACTTCCAGACATAGCCCTTCGGCTTCGTCCACCACGTCGGTACCCATGGCCATCCGTGAGGTCGCAGGCAACCCCTGGGAACGTGCCAGGGCTACGTAACGGGAGAGATCGCTCTCGACCTTGCGACGGAGTTCGTCAACCGCGTCCTCGCCCTTGAACGAGCCAGAATCAATCACTCCGACCGAGATGAACACCACGCCAGAGAAATGCTGTGGAAAGGCCCGCATCGCATTCAACACGGTATGGATGCCGATGCCGTTGTAGCCGCTGACCAGGATGGCGGCCACCGGCTTGCGTGCATCGACCGGCCCCGGGTCCACCGTCGTCGCAACCGGGATCTCCTCCAGCTGGCGGTACAACTTCAGCAGCCCCATGGTCACCCCACGGTAATGGCGGTTGATGAGAATGCCGCCGACTGCGATGGCCGCGATGGCTCCGGCTGCGACCAGGGCGCCGTCATGCAGATGGGTGACGCTGGCATGCACCAGGACGACACTGCAGACCAGAGTGGCGGTCGCGAACAGAGCCAGACGCCGACGACGCTTCGGGCTGCCCCGCTTGACCCGCACCCAGTAGCGCAGCATGCCGAGCATCGATAGGGAGAAGGTCAGGAAGACCGAGATGGCATAGATGATGACGAGTTGCTGGATGCCGCCGCCGGTGACCAGGATTGCCAGGGCGGCGCCATAGGCCATCACCAGCACGGCGTTGCCGGTGGTCAGGCGTTCTGAGAGAGCTGCGTATTTGCGCGGCATCCAGCCATCGACCGCCATGTTGGCGACCACCCGTGGGCCACCGACGAAGCCGGCCTGGGCAGCGGCGATCAGCAGGGCCGCCGCGGACAGCATCGCGGACCACACCAGCACCGTGCTGCCCGGCCATCCAGCAAACACGGCCAGCGCCAAGGAGGCATTCATCGTCCGTTCGGTGGACGGCTGGATGCCCCACAGCAGGTAGCAGACAATCAGGCCCGAAGCGACGATGGAGAGCGACACCGCGATGTACAGCAGGGTACGTTTGGCGTTGGCCACCTTCGGTTCACGCAGCAAGGGCAAACCATTGCTGACCGCCTCGATGCCGGTGTAGGTACCACCACCGATGACGAAGGCGCCGACAAATAGGGTCAGCATGCTAAACGCGCCTGTAAGCTTCCAGTTGGAGACGAAGGCGTCTCCAATCTCGCGGGCTACAGCGGGGGCATGCGGCACCTGCTGGATCACCCCGGCGACGATCAACAAGGCGTGCACGATCAGAAATACGACAAAGAATGGGGCCAGGGCATAGACTGGCTCACGTACGCCGCGCAGGTTCAGCACGGTCAACAGCCCTAGGCCGGCCAGGGCGCAGGGAGTGCGCAGATTGGCGTATTCTGGAGGTAGCAGGCTAAAGAAGGCCGCCGAAGCCGCCGCCAGCGAGATGGCGATGGTAAAAACGTAATCAAGAATCAACGCCGACCCGGCAACCAGGCCGGTATGCCGGCCAAGCATCCGGGTGGATACGCCATATCCGCCGCCGAACGGGAAGCTTTCGACCAACGCGCTGTAGGCAGCCGCAAGTAGACACACGGTCAAGGCGGTCGCTGCCGCTAGCGGTAGGGCGAGGTACTCGTGACCCTTGAGGACCTTGAAGGCCTCTTCGGGCCCGTAGGCGCAGCTCGATAGGGCATCCGAACCCAGACCGATCCAAGCGAGCAGGGGCACCAAGGCCAGTTTGTGGAACATCGTCCGGTCCGCAAAATCGCGCGGGGCGCCGATGAGGGCGCGACGGATACGGGAGATATAGCCCTGAGGGGCGGTCATAAGGGTAGAATACGATAGGGTGGATCTGGGGGATGGAATCCCGAAGGACTCGGCCCAGGTCTGTCCGTTACCCCCATTCCTCTTGCCACCACCGCCCTCCACGCCAGGGTGCCGCCCGTGCTGCTGGCAGACCGCATTACTCTGGCCCGCCTCTTCATCGCCCCGATCGCGGTGGCGGCCTATCTTCTGCTGCCTGTTGACGGCCAAGTTTGCTTCTGGGCTGCAGGATGGATCTGCGGAGCGGCAGAGATGACCGACTGGCTCGATGGCAAGGTCGCCCGGGCACGCAATGAAGTCAGCGATTTCGGCAAGCTGGCAGATCCATTCTGCGACGTCTTCTACCGCATGATGGTCTACCTCGCCTTGCTACTGCCGGCCGGTGGGGTGGGCTTTGCCGTCAGCGTCGATGCCGTTGGCGGACTGCAGCAGTCCGTTTACTTGGTCAGCGTCGCCGCTGATGGGAGTCCCGTGCTGGGTGCCGGCCTGATGCCGTGGATGCCGGTCATGCTGATGGTGATGCGCGAGATCGTCCAGGGTGCACTCCGCGCGATGTGCGCCTCTCGGGGGCTGGTTTTGGCCGCCCGCTGGAGTGGCAAGGTCAAGGCGTGGGTGCAGGGAGCGGTCCTCATCATCGCCATCGCCCTGCCGGCCGTCTGCTTCGGACGCGAGACCTGGATGCTGCACGCCGCGGCATGGGGTTGCTGGCTCGCCGCTATCCTCAGCCTGGCCTCCCTCGCGGAATACCTCCTGGTCAACCGTTCGGTGCTTGCAGCGCTAGTCCGCCGCACCCCCTAAGCGTCCTTGATGTCTTGCCCGTCAGGACGTACACCGTGGTTGTGACCCCCCGCATCCTAGCCGTCCTGTGCGCCGTGACCCTGGTGGTCGCTGGCGAATCAGCCAACCCACTCGACCAGGCTGAGGTCATTCTCCGCATCCGCGATGGGGCCTGGGTGGACCGCGAGGCGACCCGCTTCGCTGCTGCCTATGGTTCTGATCTGGCCAGTGTCCGGGCTGAACTCGCCCGCGTCCTGTTCCGCTCGCGCGGCTTCGAAGGCATCGACCTCAGCCGTCCGGCTCTGGTCGCCTGGCGTTCGGGCAATGCCCCGCTGCTGGTCGCCATACCCGTTTCGAACCGTAATGAATTCCTCGCTTCCTTTGGCGCGATTGACGGCACCGAGGCCCCGCTGGTGCGCACCGGCGAGCGCGATGGCACGGTGATCTACAAGCAGAATCAGCCTGCGGGGGAATGGGAATACCGGCTGCTGGTGGCCGGCAACGTCGCCTACCTGGCCCGCACCACCGATGAATGCCGGCGCCTTGCCACCGCATTGGCCGTCCCGGTGACCGACCCCTCCGCCGCGCCGGTCGAGCTGATGCTGCGTGGTCAGGGCATCCGCTCGCCCCGTCTGCCCGGCGCCGATTGGCTTGACGATCTCCCGGCATCGCCGATCGACGGTGCTGAACTGACTCTCGTGCCGGGATTGTTGAGCCGTGGCTGGGACGGGATTGCCGACCAGGTCAGCTACATTAGCATCACCGCCCGAACCAACACGGCTGGCAGCCTGATCCTGAATGCCCGCCTCAATGCCCGCCCCGATTCCGTGCTGGCTGGATGGATCACCGCCCAACGGCCAGACACCGGGCGTATCGCCGGTCAGCTGAAAAGGCCTGACACGGCCGTTCTGATCTGCGGACAGCTGACCTTCCAGGGGCAGCTCGAGCGCTGGGGCTTTGACCAGGCGGAATTGCTGCGCACCGCCGGAGGACGGAACTGGACGGAGAGCGCCGATGGTGCCTTCCGGGGTCTGTGCACCCTGGCCGAACGTACCGGCGCGTTCGCCCTGGCTGTCGAGCGCACCTCCAAAGGCCTGCTCCAGCATTGGGTCGTCGAGCATCCCCGAGCCCTGGAAGTCGCCCAGTCGGCCGCCCAGGTCGCTTCCGCCCTGCGTGGCAGCGAAATGACCAGTCTCAACGTAAGCGGGCGTCCGGCCATGGGCATGACCACGCCAACCGTTGCCACGGTCTGCGCCTCCAGCGACCGGCATGCGGTCAGGACTGACGATCATGCCGACAAGCACCCGGCGACGGCAGCTGGCGACCTGCTGCAACGGCTGGAGCAGCCCGGCATACTGACCGAGCAGCCATCGCTTGCGACGGTATGGGTCGATCTCGCCCTGGCGTGGAATGCCCCACCGACTGCCGAAGGCGAGCGGGCCGAGCCGGTCGTCCTTACGGGCGCGCTCCGTCCGACTGGCGCCAGCGGGCTGGACCTGTCGACCTCGGTACCGCTTGGCGCACTCGGCAAACTGCTGGGACGACTGCACAAGCCCGCCACCAAGAATGACTGACGGCCTACTCATCGCGGCCTTTGGCGGCCCCCAACCAGGCTGCTGCGGACGTCGGTCCGAATGCCCGAAAGGGCCAGGCTGCGAAGCCACATGCTTCGTCTCCGGTATCCTCAACGACGATCCGGCACAGACGTCACGGATCGCTGAAGTGGTCGCCCATTATCGTCATTTCGGTGGATTCAGCCCATACAACCGACTCGCCGCTGCCCAGGCCGATGCGCTACGTGGCGAACTCGCCCGACGTGGCCGGCAGATGCAGGTCGAACTCGGCTTCCGCCACTGGAATCCATGGATCCGCGAAGCGTGTGATCGTCTGCAGGGTTGCGACCGGGTGGTCGGGCTGGTGCTTGCACCACATGCGGCAGCGCGATCGACCGACCTGTATCGCTCGGCCGCACCACGAGAGGACATTCGCTGGAGCGGCTCGTTCCACGACCATCCCGGTCTGGCCACTGCGACAGCCGACCGGCTGCGCCAGGCGACCTTGGGATGGAGCCAACAGCGCCTCGACCGGGCCGCGCTGTTGTTCACCGCGCACGCCATCCCGCAACCCGCGGAACGGGCGAGCGGTTACCGCGACCTGGTCGCACTCAGCGCCCGCTTGGCCGCCGAAGCCTTCGGCAAGCCGGACCATCAACTCGCCTTCCAGAGTGCGCCGGCAACCAGCCGCATTCCGTGGTCGTCCCCACAGGTCAGCCAGGCTCTGGCTGACTTGCGGCATCTCGGCCACGAAGACATCGTGATCCAGCCCATTGGATTCCTCGTCGACCACATGGAGGTTCTCTACGATCTTGATGTCGAAGCCCAGTTGCAGGCAGACCGCCTGGGACTGCGCCTGACGCGGGCAGCCACGGTCGGTGACCACCCTGCGTTCATCGCAGCTTTGGCCGATACGGTGGAGACGGCACTCGCTTAACGGCAGGGATACCGGGGCCAGTCGGTCGAGCGTACCGCCATCCGGCATTTCCATCCTTGTCCCGCCGCCCTGGCGCGGATCATCCCGCCCCGCCATGAACGAGCCCCGCACCTACGAGCATTCCGTCATCGAGCCCAAGTGGCAGCAGACCTGGGAGTCGGCCAAAGCCTACCTCGTCCGCGACGACCTCCCGCGCGAGAAGTGCTATTACGTCCTTGAGATGTTTCCGTATCCCTCGGGCAAGCTGCACATGGGCCATGTGCGTAACTATTCGATCGGTGACGCCGTGGCGCGTTACAAGCGGATGCGCGGACTGCATGTCCTGCACCCGATGGGCTGGGACTCGTTTGGACTGCCGGCCGAGCAGGCGGCGATCGAACGTGGAGCCCACCCCGGCACCTGGACCTATGAGAACATCGCCTACATGCGCGGTCAGCTCAAGCGCATGGGCTTTAGCTACGACTGGACCCGCGAGTTCGCCTGCAGCGATCCCGGCTACGCCGCGCGCGAGCAGGACATCTTCCTCGACCTGGTCGAGAAAGGGCTGGTCTATCGCAAGTCCAGCTTGGTGAACTGGTCGACCGGCCTGAATTGTGTACTGGCGAACGAACAGGTCGTCGACGGCAAGTGCTGGCGCACCAACATGCCGGTGATCCAGAAGGAACTGCCGCAGTGGTACCTGCGCATCACCCATTACGCCGATGAACTGCTCGGCAATCTGTCGGCGCTTGAGGGCAGCTGGCCTGACGCTGTGCTCAGCCAGCAGAAGCACTGGATCGGCAAGAGTCAGGGTGCCGAAATCGACTTCGCGGTCGAGGGCCACAGCGACCTCAAGTTGACGGCGTTCACCACCCGCCCGGACACCATCTTCGGCGTCACTTTCATGTCGATCGCGCCCGAGCACCGGCTGCTCGACCGTATCGTCCCAGACAGCCATCGCGCTGCCGTCGAGGCATTCAAGGCCGAGGTCCGCAACGTCTCAGCGCAGGAGCGCACCGGCGACACCGCAGAGAAGAAGGGCGTCTTCACCGGCGCCTTCGCGATCAACCCAGTCAATGGCCACAAAGTGCCGTTGTACGCGGCAAATTTCGTCGTCGCTGATTACGGCACTGGTACCGTCATGGCGGTACCGGCACATGACGACCGCGACCACGCCTTTGCCCTGAAGTACGGCATCGAGATCATCGAAGTCATCCAGCCAGTTGACCCCGCCAAAGCCAAACCGGTCTCCGAAGCGGCATTCACCGAGGCTGGCGTGCTGGCCGGCAATTGCGCGCAGTTCAGCGGCATGCCCTCCGACGAGGCCAAGATCGCGATCACCACCTGGCTGACGACCAGCGCGAAAGGCCGCGCTGTCACCACCTTCCGCCTGCGCGACTGGTGCCTGTCGCGCCAACGCTACTGGGGCAACCCGATCCCGTACGCCTACACCGACAAGCTCGGCGCCGTGCCGCTACGCAAGTCGGACCTGCCGGTGACGCTGCCGACCGACGTGGTCTTCGACGGCAAGGGCAACCCGCTGGAAAAGCACGCGACCTGGTCGGTGACCGCCAACGATGGCTCCCCGCTGAGCATCCGTGGACCGCAGGGCCCTGAAGTGGCCCGCCGCGAGACCGACACCTGCGACACCTTCATGGAGTCGAGTTGGTACTTCGCGCGCTATACCTGCCACGACAACACCAAGCCAGACCTCGGGTGCGCCGCTCCGCTAGACAAGGCGCGGGTCGACCACTGGCTGCCCGTCGACCTGTACATCGGCGGCATCGAACATGCCGTGATGCATCTGCTGTATGCACGCTTCTTCCAGAAGGCGCTGTGCGACATCGGCTACACCACCAAGCGCGAGCCGTTCAAGCGCCTGCTCTGCCAGGGCATGGTGTGCATGGAAACGCTGTACCGCGAGAATCCCGGCGAGAAGAAAACCTACTTCTACCCGGATGAGATCGATGTTGAGCGCGACGCCAAGGGTCGCGTCTTCAAGGCTACTGCCAAGTCCGACGGCGCCCCAGTGCAGATCGGCCGAGTGCAGAAAATGTCAAAGTCGCTGCGTAATACCGTCGATCCACAGTCTCTGGTCGAGCAGTATGGTGCCGACAGTGCCCGCCTGTTCGTCCTCTCCAACGTCCCACCGGAACTCGATGTCATCTGGAGCTGTCTCTTATACACATCTGACGCTGCCGACGAATAGAGAGGTGTAGATCTCGGTGGTCGCCGTATCAT
>ENA-ORBV01007862-ORBV01007862.1-microbial-mat-metagenome-genome-assembly--contig:-NODE-7862-length-18153-cov-4.896603_pt1 | contig 18153 bp, 14 predicted proteins | sample MGYA00237777_ERZ505514 | MGnify/ENA primary metagenome ERZ505514 (study PRJEB26160, sample SAMN06269048) | microbial mat metagenome | isolation source: Oligotrophic lake microbial mat | place...
TGCGTCGGCAGGTGTCGTCGCGGTTGGCGATGGATGCCGGCGTATTTCGCCGCATCACGCCGGGGCTGCCTGGGTGGGGGCTTACGGTGGGTGGCGCGTATGCCTTCGCGCGTCCGTTGCGCACAGCGCCTGCGGCGCGAGGGGTGCAGGTGCGCCCGACGGGCTCGCAGTGGAGCACGGTGTACGAGCAGTTCTATCTCCAGGCGCCGCACAACTTCGTGTTCCGTCGGACGCATCAGGCAGCAGATCGGCTCTTCAACGCCTTCGATTACGGCCACGCAATTCTCTACGAAGTGCTCCTCACGCGGCGCGAGGTTGCGGTCGAACGGCTCGAGACCCGCGAGTATGCGAAGCTCACCGAGCGCATTCTGAACGCGCCGCCCCGCCTGCCGGCACCGGAAGACGCGATCGAGCCGATGTACGCACGACTCGCCCCCGAAGCGAAGATGATGTTCGAATGGGCGCACCTGCTGCATCGGCAGGCGTACGATGTGCTCGCGGATGAACGGCTGAGCCAGGAGGAGAAGGACCGCGAGATGGCGCTGCTTGAGCGCTACTACTTCTCGCGCCGCGACCTCGCCTTCAGCCGCCATCCGAAGACGATGACACTGATGCAGGAGCAGCCGTTCTCGCTCGCCTTCCGAAAGGATTTCCCCAAGTTCAACGGATTGATCTGGGCCTACCACTGGCTGCAGGTCGGGCTGTACGAGCCGCTCATGGTCGGCACGAATGCGACGGAGCGGCACGCGGGCGTCGCCGCGACGATCGCGCGCTTCCGGCAGATGACGGTCGATGGCCCAAACAACTACCCCGTCGTGATGCCGATGACGGCGGCCATCGCCCCAGAGTTCGCGAAGCGGTATCCCACCATCGCGATCGTGTTTGACAATCTCCACTCGATGCACGATGTCGTCTCGGATATTCTCGCGAACCGGAATGTCCCCATGGACCGGAAGCGGGCCGAGATCCTCAAGGCGGCGTCGGCCTACCGTGACGACACCACCGAGGTCATGTCCGTGGCCGGCTGGCGGAAGATGACCGAGATGATGGGCATTCAGAATCAGGGAGGCCCTGCGGTCGGTTTCCTCTCGGCACTCCCCACCCCGACCGTTCCGCGCGGCTTCGTGATGCGGCACGACAAGGACGGAAACCACATCGGGGAGCACGAGCACCACTAAAGCGGCCTGGCGGGATTGTTCGTGTAGGGGATTCCCCTAGCAAAGTTCGGTATCGTCCTTATGGTCGGGAGCGCGCCACAGAGGCACTCTTCCTACCATGAGCGACGACCTGATTCGCGTGATTCTCGCCGACGACCACAGCGTCGTCCGAGCCGGCCTCAAAGCCGTGCTCGGCGCCGCTAAGGACATGCACGTCGTGGGAGAAGCCTCCAGCGGCCCTGAGGCCGTGGCGCTGGCGGAACGCCTCAAGCCTCATGTGGTGGTGATGGATCTCTCGATCGGCGAGATGGATGGGGGCCAGGCCACCAAGCTGCTGATCGAAAAGGGGATTCCCTCGCGGGTGCTCATCCTGACGATGCACCCGGAAGAGGAGTTCCTGGTCCCCATGTTGGAGGCGGGTGCCAGCGGCTTCCTGCCGAAGACCGTACCGGATCGCGAGCTGCTCGATGCGGTGCGCACGGTGGCACGGGGTGAGGTCTACGTGCGCGCAGAAGCGGCACGTATTCTCGCCAAGGGCTATCAGCGCAAGGATCCTATGCACGAGGATCGGACGCGCTACGAGAAGCTCACCGAACGCGAGCGTGATGTGCTGCGGCTGACAGCGCAGGGTTACAGTGCGCCGGAGATCGGCGGGCGGCTCTTCATCTCGCCGAAGACAGTGGACACGTACAAACAGCGGATCCAAGACAAGCTTGGCCTGAGCCACCGCCACGAGTACGTGCAGTTCGCCCTGCGGCTCGGGCTGTTGCACGCATAAGGGGAGTCTCCGGACTCCCCCGACGCGACCCGGCGGACCATATTGGGCCTGTGCTCACTACCCAGTCAAAACTTCGCTACATCGTCGTCGCCGGGGTGCTCGCGCTCCTCATTGTCGGGGCCGTGGCGCTCAACGCCACCCAACGCGCCGCGGCCGAGGGTGTCGAGGACCCCGCGCTGCGGCTCGTGCAGGCGCTCGTCGTCATCCTTCTCATCCTTGCCGTGGTGCTGGCGTGGTTCGCCTACGCGAGCCTCCACGACGATCTGGTGCGCCGAGAGGAGGTCGAGGCCGCGCTAAGAGCCTCCGAAGCCAAATTCTCCGGCATTCTTGAAATCGCCGCGGACGCGGTCATCTCGGTCAACGATCGGCAGCAGATCCTGCACTACAACTCGGGCGCGGAGCGCATCTTCGGTTGGAAGGGGACCGAGGTGCTCGGACGCGAACTCTCCTTCCTCCTCCCCGTCCGGCATCGCACCACGCATGACCGCCATGTGCAGGGGTTCGGCGGTTCGGCGGAGACCGCGCGGCAGATGGGAGAGCGCCGTGTGATCTCGGGACTCCGCCGCGACGGCACCGAGTTCCCGGCCGAGGCGTCGATCTCCAAGCTCGCGCTCGGGAACGGCGAGCGGGTCTACACGGTCGTGCTCCGTGATGTCTCCGAACGTAAGCAGGCGGAGGAGTTGGAGTCCCATCTGACGCATGCGATGGCCCTGCTCGGCGAGACCCTTGAGGTCGAGGCCACCGAGCGTTCGATCGTGCAACTCCCGCTCGGCTGGCTCTGTGATGGGGCCGTGCTTGACGTCGTGACGGGTGGAGCGGCGCTCCGACGTGTGCCGGCGCGTCCCGAGGATCCGGCACTCGCCGCTGCGCTCGCACGCGTGGCGGAGCGCCCGCTCGATCTCGATTCCCCCTCGCGCGTTGTGGATGTGATGCGGACGATCGAAGCCGAGCTGGTCGCGGAGGTGACCGACGAGTGGCTCGAGGCACACACGGTCGATGAACAGGAACTTGCGCATATGCGGGCCCTCGCCATGCGCCGTGTGCTGTTCCTGCCGCTTGTGGCGCGCGAGCATGTGCTTGGGGTGTTGATGATGTTCCGTGGGGCGGACCCGCGTCCGTTCAGCGAGGCGGAGCAGCGGATTGCCTCGGAACTCGCGCTCCGTGCCGCCTTCGCCCTCGACAACGCGCGGCTCTACGAGACCGCGCAACAGGCGACCATTGCGCGGGACCACGCGCTGGGCGTGGTGTCGCACGATCTCCGTAATCCGATTTCGGCCATCGGGATGTGCGCGCGGGCATTATTGACCGCACTCGATGACACGGACGACGAGAAGCGTGGGCTCGTGACGACGATCGTCGACTCGACCGAACTCACGCAACGCATGATCCGGGACCTGCTCGACGTCGCGAGCATCGAGGTTGGTCGCCTCGCAGTCGAGCGCCGTGAGGTGGATGCCGGCACGGTCCTCGAGCGGGCGTCGGCACTCTTCACGCGCGATGCCGCCGAGCGGGGGGTGACGCTGCACAGGGACGCTCCCGCTGAGCCGCTGCGCGTGACGGGCGACGAGGAGCGCTTGGTGCAGGTGCTGGCGAATCTCTTGGGCAACGCGTTGCGCTTCACGAGTCGCGGCGGACAGGTCACGCTGGGCGCGCGGCGCACCGGAAGCGACGTCGAGATCCACGTGCGTGACAACGGCGCGGGCATCCCCGCGAGCGAGCTCGGTCGGATCTTCGATCGCTACTGGACCGTGCGTCGCAATGCGCCGAAGGGAGGCACGGGGCTCGGTCTCGCGATCGCGCGCGGCATCGTGGAGGCGCACGGCGGGCGACTCTGGGCCGAGAGCGCCCCGGGGGAGGGGAGCATCTTTCGCTTTACGGTGCCCGTCGGCTGAGCACTTCGCGGTAGCTGACGTCGAGTCGGTCCATTTCGTGCTCCCAATTGCGTGTCTCCACGGTGCGCCGCGCGCCGTCGCGGAGCCGTTGTTGCAGCGCGCGGTCGTGATAGAGCCGGAGCATGGCATCCGCGCACGCGCGTCGATCCATCGCCGTGTACGCGAGGCCGTTCTCCTCGTGGCGGAGATGGTCCGCGACTCCTCCGGCGGGCGCGGCGATCACGGGCGTTCCCGACGCCATGGCCTCGAGCACAACGAGCCCGAGCGTTTCCGTGGTGCTCGCGAAGAGAAATGCATCCGCGCTGGCGTAGAGTGAGGGGAGTTCGCGCTGGCGATCGATGTTGCCCAAGAAGGTCACGGTGCGTGGCGCACGCGACTTCAGCGACTGGAGACTCGGTCCCGCACCGGCAACGACGAAGCGGACCGCATCGGCTCCGAGTTCGCGTTCGACGAGTCCGAAGGCATCGAGCAACACGTCGACGCCCTTCTCTGGTGCGAGGCGCCCCACGTGGACGAAGGTGAAGGCGTTGCCCATCGTCAGCCCCTGTCGCACGGCGAGTGAGCGCTTGCCCGGATGAAAGAGCACGTCATCGACGCCGCGCCCCCAGACCTCGACGTCCGCAAGTCCGAGTGCCCGGAGGTCGTCGCGCGACGGGGCCGAGGGTGTGAAGATGCGCTCCGCGTTGGCGTGGAAGCGTCGAATCCAATTGGTCACGGGCGTCCGGAGGAAGGGCACGCCGTACGACTCGGTGTACTTCGCGAAATCCGTATGGTAGGACGTCGTCACGGGGAGGCCGCTGGCCCGCGCGGCCCGTACGCCCATGCGGCCGATCATGAACTCCGTCGCACTGTGGACGATGTCGGGCTTGAACCGTGCGATCACGTCGCGCACGACGCGGTGCGAAGGCGCCGCGAGGCGGATGTCCGAATAACCTGGGAGTGGGATCGACGGGATCGCGGTGACGCCCTCGTCGGTCATGCTCCGTTCGAAGATACGCGGGATATTCGCCGGATAGCGCGGGGCCACGACCTCGACGTCCCATCCGCGCGCGCGGAGTCCGGTGACGGAGAGTGCCGTGACGACGCTGACGCCGTTCACCTGCGGGGGATAGGTGTCGGTGCAGAACAGGATACGCATAGTGCGGTGACGTAGCGCGCCGTCCGTCACCGACGTGTGACGGTCCGGTCACGAATCAGGCAGTTGTACGGCGCGACCAACACGTGAGGCGGTGATCAGCGCACCGCGGCGTGACGGGAGCGTCGGCGGGGCGTGACGGAGCCGCGACATGTTCGTGCTCGCTTCGTCGTGTGGCGAAACGATAATGATGGGCGACCGATCGGCTCCTCCCCGCTCTCCGAGGCCCAGATGCTCACCGCGTCGCCCGTTCGTCGTGTTGTCCTCGTCGTGCGCGATGGCCTCGCTCCTGACCGGTGCCGCCCCCGAGCGACACGGGCTGCAGGGCGATCGATTCCACATCCCGCGGCCACGCGGTACGCTGCATCCGCTGCCGCGGGTGCTCGCGGACCACGCCCTGCCCACGTCGGCGTTCTTGGCCACGATGCCGATGCTCTTCACGGGAATCGCGCATCGCATGGCCGTGCATCTTGGCATCCAGCACGCGCAGTTCCGCGGCAGCGATTGTGCGGAGATTCTCGACACCGCCCAGCCCACGCTGCGCGATCAGCGGCGTGGATTGATCGTGTTGCATCTCCCGGACGCCGATCGGGCCGGACATGCGAGCGGATGGATGTCCGACGCGTATGCGGTCGCGGCGCGTCGCATGGATGCCACAATGGGACGCGTGCTGGAGGCGATCGACGTGGACGATCCCGCCACGCTCTTGATCGCGCTCGCCGATCATGGTGGTGGCGGGGCCGTACTCGATCATCACAACAGCGAACACCCACTCGACACGACGATTCCGATGTTTCTCGCGGGCGGGGCGGTCCGTCCGGGCGCACCGCTCACCTCCGCCCTCTCACGGGGCGGGCTCGTGGAGGCGGCGTGACCACTGCCGTGTGCCACCCGTGGTCGCGTTGGGGCCGCCGGTCGTTACGCGCCTGTTGCCGCACTGAGAAATGTCCGGGACAGGACGCCCCGAGCTTGAGGACACGATGATGCGGCTACCTCTCATGACCCGACTCGACGCCCGTGACCGTGCGCTCTTCCTGCGCTGGGTGATTGCGGAGCACACCCCGCTGCGGACGAAGCGCGCGTGGACGAGGCTCACGCATGTCGGGGGCGCGCGCGTATCGATTCTCGCGGTCCTGCTGCCGATGCTCTTTGCGAACGGGGCGCTGCAACTCGCCGCGATGCAGGGCGCGTGGGCCCTGACGCTGTCGCACCTGGCGGTGCAGGTCATCAAGCGGCGCGTGTTGCGGGAGCGCCCGTCGGTGCGCGTCACCGCCCTCACGCACGTGGCTGTGCCCGACAAGTTCTCGTTTCCCAGTGGACACTCCTGCGCTGCGATGAGCGTCGCGTTCGTCTACGCGATGGCCTTTCCGGCGCTGAGCTCGTCGCTGCTCCTGCTGTCATCGCTGGTGGGCTGGTCCCGCGTGCGGCTCGGTGTGCACTACCCAGGGGATGTGCTCGCCGGTCAGGCGATCGCGATTGCGGCGGGTGTGGTTGTGCTCGGCCTCTGGTAGTGCGGATCGTTCCACGGTCCGAGGGTGCCTCGCTACGGCTCGCCCTCTTTACGGATACGTTCACGCCGCAGATGAACGGCGTGTCGCGGACACTGGAACGGTTGGTGTCGGCGGTGGAGGCGCGCGGCGGTGCGGTGCGCGTCGAGACCGTCGAAGATCCCGCCGCGCTTCCGGATGCGCGCGTGGTGCGGTGGCCAAGTGCCCCGTTCTGGGCCTATCCGCAGCTGCGCGTCTCCGCCCCCGTGCGGGCGAAGGTCTCCGCGGGCCTTACACGGTGGCGTCCCACGCTCGTTCATGCGACGACCCCGTTCGGCGTCGGGCTCGCGGGACGGACGGCCGCGCGCGCGATGGGACTGCCGTTCGTGACGTCGTATCATACGTCATTCGGCGAGTACTTGAAGCACTACGGACTCAGCGCACTCGATCGCGCGTCGTGGCCCTACCTGCGGTGGTTCCACAACAGTGGTCGTCGCACCTTCATCCCTTCACAGACGGTCGCGAAGGAACTCCAAGGGCAGGGATTCCGCGATCTGCGGATCTGGGGGCGTGGAGTCGATCCGACCCGCTTCCATCCGCGCTTCCGTTCCCCCGAAATGCGGGCGGCGATGGGTGCTGGACCGGACGATATCGTCGTCGCGTATGTGGGACGACTCGCGCCAGAGAAACAGGTCGCGCTCGCGCTCGATGCGATGCGTGTCGTGTCGCGGCGGCATGCGCATGTTCGCATGGCCATCGCGGGTGAAGGCCCCGATGCCGCACGGTGCCGTGCCCTCGCGCACGAACGGACCTGGTTCGCGGGCCCGCTGAGCGGAGATGCGCTCGCCGCGTTCTATGCCTCAGCCGACGTCTTTGTATTCCCCTCGACCACCGAGACCTTCGGCAATGTCGTGCTCGAAGCGATGGCGTCCGGTCTGGCGGTGGTCGCACCGGACCGCGGCGCGACGCTGGAGTTGGCCAGTCGCGAGAGCGCTCAGTTGTTCAAGGGCGGAGATCTCGACGCGCTCGTCGATGCACTCGACGGGCTGGTCCGCGATGCGCCGCGTCGCGCGGACTTGCGGGCGGCTGGGCATCGCGTCGCGCAGTCGCGGAGTTGGGATGCCATCTGGGATGGTCTCCTGCGCGAGTACCTGGAAGTCGCGGCCGCTCCCGGCAGCACAGGACGCGTGACCCTCCGCGAAGCGAAACGTGTGATGTAGGTCACGCGTCAATCTCTGGATGCGGGCGGGAGCATATTGTCCCGACGGGGTAGCAGCCCCGACCCGTATGGCCGATATTCCGACCGTTGCGGTCAGGTGCCTTCGTGTGAGTGCGAGCGCCTGCCACCGGTCCGCCCCACAGAGGAGAGCCGACAGTTGACCGTCCGATTGATCCTCCTGATGGGAGTACTCCTGCTGTCGGCGTGCGGCCGCGCGGGGTTGTTGCCGCGTACGACGCCGGTTCCGGAGTCCGAGCGCCTCGCCGCTCCGGGGGCGCCCGCGCCGATCGTTCCGTCCGTCGCTGTGAGCGCCACCGCTCGCGCGCGGGGTTCCGCCGATGCGCCGCCGATCTCCGAGGGGCGTACTGGGCCCAGCAATGAGATGGTCCGGGTAGCCGTTCTGGGGCTGACCACCGAGATTCCCCCGCCGGTCTGGGACATCGAGGTCGCGCCCTTCGAAACGCACAGCCGGGTCGAGTATTTCGTCGGCCGGTTCAGTGGCCCGATGCGCGCCTCATTCGAACGCGCGATGGAGCGTCAGTCGCGCTACGCGCCGATGATCCATGAGCGCCTGCGCCGCGGCGGGCTCCCCGAGGACATGATCTATCTCCCGCTGATTGAGAGCTGGTATGATCCCCACGCCTACTCGTCGGCCGCGGCGGTGGGCATGTGGCAGTTCATGTCCACCACGGCGCGTGCGGTGGGGATGCGCGTGGACTGGTGGGTGGATGAGCGCCGGGATCCGGTGCGCGCGACGGATGGTGCCGTCACGTACCTGAATCAGCTTCGCGAGGCCTTCGACTGCTCGATCTACCTCTCAGCCGCAGCGTATAATGGCGGCCCAGGGCGGATCTCACGCGGGCTGGCCGCCAACGCCTCCTCGCTCGAAGGCGTCGCCGGCGAGGCGCTCTTCTTCGCGCTCTCGGAGAATCCGCAGGCCCTGCGCCCCGAAACGCGCGACTATGTGCCAAAGCTGATCGCGGCCGCACTCGTTGGGAAGGATCCGCGGCGCTACGGTGTGGCCGCGCGCATGGTCGATCCCTTCATGTGGGACTCCGTCTTGGTCGCGGCGAACGTCCCCCTCGCCGCGGTCGCGACGGCGGCGAACATTCCGCTCGAGACGGTGCGCGATTTCAATCCCCATCTCCTCCGCGGCATGACCCCGCCGAGTGGCGAGGCGCTGTGGCTGCGCATGCCGATTGGCAGCACGACGGGATTCGCCGAGGCCTTGGCGGCACTCCCGCACGACGCGCGCGTCGCCACGAAGCGCATCGTGACGCGTGAGGGGGATTTCATCGCGCGGATTGCGCGTGCCAACGGGCTCACCGCGCAGCAGCTCAACTGGTACAACCCGCAGGCCACGCGTTTGAGAAACGGCAACTTGCACGCGGGGCAGCGGATTCTGGTGCCCCGGATCGATGTGGCGCTGGCGGCGCGCAACGTGCCGAATCCGGCGCTCGAGCGGTACGGATCGTCGACCACCTACGTGGTGAAGCGCGGCGACACGCTCGGCGCAATCGCGCGGCGCAATGGCATGACGGCCGCGGAGCTCAAGCGCGTGAACCGACTGCGCAGCGATGTGGTCCGGGTGGGGCAGCGCCTGCGCCTGCGCTGAGTCGATCCCTCCCGGATGATTGAGGCGGAAGGCCGACGTGCGGCGCGCGTTCAGCCTTCCGCTTTGTGTTTCTCGAGCAGACGCACGTCGGCAATGACCATGTGCTGATCGACCGCCTTCGCCATGTCGTAGATCGTCAACAGGGCGACCGAGACGGCGGTCAACGCTTCCATCTCGACGCCGGTCTGGCCGACCGTGCGCACCTCCGCTTCACAGCGGACGCCAGGCAGTGCGGCATCGAGCGTGAAGCGCACCTGCACGTCGGTGAGCACGAGGGGATGGCAGAGTGGGATCAGCGCGGAGGTTTGCTTCGCGGCCATCACGCCGGCGATGCGCGCCGTGCCGAGCACATCGCCCTTGGGCAGCTGGGCATCGCGCACCTTGGCGAAGGCCTCGGCGCTCATCGCGATGCGGCCCGCCGCGCGGGCTCGACGCGCCACGGCGGCTTTTGTGCTGACGTCGACCATCGCGGCTTCGCCGGCGGCGTTGATGTGCGACAGCGGTGTGTCTGACGACGGACCGGTCACTTCGGAACTCCTGCGATCGTCTCAAGCAGCTGGGCGGTGACGAGCTGCGGGTTGGCATTGCCGGCGGCCGATTCCTTGGCGTTTTCAATCAGCGGCACAAGGCGCGCGGCCCGCCGTGCCGTGCGCTCATCGCCGCGGTGCGCCGCGTCACGCGTCCGCTCGTGCACGAGTACGGTGAGGGCGTCCAGCACGTCGGTGAACGCGCCGCGCGCCTTGGATGACCCGGCGGTGAACGCGGCGCGCAGCCGCTGTTCGGCACCACCGTCGGCGGCGGCAAGGAGCGCCTTCGCGCGCGTGATGGCCGTGCCGCGATCTCCTTCGCCGATCAACGTTCCCGGTGCGCCTCCCGCCATCTTCACGAGTTCGTTCGCGTGTAGGTTCGGCAGCTTCTGGCTGACGATCGGCGACTCGAGGAACGCGCGCACCGCCTCCTCCGTGAGTGGAGGGACGCGCACACTGACGACGCGAGAGCGGACGGTCTGCAGCATCGCACTCGGTTCGCTCGACGTCAGGATCAGAGAGGTGTCGGCCGGCGGTTCCTCGAGGAGCTTGAGGAGCATGTTGGCGGCCTCGGGGTTCGCCTGCTGCGGCACCATGCGCTCGGCATCGCCGATGATGATCACCTTGCGGCTGGCCATGGCGGGGGATCGCGACGCGACATGCCGCAGATAGACGGCATCGCTCTTGTAGATACCGTTTGAGCCATCGGGGCGTGCGTAGAGCCCCTGCGCCTCGAGGCGTTCGGCGATGCGCGTTTCCTGCACATCCTTCAAGTCATCGAAGGGCCAATCCGCCGCGCCGGGAACGTTCGGATGCGGATAGATCCAGTGAATGTCCGGGTGCTGCAACGAGTCCGCATAGCGGCACTGCTGGCAACCACCGCAGGGGCGATCAGGATTCGGGCAGACCAAGCGCTGCGCGAGCCAGAGCGCGAGCCGCTGCTTGCCGACTCCCGCGGCCCCGTGAAAGAGCAGGGAGGCGGGGAGCTTTCCGCGGTCCGCCTGCGCCGCGAGGCGCGCGCGAACCGCGTCATGACCGAAGAGCGGGATTATTGACACGGTGGCGCCAACGCGCGATACGCCTCGAGCACGCGATCGAGCGCCTGCTCTGGGGTATCGCCGTCGGCGGAGAGGTGCCCCATCTTCCGACCAGGGCGTGCCTCCTTCTTTCCGTAGAGGTGCACGCGCACCCCGGGAATCGCCATCGCATTGGCGAAGTCGGGTGTGGCGTTGGTCCAGAGATCGCCGAGCAGGTTGTGGATCGCCGCGGGACGAACGATCTCGACGCTGCCGAGCGGGAGATTGCAGATCGCCCGCACGAGCTGTTCGAATTGACTCGTCGGATTCGCGCGCTCCGAGTGGTGATACGTATTGTGCGGACGCGGCGCGAGCTCGTTCACGAGGAGCTGCCCGTCACGAAGAATGAACATCTCGACGGCGAGCAGTCCCACCACGTCCAACGCGGAGGCGATGTCGCGCGCGAGCGACATCGCGCGCATGGCGAGTGCATCCGGGACGCCCGAGGGTGTGACGGCCCACGTGAGCACGCCATCCGTATGCACGTTCCGCGAGGGAGGATACGCGACGCTCGTGGAGTCCGCACGCCGCGCGACGAGGACCGAGATCTCGGTCTCGATATCCAGAAAGGCCTCGACCACGCACACCGGCGCCCGGAGTTGCTCGAATGCCGCGTGACCCTGCTCCGCGGTGCGGACGCGCACCTGCCCCCGACCGTCGTAGCCACCCATCGCGCTCTTCACGATGCTCGGTCCGAGTGCGCGGACCGCGTCGGCGGTGGCGGCGGCATCCATCACCGTCGCAAAGGGCCCAAGCGGGAACTGGTGCGCCGCGAGCCACTGCTTCTGGCGCGCCCGGTCTTGGATCGTGTACACGGCCTCAACGCCGGGATACAACGGCGCGACATTCGCCACGGCCTCGAGCGAGGGACGCGGGATCTGTTCGATCTCCAGCGTGACCGCGGCGCAACCCCGGGCAAGTTCGGCCGCGGCTTCGGCATCGGCCCACGGAGCGGTGATGGTCGTGGTGGCCACGCCGCGCGCGGGGCAGTCCTGCTCGGGATCCAGCACGCGCACGTCGTAGCCAAGCGTGCGGGCGGCCATTGCGGTCATGCGTCCGAGTTGGCCACCACCGAGAAACCCGATGGTGGCGCCGGGAGGGACCGGTGCATGCCCGCTCACGGGAGGGTCTGCCCACGCACGTCCGCGGCGCGGCTGGCGCGCCACGCGCGCAGTTTCTCGCGGACCTCGGGACGATGCGCGCCGATAATCTCCGCCGCCAGAATCGCCGCATTCGTCGCACCCGGCTTGCCAATCGCGAGTGTCCCCACGGGGACCCCGGCGGGCATCTGCACGATACTGAGCAGGGCGTCGAGTCCGTTCAGCGCCGTGACATTCACCGGCACGCCCAGCACCGGAACGAGCGTCTTGGCCGCGACCATGCCCGGCAGATGCGCGGCACCCCCCGCCCCCGCGATGATCACGAGCAGTCCGCGCGACTCCGCCTGCTCGGCGTACGCGAACATCTCGTCCGGTGTCCGATGTGCCGAGACGACCTTCGCCTCGAACGGAATGCCGAAGTGCGTGAGCAGTTCGCATGCGGGGGCGAGGGTCTCGTAATCCGTCTTTGAGCCCATGATGACGCCGACGATCGGTGAGGTCATACCGAAATATGCTCGTGGCTCGTGGGGCGCGCACCTGGTGAGCGCTGCTTGGATGCCCCGATGCCCTGGCTTACCGACCGCCGCGCAACTTGGACATCCCGCCGTCAATCGCGATGACCTGTCCCGTGACCCAATCGCTCGCGGGGTCGAGGAGCCAGCGCGCCGCCGGCACGATATCGGCTGGGGTGCCGACGCGTCCCGCGGGGTGCATCGCAATGGAGACCTCCAGCGACTTGGGATTGCCCGTGATGCGCGCGGCCATGGGCGTGTCGACGAGTCCGGGGGCAATCGCGTTGACGCGCAGATGCCGAGCGGCGTAGGTGGCGGCGGCGCTCCGCACGAGCCCGCCCACGGCGCCCTTCGCGGCGGCGATCGCCTCGTGATTGGGGAGCCCGACCTCTGAGGCCGAGCTCGCGAAGAGCAGCACGCTCCCGCCCGATGTCATGACGCGACCGGCGGCCCGCACGGCGGCGAAGGCGGTCTGCACATTCAGTCGCAGCGTTTCGGCGAGCTCCTGCTCACTCGTGAGGTGCGCGGGCTTGAGGAGAATCGAGCCGACGGCGTTCACGACGCCGGCCACGCGCCCGTGATCGGCCGCGGCCTGCTGCACGAGGGCTTCGACGGCAGCGAAGTCGGAGGCTTCGACGGCGTGCGCGGAGGCGCCGAGTTCGGTGGCGAGGGGGGCCAGGCGATCGAGCGTGCGCCCGGCGAGGATGAGCTTGGCGCCGTCGGCGGCGAGTGAGCGGGCGATAGCGCTGCCGATGCCGCCGGCCGCGCCGAGGATCACGAAGGCGCCGGCGTCGGAGAGGGTGTGAGTGGTCATGCGGGGCGAACGTGCGGACGCGGGGCGGCGTTCCGCGGCCGGAACCGAGGCGGGGGATTTCCACGGGTCAGGCTCCGAGACGACACCACGCCCGCAATGCCAAAGGCACTGCGGGCGTGGTGAGTCGGGCAGCGCTTCTACAGCGCTTGAACAGCGGTTGTGCAGCTCCGGCGACAGGACTCGAACCTGTGACCCGGTGATTAACAGTCACCTGCTCTACCAACTGAGCTACGCCGGAATGAACCCGAAGTATAAACGGGCGCATGGGGGGCATTCAAGCCGTCCCAAAACCGAAGTTCGGCCGACCCCGTACGTTTCCGTATGCGAAACTCCCTCCTCGTCGGCATCGACGCCCTCCGCGCCAATCCGCTCCGGACCGTCCTCTCCACGCTGGGCGTGGTCATGGGCGTCGGCGCGATGGTTTCGGTGCTTTCCATGGGGGATGGGGTCGAGCGCTACGCACGCGAGCGCCTCGTCTCCCGGGACCTGATGTCGATTGCCGTGAGTCCCACGACATCCATGCGGGTGGACGGGCAGTTCGTACGCAAGGACGAGTTCGTGACCCTGGGCGCCGCGGAGGCAGCGGAACTGCTCGCCGCGGTCCCCGAGTTGGCGGGCGCGTCGCTCACCGCGCAGGGGGCGGTGCTGGTCGTGATGCCGGGGACGAATGAGCCGCGCGGCTTCCTGGTGCGCGGCGTCGAGGTCGAGGTCGCCTCGTTGGACTCGCTGGTGGTGGCGCAGGGGCGATGGTTCACCGCGACCGATACGGCCGTGGTGGTGCTCTCGTCGCGCGCGGCGGGCGTCGTGGCGGGGGACTCGACCCGCGGCGCGGAGGCGATCGGCAAGCTCGTGACCTTCCGCGGGAATGCGCATACGGTCATCGGCGTGCTGAGCCCAACGGAGCGCGAGGAACTGCTCGGGGCGTACGTCCCGGTGGGCGATGTGCAACGCGCGCTCGGCCCGCGCACCGTGCTGCAGCTCCAACTCCTGGCGCGTCAGATCGAGGACGTCGACTCCGCGGTAGCGCACGCCGAGCGTTGGGCCGAGGGGCGCTATGGCAAGGAATGGAAGAAGGAGGTCGGCATCATCAGCCGCGCGGGCATTGTGCAACAGGTCGCCACGGCGATGCGGATCTTCAAGATGCTGATGGTCGCGATCACCGGCGTCTCGCTGCTCGTGGGCGGCGTCGGGATCATGAATGTCCTGCTCGCCTCGGTGGCCGAGCGGACGCGCGAGATCGGCATTCGGAAGGCGATGGGCGCGCGCGATCGCGACATCCTCGTCCAGTTCCTTGCGGAGTCGGTGGCCATTACGAGCTTCGGCGCCGGGATCGGCGTCGCGCTCGGTCTGGCGATCGCCTTCGCCACGGCGGCCATCATGCGCCTGCAAACAAAGGCGGAGGTCCAAGCGGCGGTGACGTGGCAGACCGTGGGATTCGCGGTCGTGATCTCGGTGCTGATCGGACTGGTGTTCGGACTCTACCCGGCGCGCCGAGCGGCGAAGCTCTCACCGATCGACGCGATCCGGCACGAGTAGCGGCCCTTAGCGCTTGCGACGCGCCGCGACCGTCGCGACTGTCGCGGCCACCACCACGCCGACGGCCGCCACGGCGGCCGCGGCGCGCTGCACGTTCTTGTTCTTCGCGGCCTTCTGCACAGCGGTGCCGGTGGTCTCGGCGGCGTCGCGGAGGGCGGTTCCCGCGCGTGAGGCAACGGTCTTCCCGCGCTTCACCGCAGTGCGCGTGGACTTCGCGACATCCTTTTGCGCACTCTTGGCGCTCTTGAGGGCGTTGCGCGATGCGCTCGTTGCGGTCTTCACCGCGCTCCGCGATGCGCTCTTCGCGGTCTTCACCGCGTTCCGCGATGCGCTCTTCGCGGTCTTCACCGCGTTCCGCGACGCGGTCTTCGCGGTCTTCACCGCCTTCTCGGCGGTCCGCTTCACTTGCTTCTTGGTGATGGCCATTCGGTACTCCAGTCGAATTGTGGGCGTTCGCTACGTCCTGAGTTATACCACAAGGAGCGGCTGTAAGTAGCGCCCCGTGTGAGACGCGGCATTCTTCGCGACCTCCTCGGGACGCCCCATCGCGACCAGCGTGCCGCCGCCATCGCCGCCGTCGGGGCCCAAGTCGATGACCCAATCGGCGCGCTTGATGACGTCGAGGTCGTGCTCGATCACCACCACCGTGTGGCCGTTCTCCACCAGACGGTCGAGGACGCCACAGAGCACTTCGACGTCTCGCGGATGCAGGCCGGTGGTCGGTTCATCGAGGATGTACAGCTTGCGCCCCCCCTTCTTCGCGGCGAAGGCAAGCTCGCGCGCGACCTTCAGTCGCTGAGACTCTCCGCCGGAGAGCGTGGTGGCCGGTTGCCCGAGGCGGAGGTAGCCGAGTCCCACCTGCTGGATCTGCCAGAGTGCCTGCCCGAGCTTCTCCTCGCGGGGGAAGAAGCGAATCGCCTCGTCCACGGTCATCTCGAGCACGTCAGTGATGCGCTTGCCGAAGTACGTGACATCGAGCACTTCCGGCTTATAGCGCGTCCCGCCGCAGCTCTCGCAGGGGACAAAGACGTCGGCCATGAAGACCATCTCGATCTCCAATGCGCCGGCGCCTTCGCAGGTCTCGCACCGTCCGCCCGCCACGTTGAAGGAGAAGGTGCCCGCGGTGTAGCGCCGTTGGCGCGCGAGCGGGACGTCGGCGAAGATGCGACGAATTTCGTCGAAGGCCTTCACGTAGGTCACCGGGTTCGAGCGCGGCGACTTGCCGATCGGCTCTTGATCCACGAGCACCACCTCGTCGAGGGCCTCGAAGCCGGTGATGGTGTCGTACGCACCGACGCGCTCGCCGAGATGTTGTCGGGCGGTGTGCTCGCCCGTGAGCTGCCGCTCGAGGGCACGGAAGAGCACGTCGTGCACGAGCGTGCTCTTGCCACTGCCAGAGACGCCGGTGACGGCGGTCAGTGCCCCGAGTGGGATCTTGATGGTGACGTCGCGCAGGTTGTGCTCGCGTGCGCCCGTGAGCGTGAGCCACTGCGGTCCAACGCGGCGACGCTTTGCTGGGACCGCAATGGTGCGCGCGCCGGTGAGGAACTGCCCGGTCAGCGGACTTTCGCTTGCGGTGCTGGTGGGGCCGCTGAACACAACGTGGCCGCCCTTTTCCCCGCTCTCGGGGCCGAGCTCGAGCATCCAATCACTGAGGCGGATGGCCTCAAGGTCGTGCTCCACCATCAGCACGGTGTTGCCGCTGTCACGGAGCCGCTTCAGCAGGTTGAGCAGGCGTCCGAGATCGCGCGGATGCAATCCGATGCTTGGCTCGTCGAGCACGTAGAGGGTGTCGACCAGTCGCGCGCCGAGTGAATTGGAGAGGCCGATCCGCTGGGCTTCGCCGCCGGAGAGGGTGCGGGTGGCGCGGTCCAGCGAGAGGTAGGTGAGGCCGACTTCGCAGAGAAACGTGATGCGGTCACGCGCTTCACGAAGGATGTGCGTGGCGATGGCCTGCTCGTGTGTCGAGAGCTGGAGCGCATCGATCCACGCCTTCAGCGTGCTCACCGGCATCGCCGAGACGTCGGCGATGGTGCGCCCCGCGACCTTCACGTGGAGTGCATCAGGCTTGAGTCGTGCGCCGTGGCAGGCGGCGCAGGTCTGTGCCGTTTGATACTGCCGCAGGAAGACGCGGATGTACTGCTTGTACTTTTTCGGTTCGAGCGCGTCGAGGAAAGGGAACATGCCCACGTAGCCCTTCGATTTGCCGCGGAGGAGTCGCTCGCGCTGCGCCGCCCCGAGATTCTTCCACGGCGAGTCGAACGGGATGCCTTCCTTCTTGGCGAACTCCGCCAGCGCGAGTCGCTTGGTGTCGTAGCGCGGCTTGGTCCAGGGGTCGAGCGCACCGTCGCGCAGCGAGCGCTCTGGATATGGGACAATCAGCGCTTCGTCGTATTCGAGCGTCGCGCCGAAACCGTTGCACGTCTCACACGCGCCGCGCGGATTGTTGAAAGAGAACAGTTGCGGTGAGGGCGCTGGCGCGACATGTCCATCGTTCGGACAGCGGAACGCCGTCGTGAAGCGCAGTGGGCCGCTCGGGCCGCTGAGGGCGCTCAGGGCGCTCTTTGCGCCACGTGCGCCCACTGTGCCCACTGTGCCAGGCGCGCCATCGGGTGAGGCGGAGACGACCACCGCGTCGCCATCGCCTTCGCGGAACGCCGTCTCGAGCGCGTCCGTGAGCCGGACCCGAATGTCTGGCGCGACGACGAGTCGGTCGGTGACGACCAGCAGTTCCTTCACTTTCGCCAGATTCGGCTTCGTTCCCGTGATCTCATCGAGATGGATCACCACGCCGTCGGCAATGATGCGCACGAAGCCTTTCGCGCGCAGGTGCTCGAGGATCCGCGCGTGCGTGAGCTTCGTCGAGCGGGCGAAGGGGAAGGCGACGTGCAGTCGTGTGCCCTCGGCCAACGCCATCACGGCAACGGAGGCCGTCTCCGGAGAGTCAGGCTTGAGATCGCGTCCGCAGTGGGGGCAGAGCGTATGCCCGACGCGCGCCCAGAGCAGGCGCAGATAGTCGGTGACCTCGGTGGCGGTGCCGACCGTTGATCGCGACGTGCGCGTCGGATTCTTCTGTTCGATCGCGACGGCGGGCGAGAGCCCGTCGATGCTGTCGACGTCGGGCTTCGGCATCCGCTCGAGAAACTGCCGCGCGTACGCCGAGAGTGACTCGACGTACCGGCGCTGTCCTTCGGCGTAAATGGTGTCGAACGCGAGCGACGATTTCCCCTGTCTCTTATACACATCGGACGCTGCCGACGAATAGAGAGGTGTAGATCTCGGTGGTCGCCGTATCATTAAAAAAA
>ENA-ORBV01007863-ORBV01007863.1-microbial-mat-metagenome-genome-assembly--contig:-NODE-7863-length-18149-cov-7.415615_pt1 | contig 18149 bp, 11 predicted proteins | sample MGYA00237777_ERZ505514 | MGnify/ENA primary metagenome ERZ505514 (study PRJEB26160, sample SAMN06269048) | microbial mat metagenome | isolation source: Oligotrophic lake microbial mat | place...
CCACATACATGGTGAGCGTGGAGGATCGACAACTACGTGGTGGCGGATACAACCTCAAGCAAGAAATTTGGAATGCCGCGAGAGACACCATCTCGGAGTGGACGGGCCAGGAGTTGACGGAATGTTCACTTTATGGAATTCGTGTCTACAAGGTGCGTTCGCGGCTGTTGAATCATACAGTATACTGTTCGGGGTGTGAAATTGATAGGGTGGCTCTCACGTTGTGGAGTATGTTTTGATTATTCGGTTGGGAATCTGTTGTATTTACGACTTTATCATGTAGACTGGAAGCATTCTTTCTACCCATGTGGATAGGCTCCCGTTGGTCAGTTCCGCCATTATCAATGTCGCATCCGATCTCGACGAACCCTGGCCATTGGAAGTCTATGGGCACGATGGAAAGGCGGTGAACGTCACAATGGAGCCTGGTGATATGGTCCTCTATGAGTCTCATTCTGTTCTTCATGGGCGTCCATTTCCTCTTAAAGGTGAGACAAATCCAGTAACCAAAATATCACAAGGGTTGTTTCCGCCATTCGACCAAGAGATATGAAAAATACAATTCACAGGAGATCTTTTTTCTCATGAAATTCATTTCTTCCACTGCTACACCTACAGGGCGATTCGTAGCAAATGTCTTTATTCATTTTGAGCCAACTGGCCATTCCATTCGCCACAATGCCAAAATGGCCGAAGCAGAACAAGATGTTCACGAAAAGTATCGAATGGATGTTAAAAAGGGATTTGGTGGCCATGAAAATGATAATAACGGCCTTCCTCCTTACATTATCCCAGGAACACCGGAAGAGTCCAATTGGAGGCGATCCCATCCCAGTGGATACCAACAACAAGATAGCTTTACAACGGGATCCACTCCAGTTCACTTTGCAGCTCAAAAGGGCGACTTGAAGCAATTGAAGAAACACGTCAAAGAGTCGAAAGAGAATGTCCACTTGAAAGACAAGAATGGTTGGACTCCCTTACACGAAGCTGCTCGTGGTGGCCATGCCGATGTAGTGAAATACCTTGTTGAGAATGGCGCCGACGTAAATACACTGACGGGAGTTGGAGAGTCTGCTCTCTGGTGGGCCAAGCATGAGTTTGGAGAGGATCATCCTGTTGTTCTTTTCATGGAGGAAATCGGTGCATTGGAGGTTGGCCCTGATCTCTAAAATGGAACTACGCTGTACAATTGAAATGCATTCTTAGTTACATCCCAATCGACACATGATCACAACAATTCGCCGCGCTCTTACGTTTCGCGATTTCTTTTTTTGGGTCATCCGTTTCTAATATTTTGATACTTCTACACCGCTTAAATAATATATTCTAGTATCTTCGAGATTCATAAGAAAAGTATTCTGTCTGCGTTCGTGCATCCGACAATTACTACGTTTCGAAGATTGTTAAAGAATCAGTAGAGTGATCCTTGCGGTTATCTTGGCCATCAAACCCACTGTAGTTGTAGTTACGGAGAGCATGGTGGCAAGGCATCTCAAATGCTTAGACGCTTGTTGATGACAGTATTTTCTTTGCCAAGAAGATCGCTAGCACCCCCCTCTTCCCACGCTTTTCATTTCCCATTGACTGATTTGGCAATCTTTCCCTGCACTTCTAAGTGTCCACGCCTAATTGAATTAATACAACATGGCCTTTTAATTCCGTTCCATGGGTGAATTTTTGGGAACGGCTGCTGCTGCTTGCCGACTACTACTATTACTACTGGCATCCAGTGCCGCACTTTGTCGAATGAGGCGTGTTTCGTGGGCCACGGTGCAGGCATAACACGTACACAAATTACAGCAAGAACAAAGAGCCGACGAAGGAATGCCCACATCAATCCCTCTACGGGTAGCCGCTTCTTCCCCCAATACCGTTAGGACACAACAACCACACCCCAGTGGAAAGGTAAGAACACAATACAGGAATCCATCGTTGCCCATATTTTCCGCAGCTATTTTAAAAAGATGAAAAAAAGACAATGCAAAAGGTGTTGAGTAAAGTAAAAAGCAGAAACGATAGTTGGGATGCAGTACCCAATCCTGCAGAAACAAACTCAAAACTCCAGCGGGAGGTCAACCAATCCCTTCACACTCTGACATTCCAACGGGTTCATGGACACTACAATCCATTACCTCTCCATTGCGTTTCGTCGAGGATAGTGAAAGTCTTACCTTCTTTGTAGGCGAGGCAAGGACACCAGCAAACAAAACAGGACAACTGCCACTCATTGCAACACGCGCATATGCCCAGATCCCAAGCTGCTGGTTCCCTCATATTGTTCGACGACATGAATCTCTACTTCTCAAACCAAAAACACTTGAAGCCGTTTTCCTGTTCGTCTTGGTTAGCTAATACTAGCTACTTAACTAGTAGCTATTTGAGTAATTTGACGCAAAATTTCCCCAGAAGTCATCTTCAGAATTCAATTTATTCAATTGTGTTGACTTCATGAATCAAGAACCCTTCCGGCGGGACTTGTACTGTAGGCAAAGCACACAAAAAGCGAGCAAATTAGCGTTAGGGCTCAAAAACGCTAAACTTCGTTCCAATGGTATCTTTGAAACGGTTCTTGCGCGCTTCTTGTTTCATACATTCATGGCGGCCTCATCCTTTTTGTTCGTGCTTCTAGCTAGCTAGCTAGTAGCCTCATTATCAATCATCCATTCATTCATTCGATTGTAGTAGCCCTTTGCTCAGGTACAGTATATTGAAACGGCTTCAAGACACACTGACTGCTGCAGTCAACGAGAAAAAAGATAGCAACCATGAGTGCTGGTACCGACAAGATTTTAAAGCCCCGCCCTCATCCTCCAGCCCTTGCCCATGGTGAGTTGGAACAAGTGTTGGAAAATATTTGGTTTGTCACGGGAACCATCGACATGTTCTCAGGGAAGCCATGTCTGCAAATGAAGTTTTCTCGCAACATGGTCGTCCTTCGTCAAAACAAGGACGAATTGATCCTGGTGAATTCGTTGCGCTTGGACGAACATGGTTTGCAAGCCCTGGACGCCTTGGGTACCGTCCAGCATGTCATCCGTCTGGGTGCCTTTCATGGATCGGATGACGCCTTTTACAAGGAACGATATCCTTCGGCTACCGTCTGGGCCATTGAAGGCATGACCTACTTTCCAGGATTTGATACCAAAAGCCAAACCATTTATTTTCAAGCGGATAAAATCATGAATTCCACCACAAAAGATTTTCCAGTGGTCAAGTCTTCCTTGATTGTGATTGAATCCAAACCACCTAAGGATGGCATCCTGGTACTCGAACGTCCGGAAGGGAAAGTATTCATCACCGGTGATTCTCTGCAGAATTTTGAAACTTGTGATGAATATTTTAATTGTTTGGCCAGGATTTCCATGAAGCCTATGGGATTCATTTGTCCCTGCAATGTCGGTCCTGCCTGGGCTAAAGTTGTAAATGTCCAGCAGGAAGAAATGCACAAGTTGCTCACACACAAGTTTGATCATGTTCTTCCTACCCATGGCCGACCCGTTTTGGGACAGGCTTGGAAAAGGTATGAACCAGCCATTACGAGAATGAAAACCAAGAAGTAGTGCACGACGACGATGAAGGACTGCTGGTTAAGCACCTAGTTTTAAATTGGGCCTAGCTCATCTAACTCATTGAAGTAGTAATAACACTGTGTATATTCATGCCAAAAAATGCTAAACGTTCTTAATGGTTTCAACTTTAAGGACAAACCACAGCCAGTGTGACTAGCAAGCATTCCTGGTTTCCATACATGTTTTTTTAACACTAAACCTTTGTATATAGTAGAGAAAAATCCGTTCATTCTTGGTCTCGGAATTTCTTGACCTTGACCCATTTGCCACCTTGATTTTCCCAGTCAAAGTATTCATTTTCCATTTTGTATCCGATTTCACTAAAGAATCTCAACTCAATATCTTCATAGATTTTCGCCGAATTGCTCTGACCGAATCCCATCATGATGTCTTTTAATGGATGTGCCCACCATCGTTCTCCCAACAAAAGCCCAACACCGTGATCCGACACGACGTCGCCATCAAAGTAGGCACTGTAGTTGACACGAATTTTGAGGTATGTTTCCAAGGCAACCACTTCTACCACTCGCTGTGTGCCTTTGCCTTCTTTTTTGGGAAATGGCTTGTCGTATAAAAGGGCACGCAAGGTCTTGCAATCCCTCCAAATGCTTTCACCAGTCTCCTTGTCTACATCGTCTGGCTTTTCGTCATTGCCAAAGACAGACACAACCGATTCGAGACCCCTTAATTCGGTAACGATCTGGGTATCACTGGTCATCATGGAGATGGCCAAGGGATGGCCTTGCAACTTGGATTTTTTGAGCGTGGAAACCACGGTTTTGTCACCCTGCTCGATCAACACCGTTTCCAAGTCGGTCGAAAAATCAATAGGAATCGACTCCAATTGGACATTGCGCGTCCAACTTTCCAAAACTTCCACTTTCTTTTCCGCCTCCAAGTTGAGCTGGACGGGGTCCCAGTCATAATCTTTGTAAAAAGAAATTCCTCGGAGAGCCTCATCGCGTAAATAACATCGCTTGGGCCTCGTGTTTTCCGCCCCCTTCCGTTCGGGATACATGGATTGCGAATATTCATCCAAAAGATCACACATGATATCCTTGTCTATTTCTTTGCTTTGCCAGAAACTATTCACATCGGGCCAACAGCCTTTACGTTTGAGTTTTCCCCGACAAAGGACTGTTGTGGTGTAGATCTTCAAGTCCTCTCCTCCGTCCACGTCCATTGAATCCGCAGGCTTTTCTTCTTCGCCATCACCAGTCTCCTTTTTTCGTACCGTAATGTGCACGTGAATGCCCTTCTTGTTCTTTCGTGACTTGTGTTTCAATTCACCACCGTCACCTGCAGTGGTATTTGTACGTTTAATGCCCCGGGCACGAGGAGCTGGAGCAGCTCCTGCACTCGTCAGAGATCTTTTAGGGACTGAGTCAATGGCGGATCTGCTTCGTGCTGGCAAAGACTTCTCTCCTGCTGCTGCCCGGTTTCGTTGCGAACGAGGGACCCTCTCCGCCATGGTTGCTGTGTCGTTGTTGTTCGGTAGGTATGTAGGAATTCGTAGCTACCAGTTGGGTGCTTCTTGTATTGTATGTTCACTTCTTTTTATGGAGAGAAAAATATTTTACAAGCGGTTTTTCCTTCGTCTGGTAAAAGGAAGCGCGATGTCCATGATCCCACCAGGATTCAAATTACGACGTACCGCTTGGGATGATCCAGTTTTGCACCAAATCAGTCACGCCAGGGTGGCAACCATCAGTCATAGCGACCCCTTCACCCAAAAGAGGGTTCGGGCTAGAGCTTTAAAAAGCTTCTGTGGGCAACTGCGCTATCTTTTTGAAATCGGTCCGTCCGTCATCCCGCACGAAAATTCATCCAACGGTGGCAAGTGCGACAACGACCAGGCAACTCAAACAAATTAATGGATCGGTCGTACGTCGTACGACGTACCTACTATTAATTACTCGTACCGTGAAAGCACGACGGCAGCGAAACCCGTGGCGCTGTTGTCGCGGCGTATCGGTTGGTGCTCGTACATAGTACTGGCTAGTACAAAATAATAGCACTACAAATACTGTAGTACTGGTACTACCGTGCTTAAACTACTAACAGCCACACAGATCAATCAAGGCAAAAGACACACAAAACCTACCGTCAACAACCCTCTTTTCGCAAGTGTTGGTGTAGGTATCTTGATCTATATCTGTCTACCTAATAGATAGATACAATCAAAACATAAAGAACAACGAAAGCCGCTTTTCAGAAGCAATAACTACCAGGAGATTTTCTCAAGTGCATGTCTTTCGTTCCTGCCCCGCAGCAGGCGAATGTCGCCAGCGCCAATAAAACCAGTAACAATGAAGTTGCCGTGAGGTCATCTACCGCGAACAACAATGCGGCTGCGGCCGCAGCTGTTGCCGATGAGGCAGTCGTCAATGATGAGGAACTCATCTTTAAGATTCGAACCTTTGACGTCTATTGGGTTGATAAATATGCTCTCATGTATAAAGCTGGAATTGACAAGGTATGTTTCACTTCAATTAATTGGATGGTTGGGGATTGATGACTGATTTTTTTTGTGAATGAGCATGTTTGTGTGATAGTATGCTTCGCAAACGCATTGTTTGGTGAGAAAATTGTTGCCTTTGTCCTTCAAATGTGGTGCTAACTCTTTGACTGTGCCTTCCTTTTGTTCAACATTACTTGAATCAATCAATGACCATTTATTTTATTTTTACACACGTTGACGACAGACCTTTGACAAGGACACAAGAAAAGCCGTGATTGTGACCAAGCAGAAGTCGTCCATTCCCGTTATTTTGAGGGATATGGCTCCGCCCGAAGGGTCCATCTTCGATCCAGCCAAAAAATGGGAGGAGGAAAAGAAGCGGCGTGAAAAAGCCTCCAACACGGAAGCCAAGGAGGAAGCTGCGGCAGTCGCCGCCGCCGATACGAGCAAGGGCGGCAAGAAAAACAAGAAGGGAGCTGGCGTCAAAAAGTCCACTGCCGACACTATCAAAGAGTCCAATGCAATTGAAAAACAAAAGAAAGACCACGAACGTGATTTGCAAAAGCTATCGAACTTGAAGACACTCAAAGCGCTTCAGGATGCCACATGCGAAACCACGGGCGGAAAGATCCATCGAATGATCAAGATGCTTCACATGGCGGTATGTGATTTGCGTCAAGGATCAGTCCATGGAAGCGAGGCAGAAGTCTTGGATATTTTGTGGGCGCTCGAGGAAATGGATGCCTTCAAGTCTGCTGATGAAGAAGTTGCCAAGGAGAAGGCCATGAAGAAGGAAGCCAAGGAAGCCGACAAGGGAGACAAAAAGGGCGGCAAGAAGGACAAGAAAGAAAAGGATAAGAAGGGCGGAGGAAAGAAAGGTAAACAAGAAGAGAAGAAAGAGGAAAAGAAGGTTGTCTTGAGCGCCGAAGCAAAGGCTTTGAGGGAGCTCTTCAAAGACGGATCGGACAATCGCGGTAGTTACAAGGATTCCCTCAAGCACGCACGGAAGGTCATGACCGGCAAGAACGACTTGATCTCGTTCCAGTTGACGGAGATGGCGGATCGTCTTCCTCCACTTAGTCGTTACAATCGTCAGTTTCGTCTCGAGGATTGGCAGTGTGCTATTTTGGAGGCCATTGACCAGAAGACGTCCGCTGTTGTTTGTGCTCCCACGTCTTCAGGAAAGACGTTGTTGAGTACCTACACTTGTAAGAACACCAAAGGAACGGTCCTGTTTGTCCTGCCCAGTGAAGTTTTGGTGTGGCAAGTGGCCGCTACGTACTACGAGTTCTTCAAGGGGAATGTCACGGTGTGTACGGATCTCATCACCTTTCAGGAAACCGCAGGCAATGCCCAGGTTTACATCGGTACTCCCTGTGCGTTGGAGCGATCTCTCAGCAAAGTCCGAGGTTGCGCCGGAGATGAGATGGCCAAGGGAGAGCGCGAGTTCATGATTCTAGACGGCGGTTACAGTCAGTTTCAATACCTGGTCCTTGATGAGGTGCATACTTTGAATGGACCTGAAGGAGACGCCTTGCAGCGAATCATCAAGTCCTGTAGCTGCCCTGTGCTTGCGTTGAGTGCGACGATTGGAAACGCCTCGCAGCTTCGGGATTGGTTCACATCTGTCAGCAAGGAACACGTTCAAGCTATCGACATCGACGGAACGGCGAATTCTGATGTCGTTCTCAAGGAGCATTACGCACGTTTCATCAACTTACAGCGTTACGTGGTAACTCAGTCCGAGGGCAAGGATGGCAAGATGAAGCAGAAATTGTTAAGGCTCCATCCCGTTGCTGCAATGACCCCGGATCGACTCAAGAACGAGCCAGAATTGATCGGCGCTCTTTCCATGACCCCTCATGATTTGATGGATCTTTGGAAACGCATGCGCGCTATTTTCCCTGGTACAGTGCTGGAAGAGTTGGATGACCCAGACAAGTTTTTTAGCCGCAAAGTTGATGAAAGTAAGCGTATTACTTTGGACCAAACAAAGGAATACGAAGTCCGTCTCAAGGCTCGCCTCGCCGCTTTGGCTGAGTCGCATGCTGAACTCTATGAGAAGCTCCGTGAAGCTCAGATTCCCCCTCCGTTGGAGTCGGTGAAGGATGTCAGTGACATTTTGTATAGTGTTGTTGATCAGTTGAAGCAGAGCGAGCTTCTCCCAGCCGTCGCCTTTCAGCTGAACACGTACGGCGCATTCAACATGTTCAAGACGCTGCTCAGAGAATTGGAGAGTGCTCAGATCGCTGAGTTTCCCAACTACCGCAAGGATTTGATCAAAGTTGCGCGCGAAAAGGCTCAAATGAGAAAGGTAGCAGCAGGAAAGGCTGACCGTGTAAATGCTGCAGAGGCGGAGGAAGAGGCCAAGTCCGGTTTTGTGGACGAATCACTTGTTCAAGAAGACACGACGAAGCCCCACGAGAAATATGTTCTTTCTCCGGCTGGAAAACGTTTGGGTTTCAACGAAGTGGAAGATATTATCGCCGACATGAAGAAGGCTGGCGAGGCGGTAGATATCAACCACGCCTTGATCCGTGGTCTTCGTCGCGGCATTGCCATCTACACCAACGAAGTTGGATTTGCCTGCTATCGCCGCCAGGTGCAGATGCTTGCACAGAAGGGTCGTCTTGCTGTCGTCTTCTCAGACGATGCGCTTGCGTATGGAGTCAACATGCCCTTCCGTTCCTGCATTTTCTGTGGAGATATGGGTGACGAATTGACACCGTTGATCGCACAACAGATGCAGGGTCGTGCTGGCCGTCGTGGTCTAGATGTGCAGGGTAATGTCATCTACCTCGGAATGGAGTGGTCCTACATCGAGAATCTTATGCTCGGTCAGATCAGTCATGTGACTGGTAAGCAACCACGGTACCCAATCATGAACCTACAATACGCGCTCGCTGCCTCGAATGACCCCGACGACACCAAACACTTCGTTCACGAAACAACAGCCTTCGCCAATGCTATTCGCAAGATTCAGAGGTACCAACATTGCTTCCCGACGGTTACTGAACAGCAGATGGAATGGATGTGCAAGACAACGTTGGAAGACTTCTGCAGCGGCAAGGAATCGGATTTCTTTGAGACGTCCAAACAAAGTCATTCGAGGCCTAGGTTATGTTCATGACGACATGACTCTCGCGATGGACCACAACGTGTTGTCTTGCGTGTGGGAGATGCACAGGACGCAGCCTGAAGCGGTACATCTCTGCGCCGTTCTTGAGCAGTTGTATATTCGTTTCTGCTTCCAGAAGACGAAGAGTTTCAAGGAAAGTGATTCCACCCAGAATGACTTCCTTTCTGTTTTGTTGCATGTTATCGATCGCGTTCCCGCCAAGAAAGGCGAAGAGAGTTTGCAGCAGTTGTTGCGTGTTGTCAGTTCTGCAGAAGGCAGCAAACCGGTGAGCCCCGAAGCTCGTGCCATGTGGATGGAGACAGAAAAGTGTCTTCGCGAACAACGGGATCGTATTGACAATCTGGACGTGGATCAGTCGGCAAAGGATGAACTACACCTTGCGATCCCTCCAGGCAAAGACGAGGAAGATGTCGGACCTCCGCTCGACAAGGGAGTCTACGAGATGATCATCTCCAAGCAAAAAGGTTTCCACGAGGGCCAGACTGTGGAAAGGCGCAACGAGTTGAAGTCTCGTATTGTTAACCTGGGTCAATTTTGTCTAATTGCCCACAACAACTTGCAGCAGCCTCATGGACATTACAGCGACTTGGAGGTTCATTTCCGCCGCATGTTCAACAATATCAAGTACAGCGTTGCGGATATGATGAAGCAACTCACGGATCAGGAAGATTTGACGGAAGATTAGTAATGTGATACATTTTGTGACGCTTAAAATGAACGAGAGAAGATTGATATATGGGTTGTGGAAGATGGCTTCGATACTTACATGTAGGTACAATTGCTAAACAGAGGAAACATTATTTTTACGGTGTAGTGTCTACTAGTAGCTAGATTGTAACAGCATACTGTTGTGTCTCTACTATATTCTTGAAGCATGCGCGAAAAGCGATCCATATTATTTATTGGCTGGCTATACTGTAGTTGATTAGGAAGTATGGTTGACGATTCTTCTGCTGCCTTTCTCCTTAGCACTCTGCCCAACCTCATCACGACATGCAGTCAACCATTATTCCTAATCACATGCAGTAACTTAAATAAATTGCATTATTATGATGGTTTGAAGTTAATGTGCTGACAACATGTAACAATGACAATGAAAAACCAACAAAGATCACGAAACAACAAACTTTATGAGACATACAGCATTTAAAATAATAGTAAGGTTTTTACTACTAGAGTGACATTTGCTGTTTATTAAGATGTTGAATAAGTGCAGTTCATTCTGCTACATTTGTTGCTTTTGCACTTCAATTTATTGCCATAGTGCCGACACAGTTACTAGTATGCGTGTGACTACTCCACCAATCACAATCTAGAATGAACCTAAAAGACTTTGTTTGCGAGATGAATGCTTGTGAAACTTCACACAATTCAATTTTTTGGTTGCTGCAAAATGTTGAAGTGTTCAGTTTAGAACCATGATCAGTGATTCTGATGGTTTTAAGATGACAAAAAAAGTGGTTGTGATCTCTAAAAGAAAACATGAGATCTGGGGGCTCAATGCAAATGGTCTTGCACTGTGTGAATGTGCAATTGTAGGGACTGAAGTCAGCAAAATTATCATCCACATGATCGATGCAGTCATCAACAAATCATTGCCTTGTTAGCTTGCCTATGACTAAAACCCAGAAGTTATCAACCTGATAATCCATCTCTAACACAGAGAGAAAAAGTATGTTGTTGTGATGACATTGATGTACAGTTTTTGCTGAAAAGACATGTGTTGTTGGGCAACACAGATCCGACACATTGAATGCCCACAATCATTTGCACACTCATGTCGGGAAACAGTGAGTCCATTCACACTAGTGGAAATCCATGCTACCAACCACTATCCACTGCTCGGATGATGTGGCACAAAGCAGTGCTACAGCAGATTGCTGCTTTGTGCTCTGAGGGATTGATTTTTGACATCAACAATGATTGTGATCATGCAGTCATGCATTCCTTTTACCTTTGTCTGTACTTCAACCGAGTTTACCACGAGCTCACGAGTCACGACAGCATCCGGCGAAATTACTGTACAGTATAAAACAGAGACCGATCTTGTGCATCTTTCTGGCTTCGATGATTCTTCGTCGTTATTTAATGTTGTGATTCCTCGTTGAACCTTGGATGGAAGAAGGCGCAATTTCTGTGACGTTCAAGAATTCAGTATTGCACCTCTAGCTAGTAGCTAGCTACTAGCTAGCTACTATAGTAGTATAAAGCTAGCCTAACTCCACCACCACAACATAAGATTTTACATCTCTTTGATGTGGACGAGAGTAAAAGAGAACTAGATATCGGGAGTGACAACAGACAACCTTACACCCTTTTCTTGTTTGAAAGTCCCTTCATATCCCGCAATGTTGATGCTCAAGAAATCCCCAGAAAAGCAACGCCCACCAGCGAGTAGAAATGGATTCCATGTCGCGTCTCTTTGGCTGCTCGTGTGGTCCTATTGTTGCATCAGCTTGGTCGAGGGAGTCTTGTCCGGCGATGAGCAATATGCGGATATTCCAGGTGGACGCTTCTGGGCCTTTCATTCAGCCGGGGCCAGCATCGTGGATGCGGACACTTGCGAAATCGAACATTCCATTCGAACGGATCTTTCGGGTCGCTCTTTGCCCGAAGCATGGTCTCGAGGCGTCTACATGCAAAAAAGCAAGAGTGGCGACAGTACTACCAGTAGCAGCAGCCATGAGGAAACAGGATATATCTTTATGAACTCGGGTGTCACAACCTACGACAAAGACGATCAAGCGTTTGGAGAAATCGTTGTCTTTTCCACAGATCCCAAACGTTTGTCAGCTGTGAATAACCAAAAGCGAACGGCTCATTCCGTTCTATCGCGCATCCCCGTGGATGCAGGCTGGCATCCTCATTCGTACGGCATCTATACACGGGACGAGTTTTGGAGTCAAAATAACGGAAAATTGTCCATTCTTTCTTTGGCGGACGTCGAGCAGAGTCAAAAGGACCAGACGCTTTCGTTGCAACTACGGTCCATTGATCTGGAAAAGGAAGAAGGGGGCGACGAACTCCACGGGGAATTGCTATGGGATGAGAGCCCATTTTTGGCCAAACACGGTTTTGTGAGTGGCCGCAACAAGGCCATTCATATCATTGACATGGACAGCAAGCAACAAGTCGGTATCTTTAACTACTCGAGCTTTGTCGCAGCGGAGGAGTGTACCCGTGCCTATGGCATGGCGTATTCGGGCACCAATAAGCATTTGTACCTCGAGTGTCACTGGGAGGGACCCATGCTGGAATTCAACATTAACTCCCCTACCGACCCAAAGTTTGTGGCCAAGCACAATGTCAGTGGTTGGCTCTTTGAAGAACCTACCAAAGGCTTTATTGTGGCTGCAGATCGAGGCCGAAATTTGCTGCACATGCTGATGCCTGGTTTTCCGGGGCAAGCTAGTAGTGTCGAATTTCAAGTGGATGTCCCTGGGCGCCCCGACCAAGCTTCCTTTCTCACACAAGGACCCGGAAAAGGCGTGGTATGCATGCCACTGACGGAAAATGTGAATCGAAACAACATGGATGTCCATGGAAACACTGCGTGCGATCAATTTTCCTGTGGGCCTCCACAATCTCCAGAGGATGTTGCCGCAGGAATGTGTTTGTACAATGCATCCGACAACAATCGAACGCTCTTACGAGCACCCCTGGAAGATTATGAAAAGGTTATGAACGGAGAAGCTCCCTACCTCAACCGCTGTCCCCGATGCAAACAAAAAGTGAGTTATATTGGAGGTGATGTTTGCACGTGTACTCCCCATTGTGGTTACTGTGCCAGTCCCGACTACGATACCAGCAAAACCGGAGTTCGTTGCTTCCATCTCGAAGATGTCTTGGAAGGGAAAAGCAACCAATCCACGCTGATTGCGGGCGCCGGTGCTATAGAACAACCAGCACCAACCTATTGGGATGCCCCCTGTTCGTTTGGTTGGACCCATCGTTCCAGCACGCGCGGAGGAAAGTATCACGTTTCGGTGGCACACTTTCCCTCCAACTCGTTGCAAATTGTCGACATGTCTACCCAGAAATTGAAATGCCAAGTGGACCTGCCAGGCAAACCGGATCATGTCTTGTACGTGCCACCCCAACCAGGCCAGCACAACACTATGAATGGGCTGAGTGCCGAAAGTGATGTGGTGATTTTCATGATCGTGGCGGTATGCGTTTTGGCATTTGTGGCCACCGTGCTGGTGGTCTTTTTAACTCGTCGTCCATCCACGCCGTCGCAACCTAGTTATTCCAAGAGCATGACGGGATCTCCAAGCAGCTTTTCTTCCACGGAAGATGCTTCGGAAGGAAGTGCACTGCCAGAGCTTGCCTAAACAACAGTTGGATCCCTCTATTTTTGAACTCTCGTTTCTATAAAATTTTAATTAATACATATGATTATAACCCCAATCTTTTTGTGTGCTTTTGCGTTCCTCTAGTGATGAAGGGTTCGATTCACAATACCGAGACGATTTATCTGCATGCAGCCAGGCTGGCAACATTTGCGCCTGAAGACAGAATCTTTCCTTCAGAAAAAAAGAGTTCTTATCTTAATCATCACTCACTTGCCAGCTGCCGGAATATTGATGGGTGGAAGTTGCGATCGAATTTTCTTGTATTCGTCAAAGGAAAGTTTCCCATCTTTGTTGGTATCCACAGCCGCAATGGCTTGTTTAACATACTGGAGAGGAACCCAAGCTCCCAGCAATTTTTGAATGTCCGTGGGATCAATGAATCCACTTTTGTCCACATCAATCGTATCAAACTCCTTCTTCATACTGGCGTCCGTGTTTCCAGTAGTATTTGCCGTCGCCATTTTGCTGATTATGGATGTATTTCTGTCTTTTTACAAGGTATAGTAGTGTAAACGATGGTTTCAAGAGCACTTCACTCAACTTCGAGCATACGATTGGTACAATTGAATAAATTGAATCGCTGATTATCATATGGTTTGTTCGATAGTACATATACAGCAGCTATCACCGGTTCCATCCATGCGAATTCGAAGATTCGAACCGCTCTGAAGAAGGGAAAAAGATCATTGAGGAAGTGATTCTTAGACGCACACTTTATCTGTCAAAATTTGAAAATTGCCTTCATGGGCAGATTGGTCCTTTTGATCCCTGCCATTTATTCTTATGTGACATTTGACACACTTGCATTGGAAGTTACATGACACATCCCACTGTGATTTCTGGCTTTCTGCGACCTCTGCCCTTGTGTACACAAACATGTGTGCAAAGACTCGGGCGGAGGCCCTCCTTGTGAATGAACAAAGAAGAATAGAAATGTGACACACACAACGCTAAAATCCCAAGGTGCATGAAAGCATCAAGTATTCATTCATGAATATTCGTACAAAGAATGTTGACCACTTGCCAGGTATGCATATTTAATAATTCATGGTAAACGACATCATGAAGTAGGCTACCGCCAGGTTTCTTGGGGCGGGGGGGGGCTGGAAGCAGTATGATGCGTGGTCCATGGTCTTGGCAATGAGACCTGTATTATTCTCCTCATCCCCATCGGTACCGTGGGAGACCTTGTGCCATCACATTGTTACTTTGAACAACAGTTACGTTGGTGTTGGTCGTAACGGTAAAGAAATCCATACGATCCAACGCCACAGTGCACATGTCGTTGATGCAGCCGTGGCATGAAGCACAGCGACGCCAACGGATCCCAGCATTTATCGGATGTGCAATGATAGGGATTACCAGGAGAGATATGTAAGATGGCTGTCGGTCTGCTAGCCAATGATCTGCCGGAGCAGAGCTTTATTCAATTCTAGATTCTTGTCCTCCCACGGAGCTTCGTACAATACTGCCCTCGACATGGTTGCTTTCGCAGCATCATAATCACCGATTGCTTTTTGGGAAAGTGCAACATACTTGTGAGCTTGTGGAAAGTGTCGGTTCATTTCCAGAGCTCCCATTCCCGACTGAATGGCCTTGTCGTACATTCCCATCTCATAGTAACAGCGACTCAAGCCCATCCATACTTGACGCCACTGGGGCGGGCTTGCGGGTTCTTGTTCGTATTTCATCAGGATTTCCATGTACAGTGCGATCGCAGCTTCCCATTGCCCATCTGCTTGATGAATGTATTCCGCCTGGTGCAAGAGAGCATCAAAGGTCCTCTTGCCAGAAAGCTTAGTCGCCATGGCCCATCCTCTCTTCATTTGAGGATCTGGTTTCTCCTGGGCGGCAAAAGCCCTCCGCATTTGATCGATTGGACGGCACTCCGCGTAGTGCTCCTCCTGGAAATGTCGAGCTTGGCAAGCTTGAGAACAATAGTAAGTCGTATGACAGCTATCGCATCGAATGGCCGGAGCAACAGCTTCACAGCCAATAGCATAAAAGACTCAAGAACATGCAATGACCACAGATGTGAAAAAAACCGCAACCCATGCCGCTGCTCACATGCCTTCCAAATTAGGAACGGCGGAGCCGGAAGAGTCTGTAAGTTATTTCTTTGCCTTCTATCTGTGTTTCGGATGCGTCATATTGAACCGTATTTGAGGTGTGTCTGTATTTGAAATATGTCTGTATTTGAAATACCAAATCCACTCACCATCCTCCTGGTCTCAATTGTATCCATCTGCTGTAGCTTCACACTGGGTTTTCATCTAGTGATTTTTGCACGGTCTGTCAGGACACAGGCAAACAGCCTCATGAACCTGAAGATGGGTCGCTGGATAATTGGAAGTTTGTTCAGTGCAGAGCTGAAATTGGCCCATCCCATCTTGGGTGCAAGCAATGGACACACGTGGGATGTGCTCGTCTTCACGAAGTCCCTAAAGGTTATTGGCTCTGCCAAGCCTGTTGTGCTATGTTTGCTGACATGGGGATGACTCTTCCCAACAGCATTGCGGGATGGCAACAACAGAGTAACAAGAAACCAGCGGCCAAAACTTCACAGCCGCCTCCCCAAGAAGGAAAATCTCAGTTGGACTCGAAGACTGCGGTGTCCACTGAGAATAGCCCAAAGAAAGGAAGGGGTCCTCCTGGCAAGAAAAAGAAAGGCAGCAAAGCAAAGAAAGAAAAGCCTCCCAAAAAAAGGTTGACGCCATATCAGCGGATCGCTCGAGACAGTGCTGAGTATTTGAAGGATGCAACTTTGCTTTTTATTTACAATGATTATGAGGATGACATGGAAGGGGGAGGTTTGGCACTGACAAACACCACGCCGCAAGCAGCGACTGCCCATGCGAAGGACAATGACGAAGTAATCAAGGCATATCACAGATTGCGAGACAGTGACGACCAAGAGGCGAATGTTGATTTGGGCCACAAGTACAATTTGATGACTCTCCAAGGACTCAAGGACTTTATAAAGTATGACGACCTCTTGGATGAAGAAGAACATGAAGAGGAAGCCTTTGTCGAGAAGTGTGAAACTAACAAGGACAATCGAATTCCCAGTTCCCCAAGAATCATCACAAGGCCAGCGGAAGGAGAAGTTGAAAGGGTTTTTTGTCTCAACAAACTTTGTGCTCCTTACATTTTCGAAAAAACTAAGCAGCAGGTGGAGGAAACTTTGGGAGAAGGAAGTGCCGAGGACATGACGTTGGTGATGCTTGGGTACAAGCAACTGTTCAACATATTGAGCAGTGAGAGGAAATTGCCAGCTGGCGAAAACAATGACGTGCTGGAACGCTTGTTCAATAGGTTTGGTGATTTAATTTTTTTCCCAAACCCAGACCACCTCCCAACCGCAAAGACCTTCTGGAACAGGATGAGTGATTTGCAGAAAGCAAACAAAAACATCCACATGTATCCACCGCTCTCCCATCTCCTGGCCATCGTGGACCCCGTGAACACGTGGATGAAGGATCTGCAACACCAGGAATGTCCGGGCATTGTGAATGATTATTTGCTGAAGACTTGTCCTTACTCAGAGGTTCCAACAGATGATTGGGCAACTCAGTCCTGGAATGACTTCTTTGAGGAAGCGAAGAATGACCTAGTGCAAGTCAATGATGACCGAGAAGAATGGGGCTCAAACCAATCCTGTTCTGAAGATTACCTGATGAAAAACGGAGTCGTGATAAAGATGTACGGCAACCGGGTGGCCAGAGGAGGTCAATGTGTTTACCATCTCGTTCCAAGACGAGCCACTGAAGGAACTGGGCACCAAGAACCAATCATTGCGGATCTGTTTAGCATTTGTGATCCTGCCACTGTGGTCAATGGTGCAGACGGCGTCTTCCCTACTCCCTTGTCACTCATCAAGCAAACCCAAGGACAGAAAATGAGTGGGCTAACCGCAACGGCCCACGCCAAAATAGAGGCGTGGATGGAGGGATATAAACTGGAAAGCGAGACACACAACTGCGGTCGCATCTATGGACAGAGCATTGCAAAGATGGGCTCTGTGTACCAGAAGCGATCCGATGGCAAGTTGAGAGCGGACAAAGTCGGACCATTTCCACGAAAGCTAATTGATAAACTTCCTGTTGCCGGAAAAGATGATGACAAAGCATTCACAGCGCAGGTGTACAATTCTTTGGAAGCAGTGGGCATTAAGATGCACAAATGTCTTCCCATGCGCTTGGACACGGTGGTGGAAATGCGTTTCGGCACAAAAGGAGCCAAAATTGGCACTCTAACTTCCTGGGGAATATTTCCTGCCTTCACCATGGACAATGTCACCAATGCTAACAGCTACCTCATCCAAGAGTCCGCCAAATCCATTGTTGATTACATCCACTGGCATGTGGGAAACAACTCGTGGCCCAGGGAGCACAAGCGCTTGGACCTAGGGACTGCGCCAACCAAAGGTGCCTGATTCGTATTTGAGATAGTCAGGATGCTACCTTTTATGATCCCGGTCTGTATTTGCAGTGTGTTCGTGTTTGAAATGATGCTGTGTTTGAAGTATGTAGGACTGCATCTGCACTGAGTTCTAAAACACAAAACAAAACGCAATGGAAACTAATTATTTATTTAATGACAGATTGACTACTGATCCTAGT
>ENA-ORBV01007866-ORBV01007866.1-microbial-mat-metagenome-genome-assembly--contig:-NODE-7866-length-18148-cov-5.605833_pt1 | contig 18148 bp, 17 predicted proteins | sample MGYA00237777_ERZ505514 | MGnify/ENA primary metagenome ERZ505514 (study PRJEB26160, sample SAMN06269048) | microbial mat metagenome | isolation source: Oligotrophic lake microbial mat | place...
CATTTGGATTTAAGGAATAGTTTCAAACTCTTCTCTAAATTAGAGAAGAGTTTAACTCTTCCCTAAAATAGAGAAGGAATTCGAAAACCCTTCTCTAAATTAGAGAAGGGGTTTTAAGTCGGAATTACGGATGAGAAATGTTGGTAGGAAAATTTAATGAAAGGCGTTCATGATTCATCCAGTCCTGTTATCTCCAACAATCGCATGCGTCGTCATCTTCACCTCTATTAATTAGACCAGCTTTCACCATGTACACCTTCCACGGTCGCAGATAGGATGGCCATCACCTTCTCTGTTCGCCATCATTGATTGATTCCATCATCACGTGACTATATATTGACAAAATAACCAGGTGTCTTGTAAAGCTCTAGCTAGCTAGCTAGCTAGTAGTAGCGCTGTCCTGTTGAGTGTGACAATTTTTGTGCTCAACGTTTTGAAACCATGGCGTCATCTTTATCGTCTTCTGGTAGTAGTAGTAGTTCTTCTGCTTTTTTATCCGCCGACCTTGTGAGCCTCGTGGCCTTTGGATTGATCTCGGCGATTGTGACATCCTTGGAAAAGCGAAAACGGTCCAACAACCAAAAGCAACAACCAAAAGCACCTCCTCAGGTCCCACGCCCCTTCATACCTCCCTCCAAACTAGCTCGATATCTAAGAGATCACGGTGGTAGGAAATGGAAACACTATGACGAAACCGTGGAAACCTTTGTCCGAGAATGTCCCAAGGTATGTGCGTTTGTAGTGTAGAAGAAGGAAAGAAGAGAGGAGCTTTGCTTGCTGGTCCAGGAATCACTCTTGTTCTTTGTCAATCAACATCTATCACTTTCACTTCCTGCATTTTGATGCACATGTACCGTCGATAAAATGAAAAAATGTCTTGTTTTGTTTGACATTATTTTGTACTACAATTATGAACTCATTTACTAACTTGAGTGTGTATACTTGAACTTGCTTTATCTTGTTGTTGTGCAGGTGGAACTACACGTGCATTTGGATGGGTCCTTGGATCCTGACTTTTTGTGGCATTGCATGAAACAAATGGAAGACAACGGCGAAGCATGGATTTCTTGTTTGCCTGTCAATACGACCTTGCCCTGGGATGCACAACGACCTCTTCACGTACGGTACGTTATGACAGTATTGTTTCTTAGACTTTTGTGCTTGTGTGTATTTTGTGAGATATGGCCCAAAAGAAGCGCAGCTTTCTGAATGATGTATGCATGTCTCTTTCTTCTTTTTTAAATATTCGAATAATGACACAATAACAATAAACAGCCACTTGGTGCAAAGTTGCCAAACCGTTAATGACTTTCACGAATTGTGCACCTGCCGTCGTGGACAACGTTCCCTGCAAGACATGTTGACGTGCTTTGAAATTTTTCTGCCTCTTATTCGAGGAGCTCCGCCCGTGTTGAGGTTGGTAGAAGAATTGGCCTATGATTTTTGTCGACGACAATGGGAACAAAATGTCGTGTACACCGAAGTCCGACATTGTCCTCATTTGTTATTGCCAGCACACGAGGTATCGGCAGGATCCTTTGATATGGATAGCAACAACAATAACAATAATATCAACAACAACAAGGGGGAACAAGAAACCAAACGAAAACAATCTGCACGGGAAGTTCTTCAAGCGATTACGCGTGGACTACGACGAGGATGTGCCGACTACAATATCATTGTGAATCAGATCCTCTGTGCCATTAATTGGCGACCCGATTGGGCCGAGGATATTTTGGAATTGACTGCAGAATTTCAAAAGGAATTTCCGTGCGGAGTCGTTGGCATTGATGTTGCGGCGGGGGAAGAGCATTTTGATCAACTCCGATTTCCTCATTTGTATGAAGCCCATTACGATATGATGCAGAAGGCGCAAGCGCTGGGTATCCCCGTGGCCATTCATGCGGGGGAAACACCGAATGGAATGCATCATGTCAAACAAGTAGTGGCGACACATTTGGATAAGGAAAATCCAGGCTATGGTGCCAGACGTATAGGACACGGATATCGCATGGTGGATTCGGTCGAATTGATGAAGGAAGTAGCCAGCAAGGGCATACATGTCGAAATATGTCCCACGTCAAGTGTGGAAACGGGAGGCTGGCTGTTTGACCAGGGGCTCATGGATGATCAGTCGGATCATACAGCGTCTTCTTTGTCATTTCTGGAACAGAAAAAACCTTGGAAGCATCATCCCTGTTTGAAAATGATGAAGTACGGGATTCCCATTTCCCTCAGTTCGGATGATCCAGCGGTATTTCATACCTCATTGTCGTGGCAGTATCGAATCGCCTTGGTCAAAATGGGGTTAACACAACAACAAGTCGTTCAGACCAATATTGACGCTATCGATGCATCATTTTGCCGCGACGAGGAAAAGGCAAGAATACGCAAGGAGTTGCAAGCCTTTCTGGTTAAGATCATTGAGGGTGGAGATCTCTCATGTGGTGAAGGCAAACGCTTCACAGATCGTGTGCGCGATATATTTTGATTTGGAGTAAACGATCGGATGGCGCTGGAAGGTGAGAGAAAAGAAGACTTGTCAACTATTATAAAGGTTATGCTAAGATTGCTGGTTCTTGGACAAGTGGCAGCAACAGCAGCAACGGGCAAGGTTTTGTACATTATGTTGTCAATAAGGCTATAAAAATATTAATCAGGTTGTGCACCAAAGCGTAGGCTGTGATGCATGTTTTGGATTTGTCGCCACGCATCCGTGAACATGTCTATTGCGCAACCAACGGCCGTAAGAGAGGGAAGCCGATCCCGAATACCTTGTTTCCCGCGATATTTTCTGACAAGTGTATGCCTTCGTCTTCACATGTGTTTGTCGTGTGATCCATTGGAGCAGCATCCTCTGGCTTTTTGACGATGTTCACCGCTGCCACTTCCGCCAAGCTAACATTTTCTTTGCCGGACGACCTATCATGACCCAGACAAGTGAGAAATGGGAGCTCTTGCATCTCTGTCGCAAGCTCGATCACCATTTCTTTTACATTGCCATATTCTGCCATCGATGGCAAGCATCCGTAGTTGCCTGGGCATCTTGAATTTGAAAGGTCGCTGTTGACTGACCGGGAAAAAGATGGATTCCTTTCTTCGTCATTATTTTGTGAATCCATAATATCCTTTAGAGTTTGATGCACCTGTTTCATGGTGTAACGCTGCGATACATCCTGATCCCAAGCGTGGCGTAGGAGATCACGAATTGGATCTGTCATGGCTTTCTGGAAATCAATGCCATCATCGCCCGACTTGCAGCTTAGTATGGACGAAGACGACGAAGGAGACCGCGAAAGAGGTGATGCTCCAGGCCACAGCGACGAAGTGGTGGAGGTTGAGTGGAGAGGTGGCCGGTCCCCTCCTTCGCAGACGTAGAGAGTATGCTGGTCCTTACTGTAACTGTTGAATGGCTTTCGTAGTGTGAGGATCTCCCAGACTACCATTGCCCAACTGTAAACATCTGCTTTCTGATTGTATCTATTGTCCCGTAAGACTTCTGGCGCCATATAGCGTCTAACCGAAGCAACAAAGAAGTCATCCAATAGGAATCATGAGTTACGTCTGAATGGCATTTTTCAATCTCCCAGTTTACCAAATCAAGCGTCTACGTACCTTGTGCCCTTTCCAGACATTAAAAAGACAGTTTCACCCGATGCCAACGTAGATACATGAGAGAATTCGGGGATAACGTCCACGATGTCGTGACGGCCTTGCTGTACAATTGGCAGTTCACGACAAAAGCCAAAGTCGAAAAGCTGAATTCTATCCAGGGAGTCATCCTCGTTGGATTTATTTTTTAGGATGCCAATGTTGTTGGGTTTGATATCCCTCAACACCAGTCGCCGTTCGTGTAGATATTCCAGCGCGCTGGCAATTTGTAACGCTACATGAAGTTTTCGTTCCAATGTATTTTCCTTTGGAAATTCACCATGTCGCCATCGTCGAATTCGTTTGCTGAGGGTTTCTTCCAAACGATCCATGAGTATGAAAAAGCTGTCATACTCTCCATTCTCAAAGGCCGACTCCCAACCTTTGGCAATCCCTCGTACTTTCAAGATATTTGGATGATTGAGCCTGGTCAGATATCGGGCTTCCACTACGAGATCTGTAGCAGCTTCCAAAAAGGCCTTGGGAGTAGAACTTTCCAACAGCTCTGGTTTCAAACATTTGATGGCGTATTTGCGACGTTTATCATGATCATCTTCTGATACTGGTGTTTCTTCTTGCATCGGTTCCTCTATTTCATCATAAGGATGTAGCGTATCACAGTTGTCTCGTGTATCTGACGCTTCTTCATCTTTTCTAGCTTTGCACAACTTTGAAGAGCTCCGTTGTTGTACTTCTCCATTTACAAAACATGGTGCCATTATGATTTGTTGTTGTTGTTCATCATCAAGGGTGTCACAAGAAGATTGTCTTGTTGGTAGTGGCAGTATTTGATGTTGCAGCTGAAAGCCAATCACTTCAAAGACATTGGAAAAGTTTCCTTGTCCTAGCAGTGCTCCTGTTTGAACCTCTTTTCGATCAAGCATCATAATCTTGGAGGATGGATCATTATGATCTTGACTGGCACTCATTTCATCATCGTACTCTTCACCTAGTTTTTGGTGCTGTTGCAGAAAGGGAGACCTCCGAGTCAACTGTTCTACTAACGAGTGGATGACGGAGGAGTACGTTAACCGTGGCTTATTCCCTCCAGTTGCAGTGTTTCTACTAGCTGTAGCGGCAGTATTAGGACTGGCAGCAGTAGATATCATCATGATCTGTTCTTCTGGTATACTAGGAAGTGAGTCCTTCATGGTGAAAGTAATTTAGTTAGTCTTGCAAAATTGAGGCAAGGCTACTATGCTGGTTATGTTTGCTTGCTAGCTAGTAGGTTATAAAATGAATCGAGAAGACTTGCTCGCTGGTGTTCCTAATAATCGTTCGAGTTTTTCAAAGAGCGTCTTCAGCGCAGTGTGAATCTGGACAAAGACCAAGAAGGGTAGGCCACTACTGCTGCAGTAGTGTAGCTAGTACGCCACCTACAAGTACTACCATCGTTGCAGCATTACGCCAATTCAAGGAACATACAGCTCCCGAATGAAGCTTTGCTGTCCTACGATTGGCCGTTGAACAAACAAAATCTGCCGATACTAGCGGCTTTGTCTGCGATTGTGACAAACATCGAGCTCCTTGGCCACCATAGTATCTGGGGCGGCCATCCTTTTCCAGGATTGGTCGTCCAGTAGACTTGTGTGCTACTCGTACTGGTCTTACGAGTTACGTGACGTGCTTTGGCCATTCATGCAACAGCAACTTCTAGCTAAAATGGAGTTATCCCTTAAGTCTAGCTCGGAACAAGTGAAAGTATGCATTAGCTGGCTCTAACAAACTCTAACTAAACTTCGCCAAGGCATCCATAGGTAGGGATCGAAATAAACCCAACGGCCACTACTTTGAGTGAGAATGATGGGGTCCCCCCGCTCCCGAACACACTTGTCCGTTGTCCGAACAAGATCCTTTTTCTCCGAAGTCTTAGGGTTAGGGGATTTTGAACGTGCTCCCACCCCAAAACTCCCAGAGTTCAATCCAACATGACGAATAGCTATCTCTAGTAAGTAGCTAGTAGGGTAATAATTATGCCAACCAGATAGTTGCTATCACAGTTCTATGATGGCTAATTACTCAATAGTTGCACTTCAGTAGCATTCTAGAGCAAGTCTCTAAATACCTACTTCTACACAATTTGAGAACACACATAGTGAGAGGATCTGTGCTACTCACTACGGATAGGATGAGCTACAGGATCCACCTCACATTATCCTACAGTGAGGAAGGGTAATTCTGTACTAGTAGTTATCATCTTCCACTTACTCCCTTCCTTAGCTAGTATTGATCATGACGGAATTCGTCTGCTTCACTTGTGTTCAATTCATAGTTGGTTGCCTTTCGTTAGCGACCCGCAAAACGTTAGTCTACCACCGTCTACCGCACATACTGGGTGAGATTACCACCCGTCCACATCAGCAGGGAGGGCCGTTAGCTGCCATGTTGAATCTCCAGCTTCCGCCTCAAGATCAGCTTGCTTCTTGGCCTCTTCTGCTTTTAGGATGGGCTCAATAATTGCTTGGATAGCCTCCTTGGCGCTAGTGACGTTGGCTTGTTTGCCTACAATACGGCAAACATTACTGTCACTATTCACGTTCAGCTGCACTTTGTGCGTCTTTTCCAGGTCCTTGACCGTCGATCCTGCCCGTCCAATCACGGCAGGTGTACCTACTCCCAAATCCAGCGTTTCGGCAACTTCGCCTGGTTTCAATTCCACCTCTCGCGCCACAGCACGCACCACGGCTTGGCGGGCCGCCTCCACAGCATCTGGTTCTCCCATGATGGTACACTTGGCCACATCAGCACCAGCGGCCTGATTGACTTCCACAAAGGCTCCCGTGCGATCTTGAATCTGTCGAATGTTGGAACCTGCTTTTCCATAGACGGCTCCAATATCGGCCGCCTTGATCTCCATGGTTACACCACGGCAACGAGTCAACAGAGCCTGGACGGCTTGCTTGGCAGCTGCCACTTCTTCGACCTTTCCACTAATTTTGAGAACGTTGGTCTCTTTGTCGATATCCAATTTGGCTCCTGTCGAGGTTTGCAATTGTCGAATGGTTCCAAAGTCCTTGCCAAAGATAATGTTGACAGCTGAACGGGAGTCCAGCTTGACGTTACCTTGCGCTTCTCCAAATACCGCATTCTTGCACAACTGAACAGCTTTATCGACCATGTCTTTGGGACCCTTGACGGTAACACTCCCTCCATCCACATTGGCATCGACTTTGACTCCAGCACATGTTTTTTCAATCTCTTGAATCGTTGCTCCTTTGCGACCAATAATGGCCTTGACACCATCCGAGCCATTAATATCCGAGGGACCCAAGGTAACCGACTTGGAATTGGCCTTGCGTGCTTCTTCCTCGGCCAAAATCGTTTGGACCATTTCCATGGCCGTGGCAATGGCATCTTGCGACGTGGCGGTAATGCGTACCATGTTTTGTCCTGGTTCGGGAGTATTCTTGAGAATATCCAATTTGGCACCCGATGTGACCGTAATGTTTTGAATGATACTTCCACCAGGACCAATAATGATGGCGGCATCCGAACCAAGGTTGAGCATAACTTCTGGATCACCACCTCCTTCTGGATCCGTAGTAATGGTGGCACCACCATTCAAAGTTGTCGCTGCATCATCATCGGCGCCCTTCTTCTTTTTCTTTTTGGATTTGACTTGGGCAAATTCATTTTCGGGTGCTTTGTCTTTCTTCTTTTTGTTGGTTTGCAATCCCAAAAGACGAGCTGCCTGTTCACGTTCATCTTCGTCGTCCGAATCGACATCCGCATTGCCATTCGTAGCAGGAGCTGGTTCCTCTTCCTTTTTAGGTGGTTGTTGAGCTTTTCCTTTTTTCTTTTTCTTCTTTTTGGATGGTTGTTGTTTTGGTGGTTCCGGTTCCGGTTCAGACTCGGGCTCTGGTTCCGGCTCTGGCTCAGGTTCTTTCACTGGAGCAGCAGCTTTTGCCTTTTTCTTTTTCTTCTTTTTCTTGCCCTCTTCTGCTGGTGCAGGTTCTGGCTCAGGTTCTGGCTCAGGTTCTGGCTCAGGTTCCGGCTCGACTTTTTTGGGTGCTGCCTTTTTCTTTTGATTCTTCTTTTTCTTAGCCTTGTTGCTGCTACTGGCGGCAGGAGCCGATGAAGCTCTATATCACATTTGAGTCCCAGAACAATGAATGTATATCCATGTCGAAGATAGGTTTGTTGTAGATTGGAGCGAGTCGAATCATATACAAGCGGAACCACAACACGATAAAGTAGGTAGGAAGACAAAACGACAAACAATGTAAGTTACAGCACTTGGCTCGCCTGAAAAACACAGATGCCTTCACTAAAAAGTCCCAATCCATGCATGGCAAAACCATGGCTTCCAGAGCGCCATTTCCATGAATGCCACCATAAGTACTACAGTACGTACATTTCGCGACTACTGCTAGCAGGGGTTGCCTTGGCTTCAGGTTTGGAAGAGTTCACGACAAAGAGGGCTAAGGTAATCAAGACGGCCACAACGGCCAAAATGATGCCTTGATTCGACCCGCCTTCGTCTGCCATGATGATGGATGCTGGTACTGGGATAGGATAATAATAAATGTGAGATTAGATAATATTGATTGTGACCCAGGTTGGTTCAAGCACTCTACTTCTTGAACAAAAGCAGCTGTCCTACCAAACAAAGTAGCAATGCCAACGAAAGGCTTCGGGTAGCTCGCTGCACCTGCAAAAACGGGCAACTATCAGTCCTGTACTGTACCTTTACTGCAGTACAATTGTACCAGTTGGTACACAACAAGCGTTTGTGGGGTTGGTTGGTTGGATGGATGAGAATGACCCTCTCAAAGCCGTCCAATCGATTCGGTCAATGCCGCATTGTTATCGGGAATGGCGAGAGATTAGTGAGTGAGTCAGTCAGTAGTAAGATGCAACAACATGGTCATTGGTTGTCTTCCACGTGGAAGCTACTGAGCGACTATTTTCAAGAAAATTTGCGCGACCAATGACGTCACAGATGGTTTCCTCCCGCGCGCGTACAATACCATCACGGAACATCATGAGGGAATGAAATCGATAACGAGGACCTCGATGCGCGCCTTTACTTACTATTTATTTACCTTATGCCCATGTGTTGTCTTCCAAGTTTGTTTGTCAATTCGGTACTAGTACAATGCCAGCTGAACTAGTAGCTACTTCAAGTAGACTTCTTAAAATCCTCTTGCTATAATGTTGGTCCATGTACCGGTGCAGGAGGAATTATACAGTTATTGTTTTTTGGCTTACTCGCGCAACTATTATCGGCCGTTGGGCCTCCTGCCACGTGCTAACTATGAAAGATCCTCTATCACGTTTAGCGAGAGAGTTCGGTACAGAAGCAACGAACGAACCACCAGCTGGCTGTACTAGTCATATACTACTAGTATTACATTGCTTTGCTCAAACGACCCAACTGCGTCGCTTTTTCGAAACGATTTCTACACCTGTAAAAGAAGCAGAGACATAAATTTCAAAAATCTAAACTTTGCCTCCCTAGTGACGCAGTTTCTTTCTTTCTTTCTTCTCCAACACCACGATGAAGTTTTCTATCCTTGTTGCAACTCTTGCCTTGTCATCAGCTGCCGCGTCTATCCACCAAGAGCGTGATGAAGACTTCCGAAGCAGCAATCTACATGTCGTCGAAGATGCCGAAGATGCCGCTCACTTTCGTCGTCAGTTGCAGACGTTGGCTGTAGATGCGAACGTGGACTGCTACGGTAAGCCTACAAGTATACTATGCTAAGGATCTGTCGTCGTATGGCTGATTGGTTCTCTGGATTGTAGATGGTGGCAGGTCTCTCTAAAGAACACTGATCCCTTGCTCTTGTCGTCGTCGTCGTCGTCGTCACACAGACTCATAATTGTCATTTTCTATTATTCTTGTTCCTAAAAACAGGTGGTATTGAAAATTGCGAAACCACAGAAAGTAACCCCATTTATGTCTGGGAGTTTCCCAGTGTCGATATTAATACCGAAGTCGTGTGTACCTTGGCGTGTTCGGGTACCAGCACTACGATTGTGCTCGGTGGAGAGATCGCCACCAGCCGAGATGAGTTTTCGAATAGTATGGACTCCGATAACAATGGTCAAATTTCCAATTCGAAGGATGATAATTCCGGGGATTCCACCGATACTATTAAGGATGATGACAAGGGCGTTGTGACAGGAGGCTGCCCCTTGACCATTACATTGAAAGCCGATGCGACAGGCAACACTTACTGCGCCGCCTATGACACTTCCGGTTTCATTGCGTCGGGTTCCTTGACGTGCTCGAGTTGCGCTGCGGCAGGCACCGCCACTACCTTTGCTTCGGGTTTGAGAAACTTTTTGGGTGGCGACTGGTAAGCGATTTTGCCCCACTACAAATAGTGGAACTGGTTTGTTTTATGTATATGGTTGATTCTTGTTGACGGATTCCAAAAGATCAAGTATTTCTTGATTGATTCGAACAGTATTCAAAAGTACCACGGCTATAGTCGTGACTTAATAGGAAATGTAATGTCGTAATAAAATAAAGGAACTGCCTGCTCAACTGAAATCAATCAACGCTTGAAGTCAATTAGTAGACAAGTATGCTCACTTCATAAATCCACCGATTCAATCATGACGGAGGGTCGAGTCATTATCTTGCTTACTCATTGAATGCATCGTATTGAATGCATACAGCAAGCAGTGCCGTCACTATTTTCTTCGTTGCTTCTCAAAATATTGGATCGGAGCAGAAACGACTTCTTTGTGTGTTGACGAAGAACCGTAAGAAATGTCGACGCTAGAAACCCGAAACGGCGTCCTTCGTCTTCGTTCGAAATTCGTTTATGGCTGGCCCAAGCGCCCTAGAAGTATTTACACCCAGCTATTCGGACTGCGAGCAAAAGACGGGTTCCATGGCTGCTAGTGTAAGCCAAAACTTCACGACCAACCTACACATGTACTTTTCCACCGACGACTCTTGCTGATCATGCCTTTACTGGGCCAGGGACTGGCCTGGCAGGGCCACGAAACGACACTATTAGAACCACTAGACGAGTCGTATCTAGCTAGCGGTAAAGCAATCCTAAAAGCATAGGCATTGATTTGCGGAGGGTCACTGCGCAAGAGACAATCCCAGAAATCAATCACCTATTTTTGTCAGTTCGCTCCGAATGAAAATCGGTGTCAAGATGCAATTCGACTTTATTTCATGGATCTTATGCTTCACCTAGTAGTTGCGAATGCCCGTAAACGAGCAATTTCTTGTTCACTAGAGTGAACGCCACTGTACCAAGTACCCTTAATAGAACGATATCTATGCCGTATTTGTCACTCAAGCCGCGCTGTCCGCCGAGAGCGCATCGCCCGAGCTGTGGGGGCAGGGCGGGGAAGACACACACACACACAGACAGAAAGCTACTCGGAATCGGAACTACATTCGCAACTTCCCATGAGTCCACACCATGGTCCACGGTATCCCTCCGGGTTTTCAAATGCAATGGCAGCACGCTTGACTTTTTCAAGGAAGGTGTGTTGGTCCAAAAATTCCTGTCGCCACCATGGGTCGTTCCAGAGCAAATACCGAGGATTCAATCGCCGCCGTCGACCACCAGGCGAAAACATGGGAAACCAAGGAGGAATATGAAGATGACATTTGATTGCTTCAGGCTGGCACAGATTCTTGCAGGTTTCCAGGGCTATCCGACGTAAAGAAATTGTGTCAGCCTCAGAGCCTTTTGTGCCGTTGTCGGGTGGCACAAGCCCGAAAGGAACGAGGGCCAGAGAAAGAGAGTGCAGTTTTTCTCCACCAATCTCATTCAAAAGCACAAAAGCACCTGCCGCCTTGAAATCTTCCCCTGCATGGATTGAAAGCTCACGCAGTGTTTCCTTGGTTGCGCGGACCAACTGAAGGAAGCCATCTTGAAGTGTGTTAGCAGTAGGAGCCGGGGGCTTAATTATGTGAAGTGTGTGGAGTGATGTCAAATTCTTCCCGTAATCCTGCATGTCATCATTGTTAGCATAGTCATTCAGATTCCAAAAAAGGTGAGTGGTATCTTTTGCATATTTTTCTGGGACTGCGTTTGCACCACTCAATCTGGCAGCTCCCAAGACAATACAAAATTCATCCTTTGGGCCGAATTCACCCCGACGACCCAGTCGATATGGGTCGATGGTTAAGGTTCTCAAAGGTGGTTGGGCAGCACGAAAGGCATGGCATGATGCGCAGAAACGGATGCCTGATTTTCCTGCCATGAGCGCCACAAGGCGAATGGCAATTTCAGGCAGTTGTGACCAGTCAATCGTATCTGGCGGAGGACATGTGCCAGAATCCTCCTCCGTTGACACCTCCCCTTCGCCTCTAGTAGTAGCAACACCTTGGTGACTTTGGACGCCCAGACTAGCGACACTGTCGACAATTGCTCTTAACACACTCAGAACTGCTCCCATCGTTGATCGTCTTTGTTGTCAGCCACTCGTCTCGCGACAGCACGGATTGTGATGATTGAAAGAACAGAAAGAAAACGAAAAGTGAGTTTCGATGCCTCGAGCCGGGCTCGCCGACCCGTGTTTCAAACTTGAGACCTCCTGCTCAGACGCAAATTGGAGAAAGCACCCCCCCAAAACCAGATTGAGCGGAGATTAGCAGCCATATGCTAATACTGATTGAATACCAAAGTTACTAAATGGCCACGGGGCTCGGAACAAAGCCTCACACAAACCTAAATTGTTTGGTATCACATTGTTCTGTGGATTAGTAACTACAACACCATCATTCTAGTAGTTTTTGGTGATTGATTTTCATTTATGCATAAAAATTCATATGACGCTGCTGCCGCACTTGGACGAAAAACAGTCCAAGGTCAGAGGCGAATGCCTTTCCTTGCCCCCCCTATTGGCTTACAAGTGCTTGTCCTCGTTCATTGCCGCGATCATCTGCTTTGACATGGTGTCATAGACATGGAGCCACGAGGTCCTGATGGCGGGGCTAAAGTCTTGTTTGAGAACCTTCTTTAACATGTAAAGCAGTGCGTCGCCCATGATAGGAAAATACTCCTCTTTTATGCCGTAGGCGACATGCAGTTCTCCCAAGGATCTCATATTTCTTTCCAGCTCCTTGGATTCTAACATGCCCAACGACGAATCCAACATTCCAATAAAGTGGCGAGCATGAGCCCTGAAACGCCGGCTTTCAAGCAGCATTGGAGAATCCGTATCCATATCAATGGGGATGCCAAAAAGAGTTTTTGTCTCGGGGCACTTTGAAAACAATCTTCAATATTATAGGGGATGGACAAGTAGACAGAGCATGAGTATCGTCGATTGCGCTTGTTCGGTGGATAGCAACGCCTACTATTACAGGGAAGGTCGACCTATTTTGCTTACCTACGAAAGAGAAGAACGCCAGCTACTTCCTCGTAGTTCTCGACTTCCTTCAGTTTGTTCCAGGTGCTAAGGACAGTAATGTCATCATTCATAGACTTCATCATTTCTCCCGAAAGGGCTTGGTACACTTGCTTCCAGGCTTTTTCAATCATAGGAGTAAATTCTTCTTTCAAACAAGTGTGCATCATTTCCATCAACGCTTCTCCCATGAGGGGGAAGAATTCGCGTTTGACTCCCATCCGGCTGTGTTTTTTCCCAACTGTAGGAATGGAAAATGAACAAACAGACTGAGCATATACGATTGCCAAGCAACATGAACGATCCCCGGGCTATATTACTGGCTTACGTTCTTCCAAAATTTCCGCCAGGAGCTCGGCATCGGGACCCAACATGTTCAACGCTCTGTCCAGCATCTGGATCATATAACGGGCATGCTTCATAAAGGTTTCGCATTTGACAACACTTTCGTCGTTCTTATCAAGAGGAAAGAAGCCGAACAATGCCTTGGTGGATGGGCACTTTTCAAAGAGGCGCTCAAACAGGATCGAACCAGCCACACCTTCATAATCATCAATGCGTCTCAACCTAATGTAAAATTACCATAGCAAGAGATGAGGGAAGAAATGGCTTGAGTCGGGAGAGTTCAAATACTGAGAGCAACAACGGGTCGTTCCTTCGAGAGAGACTTACATTTCCCAGGAATCATTGACCTGAAAGATGACTTCGTATTCCATTTCCAAAGAGCCCATGATGCAAAATTTTGGGGGGTCAGCTGAATGTTCGCGCAGTTTTTTGGGAGGAACAGTTCCAACCTGAAAATTATGATGGATGGAGGGAGGCTGGATAAAAAGTTGCTTGCTTCAATGGAAATTCAAAATTGCCGTCGTAGCAAGGTAGGAAATTCTACTTCCGCTACAGAATGTACGTCTGTGCAGGATAGATCCAGGAGCTGATCCAAGATAATCCGATGGCCGATTCGAGCTTCGCATTTTGCAATACTGGTGATGACAATTATGGCAGTTGTATATATGGTAAACGAACTCTGAAAACTTACAAGGGCATAATCACTATCAGTGAGTGCCCTTAGCGTGTCAAAGTTGCTCTGATGGATGTTCGCATGAGTGGTCTTGAGAATTATCTGGAGTACTGGTACTTTCGAATGAAATACAGTAGGGTACCAGTATGGTACCAGGTACGGAGTGCCTATTAGATGTTCGGATTCTATCATTCAAAATCGGGATTCTTCAAGAATGCCCGGCTATAAGTTTCAGTGTCACGAAAGAGTCATTGGACATCAAATCTTTTTTCGAAGTCATTGTCGTGTACTAAACCGAACGCTGGAGATCACTCTGCCAACTTGACCGTTCTACTTCGAAGGGCGAAACGGCCAAAACCTACTACTTGTACGCACTACATTATTGGTATCCAGCTGAAACTTTACAATACAAGTATTCCACATACAGTACATTCGGCACGCAGGCACAGCGGCAACAACTGTCTCCATCTATGGTGCAGCCAGATAGAGGAAGTTGGGCAACAACGATCTATGTTCCGGTGAACTACCTGATCCGACCTGGAACAGGCAACAGTCGATACCGGTGCATGTTGAAGGAAAGTGAATATATTGAAGTGTTTCAGGTAGGCAAACTCCTCATGCCACTGTAGCAGTCGTGGTAACTGACCGCAGAGTAGTGCTTCATACATGATTGCCTTCCTTCATGCTGTATTGATGCAATCAAGTTTCACTGGGAAGGGCAACCCTCAATGCGAATTGTGTCCCGTCAAGCGTCGTCTTTTTCATACCACTATCGTCTACTTCAACCAAAGTAGCTACTAGGAGTAGCCTCAAATGCCTGCACGTTCTGGCTAGTTTGGCAGACTTTCTATAGTTGACTACATTAGAGTTTTGCGGCACGAACGGTATATCACGCTGTTGAGTACCAGTCCAACGGTGGTCGCTGACTATTCAGTCATTGGTATCTTTTGTTTTTATTCCACCAAGATTAAATGCGGCGAACTCGCTCGCTAGCCTAGTAGACTAGCTATATGTTAGAAGTAGATCAGCTATCATTGAGCAGCGAGTAACATGCATACATGATAACCAGTGGCTAGTGAGCTAGCTAGTCTATTGATTTGCTATGAACGGCCCCCTTCAGTTTCGAGCTGTCTGGTTTTTTTTGTCAAGGATAGTTACGTACTTCGTTCAACGTCCCGACAGCAAGTGCCAGAACTACAGTAGGAATAGAAGGAGCTGTGTCATCCACCAGTCGTTTTCCACTGCCAGTTTGCTAAATTGGATAGTGTCTTTTTGCTCTCCTGGATGTTTGCCGCATGTTTACAGCGAATACTGTACCTGGGACCAATGGAGCCAGCCGCCTATCATCGTGTCCCCATCCCTACGTATTTTTGCCGGCGCACGAGCCTGACTTGGTTTGCTCAAATGATCCATAATGCGATGTAGAAAGTTGCCACAATGGTATCCGCGGTTGCTTCTGCCTCCGTTTGGATTTTGAAGTGCGAATTCTATGACCCAGCCTCATGTTGCCCAAGCCCAAGCTCCAGGGATCTGCTGCTGTCATCGCCGACTGCCTTCCAACCCTGGCTTTATGTTTGGGTCTCTTCCTTGACCATTTCCTGATCAAGATATTGAATCAGCTTCCATGCAAATGTCCAACAATTGTTTTGTAGCAAATGCAAGTCTGGAGATTGTTCTCGGTAGGATTGGGTATAGCCACTAGCCAGCTGCACAATCCGACGACTACTGGCTGTGTGGGAAGACAATGGTGACAGACATCGCAATTCTCCTGGCACAGCTTGCAGTGTCACTAGCTTCAGCAAAGTTTCTGGTTCTGTAGCTTGTTGTGGTATAAAATCAAACTTGTACTTTTTCTCTTTTCTTGTTGCTGGATTGGAGTTGTCGTCGTCCACCACTACTACCACTTGAACATGAAGTGGCAACCACAAAGGTCCTCCAATGAGTGGAACACATTCCAATTGAAGTCTTGGATTTGTCGTTGTGGATTGCAAATTAGGCGGGCGCAAGATGATACGGGCTGGCTGCGAAAGTGCCTGGGATAGCGGCAAATGGGCTAGTAGGGCATACAGCATCAAGGCAATGTGATTACTGCGACGATTGCGCTCATTTGGTAACGGTGCTTGGTATCGTTGACCCATCTTCGTTCAGCACCTACGCAACACCTATTGGAAGCCTTGGCTGCTACAGTACAGTATCTCGGAGTCACTTTAAGTTTCCAATTGCAATTGATCCATAATCTGTGTTGTCTCTGATAAAAAAAACGACGCTGCAACCGTCGTGGCCTGGTAGGAGCGTCATGGTGGTGGTACTAGCTAGTATGAATAGACCGGTGAAGCTGCTGTGTAGGTTTCAAACATGTGCGCCCACATTATTGGAATCAATTGGATCACTGACGTCACTGTGGGATTTTGAATCTTCGCCGTTGTCAGAGCGAAACTCAGTATCTTTGCTTCGATCAACTCTGCGTCATCACCCAACACAACAATAATGTATCGAGGATTGCTCAGCAACCAAAACAACCCAACTAATAGCTGCGGCAGCCTGTGTTTGGTTGATTGATTAGATTCATTCCTCGACTGCGTGATTAGCTCTCTGCTCCCTGAGTAGGTTGGCCTAATACATTGTCACCATCGTGCTGCTAGGAGAACACACTGCTCTCCTGTGCACTGCTACTTGAAACAACAGATTCAGAGAAACAATTCTAAAAACGACAACATGAAGTGCTGTTGCAGATCGTTATTGGCTACGGCCCTTATTGTGGCGTCGGCGCAAGGATTCGTCACAGTCACTCCCAGCAAGAATTCGATTTCAGTACAATCAAGCAAGAATGGGGAGGATACCTTTGATGTCGCTGATGTTTTCAGGGGACTCGCATTTACTGCCATCTTTGGATTGTCCATGATTGCCAATCCACTTCCTTCCTTGGCCGATGGTAAGTAATAAAAGACACAAGGAGCACGACCATTTCCACTCAACAGAAGCTCACAGGTACCAAGGGGTCTTGAGTTTATGTGGGATTCCACGGTTTATAATGATTGATTTTATACTTTACAGATCTACCTGCCTCATGAATACATACCACTCCATCTCAAATATCTTTCCTTCCCTTGCTTTCACTTTTGTTTTTTACAGGTCAAACGACTAAATTCAAGCTGCCACCCGTGGACAAAAGCAATCCCAACCGATGTGTATTTGTCAGCAGTTCCATGGGACAAGCCAACGCGGCTCGTGATTCTCTATATGATTTGCGTCAATGCAAACTTCCCAATTCCAAAGCGGCCGGCTATGACTTGTCAGGTGTCATTATGACTGACACGGATGTTTCGGGCAGCAACTTTAAAGAGGCCTATTTCAGCAAGGCCTACCTCCACGAGAGTAACTTTGACGGTGCCGACTTTTCCAATGCCATTGTGGATCGGGCCAGTTTCAAAGGGTCCTCGTTGAAGGGTACCGTCTTTAACAATGCCGTCTTGACGGGAACCAGTTTTGAAGGAGCCAATGTTGAAAATGCAGATTTCTCGGATGCCTACATTGGTGATTTTGATATCCGAAACTTGTGCAAGAATCCAACCCTCAAGGGAGAAAATCCTACTACTGGCATGGATACTCGCATGTCGGCTGGTTGCAAATAGATGGATGCTTTCTCTAAAGTTAGTGTCCATGTCGTTTCACTTTCACATGATACGCTGAATCAAAAATAGGCCACGAGAAAAGATGTGTGAAGCAACACTTCAAGGACACAAATGCAACAACACACACACACGAAAATATTTTGCGGGCAATGTGCTACGACAAACTAAGCTAATCTAGTAGTTGCTCCAACCGTCAATTCACCTTCCATTGATGCATTCTTCCCGTTTTTGTGAATCATATCTACAGTACTATTTGTAGAGTCTTTTGAACGATGCAATCCTATTGGTGGTCGAACTATTTAGTTTGCTTAGCTGGACCGCGCTTTGTCCGGGTAATTTGGTTTTGCAGAATTGTGCTATGGTTACAGTAGTGTCATTTTTTCTCTCTGGGCATCTCTCGCTCTTAAGATACCTTGGAACGAATAGTCCACTACTCCGAGTACGTCTAACTCAAAAATTCAATGCAGCATTATCTCTTGCGAGCGGCAATCGCTCGATCATCAGTGGCCTT
>ENA-ORBV01007870-ORBV01007870.1-microbial-mat-metagenome-genome-assembly--contig:-NODE-7870-length-18139-cov-5.206566_pt1 | contig 18139 bp, 17 predicted proteins | sample MGYA00237777_ERZ505514 | MGnify/ENA primary metagenome ERZ505514 (study PRJEB26160, sample SAMN06269048) | microbial mat metagenome | isolation source: Oligotrophic lake microbial mat | place...
ATCGGTGCGCGCCGAAGATCTCTCTCGTGAATGAAGTTCTTGTGGGACTGGAATGGAGAGGTCTGATTGGCCAACAAAATTAGTCTAGAACTATGGGCCGCGATCAAGCACCAAGAGGTTCAGGCAGAGGTGGACAAGGCCACAGCCGCCACCACCAAAACAAAGGCAAGAGCAACCAGAGCTCCAACTCCAAGCAGGCAATGACTCCTACCAAGAAGGAACCCATCATGAAGTTTGGTGTCAGCACAGCCAACACCAACTATGCCCCCTATGCTGCCATCCATGAAAAGATTGTCACCCATATTCAAAAGCATTACGACTGTGGCCACCATGCTGCCAAGTCCATCCACACAGGTCACCTCATTGATCTGGATGCCGAGAAACTCACCAGGACTGTAGCTACAGGCACCAAGGCTGAGAAAGCCCTACTCCAGCCAGGTCTGGATGTTGAATTCAGTGCCCGAATGAGTGCCCATGTCAAACAAGAGCAGTGTCTCCTCTCCAACCTACCCAAGGCCTTCGCCTGCATTGTGAATGACTACTGCACCGAGGGTCTCAAGACTAGACTCATCTCCCTACCCAACTATCAGTCCACCATTGAGGATGGCCCACTAGCTCTCCTCACACTCACAGCGATCAAAACGTCCGTCCATGAAAACGCACGCACCTAGCACCCACCCATCACCATTTCTACCCACTGGAACCGTCCACTCAAACTCACGCAAGCCGACGACAGGGATCCACCCTCGCACGCCAAACGTTTTGAACGACAACTTGAAACAGTGAAGGGCTTCATTGGCTCTACCTTTGCTGACGACTTCGCTGAACAACTGCCTGCATGCAGGGACCATGCATGTAAGCATGACACAGGCAAGCTCACCACTCTGCTCGACACTCATGTTGCCGGTGTCAATGCATGCAAGGCACTAGCTGAAGATCTGTTTGATCTCTTCAATCATTACAAACCTAAGGAAACTCTGGAACAACTCGCTTTTAAAGCCCAGACCGGATCTGAATTCGAGGCCTACCTGTTCTTCCATTCCGCCAACAAAGTCAAGCATGGCTCACTTCTGAATGTGTTACAGACCCAGGACTCCCTCGGCAAGGAACAGCACCCAGATGCCATCCACAAGGCAGTGGATGTCCTTAGCCAGCATTGTTGGGACCAGAACCCTTCCAACCAGCGCAAATCCAACAAAAATTCTTGCAATTCCAACTCGAACAACCGTTCTTCGGGCAACGGCAACCTGAACAACCGAAACCATGATCAGAATCACTCTTGCTAGAACAACAACAATGGCAATGAGTCTAGCACCGACTCTTCTAATCCTTTGGCTCCTAGCTTTGCTCAGCAGGGCTGTCATAACTCTAGCGAACAGTCACAGCCCTACTCCCAGGCCATTTGCCAGGTCTGCGGCAAAGTGGGTCACATCCACCCTGATTGTGACAAGAACATTCCCCTCAACGATCCATCTGCCTTTCCTGTCAAACCCACAATGGCAATTCAAATGGTGTCTGTCATTGCGTTTCCTCTCCCATTGCCATTCCACTACTCCCATCCGGTCTCGTCTCAGCCCCCAGTTCCCAACATCTGGACAAAAGTGACAATTCAACGTCCTCTGTCTCCAAATTCCAGTTGAGTTGTCACACTTGCCTACAATCCACATTTCTTTTCGATGCAACAAGATGTTTGGATGTTGGTTGCTGACATGCCCCTGTGCAGCAATCAGAGGTCCTCTCTCTTGCCAAGCCCTTCCTTGTTCACAATCCACTTCAAGCTTTCAGACCTCTCTTTTCGAATAAAGTTCCACATCTTTCAGATCGAGTCTTCTTTCATTTTATGTCCCCACATAAACCTGTGCTTTCTGGAACCATTATAATCCCTCATGGACCTCACGGAAAGCGAGTTAAAGGAGTAATGCAAAAGGTCCTTTTTGGATCAGTCTTATGTTCGTAGGATTCAACCTAGTCATAATTGTACTAATCATTGAGTTACTTATTTATTTACCAAGTTTGGAAGAGCTACGAAGGTGTCTGGGGTGCTTGTGGCAGAAGCACAGTTCACTGGCAGAGGAGAGGTCCCAACAGGGGGCTTGGGCTTGCCAGGTTGGAACAATTCAGCAATGGTGCCATCATGAAGGACTTTATAGAAGTAGGCAGGGAGGATTGACAGCATACCAGCTGCCAATACATTGGACCAAACAAACCCAACACCTGGGTTTATTTGTGGTCAGGATGAAATTTGTCTTGACCTAGAAGACATTGCCGGCTTTGGCGTGGGCTAATCAGCAGGCTCCAATGTGCAACACTAGAATTCGCTCTCCCAAAATGGCAGAGAAGGCGGAAGTAGACTGCCCTCATAACTGTCGTTACAGTGGGTACTGTGTTTTTGCCATGCCACACTTTGCAACAGCTTATGGAGTACAATTACGTTCATTGTCATTTTTAGGCTCCGACTCAGGGATAATTTGTCTTACTTAGTAGTTGGATTGAGAGACTAACTTTACCGATCCTGCATTTGCACCAAGTCAACAGTACAACAGTAGCAGACCCACTCCTTCGCGGTGGCAGGATCCATTCCAATGCAGCTACCATGTGCAACGTGCTCACACACCGAGCAACATATCAGCTCGCCGCCTTCATTGCAAATGCAGCAGAAGTACTCGTGGCCATCATCGTCGCTGTCTCCATAGGTGCCAGCGGTACATATGGAGTTTCTTCGCGCGGTGGCGATCAATTCGCTGGCCAAATCATCTCTATTCAAATCCTGGAATTTCTTTGGAAAGCGGTTGACGCCCTTGGTGGCAATCAAAGCCTTCAACGGAGGGTCTTGAATTCCAGCTTCGATGTGCTCAGATAATGCGACATCAAACAAAAGGAGTTGAAGCAGCAGCGATGACTTTGTAGGCGATAGCAACAGCCGTTGCGCCCCCCCTGATTCACCTTGCCACCAAGCAGGAAATTTATCACGTTTGACGCTTGCTAACAGCGCGACAAATGCCTGCGAAGCCATGTCGACTGAGCAACTTGCCATAACAAACTCACAGAACGCTCTGTTCCCTTCGGGTTGCCACATTCTTTGTTTTAAAAAACTGACCGCTCCTTCACCTTTGGCGTTGGAGCCCCCTTGCAGGTCACACGAGAAACGCAAGTACTCTGGGATCGTTTGTGCCATGCGAAGTAGGACCATTTTAGCCATGCCCAGGTCACCGGAAATTGTTTTAGTTCCGCCTTTTCCGAAGTTGAAGAGGATATTTCCAGGAATCGAACACCCAATTCCTCCTCGACGGATGCTGGGGGAGATATCTGTAAAGTCTTCGTTTTCCTTGGTGACATTCTCCTTGGTGGCCCACTGGATCGCTTCTTCGCTACTAAAGCTACAAAGCGAACAGCCAGTTTTCGCGACGTCGGCAATGGATGACTCCAGGTCTCTGCAAGGGGCCCAGAACAGGCCTCGTTTCGCAATACTTTCTTCTCTTCCAACATTGCTCTCCCAACAAGACGCACTTAGCTTTAACCCCATCGATGCCCCTTTCGTGAGTCGGAGCGACTTCCTTCCTTCATCAAGGGCAAACAGCTGGAGGATTTTTTTCAAGAGATCCAATATCGAGTAAAGTGGTTCATTGACAGCTGTTTCACAGGGCACGTGCAACAAAGCTTCATCAATGTCTCTGGGATCGAGCGACAAAATATCTGCACAGGGTGACATGGCGATTCGTTCACCGATGTGATCGGTCTGGAGTCCTCCAGCTGCTTCTGCGGGAGTCCTTTTTGCGCGCCCCATGAGCGCCGCCGAGCGTGCGCAGGCTGCCTGTGTCAAACCCCGTACCAATCTCTTGACACTGCCGCTGTCTACCACGCGGCCAAAGCTTTTCTTTTCGCCAAATGAATATAAATGCGAGCATGACCCAAAATAGCTATGAAAAGACCGTATGTGTTCATCAGCCAACAATTTGCAGGGATATTCTACGAGATACCCATTCTTGACAAAGGAACAGCCCCAAAGGCAACAGTGCCATCCATTCGACCTAAGCTTTTCAGTCCGCCTTTGGTTTTCTCGTCTTAGGCAGGCGTGAAACATCTTCTCATCGCTCTCACTAATCTCGACCCGGTCAGAAATATAAAGTGCATACGGATCCGAGCGAAGCCAAACAACGGCTCGCCTATCGGGTAATTCTCCTAGCGGCACTAAGGTGGACTGCTGGGAAATGCTTTTTACAAGATCTGCTGCTGCATTTTCCTTCTCTCTGGTCGATTTGAATTGCTCCAAGCTATGGCATTGGCTCTCTATTCAAATCACATGAGCAAAAGTTTAAATCTAGACCGGCGAAACAAACAACAAGCGCCGAAAAGCACGTACCAGTCCTGATCATCACGGTACTTGCTTCGCTGCCGTTTACCACCAGAGATAAATTTTGGGGGCGGAACAAGCTGATTCTCGCGCTAACTGCCCCCTTGACAGAGGCATAAACAACAGCAACTGGGACTTTTCCTGCGTTGCTGAGTAGCACATCGACCCCCTTTGGCATTTGAACATACCCCAAAACATAACAGTGCCCATGAGACGAGTTTCCTTCCGCTGCAACCTAGAGCAGTAGTGAAGGTGGCGGGAAAGGAAGATCAGCTCACGGCAATGCAAACATCCAACAAAAATGGTCTACAAGTCCTGCGTACTTACTGCCTTGTCATGCCAACATGCTATGTTTAGGTCTAGTAACTTTTGCCCTTCGAAAGAAGAAGGGGGGAAGGATACATGGATGCTGGGTGCTGGCCCTCCCCCCCGAATGCGGTCCTCACCATAACTTGGCCTTAGGTGATAAGTTTGGTTGGAGCCGTATCCAACTGGCACGGTAACGAAGCTCCTTGCCGTCAGGAAATGATTGTGCAGAGGGGAAGATCAAAGATAACTTCAGCACTCACCTTCGTCCTCGGGGTGTGCCGGATCTACCTGCGAATTGCTTGAATTTGCATAGTGGGTTCTGCCATAACTGGCAGCGTAGTATTGGGAATTATTTTGTGCCACTGTTTGGGGAGAGGGGGGGGGGAACGGTGGATGGTAGCCTGGATAACTCTGATTGGAATGATGTCGTTGTGGCTCCGCATTTTTGGGCAAAAGGTTATTTCCACAATTTGGGATTGGGTGAGAAGCTTGAGGGTGCACTGGTCGCACCTGTGCACTGCGCGACTCTGCCTGGATAACTGGATTTCGAGAATGATTGTGTACAGTGGCAAATTGAGGTTGCTGGCGCCCTTGGTCACCTTGTACAGCTCCACTTTTTTGCAACACTTCATCGCGCAAAATTCTCTCCAGAAAACGATCCAAGGGAAATTTTTCATGGGGAATCGTAAAGGACCCACTTGTTGAACATAAACCAAGACGAGTTGTGGAGGTAGATGGGGGTGTCGATGAGCTAGTACTTAATTCAGTTAAGGAATAGAAGCCAACACCGTGAACCTCAATTCATTGAAAGAACAAACCTTTGATCTTCAAATATTTTGGGGCCATTCGGCTCATTCTGAAAGCGAACAAAATCGAAAGCCATAAGTGCCTTCCAATGAGATTCAGATATCCGTGGCACCTTATGCAGGTGTTCGCTGTTAGAATTCAAACAGATCACCTGCTGGACCAAGGTCCCAAGGCAATATCGCGGCATCAAAAGTCTAAGGCCTAGCATCGGACAGTTTCTTCGCACGGCCTCGAGGAAAACAGCTGCCTCCACCTCTGTGAGAACCGTGTTCAGGCCAGCGGCAACGTAGAGGTTACTTGATTGTATCGGCTGGCAACGATCGTTAGACCTCAGGGTGGCAGATCCCAAATGCACCAACGCTGGCATACCTACAGGCCCCATCAAATTAAGCTGTTTCTGATGGCGTGAAAGCTGGGTACTTCCCAAGGTGACGTCTTGGCCTTCGCCGTCTTTAGGGTCCTGCGTTTGTTGTTGATTTTTTAGAGACACAGGTGTGTGGCCGCCATCATCGATATGATCAATGGTTGAGACAGGAATTGGGGTACCGCTATAACAGCCGGGATTTTGCTGTGCCTCGTGGCTAGTAGGCTTCTGGTGACTGTCGATTGCGGCAGCTCTCGCTTGGCTAGCGTATTTCGCCAGCGGTATATTTTTGGTAAAATTTTGAGCTGGCGGTCCTCTTTTGTTGGGTCCACGCGAATTCTCGGGCTGCACTCTGGTTGCTCTTACCCCTTCCGTTGCATCCATGTGATGATACCTATAAGCAGCAGCAGCAACCCCCACCCCCGAAGCTGCTTGAGCATTCTCAACGAGCAAGGTTCGACATGCTTGAAATCTCAGCGGTGAAAGCGCTCTTTGCCTTGAGACCTTCAAAATGACAGGGCCAGAACGTGGACCATCAGGCAGCAGGATTTGCATGGTTTCTAAATTCATATCCAATGCGTCAGTTGCTTTGGACGTTTGTGGGGTGCTGAGCACCGGAGATGCCAGCATTGCGCAGACTAGGAATGGACACGGCCAGTCACTTCCCGCCATGCCACGCCCATTTATTGAAATCAAAATATCACCTGGTTGCAATTTCGCCCTCGCTGCTGGGGATGACCGATGTACACGACCAACGCGAATTTGGCTCTCTTTGTCATTTTTAAATTTTATCAACTCGAGTCCCCAACCAATCCCATTGTACTCCATTCCTCCCTCTCCGTTCAGGTCCTCTCTTTTGTCATGACAACGAGTCAGTACGATAGTTCTGCATTCCTCCCCTTCTACCTGTTTCTGCAATTCGAATATTTCGCTACCATTGCCGAGTTCCTTTTCGAAGGTGTTGATGTCATCTGTGGATATACAATAAAGGTCTGTGTAAATGAGTCGACCGACACCGTGAAGGCCCCTGGGAAGGCTAAAATTGTCCCGGCTCAATGAGGGCGTCGTCATGCCAGAATGAGAAAATCTTCGTCGCGTCCAATCGCAGGTTTTTGCGCATAGATTGTTGCAGTCAGGCGAAGGAGGGCCATTCTTGCGCCGGGTGTGTTCAAACAACAATCGACATGCTGGTGAATAATACAAAGCACAGTTTATAAGTCTAACGCACCGGCCCACGCTGTGGTTGATAAAATTAGTACATTCGTCTTGGTTTGGCGCAACAAAAACGGACGAGAGGAGAGGCCCAGGGACGGAGATAGTAGTGTTTTTGTTGACCAATGCCATGTCGCTTAGCATAGTCTTGGTATTCTGGGAGACAATTGACTGCAGCGCATATGATTGTATTACTGCAATGGCATGGTCGAAGAAAGCGGTGGTCTGATTTATATATTTGAATAATTCCTCCGCTGAGAGCTTGAGCACACCTGGAAGGCTCATGATGCTACCTTCTATCCATGTGTTCGTGGTCGCTTCCGCAAGCGTCGATGGTTGATCAAGAATCGAAAGCCTATCAAAAAGGAATTGGAGCTGCAAGATTGTGATTTGACGCTGGGTTGAGCCATGATTAATAACCATAAGTATCGCCAAGAGCTATGTGGATCACCATTCTGCAACAATGCATCACACGACCACTATCTATTAAACGACATACCTGGTTCTTAAAAACAACTGCGATCAAGGATGGAGAGAAATGGGTCGGGTATTTCATAAGAAAGGCCTGGTTCAGTCACCACCATCCCAATCCAAAGATAGGCCTACCTGGAAAGAGAAAAAATTTGTCATCGTCATTGGTAAGCCGGGGGCTGTAGAAAGCAACAAAAAACTCCAGAGGCCGCCCAAAGGAATCGAATTGGAGCTGAGCTGCCTCCTTCATTTCATCGATACGTGAATCTCCAGGGAAAACGAGCACCGTTGTACCAATAAGCCCAGCCATGTGACCATAACTTGAGCCCACAGTGGCTGCAACCTTGCTCATGCAATCGGCACTGCAAACGCAGTACCCATGGTATAACCCCATGCCCCCGCTGCGGGCAAAGCAACCAGAACAAGAAGGTTTTGCGAAGGGGTGCGCCAATTTCAGGGCTTCTTCGTGGGGAAATCCCTTACTCCATGCACTGAAAAGCTGCGAACAAGGTCAAAATATTTCGGTTTTAGGAAGTGATCTCATTTGCAAGAAAATAATATCAAGGGACGGTGATTTGTACCTGAAGAAAGTGACTGATAAATCTCTTCTTCTCAACCATAAATTTGGGCGCAATCGGCCGCATCTGCACTTGCACCAAGAGCGCACCCAAAAGAAGCTTGAGCGGTTGTTTTTGGAGTGCCGGTGGAGCCCAGTGAATTCTTTCCTGTTGGGCGTAGAAGGCATTCTTGAGGAGCTTGGTCTCCCTGTTGTCGAAGCCGGAGTTTTCGCGAATAATATAATTCATCATTGCATCTAATCTACGAATACTTGCGTGGCGCGCATGCCCATCGAGTTGGTGGCTCGCTGATGGGTTGGGGGTATTATCGTCGTCATGGAAAATCCTCGAGAAGGACTCCATGCCAATCCTACGCAAGATTGCCTTGCAAATACGGGCCTCACGAACGATGCGGTCGGACTCTAACGCCGATTTAGGAACTCGGCGACGGCGGTTGAAGCACTCCTCGCAAGCAGGCAGTGGTGTCTTTATGAAGTCGGACAGACCTGAATATTCTTTCTTCAGATTTCTCACAAAGTTTTCTGACTCGCCAAGTACATCAGAGTCCGGCCTCATGACAACAATCTTCATTTCTTTCATTTTCTTTGCCTGGGGACATTCTTTCAGCAAAGCAACTCTCTGCTCCTTTGAGAGCTGTGCCAATTGATAGGTCTTCGCTTCTCCTGAGATATTAATCTCAACGATAATGTCATTCGCCTGGAAACCCGCCCTGCAACCAGCGCCACCCGCCGAAACGTTCAGAACCAAGCAGCCATCCATTCCTTCTTCAAGGTGAAGTGGACACTCGTCGACAAATTTATCACCAAACAGTGTGTCCATCGTTAGCCCTCCGCTTGCTATATCTTTCAGTGACTGGCGACACAGTTCCGTCTGCCGTAGGCATAACCCAAGCTTCTCCAAATTGCCTTGGACAACGGTTAGATCCTCGCGAGCCCACTTGACACCTGTGAAGTGCGACTCCAGTGCGAGCGCTTCTATGGTGATCAAAGAGGTTACTTTTGGGATAGCATCCTCGACTTTGGGGAACTCATAACGACTTCCACTAAGCACCCGCTCACACCCCACGCATATAGTATGTTCCGATTTCAACAACTTATTCCATGGTGCTGGAGGCCATAACAGTGCACTTAATAAACTTTCGGTAGTTGCCGCTTCGTTTTCAGTTTCTCGCCAAGGATTGAGGGGATTGGCGCAGGTGCTTCGCCTATTTTCTCCCATATCAACTAGATCTTGTGCTGCTACCAGGATGCCCGCGTCGCGATAAGTGCTGCGAAATTGTAAATATAAATCCTCGAAATCATCGAGGACAGCCTGTGTAGCGGAATTGCTGCTCGCTAGACCCACGAAACAAGCACGCAGCAGCTCATTGACGGCCATATAGAAAGGCGAATCCTTAACGCCCTCGCTACTGGTAGTGTCCCCTGTGTACAAAAACTTTCCCAGTCGAATATGGCTTTCAATCTGAGCAAAGGACTGAAGACGGTCGGAGAAAATGTGCTGATTGCGCCGGAAACAACTCCGAAGCATATGACAATGCGAAGCTTGCAAGAGCTCATCTCTCTTACCGGGGCAAACAACAATGGGTGCTTCACCAATCTCGGTGCGGATTCGTTTTGATGGTTGCACTGTCGCAACTCTGCCACATTCATTGAGCCTCTTCTTGGGGTTTGGTCTACGCAACTTCAGCTGGCGCTGGACGTAGTGAAAGTGATAGTGAACATGATTGAGAGTACTCCACTCGATTAGCCCGTCCAACAGCTTGCTTTCGTCGAATACTCTTCTCTTAGTACTTCTGTGATTTCCAGCGAGCTTAAACATAGAAGGGTGTACCTTATCATGCGTTTGCTCAACTTGAAACAACTGAATCAAATGGCGCAGTGCAGAGCTACTTCTTTGGGCTTTCAGCCACAGAGCCACAAGCGAAGAGCCAGAGAATTTGTAGTCAGCTGCTTGAGGGTTGTGTTTCTTTCCCGCAGAGGTTGGAGATGGCCTACTCGTTGTTGGCAGCCGAAAGGCAGGATTTTTTGGCCGAATGCGCTGCATTGTTTTCAGTGATCCACAGCACGGACTGTCTGCAGCTTCCTTTCGCATTTCTTCAGTCGGCAAACAAGCAGCCACCATCAGGGTAAGTCGGGCGTATTCTTCCCAGGTTGCACTATTGGGTGGCAAGATCATAGAGCACATCGGGTGTTTTGCGGGTTCGATATATGCTTGATGATAGATTTTGGAAATGTCTATAGAACAATCTGTGCGGTGGGACTGCCCCTCTCCCTCTTGGGCGAGAAAAGGTTTTGGGTCTGCGTTGCCTTTTTTGTGTGTGCTTTCGTTTCGTATGACTCCAGCGACCTTTGGCTCGGGCCAACGAACAGAAAAGTACGCAGCGGACGGGATAGACAAAAGCTTGGACCAGCAAAACCATGTCGCCTGATCTACACTTTGACAATCGCATTTGGGCATCAGCAGAGCGTGAGTTAGATCTTTGGTTGACCAGACCTCAAAGCGCTCCAACATTTGATGGGTTTTCCTACCGCGGGGAGGGAATGCTTCCAGCTTTTGTTCGATGTCAAAAAGTAGTTTCTGAAAGAGTTCATCGTCGTGACAGCTGCATTGTCTATCGAGGAGCTTTTGCTTCGACTGTTTCAAATACCGATACGTGTAACTATCCATAATGTCCTGAGGCGTTACGATGGTTGTTCCCTTCAAGCATCTTCTTTCATCGTTTGTGTCGTTATCATCTTGCTCGTCAGACTCTCCTTCCGTTTCATCGTCTCTATCGTTGGCAGCATCACCATAGTCGTCGTCGTCGCCGCCATTTTGTTGATTTTCGTGTTCTGTTTCGTCATCATGACCATCGCCATCAGATACTTCTGTATCTTCAGATGGCGCATCGCTTTCACTAAGAGTTTCCCCTTCCCCGTCATCCTGGTCCCAGGAATAAAGTGAGTAGAAAAAAGTCATGAATTGTGCCAGCTGGAGAATGCTTCCCCTCCTTTCTTCTTCGGCGGCATCGGATGTGGATTTGTAGTCTGTCTTGCAGTTATTCTCGTTGTCATTACGACGGTTTGCGGTGTCATTAACTCTCTCAGGCGAATGGAAATCGAGTATTGTCATGTCAGCCTCCGATGAAAAATAAATTATCTTCCCAACACAATTGCACTCAACTTTAGTTTGGTGTTTGTCAAAGTCAAAATTAATGGCTTTACTGCTCTCTCTAGATCTGTAGCAACAGTGGTGTTCATTTGTTGTGTCTGTCTGTGTGTCTGTCTGTGTGTCTGTCTGTCTCACCAGGGGCATGTCACATAAGGGTCATGTCACAGTGGTTACCAATCCCATGAGAGGAATGTCACAGTGGCAAAGCACAGGGTAGGAAATCAGATCTTTAATGTCACTGCCGGCAGTGTTCCATCCGTAAAAATAAAATGCGGGATGCACTATGCCATTTTGTACCCGTTAGGCTATGGCAAAAGGATGAAATTACCAGGCCAATTCTGGTGTATGAATTAGGGCATTGCAGGGACAAAATGAGGAAGTTTGCATCCATGTGTTGTTCAAACAGTGCAAATCATTGTGTTTGCTGCAGGGCACCAGCTCTGCTAACAACGGCTAAAAGAAATGCTCTGGTGATCAATCGGACGAACTTCAGACACATGGAAGTGTCACATGGAAAAACCATCTTTCACTCCTTTAAGTTTGGAACGATTGAAAATCCAGCACCAGGAATCCGTTGCTGCATGCATTTTGAGCTCGGCGAGCAATCCGCGTCAACTGAATTCCACGATCAATGCACATTTCACGCCATGCATCTTGCGTGTGGATCAGTCATCACCAAACTGTTTCACGATTCAGCCTAGCCAATCCAAATGTTTCACGCCATAGTTCTGACTAGTTCTCATCGTGTGGATCGATCAATCCTTAACACGTCTGTTCTGCGGGCAGGCCATGCTTTGCCTGTGTTTGGCCACGCACTCCCCTGAGTGCCAAGCCACATCAACCACCAAGTGAGGTGTTCATACATTACAAGACACAATGGACATTTTTACTCTCTACGGAGTTTTCTGAACTGTGGGTTCCAATGCTTGAGTCTTGAACTCAGAGCGCCGACCTTTCTGTTCACACGGTTAACCACATGGTTGAACCGTGAGCAATCTTCACATTGTTGTGCACTCAATGGTGGAGCCTTGCGACTGCCAATCCAATGATGGCTAAAAGAAATGCTTGGGTGGTCAATCGGATGAACTTCAGACATGTGAAATGTCACACGGAATTGCATTTCACTGCTGTTGAGTGCACACACCCTAGGTGGCTTCAAGTCACTGTTAGCTGGTGTTGTGCCGATGCTGGTAGCACAACCAGCTGGTGGCTAGACCTAGAACAGAGCACCAGTGCAGCAGCCAGTTAAGCAATGCTAGTGCTGCCATGCACATTGATGCCAGTAGCCAGTCCACTGTCTGCTAGTGCTCTGAGCAGCTGCCAGTGGCATTTTTACGAGACAGTGCTGCTGACATTGTGCAGCACCATCTGGTGCACTCTTTGGTCGAGGGAGCTGTCAAAAACATTGGGGTTAATCAAATTGGTTGTGTCAGCTAGCTGGTGGCATGTTGAAAACATGAGCAGTTGTTGCAGCATGATCTAGCTAGTGATGTGGCGGAGATGGGATGGTTTGGATCTTGATGTGATGTCAGTGCACATCACTGTTCCAGTCCACAATGCACGCAGATGATCCTCTAAGAACACAATGAACAAAACAAATGAGACTGCATGTTCAACACAACTTCACCTGCTGGTTCACTGTTCATCATGTTGTTAGAGAGGATGCTCCTCTCTCTCTATCCCCCATGATTCAAGCAAACGTTAAGTGCGCAGTAGTTTGCGGTGACTGGATCGTCAGAATCGGTAGTTAGTGGTTTGTGGGTGGGAGCAGGGTGCACTGCATTTGAGTAGGTCGCAACGTCCATTGTGATTGATCGATTGTGTTAAATTGACTGTCTTAGTCCGAATTTCAAGCGGAGTTTGCTTGTGAATCGCAGCGATTTGCTACAGAATGACTATCACTTCGCTGAGTGGTCGGAGTGTTGGTAGTCGGAGCAGCACAACGGTCGGCCAGATTGTGCGTCGACGGACTGATCATGTCGGAATCTTCCGTTCAATGTGTGAGTAGTAGACCAATGAGGTCGTAATTGCTCGGTGTGAGTGCTCGCTTTCCAAATAGACCGTTGGGCTAATTCCATGTAGTGTTGGTGTGCTTTGCCTACTGCAGCATGGCAGCTTGAGGGCTTACTTTGTAGTGACCGTTGACTGCTGACTGCATGTTAGCTGTCCTTTGAGGATCAAACTGATGACCTTTCAGAAGCTTTCCACATGCACAGCATCCACTGTGGTATGAATTCATCATGCACCATGCCGTTTGACCGGTAAGTCCAATGACAAAAGGATATTTTTACCAGCCAATTTCTGGTGTTTAATGTGCCTGCTGCACCGCCAACAACAGACATTGCGATGCCTAATGTCATGGCCAATGCTTTCATCATTGTGGTTAACACCAACACAGTGTTATTGGAAATTTTGGATCTTTCAGTTGGCAAAAGCCAATGCGCGGCTGGAGAGCCATTCAAATGCACAAATTTTGACACGCCCATTCTTCACTGCACAATAAACACGTGCATTGTACAGGGTGGACGGGCAGGCAAAAAGTGCAAATGACACCACTAATCTTATGCGGAAAAAATACTCGCACAGACCGACCCTGGAGCGTTGCTCATAAAGCCAAAAAAGCCCTTAAATAGAGCACAGTTCAAGACTCTCCCCTAAGTTTAGGCGAGAGTTTCAAAATGTGCTCTAAACTCTACTCTAACTTAGGGGAGAGTTTAGAACATAAGTAAAAAAATGTCACAGTTCTTTCATGTTAAATAACTCTCCCCTAAAACTCTCCCCTAGTTTAGGGGAGAGTTTTAAACTCTCCCCTAAGATAGGGGAGAGTCTCAGACTCTCCCCTAATCCTTGACTCTCCCCTAATTGAGGGGATCCACCCTTTAACACTGACTGCCTTATTAAATGACCAACGCTCCTCAGCATTGCCGCCTGCGATTCTCTAGATCTCCAGTGCATGCTACTACTACTAGCTAGCTAGCTAGAGTAGCTACTAGCTCGAGTAGCTAGTAGCTAGCTACTCGGAGTAGTACTTGTAGCTAGCTACTAGCTAGCTAGCACTCGTACCATACCAGCGCAGGAGGAAGTAAAGACTTTGAACGTGCATTTGTTCAAAGCTTCCCTACTCGGTCGCACTTTGACTCAGGATTTTTTTCTGACTCAGTCATGTGATGATAATTATGACACCTGTACCTTGTACGTCGTACTAGCTAGCTAGCTAGTAATAGTACGACACCGTTTGTGCGTCGTACAATTGTATCTAGCAAGCAACAAGTAGCTAGTAATAGTAGTCTACGACACCGATTGTGTCGTATGTATCTACGACGTAAAGATCTCGCCGCTATTTCTTTTAGCAGTGGCTACTACTAGCTAGCTAGCTAGCTAGCTAGAGTAAAGTAGAGCTAGTCGTACCGGTAGCAGCACTCAGGAAGCCAAGTACGTGTCGATTGGACGCGTGCTAGAGCTAGCTCACCGTACTACTCGGAGTATGCTGGTACTACGTGTTATCGCGTTAGTAGAGTGCTGGTACTGGTTCCACACACAGGTGGCGAAAGCTAAGAATAATAATAATGTTTGGTCAGCCAGTAAAGCGAGTGTTTCTGGGCAAATAAAGCAGTCAAGCATGCACTGAAGTGCTAGCTAGCTACTAGCAAGAGCTAGCTATCTACTAGCTAGCTGGCTACGACGGAGAAAGATCGACTGATTCAGCCAAAACCTCGATTTAGTTTTTCTCATCATCCTGACCCTGTCCCACCTTCGGTCTGAATAACATAGGATCGAGTCATCGAAAATTGATCGACTATCACCACACTCTCTAATTTATCGCTTTTCTTGTCACAAATATTTTTTAAGAGACTGAAAAAGAATAATAATGAAGTTAGCATCTACCGTTATTGCAGGCCTCTTTTTGGCCGAGAAGACTTTCGCATTCGCCCCATACTCACTGCTAAAAACTAGCAAGACCCGCAATGGACACACCTCGCAGAGCGTCCTAGCCATGGCAATGGAAGCCCCCCCGGCCGAAACCACTTCCAATGTGCCAGTTATCCAGCAAAATGCGTATGGACAGCCGACCGAAGTTCGATACTCAGACTTCTTGAAGCTCATCAACGCGGACAAAATTGAAAAGGTTACCTTCAGCGCGGACGGAACTCAGCTGTTGGGTGTTGATGTTGACGGTGCGCGTATCCGTATTGAAGCTCTGCCGAACGATCCCGATCTTTTGACGCAGTTGACCAACCACAAGGTAGGACCAAATTACTTGTAGATTTTCTTTTTGCACATATGAAATGTCGTCCGCGCCCGGCAAAAAGGAAAAAACCATCATGCTAACAAGTTTTTCTTCTTGGAAAGGTTGATGTGACCGTTTTGCCTCAGCAAGAAGCGAGTGGACTTGGGGAACTCGCACAGAGTCTTATCTTCCCTGCTGCTCTCTTCGCTGGCCTTTTCTTCCTTAGCCGCAGAGGAGGGGCACCAGGAGGTATGGGTGGACCCGGTAACCCTATGGGTTTTGGAAAGAGCAAGGCCGAGTAAGTAGAGCAACGGAAATTGTTTCGTATTCTGATGGCGTGATTTCTCATTGTATTTTTTTCCTTTTCTTCAGGATCCAAATGGTTCCTGACACTGGAGTCACCTTCGATGATGTGGCCGGATGCGACGGTGCGAAGTTGGAACTCTCCGAAGTGGTAGACTTTTTGAAGCAACCCGAAGCCTACACGAAGAATGGATGCAAGATTCCGCGTGGCGTGATTCTGGATGGGCCTCCGGGTACAGGAAAGACTCTCCTTGCTAAGGCTGTAGCAGGAGAAGCTGGGGTTCCTTTCATCAGCATTTCTGGTTCTGAATTTGTTGAAATGTTTGTCGGTGTTGGAGCTTCTCGTGTGCGCGACATCTTCTCTCAGGCCAAGAAGAACGCGCCGTGCATTATCTTCATCGATGAGATTGATGCCGTTGGCCGTCAACGTGGTGCCGGCTACGCAGGAGGAAACGATGAACGTGAACAAACCGTGAATCAAATTTTGGTAGAAATGGATGGGTTTGATGGTAACCCAGGTGTTATCACAATCGCTGCAACGAATCGTGTCGATATTTTGGACCAGGCGCTTCTTCGCCCAGGTCGGTTTGATCGCAAGGTTACAGTTGACCTACCCGATTTCAAAGGTCGCACACGCATCTTAGGCGTTCACTCCCGTGGAAAGCCTTTGGAACCCGATGTTGACGTCGAAGCCATCTCTCGTCGGACTCCTGGATTCTCTGGTGCTCAGCTGGAGAACCTTATGAACGAAGCTGCGATTGCGGCCGCACGCGCTTCAAAATCCACGATTGGTTGGGAACAAATTGACGGCGCTGTGGATCGTATTATGGTCGGTCTCGAAAAGAAGGGCGGAAACCCTCAGCTGAAGCAAAAGGAACTGGTTGCATTTCACGAAGCAGGTCACGCTATAGTTGGAGCTCTTGTTCCCGACTACGATCAAGTTCAAAAGATTACCATTATTCCTCGATCAAACGGCGCGGGCGGTTTGACCTTCTTTGCTCCTCAAGAATCCCGTCTCGAATCTGGCATGTACAGCAAGCAATACCTGGAATCACAGTTGGCTGTTGCCCTTGGTGGACGCCTAGCGGAAGAGATCATCTACGGAGAAGATTTTGTTACTACCGGTGCCTCGAATGATATTCAACAGGTTGCAAACATTGCGAAGCGCATGGTGAAGGAGTGGGGCATGAGTGACAAGGTTGGACGTGTTGCTGTTTCTGAGCCTTCTGGTGGAGGTCCCTTCATGGGTCGTATGATGATGCGTCGCCCCACTCAGTGGGGAAACAGGATCATGGGGACGGTTGAAGAAGAAGTTGAACGTTTGGTAAATAACAGTTACCTGATCGCGAAGAGGGTGTTGACTGAGAACCGAGACCTTTTGGACCACTTGGCAAATGTCTTGATGGAACAAGAAGTTGTCTCTGCTGAAGAGTTTCAGATGATGTTGGTGCAGTTCAAGGCAAAGACAATTGATTATAAGGTCATCGGAGAAGAGCGGAACAGAGAAAGCCTCCCTTTTCAGAAGATGCCCATGAGCGTGTAAAGATTGGATCGAAGTCACTTGGCTAATGCTGAGTCTAAATTCTAGGCGTCTTGTTACATGTGTGCTTGGGAGGTTATTTACGTCGATAAGAAAATTTCGCAGGTGTGGCACTCGTTCGTTCGTAGACCCCTGAAAGAATATTCTTGAATTTACTTTAATTTTACAAGCTTTCACCTGTTTTATCTCCAAATGGTTGTTGGCTGTTTTCTTGAACAGCTCATTACCAGACTCTTAGGCCTGTGCCTGCTAGCTAATGGCACCCCCCTAGAGGTTTTGCTGTAGACTGGTCGACAGGCTGACTTTAGGCTTCCTCGGTTCACAGAGCATGAGAATCTGTCAATATCGCCCTCAGATGCTCAGCAGGTGCCTGCAGCTCCTCCTTCGTCATCTTGTTAGCTTCTCAGCTGCCCACTGCAAAATGCTCTGCCTTTTCAACTCGAAGAACAAGGAAGCTTGTTGTTTCGTCGCAACACCCCCCAGCCAACAGAGTGGCATGCACTCGTGGATTGAGATGAGCCCGGTTCTGGCGTGCTCTCCAAAGTGATGCATTTGAACATTGATATGTTTCGTTCAAGGGTGCATCTTTGGCAAGGGACTCATCTTGAGTGCTCTCCAGAATTATCCTCGAAAAGTCTACAGCAGACCTTGGGCACTTCATAAGTATAAAGTATAAGTATAAAACTCTGCCCACCAGTGTCCAGATGGTGGAACGTCCAGTACGTGCTTTTGCACCACGGAAAGGCCAGCCACCAGTGGATACACCACAAAGTGGTGCAGGAGATTGGCAGCTTGCCCGTCTGGCAAGCTGGGGTCAACCAGCAGC
>ENA-ORBV01007873-ORBV01007873.1-microbial-mat-metagenome-genome-assembly--contig:-NODE-7873-length-18135-cov-3.861059_pt1 | contig 18135 bp, 16 predicted proteins | sample MGYA00237777_ERZ505514 | MGnify/ENA primary metagenome ERZ505514 (study PRJEB26160, sample SAMN06269048) | microbial mat metagenome | isolation source: Oligotrophic lake microbial mat | place...
TTTCAATCGGCATGGTCTGGTCGCATTTCCGATCGCGCGGCCTGGCCACCGACCGCGCCCAATTTCGCCGCCGCATCTTAACCAGCGGCCTGCTCGGCCTGATCGGCATCGCGATCGTCACGGGGCAATTCATCATCGCCGCCGTGCAGCCGATACTGTTCGTCGTCTTCTGGCTGGCCGTCCTGACGATGGCGGCCGTCCTCGGCCTGAGCGGCATGACCGATCTGTTCGTGACGCGCGGTCAACTGCGCCGCCGGCAGGAATTGGCCGCCCAGGAAATCCAACGCCTCAAGGCCGAAGTCGCCCAAGCCCGAGAACGCCAACACGAACACGCCCACCTGGGCAACGGGCGCGATCGGACCGAACAGCAGTCGTAGTCACGACTCGCAACGGCGACAACGGGCTGACTCGCAATGCCCGCGGCGGCAACTATAATCGCCGTCGCTCCTCTTGCCGTGAGCGTTCCAGCTTTTCCGCGGAGATCGACGCCAATGTTCCCCAGGGCTCGTCTGACTTTGTTTTTGGTGGTGGCCGCCATGTCCGGATCTGCAAACGCTCAGGAAGATATCCGCGAATTGAAACTCCGCGATTGGCAGCCCAAGTCGATGCTGGTCACGAAGGCGACCGACGTCCCCAAGCCGAAATTCCCGGCCATCGACGTGCATAACCACCTCGGCGGCGGCAAGCAAACGCTCACCGCCGATCGCGTCGCCGGGTACCTCACCGAAATGAACGAGGCCGGCGTGCGGACCGTCGTGAATCTCGACGGCGGTTGGGGCGACAGCCTGAAGGAAACGCTCGCCGCGCTCGACGAAGCGCATCCCGATCGGTTTCTCACCTTCACGCTGATCAACTTCGACGGCCTCGACGCCGAGGACTGGAGCGAGCGCGAGGCCAAGCGTCTGGAAGAAAGTTTCCAAGCCGGCGCGAAGGGGCTCAAATTCCACAAATCGCTCGGCCTCGGCGTCCGCTACGCCGACGGCCGACTGATGCAGGTCGACGACCCCAAGCTCAACCCGATCTGGGACGCATGCGCCAAGCACCACAAGCCGATCATGATCCACGTGGCCGATCCGGCCGCCTTCTTCACGCCGCTCGATCGCTTCAACGAGCGCTGGCACGAACTGAACGAGCATCCCAACTGGCTGTTCTACGGAAGTGATTTTCCCCCGCGCGAAGAATTGCTCGCGCAACTCACGAAGGTGATTGAGACACATCCACAAACGACGTTCATCTGCGCCCACTTCGGCAATGACGCCGAAGACCTGGCGCAGGTCGGGCGCTGGCTCGACGATTATCCGAATATGTTCATCGACATCGATGCGCGGATCTCGGAACTTGGTCGCCAGCCGTATTCCACGCGCAAGTTTCTGATCAAGTACCAGGACCGCGTGATGTTCGGCACCGACACGACGCCGCGACGCGAGGCGTTTCGGATTTACTACCGCTTCCTGGAAACGGACGATGAATACTTCGACGTCGCCGCCAGCCATCACCTGCAAGGTTTCTGGATGGTCCACGGCGTCTTTTTGCCGGACGAAGTGCTCGAAAAGATCTATCACCGCAATGCCGAGCGCATTCTCTTCGGGCGTGACGCGGACCCGGCGCCGGCACGGCCGACGGTCCGCGTCGCGCATGCCGACGATTTCAACATCGAGGCGGCGGACTCCGAGGCCGTCTGGGAAAAGGTCGCTTGGACCGCGCTCACCGCGCGGGCAAATACCGACGCTAAGCTCAAGACCGAGTTCAAGCTGCTTTACTCGGACAAAGGGCTGTACATCCGCATGCGGGCGGACGATCGAAATCTCACGGCCACGATCCGCGAGGATTTCGCCGACCTCTGGTTCGAGGACGTGATGGAGTTCTTCCTCTGGCCCGACGAAGCGCACCCAATTTACTTCGAGTACGAGATTTCGCCGCTGGGCTATGAGTTGCCGATCGTGGTGCCAAACTTCAACGGCAAGTTCCTCGGCTGGCGTCCCTGGCACTATGAGGGCGATCGCAAAATCAGGAAAGTCGTCCAGATCGACGGGGGCGAGCAAACGTCCGGCGCTGCGATCACGGGCTGGCAAGCGACGATGTTCGTGAATTACGAGTTACTCAACCCGTTGCAAAACGTGCCGCCGAAGCCCGACGCAAAATGGCGCGCCAACTTCTACCGCATGGACTACGACACCGGCCACGCGGAAAGCTGGGACTGGTCCCGCGTGGGCCCGGATTTCCATGAGATCGAGAAGTTCGGAGTGCTGGAGTTCGAATAACTTTGATGACTCAAACTCAAGTCACATTTAGCCCCGAATGGGGCGGCCGACAATAGCCAGGGGTGCGAACCCCTGGAAAACATTCGATAGATATGAGATAGCCCCAACGGGGCGACACGATATCCGCGTCAAATACGTGCCGCCCCGTTGGGACTCTATTCCTGGGCAAATGGCTTGTTTAGATCGCCCTACCCCGCTCCGGCCTTCACCACCTCGCGCAACTCGCGCGGCAGCGGGAAGTGAACTTCCTCCTCGCGGATCGTGCGTGATTCCACCGTCGCGTTGAAGCGCTTGCGGAGGAACTCCACGCAGTCCTCCACAACCAACTCCGGCGCGCTGGCCCCTGCGGTCACCAGGACCGTGTCGTCCGGCTGGAACCAATCGAGCTGAATATCGCGCGAGCCATCGATCAGGTAAGCCCGGCGACCGCTTTCTCGAGCCAACTCCGCCAGACGCTGACTGTTGGAGCTGTTCTGGCTGCCCAACACCAGCACGACGTTGGCTTCTTCGCTCAACTGCCGCACTGCTTCCTGGCGATTCTGCGTGGCGTAACAGATGTCGTCCTTGGGCGGGTTGGAGATCTGCGGGAATTTTTCGCGAAGCCGGTCGATGATCCGGTTCGCGTCGTCGACCGAAAGCGTCGTTTGCGTGAGATACGCCAGCTTGCCGGGGTTCGGCACTTCGAGCCGGTCGACGTCCTCGGGCGATTCCACCAGAATCATCGAGTTCGGCGCCTCGCCCATGGTGCCGATCACCTCGTCATGCCCGGCGTGGCCGATCAGCAGAATCGTGTAGCCCGACTCGGCGTAGCGGATCGCCTCGAGATGCACTTTGGTGACCAACGGGCAGGTGGCGTCGATCGTCCGCAGGCCCCGCGCTGCGGAGGCCTCGCGCACCTCGGGCGAGACGCCGTGGGCGGAGTACATCAACGTCGCGCCGACCGGAACTTCGTGCAGATGGTCGACGAACACCACGCCTTCGCGGCGGAAGCGTTCCACGACATACTGGTTGTGGACGATCTCGTGATAGACGTACAACGGCGTGCCGTAGAGCCGCACGGCCAGCTCCAGGCTCTCAATCGCCATATTTACGCCGGCACAAAAACCACGCGGACCGGCCAAAAGGATCTTCATCGTGCAATTTCGTCGCTGGACCAAGTCGATAGTCTACTAACCGCATGATAGCCCACTCGCTTAACGTCGACGAGACGGTTCGGCGGCAGCCGAATGCCGCTTTCGCGCGGGAACTTGCCCGTTTCGGTCCCGATGCGCCGTCCAGCCCAGCGCCAGGTTTCGCCGAGGCCAGCGCGTATTGTCGGCAATTGGCACAGGCGCACTACGAGAATTTCACCGTCGCCAGTTGGTTGCTGCCCCGCGCGCTCCGGCCGCATTTCCACCACATCTACGCTTATTGCCGCTGGGCGGACGACCTGGCGGATGAAACTTGCTCCTCAGACGAGAGCATTCTCTTGTTGAACTGGTGGGAGCAACAGCTCGACGCGTGCTTTGCAGCAACCGCGCATCACCCGGTATTCGTGGCGCTCACACCGACCATCCAAGAGTTCGCCATTCCGAAAGGACCGTTCGCGGACCTGCTCAAGGCCTTCCGGCAGGACCAGTGGGTCGGCGAGTACCACAGTTTTCCGCAGTTGCTGGAATACTGCCAACACTCAGCGAACCCCGTCGGCCGCCTCGTCCTGCACCTTGGCCGCTGCCACGATGCGGAGCGCGGCGCACTCAGCGATTCTATTTGCACCGGCTTGCAACTGGCGAATTTCTGGCAGGACGTGGCGCGAGACTGCGCGCAGGGACGTTTCTATCTGCCGCGAGACGATCGCGAACGCTTCGGATACACGGACGACGCCTATCGCGGACGGCAATGCAACCCGGCCTTCGCCAAGTTGATGGAATTCGAAGTGTCCCGCGCGGAGCAATTCCTTCGCGCCGGGTTTCCGCTGCTGGATCTCGTCCCGCGCTGGTTGCGAATGGACGTGAGCCTGTTCATCCGCGGCGGCCTGGCAATCCTGGCGGCCATTCGCGAAGAGCGATACAACGTGTGGCAATGCCGACCCACGTTGAGCAAATGGCGCACAGCCAGGCTGTTCCTCGATGCGGCGTTCAATACGAAGGTTTAGCGCCCGAGAAGCTGCGCCATGTCGCCCATTGAAGCCCCAGCCACGCTTGCCGCCAGCTACGCTTATTGCCGTAACGTGACGCGCCGCGCCGGTTCGAGCTTTTACTATCCGTTGTGGCTGTTGCCAAAAGCAAAACGTCGCGCGATGTACGCGCTGTATGCTTTTTGTCGCATTGCGGACGACATCGGCGACGGCCCCGGCAGCAGCGAAGAACGGCGGGAGCGGCTCGACGTCTATCGGCAATCACTGCGTCACGGCACGCCAGCGACACCGGAATTACCGGCGCTTTTCGATACGCTGGATCGTTACGCCATTCCTCGTCTGCGCTTGGAAGAAATCCTCGACGGCGTCGCGATGGACCTCACGCCAAAACGTTATCAAACGTGGACCGAGTTGCAGCAATACTGCTATCTTGTCGCCGGCGCGGTCGGGCTGGCTTGCCTGGCGATCTGGGGCGGCGATCGGCCCGAGGCGCAGTCCGCCGCCATTCGCTGCGGCGAAGCGTTTCAACTCACCAACATTCTGCGCGACCTGCGCGAAGACGCTGCGCAAGGACGCGTGTATCTCCCGCAAGATGATCTCGCCGCCGCCGGTTGTACTGAGCAAAACTTGCTGGCTGGCGCACTAAACGACAACTTGTTGCGCCTGGTGCAATCGCAGACGGAACGCGCCCGCGAGGCGTTCGTCGATGCGGCGGCGCTCCAGCGCTGGTTACCGGACGACAGCCGCGCCGTCTACAGCGCGATGTGGCGGACCTATCGAGAGTTGTTGCACGAGATCGAGCGCCGGCAAGGCGATGTCTTTTCCCGACGCATCCGCCTCGGCCGCGCGCGACGATTGTGGATCGCCGCGTCCGCACTTCGCAACCAACCTCTAATGGAGTCGCTCGCGCAATGAACGACTCGACTCTACGTGTGGCGATCGTCGGCGGCGGGCTCGCCGGACTGGCTGCCGCCGTCGCTTTGCTGGAAGCTGGCTGCGCGGTCGAACTCTTCGAGGCCCGACGACAACTCGGCGGGCGCGCGGCGTCGTTCGAAGATGGCGACGCTGGTCAGCAAGTCGACTACTGCCAGCACGTCAGCATGGGCTGTTGCACGCAGTTAGCACATTTTTGCCGAACCACACAGGTCGACGAACTGTTCCGCGAAGACGACACGCTGCATTTCATTGGCCCGGATGGAAAGCGCTTCGATTTCTCGGCGACTGCCGGCCTGCCCGCGCCGTTACATTTGTTGCCGGGCTTGCTGCGTTTGGATTTTCTTTCCTTCCCGGATCGCCTGCATGCCGCGCGTCTGCTGATGCGGCTGGCGGCCTGGGAACCCGGCAATGGCGCGTTGGAACCGACCGTGGCTGCGTGGCTGGCCGGGAATCACGCGTCGCTGGAACTGACGCGACGTTTTTTCGCCACGGTCCTGGTCAGCGCCCTCGGCGAGACCTTGGAGAACGCGGCGCTCGGCCCGGCGCGGCAAGTCTTTCTCGATGGTTTTATGCGCTCCGCCGCGGCCTGGAAACTCCGTGTCCCACGCGTCCCGCTCCGGGAAATCTTTGATGCCCGCGTAGGAGCCTGGCTCTGTTCGCGCGACGTAACAATTCATCGCTCCGTGCCGATCAGGCAAGTGCGCGTGGAAGATAAGCGATTCACGGCGCTCGAATTCGGCGACGCCTCGCCGCGCGTTTTCGATGCCTGCGTCGTAGCGGTTCCGTGGCGTCGGCTCGCGCAATTGCTTCCGGCGGAAATCGCCGCCGCTTGGCCCGCTCTCGCATTGGCGAAGGAGTTACTGCCATCACCAATCACCAGCGCACATCTGTGGTTCGACCGCCCCATCACCGAATTGCCGCACGCCGTGCTCATCGATCGCTTGTGTCAGTGGGTTTTTCAGCATCGCAGCGAGACCGTCCCCGATAGCGCCGCGCCGCACAATTATGTTCAGGTGGTGATCAGCGGTTCGCATGAACTTGCTCAGCGCAGCAGGGACGACGTACGACGACAGATTCTCGACGACCTGCATGCCGTGTTTCCGGACAGTCGCACGGCGACGTTGCTCGAAAGCCGACTCGTGACTGATCCGCAGGCGGTCTTTTCCGTGCGGCCGGGCTCGGAAAAGCATCGTCTGCCCGCGATCACGCCCATCGACGGACTCTATCTGGCCGGCGACTGGACGCAAACCGGCTGGCCAGCCACGATGGAAGGCGCGGTCCGGAGCGGTTACTTGGCGGCGGCGGCAATGTTACGCGCCGCCGGTCGCGAGCCTCGTCCCCTCATCGGAGATTTGCCGCCCTCTTGGTTGGCACGGCTGCTGTTCACATTCGATCGTCCGAACGCCGCACGACTTCCCGCGAACAAAACATGATCCCGCCGGAGCCCAACTCGCCGCTGGAGATCGAACGGCAACGCAACCGCGCCACTGCCGAGGCATGGTCGCTGTACGCAGAGCATCGGGCCATCGTCACCGAGCAACTCGCCCAGCTCGGCGACGACTCCCGTGATCGCTCGCTCTGTGTGTTCGGCGCGGGAAATCTCAATGACGTCGAACTGCGATGGTTGCTACCGCGATTCGCTGGCATCGACCTCGTCGACTGCGACGCAGAAGCCATGCGTCGCGGATTGGAGCATCAATCCCTCGCTTCCGAGCCAGCCATTCGAGCGATCGGCCCTATCGATCTTTCCGGGCTATTGAGCGCGCTCCCGTCCACGGCGGACGTGCAGGCCCTAATTCACGCGGCGACATCAACGCCCATCGAACTGCCTCGAGCGGACTACGATGTCATCGCTTCGCTCTGCCTGCTTTCGCAACTCGTCGACCAGGCGGCACGAGCCTTGGGACCGGACCATCCGCGGTTGCTCGACCTGATTCAAGCGGTCCGGCAGCGACATCTGCGGTTGCTTGCCGAGCAATTGCGCCCGGGCGGCGCAATGTTGTTGGTTACCGACTTCGTCTCCTCGGATACTTGCCCCAAGTTACTGACGCTCCCTGCGGCAGACATTCCCTCCGCCGCCAGGAACTGGTTGCATGCCGGCAATTTTTTTACCGGCGTGAATCCGCTTGTCCTCCGGCGAGCTCTGACGAACGATCCGGAAATCGCCCCGTCCTGGACCAACGTAAAAATGGTCCGCCCTTGGCGCTGGCAGCTCTCCGCACGGCGCGCTTATGCAGTCTGCGCGCTGACGGCGATTCGCTCCTACCACTGACCCGTCGCGTCAACCCGCGTAGACCGCGTTCGCCGCCGCGATCGAGGCGCCGTGGTCGAACTTGTATCCTTGTTCCGCGAGCAATTGCTCCAGCGCTGCGAGGAACAGCAGCACGTTCGCGCTCCGCGCCCCATAGCCCATCAATCCGATGCGCCAGGCCTTGCCTTTGAAATCGCCGAGGCCGCCGCCGATTTCAATGCCGAAGCGATTCAAGAGCCCGTTTCGAACCGCGGCGTCATTGACGCCCTCGGGCACAAACACGGCGTTCAATTGCGGAAGTTGATGCCCTTCTTGCGCGGCATAGCGAATGCCAATCGCCGCCAGCCCGGCCTTGAGCGCGCGATGCTGCAGCGCATGCCGCGCGAAACTCGCGTCGAGCCCTTCCTCCAGGACCAGTCGCAACGCCTCATGCAGGCCGTAGGTCATGTTGATCGGCGCGGTGTGGTGGTAGACCCGCTCGCTTCCCCAGTATTGCGCAAGCATCGTCACGTCGAGGTACCAGCTCTGCACTTTCGTTTTTCGGGCCAGGATCGTTTCCATCGCCCGCGGATTGAACGAGATCGGCGCCAACCCCGGCGGGCAGCTCAGGCACTTCTGGCTGCCGGAATAGATGACGTCGATGTTCCAGGCGTCGACTTCAATCGGCACGCCGCCGAGCGCCGTGACGGCGTCGACGATCAGCATCGCGCCTGAGTCGTGGACGAGCTTGGCGATTTCCGGAATCGGCTGCCACGCGCCGGTCGAGGTCTCCGCCATCACGATGCCGACCACTTTCGGCTTGGCCTTGGCGAGCGTGTCTTTCAAGTCGTCCGGGGAGAATACCTGGCCCCACGGCCGGTCGATTCGTGTCACCTGGGCGCCGGCTCGGCCGGCAACGTCCGCCATCCGCGCGCCGAACACGCCGTTGACGCAAACGACCATGCGATCGCCCGGCTCGATCAGGTTGACGACGGCGCTTTCCATGCCGGCCGAACCGGTGGCGCTAACCGCCATCGTCAACGGGTTCTCAGTGCGAAACACCTGCCGCAGCATGTCCTGCATCTCGTTCATGAGTTGCAGGTAGTACGGATCGAGGTGGCCGACCGTGGGCGCGGAGAGAGCGGCCAAGACGCGCGGGTGAATCGCGCTGGGCCCGGGGCCCATGAGTGTTCGGACAGGTGGATTCAGCGGCAGTGGCAATTGCGACATGGCTTTTCTTAAAGAAGTCGTTTTCGTTGTACAGCTTCGATGAATCAAAGTCGCCTTTCGCTCCGCGAAAGCGCGCCCTTTCGCGGAGCGAAAGGCGACATTAACTCAGTGGCTCTTTCACTAGCGCGCTGATTTGTTTGAACTCCGGGCTGCCGGCGCGCTCGCACCACTCGAACAGCGCCGCTTCGACCGTGGTGAGCGTAGCGCCGGCAAGTTCCAGGCGTCGCAACCCGGTGTCATGATCGATCGCCCCCCGCGCGCCGACGGCGTCGACGGCCACGTACACGCGGTATCCGGCGGCGATCAAGTCCAGCACTGTTTGCTGAATGCAAACGTGGGTCTCAATGCCCACGACCAGCAACTTGCGAATGCCGCGCTCCGACCATTCTTGGAGCGCTGTCGGGCATTCGCCGCAACTGAAGGCGACTTTGCCGGGGATTTTTCCCAGGCGGCCGGCCAGTTCGGCGACGGTTGGTCCCAAGCCTTGCGGATATTGCTCGGTGCCCGTGGCCGGCACGCCAAGAATCTTTGCGCCGTCGAGCAAGCGGCGAATATTGAACACGATGCGCTCGTGTCCGGGGATCAGGCGAATCAGTTTTTCCTGCACATCAACGACCAGCAACCCCGTATCGTGGCGGGACATTAACTCCGGGCTGCGCGGCAATGCATCAGGGGGATTCATGCCCGACAGGATAGCGTATTCGTCACCGGCAGGCGACGCCGGCCCCGCTCCGCGAAACCCAGCAATTGTTAGTCGTTGAACCTAAGTCCACGCGCCCGGAGATCGCGCAGGAGCGCCGGCGTGTCCGTGTACTGCACCGCATCGATGCCCGCGGCGCGGGCGCCCTCCACATTGGCCGGCATGTCGTCAGCGAAGAATATCTCCTCGGGCGAGACGCCCGCGCGGGCGGCGGCGATCTCATAGATGCGGCGATCGGGCTTCATCACGCCCTCGTCGAAGCTTGTGACGACCACTTCGAAGGCTTCAGGAATCATCTGAAATCGCCCGGAAGCAAAGAACTTGAAATGAGCGCTGCACGTATTGGACAACATGCCTAGCCGTTGTCCGGCTGCCTTGAGCTGGGAGATCACCGGGATCATCGTCAGATTGCTGCGGAAGATGTCGCAACCGGCATGTTCGAGCGCGACCGAATCCGGGCGGCAACCGATCTGTTGGCAAATCAGTTCGTAATACGCCTCGTCGGAGAGCTCACGCGTTTCGCGACGCAGAAACAAACCAGTTTCGTAAACCACTTCCCAGATGCGCTCCGGCGCGACGCCCGCGACCGCGGCCATTTGCCGTGATGCCAGCGCATGGTCGAAGTGCAACAACATTGCCGAGGTCAAAATAAAGAAAACGTGGCGTCCGGGCGGGCATCTTATCGAATCCGGGGGGAGATACTTCAGTGCGCAATCGTGCCGGGGGCGGCGCAGCGCGGACGCGTACAAAGTGGAGTTGCGTCCTGTTCCTGAGGCGGGACCATCATTTTCGGAGTTCGCCGACGTGCGCCAATGGCCTGCCGATCAGAATGCTCCCACCAAATTGTTTCGGTTTCCCCCCAACGGCAGTAAAATGAGAAGTTGAGAAAACTTGAATTCAACCGCCCTGATGTAGCTTCATGAGGAATTCCAACGGCGAAGCACTCCCCGCGGGCGCTGCACGTCAGTCCGTTGTCCGACAGCTCGCGGTTCTGCTCGGCGCGTTCGTGCTCGCCGGCAATGGCGCCCGTACGGCCTTTGCGCTGGATGAGAGCGTCCGCCGCGTGCATGGCGACGAATCGCGCACGCGACTGGGCGATGGGACGGGCATTATCGTGGGCGTCATCGACTCCGGCATGGATGTCACGCATCCGGCGCTTGCCGGCTGGGACAGCTTAGGGCAACCGCGGCTGGTCGCCGAAGCGAATTTTGTCCGCACGGAACCATCGCAGTCGGCCGACGACGTCTTCGGCCATGGAACTTCTGTCGCGGGCGTCATCCTCAGTAGTGACAACGTGTTCACGGGACTTGCGCCCGACGCACGCTTCATCAATAGTCGGGTCTTGGATAGCCACAACACGTTTCAATCGAGCGATTGGATCATCAACGGGATCGGCTTTGCCGTCGCCAATGGCGCCGACGTGCTCAATCTGAGCCTAAACCTATCCAGCGCCAATTCGCATGGCAATTCACGGCTGGACCTCGTCGCCGATTGGGTCGCCTACGAGCTCCAGGTTCCGGTCGCGGCGTGCGTCGGAAATATCAGCCAGGCGGCGAACGGCAATACCTCGCCCCGGACCCCGGGCGCGGCCTTCAACGTGCTTTCCGTTGGTCGCACCACACGCAATTTCGGATATGAATATGGTCGCGTAGATACCGACAGCGCGCATGGCCCTACGTCCGACGGCCGCAGCAAGCCAGATCTCGTCGCGCCTGGCAATGCCATCACGACGTTGAACGACGATTGGGAAGTGCTGATGAGCGACGCCGACGACTATCGCAGCCAGTCTGGCTGCAGTTTCGCCACGCCGCATGTCACTGGTTTGATTGCCCAACAATTGGAGTACGGCGGCACGAACGGACTGAGCGTCAGTCCCTTGGTGGTCCGCAGCACGTTGCTGAACAGCGCCGAAAAAGTTTACGGACGCCTAGGAAATTCCTGGCAAACGGGGCGTGTGCCAGACGGCGAGGCATGGCGCATTGCCGAGCCGCTCGACCGCGACAGCGGCGCCGGACAAATCGACGGCGCCATGCTGGCGGATCAATACCAGGCGGGGCAATTCGCGCCTGGCGCAGTGCCGGAGATCGGCTGGGATTTGAACGTCATCACCGGCGAAAGCGCTTTAGACTACGCTTTGCCCGATTTATTTTCCGCCGGTAACCACGTCGCTGCGACATTGACCTGGGCGCGTCACGTGCGACGAATCGACCTGAACGGCAACGAATTGGTCGACGCCGCGGATTCCTTTGCTGTGTCCGCGGTGCTCGACAATCTGGATCTCACGTTGTTGCGCGACGGCGTTCCGATCGTCACATCGGGCAGCCTTGTGGACAATGTCGAGCACCTGTTTTGGCGTCTCGACGAACCGGGCGCGTATTCACTCCGCGTGTCGCGCCTGATCGTCGAAGGATCCGGCGACGACGAGCCTTTCTCCTTGGCATGGCGTACGTTCACCCCATTGCCGGTCCCGGGCGACACCAATGGCGACAATCGGGTCGATATCGCCGACCTGAACAACGTCCGCAACAATTTTGGAAGCATGGGGTTTCATGTCTTGGGCGATACCTATCCGTTCGACGGTCGCGTGGGGATCGAAGACCTGAATGCCATCCGCAACGACTTCGGTTTCGCGGCGCCGTATGCCTATGTGCCGGAACCGGGCACGATGTCTCTTCTGGCTGTCTCCATCACAATCTGGCTCGCCTTTTCCAAGTCGGTTTGCCTGCCAAACCGAAAGTCTCGCTAGAACGCCGTATCTCCGCATAAGCTCCATGACATCCATAACTTAGGTGGATGTTTGGCGAACTTCTCAGCGTGGCGGCGACTAGGAATTGCTAGCGGATTGTTAGCGAAGCCTTAGATTCGGCCAAAGTGATTGACTTGGCGCGGTTTGCTGACATAAATGACATTGGCGGAGCAGAATAGAAATATCAGGATTGGGGCATTCACATCGTTTCGACAAGTCCGCAGTCCAGGGTTCGGGCGCTACGCCGATTCCTGGCGGGGTCAACTCCCATGTCAAGCCGCCCATCATTGCTCAAATCACCGCCGTTCCCGCCGGAGCAGGAATCGCTGCGTTCCGAGTGGCGCAACCTGTGCTTCGCGCTGGAACGGCTTCAGGCTGACGCGCTGTTGGCGAACACAAGCAACAAGTATGAGTTCGCCAAATCGTACGCGGTCTTTGGCGCTGGCTTCGACGTGCTTTACGAAGAGTTGACGAAACGGGCCGAACGCGGCGACTTCGAGTTCTTCGTCGATCGGGGCATGGCCGAGTCGTTGATGACCTTTCCGCTCATCGAGCGGATGCTGGCCGATTGGTTCGGCGCCATCGCTTCGAAAAAGTCGCGATTGGATGAGGCCTTCTCGATTCGCTACGGCGAAGACATCGACGAATTCCTGGTGAACCCGCGCCATGCCGCGAAACTGGCCCTGGCCGCGCCGCTCGATTCCGCGGACGCCTTGCTCAAGATGCCGCCGCTAGTCTCTCACTAGCGCGGCCTTCGCCGCCCGCGACGTTTCGTGCGGATTGTGCGGCGATTTCCTTTCTCGGTTGCCAATTTGGCAGCAACGCTGCGCATACCACTTCTTGCCGTTGCATGCGTTCTCCATTCGACTTACGTCGACGCCACGGCATTGCGACGCACTTGGCACGGACTTTGCAATTTGGTTTTCCAGTGATAGTCGCGCTCCATCCGCGAACTCACTGCGGGGACGCTCAACTCGCGCGGACCAAAACAATGTCTTGGGAGGATCGATTCATGAACGGTCGACGTGTGCTTTCGCAGCCGCTCGGTCAACTCCGCGACGAAGTTGACCGCCTGTTTAACGATTTCATGGGAGGCCTGTCGCAATTCCCCACGCCTTCGTTTGCCAGCCGGCGCGGCTTTCCGGCGCTGAATGTCTGGGAAACGCCCGACGCCGTTTTTGTCGAGGCGGAATTGCCCGGCTTGGACGCCAAGGATCTCGATATCGCCGTCGTCGGACGCGACCTGACGCTCAAAGGCGCTCGGCAGAGCGCCGCTGACGAGGAAGTGACGTACCATCGACGCGAGCGCACCGTCGGGGATTTCACGCGGCATTTGAAACTGCCGACGGAAGTCAACGCCGACGCGGTCGAAGCTTCGCTGCGCGAAGGCGTGTTGCAAATCAAACTGCCCAAGGCCGAAGCCGCGCGCCCGCGGAAAATCGCCATTCACGCCGGCTGAGCGCTTGCCTCCGCCGCAGTTCCATCCCACATAACTTTCTCAGGAGCAGCCACATGTCCGTGGAAAACACGCAACAGACATCCGCTGACGAGCCGCTCTCTCGAGCGGAATTGACCCGCAGCGGCCAGTTTTACCGGCCCAATGTCGACATCTCCGAAGGTCCGGAGGAATTGGTCGTCCACGCCGACATGCCTGGCGTGCGGAGCGAGGACATCGATATCGATTTCAAGGAAGGCTTGCTGACCATTCACGGTAAGGTGCAACAGCGCCAGGCGGAAGGCACGCACTACGTGCTGAACGAATACGGCATTGGCGATTTCCGTCGCACGTTCCAAGTCAGCGAGCAAATCGACGCGGGCAGGATCAACGCCGCTTACAAAGACGGCGTCCTGACCCTGCGATTGCCGAAACTGGAACGCGTCAAACCGCGCAAGATCGCCGTCCAAGTCAGCTAAGTGCACACGCAGAAGAAATAATGCGATGGGTGCCACTGGCGGCTTGTCCGCCAGTGCGGTTTTGTTCTCGATCGCAAGCCAAATTCCAGCACTGGCGGACAAGCCGCCACTGGCGCCCCGCATCAAACTTTATGCGGGTGTACGTAGCTTGCCGGGATCGCGTCGCGTTAAATAGATGGGAGGCGAGTCCGTCGCCGATGGGCCAATGGCTCGATCGGCGACGTGATCCGCCTCCCATGCTTTTTTTGATCGGCGACAAATCTCCGTGACGCAATTCCCGCTTCCTCCCGGCCAGCAACTCGCCGCGGCCCACAAATGGCCCTTCGTCGGTGAACGCGCGCCCGGCCAGGGCCCCGAGGCCTGGACGCTGACGCTCGTGGAGGTCAGCGGACGCCGTCATCAATGGTCGTGGGATCAGCTTCTGGCATTGCCGCGGACGCGGCTGGAAGTCGACATCCACTGCGTGACGCGTTGGTCGATCTTGGCGATGCCATTTGTCGGCGTGACGTTGGCTGACTTGCTGAAAAGCGCCGGCGTGGTTTCCTCCGCAGGGTTCGTTTCCTTCGTCGCGCGGAGCGACCGGCGACACAGCACGTCATTGCCACTGGCCGACGCCTTGGAGTTGAACACGCTGATCGCTTGGGAAGCTCAAGCCAAGCCGCTGGAAAGCGTCCACGGCGGACCGCTGCGCTCGGTGGTTCCCGGCCGCTACTTTTATAAAAGCGTCAAATGGCTGGAGCGGATCGAGTTGCTCGACTCGGACCGGCTAGGCTATTGGGAGGCCACGGCCGGCTATCACAACGCGGCCGATCCCTGGCGCGAGCAACGCTACCTCGCGCCGTCGCTCGATCGGCGTGAAACGGCGAACTTGCTCGCGGCGCGCGATTTCTCCGGCCTGGATCTCCGCGGCATCGACGCTCGCGGGCATAACCTCGCTGGCCTCCAGGCGGTGAACGCACTCTTGCGCGATAGCGACTTTCGCGGTTGCGACCTCTCGGGCGCGAACTTCGCCGGCGCCAATCTCAGCAACGCCCGCCTCGCGGACGTGAATCTCCGCAGCACAAGCTTCCTCGGCGCCGATCTAGAAGGCGCCGATTTCTCCCGCGCCGAGCTCCAGGGCGCAAACTTCACCGGCGCCTCGATCTTCGGCGCATCATTCGCGCCAGTCGACGATCAAGGTCAAGTCGTCACCAATGATAGTGCCCGCTGGGACCACACGACGCAGTTCGACTCCGCCCGCTTGGAAGACCTTCTGCCCGCACAGCGGACGCTATTCCAATGAACCGCGGAATCGCTGAGACGCGGAGGGAGCGAGGAATCTAACCGCGAAACACGTCAAATCACGCGAAAAGTGGAACTTCGAAATAGCATCCATTTGAAGTATTTCCTTTCGCGTAATTTCGCGTGTTTCGCGGTTAAATCCTCTGCGCCTCCGCGTCTCTGCGGTTCAAAAGGATTGAGACGTCACTCCGCCATGGCCATCGCCAGTTTTGCCCGTGACCAGACGGGGCGCCAGTCGTTGCGGTCGAGGAGTTCGCTGAATTCCGCCAGGGAATCGACGATGATTTCCGGGCGGTAGGCATAGTTCTGCAAGTCTTCCTGGTGCGTGCCGCCGCTCAGCACCAGCACGCTGTGGAAGCCGAGTTGCACCGCGCCCAGAATGTCCGTTTCCATCGTGTCGCCAATCATGGTCGTTTCGTCGGTCGCCAGGCCCATTTCCTTGCGAGCGGCTCGCATCATCACGGGGCTGGGTTTGCCGACGCTGAAGGCCTTCACGCCGGTCGCCACTTCGAGCATCGCCACCATGGCGCCGCAGCCGGGCCGCAGGCCGTGTTGCGTCGGGCAGTTCGGATCGAGGTTCGTAGCGATCAACTTCGCGCCGCCCAGAATCATCCGCACGGCCGCTTCGACTTGTTCCAGGTTGAACGTCCGTCCTTCGCCAACCACGACGTAATCCGGTTCATGATCCACCACGGCGTAGCCGTTTTGATGCAGCGCGGTCAATAGACCGCCTTCGCCGATCACAAACGCGGTGCCGTCAGGTTTTTGTTGCGCGAGGAAACGCGCCGTCGCCATCGCGCTGGTGTAGACGTTCTCCTCGTCGACGTGAATGCCCATCCGCGCCAACTTGGCGACGACGTCGCGCCGCGTACGCTGGCTGTTGTTGGTGAGCAATCGAAACGGAATGCGGCGCGTTCGCAGTTGTGCGAGAAACCGATCGGCGCCGGGAATCAACTGCGGACCGCGATATAACACGCCGTCCATATCAATCAAAAAGCCCTGTTTCATGGCCCTTGCCTCTCCTCCTCGGTTGAAGTCCATTGCTTGACGCATAGCGCGGACAAATCTGTCCGCGCATGCCGTCGCCTTCCGTGAGCGACGCAAAAAATCGTCATTGCTGACATTCGTCGGGAATGTCCACAGCGAACGCGAATTTGTGTTTAGCGCTACGTCGCGCACGGCATCATACCGCCGTGGCGTTAGCGTTCGGGGCGCGCTTCGATGCGCTTTTGATGAGGTGTGGGGAGCGTCGTCCAGTGCGAGGCTCCAGCCGCGACTGCGTGCGTTTGCTACGGCCCTGTGCGATAATTGCCTCATCGTTCCGAAGAAACACTTCGCAACTCGCGTGCCAACGTGTTGAACCCCCATCCGGTCGGGAATCCGCCTACCGTAGGCCGCCGAAAATGCACGCCTTGCCAAAATCCAGCCTGAAACTGCACAATCGCAGGGCAGCCGTTGCCAAGCGAGTGCGCCCGTGCCGCCAAAGTAGCTAGCTGACGTAATGCTGCACGTAAAGTCGCACACCTCATCAAGTGAAAACCATGCGAATTTTTCTGGCCGGCATCATGCAAGGCTCGCTGCGTGAAGCCGCGCTGCACGACCAGGACTACCGCGCACGATTGCGAAATCTGCTGATCGCACATTTGCCGGAAGCCGAGGTTTACGACCCCTTGGCCGATCACGGAGAGTCCCTGAATTACGACGACGGCGTCGGCCGCCAGGTCTTTCTGCGGCACAATCAAATGTGCGGCGAATGCGACGTCGTCGTCGCCTTCATTCCGGAAGCCTCGATGGGCACGGCGATCGAAATCTGGGAAGCGCACCGCGCCGGCCGCAAGGTCGTGGCCATTAGCCCGCTGGCCCACAACTGGGCGGTGAAGTTCTTGAGCGATGTGCTCTACGCGTCGCTAGCGGAATTCGAGGCGGACCTGATCTCCGGGCGCTTAACAGAGCGATTGCGGCAAGGCGATACGACATAGTCTCCTTTCGCTCCGCGAAAGGTCCGGAGCCTTTCGCGGAGCGAAAGGAGACTATGTGGGTTTACTCGTAGCGTAGCGCATCAATCGGATCCATCCGGCTCGCGCGGCGCGCGGGATAATAGCCGAAGAACATGCCGACGGCGGCGCTGAATACGAGCGCCACGACTGCCGCCGGCAGCGAGACGACAATCGGCCACTTCGAGCCGACGGTAATTGAATTGATCACCGTCATGATGCCGACCGATGCGGAGATGCCGAGCAAAATCCCCACAATGCCGCCGACGCTGGAGAGGAGCATCGCTTCGATCAGGAATTGGCGCAGGATGTCGCGCGAGCGCGCCCCCACGGCCAGGCGAATGCCAATCTCACGGGTGCGTTCCGTGACGGAAACCAGCATGATGTTCATGATGCCCACGCCGCCGACGAGCAGCGAGATGCCGGCGATCGCCGCGAGCAGCATCGTCATGACACCGGTGATGATGCCCATGATGTTGGCTTCTTTCATATCCAACACCGCGTTCTCGAGTATGGGCCGCACATACTGCTCGATGACGATGAGGATCAGGCTCGAGCACAAGCCGAGGCGGAAGAGGATGGAGATGATGATCTTCATCTTGACCGTCTGGGTTCGTGGATAGTTCAGCTGATAGCACAGCGTTGGTGCTAAGCAGAAGTAAAATAGATTCGGGATGGTGACATTCTGCGGATAGACGAGGAAAGGGGCCTCGAGATCCTCCACCTC
>ENA-ORBV01007877-ORBV01007877.1-microbial-mat-metagenome-genome-assembly--contig:-NODE-7877-length-18132-cov-4.494600_pt1 | contig 18132 bp, 15 predicted proteins | sample MGYA00237777_ERZ505514 | MGnify/ENA primary metagenome ERZ505514 (study PRJEB26160, sample SAMN06269048) | microbial mat metagenome | isolation source: Oligotrophic lake microbial mat | place...
CCTCATCGCGGTTCACCTCATGCACACCCGTCAGATCCACCCGCTTCCAGTCGCCGATCGCCACCTTGCTCGGCGGCGGACCGGCCACCTTGGCCTGCCACTTTGCGGCTGGCGCCTGCTTCTTCGCCCAACGCAGATACAAAAACGCGCCGATGTAGCCACCCAAGTGCGCGAAATGCGCCACGCCGCCGCCGCCCTTGAAGCCGCCGTAGAGCGTCATCACCGTCATGATGATCACCAGCACGCGCGCCTCCACCGGAATCACTCCCCAGATGTAGATGCGGTCGCGCGGGTAGAACATCGCGAACGCCAGCTGTACGCCGAACACGGCACCCGACGCGCCCACGATTGATGCAAACGGCGTGAAAAAGAGCGAGAGCAGGCCACCGGTGATGCCCGCAATCATGTACATGCGAACGAAGTGCGCGCCGCCCAATCGCATCTCCACACGCGGCCCGAAGATGTACAGGGCGAACATGTTGAAAAGGATGTGCGTGAACCCGAACGTGCTGTGTGCGAACATGTACGTGATGATGGTCCACGGCCGCGACAGCAGCAGCGCGGGGACAAGCGCGAGCAGACGCGTCATGCCCGGCACCGACATCTGCAGCAGGTAGACCGCGATATTCGCGAAAATCAGTCGCTTTACCCAAGGTGTCATGCGAACAGTCTAACCCCGGGGCACGCGGTCGTGCCGGGGATCACGTAGCCCGCCGCATGGCTCGGCGACACTGACGCGTCAGTTCGCCCGCAGCGCCGCCCGGATGTGAGGCTGCACCGCCTGCTGCAGACGCACGCTGAACGCCGTGGCCCGGCCGTCGAGCTGCTCCATCGCGATCGTGGCGTAATACCCGCTGCTCCGGTCGAGCCAAGGGGTGAAGCCGTACAGCCCTGCCGAGGAGAGCGTGGCACATCCGCTGGCCGGCGTCCCGCATTCCAGCCACGCGCCGAGGCCGTAGCGGAAAACCGGAAGCGGACTGCCGTATGGCGACGAGCCGATCACCGCGCCCGGGAACGGCTCACGGGTCTGCGCGGTGAACAGCGCAGGCGTGCCGACCGTCACGCCGTCAAACCGGCCATTGTGATAGGCGAGCGCCAGCAGGCGTGCATAATCGCGCGCCGAGGCGCGCAGTCCTCCCGCCACAAGCGGATTAATCTCGCCGACGGACTGATTCGGGAACGTGAAGTAACGCACGCCCGAAGCAAGTCCAAGCGGCTGGGCCAGCCGTTCCCGAAAGAGCGTAATCCAGCTCTTGCCCGTCGTGACTTCGGCCATGCGCGCGGCCACATGCAAGTGCGTGTTGCCGTAATCGAAGCGCGTGCCCGGTGCCGCCAGTACCGGCTGTGTGCTGATCGTGCCAACGCACGAGGCCAGTGAGACGAGCGGGTTGAACGTGCACGAGTTTTCGTTCTCCAAGCCGGACGTAAACGAGAGCAGTTGCTCGAGCGTGATCGTGCCCCGCGAACCCGTCCAGCCAAGCACCGCTCCGGTCGTGCTGGTGAGTGACAACTCGCCGCGCGCGATCGCGTCGAACAGTACGAGAGCGGAGACGAGCTTGGACGCGCTAGCGACCGCCACACGCGTCTCAGGCGAAAAACCGCCGTACGAGCGTTCGAACACACGTTCGTCGTCATTGTCATACACTGAAAGCGTCAGCGCACTCGCACCACCGGCGGCCGTGATCTGCGCGCGCACCACACTGTCCACCGCCGCCCACCGTGTGGCTGGATCGGGCCGGGAGTCCGGTGTGAGCGCATCGGAGCCGCCGCAGCCGGCGAGTAGCAGTGCGGCAACGGCGATCAGAGATGTTCGTGGCATCGTCATTCCGAGTTCTACTACGCGACCGTGCGCACGACCATGGGCCGTGCGCACGTGACGTGTCCAGTGGGCAAACTTCCTGCCATGCACGATCACGCTTTGCGCAGCAGGCCCAGCCACTCCGATTCTTTCATGCCGTAGTCGGGGAAGACACGATCCAGCGCGTTGCCACCGAGATGACGCGAGGTCAACTCACCAAACACGGCGCGGAAGTCGGTGGTGAGCGCCAGATCACGCCCTTCGTACAGCTGCTCGCGCTCCAGACCGGGCCAACGGCCGAGCACCTTCTGCTGGCTCGCCAGATTGCCGCCGAGCACAAACATCGCGCCGGCATGTCCGTGATCGGTGCCACCGGTGCCGTTCTGCCGCACGGTGCGACCGAACTCTGACATCGTGAGAATCACCACGTCGTCCATGCGATCGCCGAGATCCGTGACCAGCGCGGCCACCGACTGCGCAAAATCGCCGAGTCGCGTAGCGAGCTGACCCTGGGCCGCACCCTGATTCACGTGCGTATCCCAGCCGCCAACGTCGGCGAACGCGACCTCGAGGCCCACATTCGACTTGATGAGCTGTGCGATCTGCTGCAGACGCTGACCAAACGACGAGCGCGGATAGTTCGCACCAGCCACCGGTCGATACTGCAGTGGGTTGGCCGAACGCAGCATCTTCATCGCTTCGAACATGTCGGAGCCCGACCCGTGTACCAGATCGGCTTTACCCGTGCGATACAGTGCTTCGAGTCGTGCTTCGCTGTCGCCACCCGCTGAACGAATGGAGAACTCCTCGAGTGAGTTCATCGCGACCACCGGCGCGGCACCGTCAAGAATGCGCGGCGTTTGCTGCGTCATGGACACCGCGCGAAACGGCGACGCCGGCGTGTCGCAGTTGGCTTCGCACGTGCCCTTGGTGGCGAGATACCGATTGAGCCAGCCGTCGCGCGTGCCTTTGCGGTCGGGCGTGGCCGACTCCATGTAATCCTGCGCATCAAAGTGCGATCGTGTGGCACTCGGGCTGCCCACGGCATGAATGGGCACGAGCATGCCACGATCGTACAGCGGCTTGAACGGGGACAGCGATGGATGCAGTCCGAAGAAACCGTCCAGATCAATCGCACCGTTGCCGGCGCGTGACGGCGCGCCGATTGCAAGCTGCGGACGGGACGTGTAATACGCCTTTTCACCGAACGGGACGACCACATTGAGCGCGTCCGCGGCGCCACGTTGAAACAGACAGATCAGCGTCTTGCCACGAACCGCCTTGGGCAGCGACATCCCCATCACGGTGCGCTCGAGGAACGACGGCGACAGGCCGATCGTCACCAGCGCCAGCGCGCCCGACTTGAGAAAGACTCGGCGTTGCATAATATGAATCCTCTTGAGAAGTCGGTGTGTACTTAGCGACGCTGAAACTCGGGCGCACCAATGGCGAGCCCCACAAGTTTCGGGAATCCGGTGAGCTCCGGGAGTGTGCCGAGTGCGTTGCGCTGGCCGGCGCGTTCGGCACGTATTTGTGCGGGTGTCATGGCTGTCGCGTCGGCGGCGGTATTCGCCGCACGACGGGTATTGGCGCGCGCCGGTGGCGGCGTCATCATGTTGGTGTCGGTATCGTCGGTGCGGAACAGTGAATCCGAGCCGGCCGGTGCACGCGCCAACAACGGATTGTTGCCACTCGTCAGAATCGCCCGAGTATCTGCCGACACGTCACCGCCGAACAGTGCGCGCACCAACCCGTCCACCTGGGCCTCCACAGGCTTGCTGTTCAGCTCAACCGCCGTTGGCCACTGCGCGAGCCGCGCCCCTGGCAAGCGGCCGGCACCAACGGCGAGACCGAAGTTCATTCGATTGAGAATCGCACCGGTATTGATCCACTCATCGGCGGTATCCGGATACCCATCGGGCGTGGCGCGGCCGTAGATCGGTTGCCCCATGCGCGCGATGAGCTGCGCCGTCTGCGGCGTCACATCAGGCTGACCGCCCAGGGCGCGCGAGGCGCTCACCACCAAATCGAATGGCGTCTTTACCTTGGCGCGATACGCATCGGCTGCAAAGAACTCGTCGCTGGTGACGATGGTGCGCATGACTTCCCGCAGATCGCCCTTGGTACGCGTGAACGTCGCCGCCGCGCGATCGATGAGGCTCTCAGGCGGTTCATCACTCACGAATCGGCGCGCGAGCTTCGTGGCGATGAAACGCGCCGTGCTGGGATGATTGGCCAGCAGATCGAGCACACGCTCGCCTTCCTCCTGCCCTTTGCCGGCGGAAAACTTCTCTCCGAGAATGACCTTCGCGTCGGCGTCATGCGCGTCGGCGCGGAACACAAAACCACCGCTGGCGCGCGGGCCGCGATCTAGCGTCCAGCCGGTGAGGGCGCGCGCGACTTCCATCACGTCCTGCTGCGTGTAGCCGCCGTCGACACCGAGCGTATGCAGCTCCATGAGCTCACGCGCGTAGTTTTCGTTGATGCCACGTGGGCGACGCGGGTTGTTGTTGGCCAGCGTCGCGATGTACTGCTGGGCCTGAGAGAGCGTCATGTCACGCACGCGCTGCAGCTGTTCCGGCGGCAACGCCAGAATGCGCTGCTTCTGTTGTTCCGGCAGGCGATCACGATCGATCAGCTGACCAACCGTGGTGCGATCGAGTAGCGCGCGCTGACCACCGCGCGGATTGTTGCGCACGGCGCTGCGCGGCTCTTCGAGCTTGCGACGTCCACTATCCGCCACGCTCTGCGCCTGATCGAGATACGTGAGCATGGCCGGGCTCTTGGCCACGGCGCCGAGCAGCGTGCGGAAGTTGCCCAGCACGTGCGGACGAATCGCTTCGCGCTCGTATTCAGCGATGTAGTAGCGTGTTTGCTGTTTCCCGGTGAACACATTGAAGTGATTGACCCAAAAATCCACCAGCACTTCCTGCAGCTGCCGTTCACTGGCGACGGCGCGACCGGCGCGTGCGGTGAAAATCTCGGCGCTGGCGCGCTGTGATGCGCGCGCCGCCTCGCGCCGACGCGACGAGTCGGCGGGGGAGATTTGCACGACATCGCGTGGGGCCATGTCGCCGGACATCGTTCCCGCCATGTTGCCACCGGCGGCCTGCTGCCGAGCGAGTTGCGCAAGCTGCTGGGCCTGCGGTGGATACTTCGCCAGGAACTGCTCGCCGGTCATGGTGAGCGTGGGAAACTGCTTGAGCCACGTCTCGATTTTCGAGTCTTCGATGCGCTCCGGATGAAGCTGTTGGTCAATCCACTGGTCGACTCCCATGGCACGAACTCGCTCCACATCACCCGGGCGCGGCCCGAATGCGAGGCGATTCAGGGCGTGCTGCACCTGCTGATCTGCCGTTTGCTCGCGGACGGAGACGACCTCGCTCAGGCGCTGCGCGGGGAGCGGCGAGACCGCACCAGTGAGCGCGAACGACGTGGCGAACAGCGGGGCCCACGCGAGAAGTCGTCGAGCGCGCGTGGTGGGAGGTGGCGGATTGGTCATGGACAGGCTCGGCGGGAAGGGCGGTTGGCAGAAACCTCGGACACCCTTTATTGACGCTGCGAAGTCGGACGCGTTAACGCAGCGATTCCGTTTTCGTTGCGGCGGACTTGAGGTACTGCGCGGAACCCGATTGTTTTGGAAGATGGCACAGCACTCAAAAGCGCGTCCCGGCACGGCCGGTTTGCTTGTTCTGGTCGCAACCACCGGCGCGCTGCTGGCGTTCGGCTGGCGCGACGGCGAGCCGGCCAAGGCATTTCGCAATACGGGTCGCATGTTGCTGGAGTCCCGTGAGTTTTCCGGGGCCGCCATCCCGGCGTTGGTGACGTCCGTCGGGTTCGTGCACCATCTCATCGCGACGTTGCTCTGGGGCATGCTGCTCGTGTTGCTCGTGCGCGGTTTCCGCGGTTGGTCGCTCGTGGCCGCGTCACTCCTGGTGTCGGTTGCGTTCGGCCTGCTGAACTTGTGGCTGATTCCGCCTGCCTTCGGCGTCGGGTACTCCGTCGTCACAACACTCGCGCGCGTGATCCCGCTTGCCCTCGCGATTACAGTCGCGCTACTGGTCACCCCGTGGGCTTCAGGGGTACCCGAACAGCACCCGACGCCTGCTCCCTTTGCCTGATTGAACGCCTCGTAACCCGCGGGTGTACGAGGGGTGTCGGGGAGCGTGGGTCGACGGGCGCATTTGTGACAAGAATGTGTCCTTCGCGGTGCGTGATGTCACCATGGCACCAACCTTGCACCGATTATCGTTGCGTGTAGGCGGTGTAGACCGTCAGGTCTGTGATACGACGCGCGGCGTGTCGGCTCATATCGCCTCATTACCCACTCAGACAGGAGGCTCTCATGGATGTGCTCGTCCGACTCGAGAATGGTCGGACCGATTCGCCGGTGCTTGCGCACGTGAATTCGCTTCCCGTGCTCCCCTTCGGCACTCGCTCCAGGCGTGAAGTCGTGACGCTTTATGGCGTGGCCGATGCGCAGTCGCTGGCCCTCGCGCTGGCGGCCACTGTGGAAAGCGAGCGGCTTGAGAACAAGCGCGGTGGAGTGGTACGGCATCTCGGAGTATGGCCCGACCGGGGCGCGATGGGTGATTCGGCGTGGCGGGATGACGCTGGCAAGCTGGTCACCCGGGACCTCGATATTCCGCTGGCCACGTTGCAGTTGCGTGCCGCCGAGTTGCTCGGCGAGAATGGTCCGACGCTACGTCGCGTGGCGGCAGGTTTGTCCATGCCCGACTGGCCCGAAGGGACCGACCGGGCGATCAGCTTCACGCTGGGCACCTTGTACGCGGCAACGATGGGCAGTGGTGCGCACACTCGTCTCGACGACGCCGGCGCCGAACATTGGCTCGACAACATGCGCGAAGCCGATGCGTTCGCGTTCGATGTGGAGGGAGACTAACGGATCCTGCCTTGTCCGAATCGCATTGTGTAATACACGGGCCACTCCAGCAGTTGGGGTGGCCCGTGGTGCATCAGCCCCGGCGCATGCCGGCACTCGGCAGCACCTCGACCGCGAGTGAGAACGTGCGCCGCTCCCCTGACGGGAGCGCGCCAACCTCCACGAGTTGCCGCGCGACTTCTTCGCCCTTGGCGTTGCGCACGATCACCAGCAGGTTGTATTCCCACGTTTCGCCCGTCGGGGGCTGGATTGTGCCTTCCACACGAAAGGGAGACGCACTCGGTGCCGCACGCACATGCGCCTCGGGATCGTGCCGCAGATGTTTCTGGCACTGCGGACAGCGCACGGCACGCTCGAGCACCGTCGCGCGACAATGCGGACAGGTACGCGTGGCGCCCGGCACCGCCGCGCGCGTGGTGCTCATGATGAACTGATTGCCTCGACCTCGAGCTTCGGCGAGGCGTCGACTGCTGAAGCGATGCTCGAGGCCGAACTGTGTCGCGACGTATTCGCGCGGGACTTGTTCGTCGTTTCGATGGCCCCACAATCGATATGACCGCGCACGCGTGAGCCGGCCGCGATGGTGAGCGTGTCTGCTTTGAGATCACCAAGCAGTGCACCGGACGCGAGCACATCAACACGCGAGGCTTGCAACACATTGCCTTCGAGTTCGCCGGCAATGGTAACGCTCGTCGCACGCACACCGCCGGAGAGCTTCGCACCGGGCTCGATCGTGACTGTGCCATCCACGGTGACATCGCCGGTGAATCGACCCGCCAATCGCACGCTGCCGTTGCCGGTGATGGAGCCTTCGATCGCCAGATCGGCGCCGATCACGGACTCTTTCCCCTCCGCGGAAGCGCTGCGCCGCTGCGGCTCTGTCGGCGGAGCAAACTCCGGCATCGCGGTGACCACGTCGTCGCGAGGCACGACGTCGAGTGGTTTGGGTGCATCATTGCGTGCGGGTGCGGACTGATCTTTCCAGAGGGCCATGACCTGTTCTCCGAGACGAGGGAAGCTGTTACAGTGGCGACGGAAGACGAACTCTGCTGTCACGGGCGTCACAGATCCGGAGACGACGACCTCGCTCGCGCTTCCGCCACCGCCTTCGCCGGGTTCAGTAAACGCAAACTGCGCGTGCCTCGTGTTTCGGCCGTTCGAGAGAGAATTTCCATGATCGCGGCAGTTGTGAGCGTGGGCTGCACGGCCAACATTTTCGCCACGGTGTTCACTACACCGGGCGCTGAGAACGACGTGCCCGAACTGGCCTCCGTGCCGCCGCCTACGACGCGTGTTTCCACCAGATACCCGTTGGCAAACAGCTTGACGAGCGGACCCGTGTTGGTGAAGGACACAACGTCCCCGGCGCGATCTACGGCCCCGACGATCAGCATATTGGGCAGGTCGATGCGCAGCGCGAAGTCGTTGAACTCTGTGTCCTGACCGGTGTTGCCGGCCGCCGCAACGAAGAGAATTTCCGGCGCGGCACGCATGCTTGCGGTCATCGTGCGCTTGAGCGTGTCCACCGCGTACCGTGCGATCGCTGCCCGTTCGGCCGCCGTCAGCGATGATGCGCAGCGCTCGAGCTCACTTACGAACCCGTACTCCGGACGCATCCACGACATGTTCACCACACGCGCCTTGTTGGTGCGAAAGTGCTGCACCATGCGTGCGAGCATCACCGCCTCACGCTCGGCGTTCGCGCGCGAAGGACACGGATCGGGAATGGCGGCATTGCTGAACTGCATGCGTCCCAGCACGATGCGTGCGGCCGGATTGCCCGAGACGGCGACACTGGCCACCGCGGTTCCGTGCGTGTAGCCGTTCCACTGGGACTGCCACTCCTCATAAATCGGCACGCTGTCCGGTGGCAGCGAGGCGAGTCGATCACGCACGAACGTGGCGTCCGGTGTGTCCATGTTCGCGTCGAGATCGCCGATTCCCTTGAAGATCCGGTTCATCTCATCCCGACGCGCCAACAGCTCCGAAGAGATGCGCGCCGTTGGTGTGTTCTGCGGTTCGATGAACTGATTGAAGCCCATGATCACTGGCCGGCCACGGATGTCGCGCAGCAGCTGCGACGAGAAGAGCGCCGTATCGAGACCGCTGTCCCAGATGCCGACGACGACGGGTGACAGCGCATCCGACGTGGTAAATGTCACGCTGCGTTCTTTCCAGATGTCCGTTTTCTCGGCGATGGTGCGTCCGGCCAGCACGGTATCGTAGGCCGCGGCCAACGTTGGTTTGATCGGCAGCTCGAATCGCAGCGTATACGCCGTGGCGAGAAGATCGCGCGCAACGACCAGGCTGACGGTCCCTTGCTGATCGACGAGTTGCTGCGTCTGGCCTCGTATCGGCCCGACAACCAACCCGTCCGTCATGAACGCGAAACTCGACTTTGCTTCACGCAAATCATTCTGCACCGAGTCGTACGGCAGTGCGCGCAGCAGAGTGTTCAGCTCGCGACCCACCGCGTCGGCGTAGGCTGGAGCGGCGATGTCCTGCTGCGCACGCTGCGCCGCGATCATGGCGCGCGGATTGATGCCGGTGAGCAGACGCGAGGCGAACCGCGAGCTCAGTCCGCTTCGTTCCTCGATCAGGCGCAGTGCGTCTTCGTTGCGACCCTCCAGCATGGCGATCTGCGTGAGCGATGCCTTGAGCGAGCGAACGAGTCCGGGATCAGCGATGTCGTAGGTGCGCAGCACCGATTCGATGTCGCGGCGCACCGCGGCGCCCAACGCCAGCGTGGGTGCTGACGTGCCGGCGCGAACAAAGGCCTCCATGTTCCCAGTCAGCGCGTACGAGAACGCCGGCAACTCGCTGGCGCGCGTAATGCGGGGCTTGGACGCGACTTGCGCCTGCGCAGCCGAGTCTGCGAACAGGATGGTCACGCAGATAGCGGCGAGCACCAACACAACCGGATTGCAACGTCGCATGGCGAGTTGGGTTCGGGGGGCACCGTAAACCGTTAACCGTAAACCGTCACTGTAAACTGAAGGCGCGATCGTGCCGGCCCGCCAACATGCTTGTAGCAGCCGGGATACCGTCAACCGTCCGCCGTGACCGCTGCCCGGCCCCAGATGCTAGCCCTGCACAGGACAACGCGCCAGAGAACGCTCGCCTGCCTCCGGCACAAAAACGATGACGGTTGCGGAGCTTCCCTACCGTGGCGAATGCCCCCTTGCGCGCTCACCCTGACGCTCGGCACCATATGGCCATGCCTGCGATTGCCCCGCGCCGCTGGTCGGCGGACGATGTGCGTGCGCTTCCCGATGCTTCTGGGCAGCGCCTTGAGTGCGTGGACGGGGAACTGCTCGTGAGCCCGAGCCCTCGACTCACGCACCAGTCGATGGATGGCGTGCTGTGGCGTGCGCTCGAGGCCTATGTGTCTGCTGAGCGTATTGGCGCCGGTTTCATGGCACCCGGCGATCTGGAACTTGATACGTTCACAATCGTGCAACCCGATGTGTACGTGTTGCCACTGGTGAACGGGCGTCGCCCGCGCACCACCGCCGAGATCGGACATCCGCTGCTGTTCGTCGAAGTGCTCTCGCCAAGCACGGCGCGATTCGATCGTGTGATCAAGCGGGCGCGCTACCAGCGATACCGGGTGGAATACTGGATCGTGGATCTCGATGCGCGCCTGCTCGAACGATGGACACCGGATGCGGAGCGTCCGTCAATTCACACCGATGTTGTTGACTGGACGCCAACTGGTGCATCGCAGTCGCTGGCGCTGGATCTGCGGCCGCTATTCGATGAGGCGCTTGGGGAGCTTGGGGCCACTGCTGAAGGCGAGCCTGGATGAGTTACGGCAGCAACAGCGCGGCGAGTATGCAGATTCCACCGACAAGCGATCCAACGCCAAGCATCGTCATGTTGCGAGTGGCCATGGGCACCGACCATCTCGCAAAACGCTGGTGGACGCGCCACGGAACGACGCATAACACGACGGTTGTCGCAATCAGCACCCAACCGAGCAGCGCAAAGATACGCGGCACCATCATCACTGGTGCGGCGAGCACAAATGCGGTGCCCGCTACCAGTCGCAGTGCGAGTTCGAAAAAGTGCGCACGCGCGGAGCTCGCATGGCTTTCGAGAAAGCGCTTTGCCCGCTTCGGTTGCACGAAGCAGGTGACACCGAGGGCGAGCAGGTACATGCCGGCGAGCGCGACCAGCGTGGCGGCGAGCGCGTTCACGGACGCAGCGGCAGTAGACGAACTGCACCGATGCAGGGATTCATGACGGTCGCGGATGACGCCGCAGCACCCACGTTCCGTCAGGCGACTCTTGGGTGGTGTACACGTGCGTTTCACTGACCGCAACAATCTTTGAGCCCAGCGGCAAGGCGATCGTCCGCAGCAACTCGCCCTCGGCGCCAAACTCGGCCACGAGTTCGCGCGAATAGCCAGCGGGTTGATTCAGCCACAGGAACAGATGCCCGGCATCGTCGGCGCGAATTTCCTGAAACGGACCTTTGTTCGGTGCGATCACACGCGTCACGGTCCGTACCGCTTCTGGCGCCGGAAACCCACGGAATAGTGCGCGGTCCGCTTCCACCGTCGCGATCGGTTCGAATAGCAGCGGTACGACGCGGCGAGCTCCATCGGGCGCGATGAACTCGAGTTCCCGAAGTGAACCGCGTCCGATCCACACGGTGCCGTCCAATAGAACACCCCAAAGATCGCGCGGCGCGTACTCCGCCGGCACCATCATCATGGTGTTGGCGAACTCCAGACCATGCAGGCGCAGTCGGCGCACGAACGCGATCGTATCGATCGAACCTCCGTTCGTGCGGCGACGCAAAATGGCGAGCGAGTCGCCCTCCCGAAACGGCCCCGCAGCACTGGCGACGCTGTACGCGCTGCCCAGCGAATCATACCGCAATGTGAACGGCGGAAGCTCAGACGGTGGGTTGAACTGCTCGCGAAACGACAACGCACGATCAAACCGAAGGAGACGACGGGCGAGTCCATCGAGCACCAGAATCTCGCGCGCATTTACACTTTGCGCAAAAAACGGTGATCGAAACTCCCCGGGACGGTCGCCCGCTCGTCCTACGCTATCGCGCGTTCCGTTCGCCAGATGCAGCCGAATCAATCCGGGCAGTGTCGGTGCAGGCAGCACGACGATACCCGGTGCCACCTCCAGTGCGACTTCGGGCGCATCGAGATCGGTGACGCTGTCGAGCGGCGCGCCCAGCACCACCGTTGGTGGCCCAGCTTGATCTGCGGCCGGCGACGAACACGCCGCAGCGATGCATACCAAGAGCAGCGCGAACCAGGTGCAAGAGCTCATGCCAGGCTTCCAGAATGGGAAAACAAATACCATATGAACGGTGCTCGCAGTTGCCGCTCGGTGCATCCGCACTGATATTCGCGGCTGCACAATGGTCAATAAGTGTACCGTCCAGTCACGGGCGATTCTATGCCAGTACTACGCGTCGAGCTTTCCCCTACACCTCAGTCCGGCACCCCCGCGCTTGCACTCCCGCTCCCCGCACCACACGTTCTTTGATGACGGGTGCATACACCGCACTCGCCCCACGTCAGACGCCTCGCGCGACTGACGCGTGTCCTCACCCCCACCGTCAGACGGCGGCGCGAGGGACGCCCGGTGGAGGCGACGCATTGGCCCGCCTCCCGGATTGGACGCCCCCGCGTCCCGCGCGACATGTCCGCGCGGTGCGAGCACCGCGCTCTTCGGAGGGACGATGCGGGAGTATGACAGCGCCGGTATCAGAAATGTGGCCGTGGTCGGCCACGGCGGCAGCGGCAAGACGAGCCTTGTAGACGCGCTTTGCTTCGCTGCCGGCAATGGCAAACGCCACGGCCATGTGCGCGACGGAACCGCCCTGACCGATCACCTCCCCGAGGAGATCGAGCGGGGTTTTTCAATTGCCCTCGGCTGCGGATTCGCCGAGTGGATGGACAGCAGGATCAACTTCATCGACACGCCGGGCGCACTCGACTTTCAGGGCGAGGCGTTGGCGGGACTCTCAGCGGCCGACGGTGTGCTGTGCGTGATCAGCGCCGTGAGCGGCGTAGAAGTTGGCACCGATCGCATGTTTCGCCAGGCGCGTGAACGCGATGATCCCGTGCTATTCGTCGTGTCGATGATGGACAAGGACACCGCCGATTTTGACGCCGTGTACGCACAAGTGCGAGAGCAGCTCACCGCGAACGTGGTGCCGGTGGAAATCCCAATTGGTGCCGGCGCCAACCTGAGTGGCGTGATGAATCTCTTCACACAGCGCGCCTACATGTACACCGCGGGCAACAAGGGCGAATACGCCGAGCAGGATATTCCCGCGAACGAGCGCGCGCGCTTTGACCGCTATCGCCAGGCGCTGATCGAAGCCATATCGGCCACCGACGACACGCTGCTCGAACGATACCTCGAGGGTGCCGAGCTCGAACGTGATGAAGTGATCACGGGCATGAAGGACGCCATGAAGCGCGCCGAGATCTTTCCGCTCTTCTGCGTGAGCTCCGAGAACATGATTGGCGTACGTGCACTGCTCACGGAAATCGTGCAACTCATGCCAAACGCGTACGAAATGGAAGAGCTGCACGGCTTCACCGGCGCGGAGGGCAACAGCACCGTAGAAATTCACGCGCGGGACGATGCGCCCTTTGCCGCAATCGTGTTCAAGACGGCCAACGAGCAGCACGTGGGTGATGTGAGTTACTTCCGTGTACTCTCCGGTTCCGTTCGCAGTGGTGACGAAGTGTTCAACGCGACACGCGACGTGGCTGAGAAGCTCAACCATCTGTCACTTCCACTCGGCCGCGAGCGCGTTGAAGTCTCGCGTATCCATGCGGGCGACATCGGTTGCATTGCGAAACTACGGAACACGCACACGAACGACACGCTCTCCACCCGCGAGCATCCGATCCGTTTGCCGGAGCTTCGTTTCCCTGAGCCGCTGGTGCAGTTCGCGGTACACGCCGAGTCACGCAACGACGAAGAAAAACTGCAGCAGGGCTTGCACCGTCTGCACGAGGAAGATCCCACGCTCACGGTGCACTATGAGCCGGACACGCACGAAACAATTGTGAGTGGTATGGGCGAACGGCACCTCGATATCTCGATGGCCACGCTGCACCGGAAGTTCGGTGTGAGAGCCGAACTCACGAAGCCCAAAATCGCCTATCGCGAAACGCTGACTGTCGATGCGTCAGGTCAGGGCAAACACAAAAAACAATCCGGCGGACGCGGTCAGTTCGGCGATTGTTGGGTGCGCTTGGCGCCGCTGCCACGAGGCGAAGGCTACTTGTTCGAAAACAAGATCGTGGGTGGTGTGATTCCATCGCGTTTTGTGCCGGCTGTCGATCGTGGCGTACAGGAAGCCGCCGCGCGCGGTGTCCTCGCGGGCTACCCGCTCGTCGATTTCCGCGCCGAGTGCTACGACGGTTCAACGCACTCCGTCGACTCGAACGAAATGGCCTTCAAGATGGCGGGCATTCTCGCCTTTCGATCAGTCGCACCAAAATGCAAACCGGTTATCCTCGAACCGCTCGATCTCCTCGAAATCACCGTCCCCGATGAGTTCCTCGGCGACGTACTCGGCGACGTCAGCGCACGCCGCGGCCACATTCACGGAACGGAACCCGCAGGCGACGGTCGACACTCGGTGGTTCGCGCCGTCGTTCCACAAGCAGAGTTGCATCTGTATGCCACACCGCTGCACAGCATGACCCACGGTCGAGCCACGTTCACCAGTCGCTTTGCCGGCTGCGACCAAGTGCCGCCTGAGGTTGCTTCCAGGCTGATCGCTGAACACGCACGGGCAATGGCGGACGCTGCGTCATAGGTCGGTGCGGGGGCTGGGCGGCGCCCGTCGTCACTACTGTAGCAGCTCCGTCAGATGGCGCGAGCAGCGTAAACCATGTGTCCGTGAAAACGGGTCAACCCCAAGCCAGAGTTTGAGGGAATCGACTGGGACACGTTTGGATTGGGTGAGGGAGAGGGAGAGGGCACTTATTTGCGAACGCCGTCAACAGTGTCTTCGAGAATTCTGCTACACTCAATCCCTGTAGGCGCCCCAACGCAGTTTAGCGACGTTCCCTTTGCTGCGGTCGAAGAAGCACCTTGCCGGGTAAAGGGGGCGATTTTCGCAGTTGCCACCATTGCAACTGTTGGTGCGGTTGTCGGTGGTATCACGACGATCACAGCAGCTGCCGCTCCGGTGGCGTGGGCCGGCGGTGGCCTTACTATTATGGTGGCACCTACGGCGGGGTCGATTATCGCTGCAAAGGTTACCGCGCTTACCAGCGTTGCAGCCACTTCGTTCGGAATGGGCGCAAGTTTTGCGGAACTTCGGAACTGTTGGAGAAGATTCCGAAACCAGTAAACGGACGTTAACAGGGAGCGGGAAATGCTAGAAGTCTTGCTGTCTATCGCCGCATCAATCGTCGTCTGTGTCGCGATCTACATGATCTGGTTCGGACGTGTGCGTCGCGTGTCCATCGCCCCGGGCATCCTCATGCTAGGCTGTGGTCTGTTGGGGCTCTTCTGTCAGCGGCTACCCGTGCCGTGGTCAGTCCAGACGGCGGCCCTCCAGTACACGTGGATGTTGGGAATTCTATTGTGTCAGTACTACTTCACGCGGAGCTGGCGGCGGGCAGTTGTAGAAGGCCGCTACGATCGGAGCGAAAAGCAATCAGCGAGAACGGAGTTTGATGGACTTACACCCCCGCTGGGCCACGTGAAGGAGTGACGACAAACCAGAGCGAGCTTAGCACCGCACTTGTGGAAGCTTACCCGCAGCTCGTTGCATAAGAAACTCCTCCGTGCGAAGGTGCTTGGAGGCGTTCACGAACTGCAATGTGTTGGCTTCTCTAACGGGCAACCATTTCGACTGCCGCGAGGGGGCTTCTGCCAATGTCCGCCATCCAGATCGCCGCCTCTGGCACGATCGAAATGGATCGTTTGACTAGGCAGTTCTCTAGCGGCACGTGGAGAACACACACCGTTTCAGGAACTATAGTGATTTCAGACGCTATGTCTGCCAATCGAGCGCGCAGCAGTAGTCAGAATCGAAATCGATGCAAGATCACGTCACGATCGGAACTGGGTCTCGGATCTGCACATGCAAGGATCATCCAGTTGCCTGCGATACGCGCACCGCGCGGGAGTGGGGCGCACGGCAACGCGACACGCTGCACCAAGACGGTGTCGGCGAACACGTCAGCGACAGGCCCACTGGAAGCATCCCGGAACCGCCAAAGGCGACCGGCAGCATCGATTTGCAAGCCCGAGAATGGCGAGATCTGCCGTACAGGCTGTGTGCTCGCTTTCTTTTTCGCGTCTGGAGGGAGCGCCAAGCGCTCCACTTGGCCGCGTGGGCCACGAATGCCGCGCGACATCTGCGCCAGCAGGGAGTCGACCTCCTCGGGCGTTCGCAGACGTGCTGGGACCCGTGCGCCGAAGGCGATGGCATTCTCGCGAGGGTTGAGTCGGAAGAGCTCGCCTCCGATCACAGTCGCCAGATACACCGTGTCGCCACGCATAGCCGCCGCAAACGGCTCAGCTCTGCTGGAAGCGAAGGAGTTGGTATGTACGCGGTTCCACAGGGAGTCCCCCGGCCGCGAGAGAGTGATTTGTGTCCCTCGAGCAAGCGAACTGGCCATCAACTGCGGAGTGCCATCGCGTGATATCGAGAGCAGGGAGGCATCAGTGATGCCGACCGCAATGTTCACGGCTTGATCCGACACCAACTTGCCCTCTCGCGTGTACCGCTTCAGCCGTCGCCCCGATGGCTCGTACACCATGACACCCGCTGCGGACAAGCTCACGAACCAAGGGTTCTGCAACTCGCCGGGCCCGCTGCCGCGACGCCCGAAGCGCACAACATGCGACGCCTCCGCAGTGTTGTCGACCAGAGTCCCAAGTAGCTCGGTGTTCTGCGACTCGAACCAGACCACGGCCCCAGTTGCGTCGATCGCTACCGCAAGATTGCTCGTCTCAGGCAACAGCGAGTCGATGCCGCGGAACGGGATCGACTCGAGTACGATTCGGCCGGTTGGGCGCGTCGACTGACATGAGAGGTGATTTGGACAGCCGAAGATCCCAACAAGCCCTAGTATGACGGAGATTGTTGCAGTTGAGCGGTCGATCGATCGCATGGGAGTGACCTGCAGTTCCAGACTTGATTGATGGATTTACTACGCGTGCACGCTATTCCCACCAGACTTTTTATCGCTCTCCGCGTCACACCCCCTCTCATCGAGCGGCCCGGACACTTGCCGGGCCGCTCGATGAAGATGGTCAGGTGTTACACATCCGGAACACCTGTGCAAGCGAGATTAACGTCATACTGCTCTTGCTCGCCGTTCGAGATACCGTTGCAGTTGTACTTACAGTTGTACGGACTCACAATCTCATCCTCGCGGTCGTATGGGCAGCAGGCACCACCCGCACACCAATAGTAGTCGACATTGAGGAGCGACATAGCGGACGCTTTCTGGTGCGCTACGAGCGACATAGCAAACGCTAGGCTCGAAAGTGCGAGACGACGGACGGGAGCAGAGGTACGCATTCGGAGAAGGGGTTGGGGGTAAGGACGGGCACTGCAGCTGCCTTCACAGCTACATCAAGTCGACCGATTGCTTCGATCGGAAGTCCAAGCGAGACATCGCGCGGCCTCGATGACAGCTCTCAAGGAGGCGACGCCCCGCGAATCCAAGCGTGTAATGAGTCCGGTGACCAACTCAATACCACGCCGGTAACCGCGCGGACGATCGCGCCCGAGTCGCTCACCACAAGCAGGGTGGGCACTGATTCGATTTTCGCAAGTGTATTAGACATGCTCGGGGCGAGTCTAAAACGGGCACGAGCGGCGAGGGGGGTACCATCCCAGTACGCGTGAACTGGAGTTGACCCGCTTTCGCGGACACAGAGTTTAGGCTGCTCGCGCCATCTGACGGAGCTGCTGTTCGTACTGCTGTGGATTCCGATACTGTAACGTCGAATGTTGCCGTTCTGAATTGTACCAGTGTTCGATGAAGTCGTAGAGCGCCGCGTTCGCATCCCGATGGGAATCGAACACCTTCCCGGCCAAGAGTTCGTGCTCGAGCGTCGCGAAGAAGCTCTCGGCCACCGCGTTGTCCCAGCAGTCGCCTGTGCGACTCATGCTTTGCACCATCTGCTGAATTACCAGCGCGTCGCGATACGCGTCGCTCGCATACTGACTGCCACGGGATAGGAATTTCAATCGGGCTCGGTCGAGTATCCAGTGAACGCACGGCGCGATCGCGTACCCCGCGAGGGCCGGCCGGCGCGCGGCGGCCTGATCTCCGCCCGCCGCCGCGTCTTGGTAGCCGTCCGGACGGCGTGGCCCATGGGTATAGGGTCGCCGCGGGGGCCGATCGGACGCCCCGGTGGGACGGACGCGCACGCCGAACGTCCCCGCACGTGGGCGGGGCGT
>ENA-ORBV01007879-ORBV01007879.1-microbial-mat-metagenome-genome-assembly--contig:-NODE-7879-length-18130-cov-4.675234_pt1 | contig 18130 bp, 12 predicted proteins | sample MGYA00237777_ERZ505514 | MGnify/ENA primary metagenome ERZ505514 (study PRJEB26160, sample SAMN06269048) | microbial mat metagenome | isolation source: Oligotrophic lake microbial mat | place...
CCGAGATCTACACCTCTCTATTCGTCGGCAGCGTCAGATGTGTATAAGAGACAGGGGTGGCGCACGACCCACTGGAGCCGGCAGCTATCACGAGATGCGCCATGTTTTTGGGACGAGCATCACGACCCATTTTTGAACCATGGTCGCCCATCGTCGTGTCACTCAAATCTCCGCCATACTCTGGAACCTCACATTTCTGTCATCCTTTTCATGTGTTCCGTCCACGGCCAGAACGACGGACAGCACAACGGCCAAACCCGCGACGACCATGCCCACCACCCCGATCAATCCCAAAACCCTCGATCACCTGCACGATTTTGAGTTCGGCTCGATGCGGCTATCCCGCTGGCGGCTTGGCAACGGCCTCGAGGTCGTGTTGGGTCCGGATCCGCTCGCCCACGCCGCCTGTTACATGACGTGGTACCGGGTGGGTTCGCGCGACGAAAATGCCGGGGCGGGTGAAACGGGTCTGGCACATCTGTTTGAGCACCTCATGTTCACGCAAACCAAGTCGCAGTCCGAGGGCGAGTTTGACGGGCGCATGGATGCCATCGGCGCCGACATCAACGCCATGACCGACAACGATTTCACCGCCTACGTCAACGTCATGCCACCGCACGAACTGCCGCTGGCCATCACGCTCGAATCCGATCGCATGGTGAATCTGGCGCTGTCGAAAAAACAGGTGCAGACCGAGCGCGAGGTCGTGAGCGAAGAACGTCTGCAAACGGTCGAAGACGACGTGGACGGCACGCTGCACGAGCGGATCCTGGACCGGGCCTACGTCAAACACCCTTACCGGTGGCCAGTCATTGGTCGCATGGAGGACATCAAGGCCGTTACACCGAAAAAAGCGCTGGCGTTTTACAAAACGTATTACGCACCGAACAACGCGGTCGTGATTGTCACGGGCCGTTTCGATCCCCAGACGGTCCTCGCCGCCATCGTTGAACACTACGGACGCATTCCGCCTGCGCCAACCCCAATGAACATTGCACCGGTCGAAGTCGCCCCGGTTGCCGATGCCCGTATCGAGATCGAAGGACCGGTCCCCGCTGACCGTGTTGCGTTTGCCTTCGCTGCGCCCAGCATGGGGGATGCCGATCGGCCCGCCTTTGAATTGATGAATGAATTGCTGACCGGCGGTCCGTCGGCCCGCTTGCACCACGACCTCGTCGTGCAATCTGAGATGGCCTCCTCGGTCAACGGACAGGTCGGATCCACCCGCGATCCCGGTCTCTATCTATTATGGGTTCAGATGCGCCGCGCGCGGGCCAGCGCTGAAGCGGAACGGGTCGTGTTGTCGGCGTGCAAGGCCCTCTCCGAAACGGGACCGTCGCCCGAGGAACTCGAAGGCGCACGCAACCGCATTCGCACGCAGTTCTGGGCGGGCCTCACTTCAAGTCAAGGTCGTGCCGAACAACTCGGCTATTTCGAGATCGGGACGGGCGATTACCGAAAACTCTTCAGCCGCAACGACGCCTACAACAAGGTCACCGCCGTCGACATTGCGCGGCTTGCCCGTAGCCATTTGGTGCAACACCCGCACATCGTCGCAATCACCCACCCGCTCCCCGGCGCCCAGTCGAGTGCCTCCGATGACGAACCGTGAAAAATATCCAATCCAAATCCAAAGCGGGCTCTGTGTTCTGCTCTTCGTCACCTTGCTGTCGAGTCCTGTCGTGACCCGGGCAAACGAAGCACACACGCTGGCGATTCGCCTTGCCGGACCTTCGGGCTCGACGGTTCTTGTGGATCCCGTGGCCGGAACCGAGCTGGTCGACTTTGCGCTGTCCACCCGATCGGGCTCGGCAAGGGATCCGCGCGGCAAGGATGGGTTATCCAATTTTGCCGCCGAGGTCGCGCGCCACGGTGCCGCAGGAAAACGTCGCACACAGATTGATCTCGCTCTCGACCACATGGGCGCATCACTGGACGTCATCACCAGCAACGACTCGGTGGCGCTGACCGGTCGCGTTCTCGCCGACAAGCTTGACGCGTACCTTGGCCTCGTGGCCGACATTGTGCTGCGTCCCGACTTCAGCGAGGACGAGGTGCAACGGACCCGCCGCGAGGTGCTCGCCGAGATCGATGAGAATCGCAACGACGACCGCGTGCTTGGCGAACGTTTCTTTGCGCACCGACTGTACGGCAAACACGGCTACGGCCGCGCGATCGACGGTACCAAAAAAACACTTCAAGGCCTCGACATCGAACAGCTGCGGTCGCACTATCAGGCGCAGTTTTCCGGGGCGAACGTCATCTTCGCGGGCGCAGGCGCTGTGGATGCGAACACGTTTCCCGCCTTGCTCGCCAAACACTTTGGTACGCTTCCCACGGGCAAGAAGCAGACACTGGCCGCAGGAACGCTGGAAAAGCCGAGCGGCTGGCGCATCCAGATCGTCGACAAACCCGACCGCAAACAGGTTCAGATGATCTGGGGCCATCACGGCTTGCAAGCTTCCCATCCCGACCGGCCTGCCCTGCAGATTGCGCTCGATGCCTTCGGTGGCGGCGCGATGAACGCGACCTTGATGCAAGAGATCCGCGTCAAGCGGGGGCTATCCTACGGAGCCAGTATGTCCCCGTCGATGCGCGTATTGCCGGGTCCCATTCGCGGATCGCTCTCGACAAGCGAGGCGAATGCGGTCGAGACCCTGCGCCTCGTTTTGCGTCTTTATTCAGATCTCAAAAAGAAGGGTCTGTCCTCCGAGCGGGTGGCACTGTTTCGCCAGCATCTCATCGGCAGCAACGCCTCGGGCATGGACGATCAGGGATCGCGAATCGCAACACGTATCCTGAGCGAACTCGCGGGCTTGCCCATCTTTCACCTGGAATCGTTCTCGGCCCTCATTGCGGCACAGACCGACGCCGATGTGGCTCGGGCCATTGCGGCGCATCTCGATCCAAAGAATCTGGCGATCACCCTGGTCGGCACAGCCTCGACGCTCAAGCCGTTGCTGCTTGGCTCCGGGATCGCCAAAGGTGCGATTGACGTGGTCGCCTACGACAGCTACTGATCTAGAAGTGCCCGGCGGGCGGCGGAGGGATCGTTGGTGATGACGGCATCGACGCCCAGGGTGGCAAGCGCGCGCAACCGCTCCGGATCGTCGACGGTCCAGACGTTGATGCCCTTTCCCTGCGCTTTCCACGCAGCCACGGCCGACGGCGTACACCGGCTGTGATGCGGATGAACGGCATCGGGACCCAGCCAGCGCACCAGTAAGTGCGTCATTAACTTTCCCATTTCGGGCTCGAAGAGAAATCCCATGCGGATGTCCGGGCGGGTTCTCCGCCAAACCGACACGGCACTCTGACTGAAAGAAGACACGATCACCCGCTCGCCGACACCTGCCTTGTCGATCTCTTCGGCGATGCGCTTGCAGAACGCAGGAAGGCGCGGATCGAAAGCGCGGTCGACCTTGATTTCAACGTTGATGAGGCGTGACGCCGATACCACCTGCAACACCTCCGTCAGGGTCGGGATGCCCACGCCGGAGCTCAGGCGAATCGCCCGAACCGCCTCTGCGTCGAGGACGTCAATCCGCTCGGGCCGTCCCCCTAGACGCAACAGATCCGAGTCGTGAAACACCACCACTGAACCGTCCCGGCACACGCGAACGTCGAACTCGACCCCGTCGGCCCCATCATTCATCGCCCTTTCGAACGCAGGCAAACTGTTTTCGGGTGCAAGGGCCGAGGCACCCCGGTGCCCCAAAATGAGCGGCAGCGAACCCGAGCGAAGATTCCCCGATAAACCCGATAAAGATGACGACGCAGTGGGAGAAGTGGGCGCGTGAATGGAGTAAACTCCGGGACGATGGTGAACCACAGAGGGCCAATCGTGCAACTACCCCGTTTGACCGGAGGGAACCGTGCGCGCGTGGTCATCCTCGCGGCGCGCGTGGTCATCCTCGCGGCGCTCGTCACCGCCTTCGTGCCAGGCTGTGCGCATCGCCCCGCAACGCCAGCTCAGCCAGAAAGTGCCCCCGCGCTTCGCCTCGCCAACGAAGCCCGCAGGATTGGTCAACCCCAATTCGAAGAGGATTATCTGCATGCACGCCTGGTTTTTCAGGCGCTTCCCGAAGGCTCTCCCGATCGCGCGCCGTTGCGGAACAAACTGCTCGCCTACCTGCTCGGGGGCGCTGCCAAACTCGATCTCGCCGAACTCACCGAGGGCAGCCTTGCGGGCGTTGATCTCGCCGATCAGTTGTTGACCTCGTTCCGCGATGCACTCGATCTCTATCTGCCACGCGAATTGTGGGCGGAAAAAGACGGCAGCGAAAGCGCACGGATCCCCGCGTCGGAACGAAAACTGTTGCATCATGCCGCCCTCCTGGTTCAGAGCGTCTTTGGCCCACGGGGCAACGAAGAGGCTTCGGCCCTGGCCGTCGGCGTATTGATGCACCTCGATCCCGATCGGGCGCGCTGGAACGCGGAACTCGACACGCTCATCGCCTGGGTGGAACAGGGACGCCATTTGATGGGTGGCGAATACGATGAGCGGGCGCCGCCCTCGGGACGCGGCCTCCTTGAATCGATCGTCGATCACTGGGCCACGCCCGAAATCGTGGAGCGACTCGCAGCCGCTCACGTCGAACGACAACAGCAGCTCTCCCGCCTGGTCCGCCGTCCCGCAGTCGGCGGCATCTCGGGCGGTGCGCCCGTTGGTGATCAGGCCGACGGGGTGCCAACACCCGCGGTGAGTCTCGCCGCGATCTACCTGCGCGCACAGCGGCCCCAACCCGCTTATCAGACCCTGCGAAACCTTGAAGGCAAACCCGGCGACGATGCAGCGTTGCGTTCCTTGCTGGCCCCGTTGTCGAACCCAGAAAAAGCGTCGGCCGATGAGTACCTTGCCATCGCACGCCGATTCTTGCCCAAAGCCGAGAGCCTGGGTGGCACCTCGACCGATCGCGTGGATGCGGCAGCCGCGTTTCGGGTGATGAACCTCGGCCTTTCGTTCCATCCGCAACACATCGAGCTGCTGGTGCTCACCTCACGCATCGCACGCCTGGTGGGTGCCCCGTTGTTGGGCTTTCGATTGCTCGAAGAGGCCGAGGCCGTGATGCAACAAACCAAGCCTGAAAAGGCCGCCGAGGAATCTCTTTCGAGGGAGATCGTCGAGCTTGGCTTTGGCCTTTTGCGCGTCCACATGGATCCCGAAAATGTGGATCCTATGGTCGCCTACGCGGAATCTCTGCGGCGACGGCTGGGTGAGGCACGAAGCCGGTTCGGCGACAAGGCCGACTGGCTTTCCGACCGCAACGTGGACCTTGAACTCGCCAAGAACTTCGTGGACGCGGGCCTTGTGGATCGCGCGCTGCCGATTTATCAAACGGCGGCCAAGGACGCCGATGCCAGCGAAGAAATCGTATTACAACTTGGCACCATCCTGCAAAAAAGCGGCGACATTCCGGGAGCCATCGCCTTTCTGCGCGAGGCCGTGGCGAGACACAAGCCGGAAAGGTCGAACGAGACCATCGGCTATGTCGAGAGCCACTCCAAGATGGCCGCATCGCTCGGATTCGCCTATGATCTCGGTGGCCGACCGGAAGAGGCCGCCGAGGCCTACCAGTTGGCCGCTCACGGCTGGGAACGGCTCATGGTCGCATACATGCAACGCCGCAACCGCAACGCCACCTCCGAGGCGCTGGTCGAGATTGGCAAACTGTATTACCTGCTTGGCCGTCGCGAAGAAGGCATCGAGAAGTTCTCTGAATCGCTCTCCATCGCCGAAGATCGGGACCAAAGCTACATCGATCCCCTGTCGTTCCTGGTCCAGCGTGGCGAGATCGACGCTGCCATCGACATCTACCGCGTGCTGATGTCACGTCCGGCGCAAACGGTTTCTGAATACGTCAAGGTCTATGCATCGCTGTGGATTCAAGATCTGTCGCGCCGGATCGGCCGCCCCCCGGAACCGGCTGCCGACGCCTATCTCAAGACACTGGCCACCCGCAAACTTCACCTGCGGCCGTTGCGCGCGACAGCGTGGTACGTTTTATTGGCTCGCTACGCCACGGGACAGCTTGCCTACGAGGCGCTTGCCGCCATGGCCAATACCACGGGCCGCAAAGCCGAGCTTTATTTTTACCAGGCGATGCGACTGCTTGGCGAGGGCAAGGAAGATGCGGCTCACACCCTCTGGACACAGGTTCTGCAAACCAAGATGATGTCCTTCTTCGAGTTCGAGATGGCCTCGCGCTATCTGCGGACCGGCGCTCCGACCACCCCACCCGCCGCGAAAGCGACGAGCCTCGAAACGATCTAAGCTCGCGCTAGCCTCGCGCAAGCCACCCGCAAAAAAACTCGGGCTTCGTTCCGCGGTGTGACGGGGAAGAAGCCCGTATTTGAGGAGCCGCCCGGATTTGAACCGGGGAATGAGGGTTTTGCAGACCCTTGCCTTACCACTTGGCCACGGCTCCGTTATGTCAAGGGGCGGTTCTTTACCACAACTACCCGAAACGCGCACGACCGTCGCGTTTCATTCTGAACGAAGTAACCAACGTTTCACAAGCGCCTCGGGCTGACCCTTGCACTCTGCGAAATCCTCGAGCATTTGGTCCGCCGGACAGCGCCCTTCCCGCACATTCGAGGCAAGCGGTTCGAGCAATGCAATGTCATCGCCGCCGCCAGGCAACCGAGACAAACCATCCCGGGCAATCGCAACCAGCTCGACCGCCAGTGCCTGCACCGTGTGTCGGCCGAGCTTCGCCTGCAACGCCAACCGTGCCACCGGTTCCCGGGCGTCCAATCGTTCGGAAATCGAGATATCTTTCACCAGATTCCAGGCCGCCGCACAGGCCTCGGCATCATCCGCGATGCCACGGCAAACCGCCGCCACACCAAAAGCCGTCGGCAGCGGCGCCGCATCCGCACCTCGCACCTCCAGCGTGTGCTTCAACCGAACCTCCGGAAAAACCGTGGACAGATGCAACTCCCAGTCGGCCGCGGTGGCGGTATGACGCTGCAACCCCTCGGCCATGAAGCGTCGGAAACTCAGCCCGTTGGCAGGCACGAGGTCCCCATCCCGTTCGATGAAAAACACCGGAACATCCAGAACCCAATCCGCGTAATCCTCGTAAAAGTTTTCGGTCGAGAACGAAAACGCGGGCACCCCGCAGCGGTCCGGATCCGTATCGGTCCAGATCTTCGCGCGGTAGGATTTGAATCCGTTGGGCTTGCCCTCGGACAGGGGCGATGCCGCCGCCATCGCTGTCACGATCGGAGCGACCCCCATCGCCGACCGGAACCGCGCAAAGGCATTGGCCTCGTCGGAGAAATCAAAGTTCATCTGCATCGTCGCCGTGCGCTTCATCATCTCGACGCCGAGCGACCCACGCGTCGGTAGATAGTTTCTCATGACGCCATAGCGGGGTTTGCCCAGCCACTCGACATCATCGAAGGCGCCAAACGGACGGAAACCACCGGAAATAAACTGAATATCCCAGGGTTGCGCGAAGTGATTGAGTTGGCGCAGGTGGTTCAAAACCTCCTGCCGCGCTTCCCAGGTCGAGCGAACCGGCGAGGCGGCCTGCTCCACCTGACCCCCCGGCTCAAGCGATAGTTTCTCCGTTACTTCACTGCCACCCAGGCGTCGCGGCCCGGACGCCCCGACGATGTGGCCGCCTTCGCGCTTCGTGGTGAACCCCTCAAGCTCAAAACGCTGAAGCAGCGCCTGCACCCCACGGGGTCCCGAGATTGCGACCGGTCTTCCATCGGAGTGGACGCCGATTTTTTCGTGCTCGATGCCGATTAACCAGCGATCGGTCGGCCGCTCACTGCTGCGAAACTCGCGCAGGAGCCGTTCCCGGGTGAGGGGTGTCGAGTTTTCGTTGGTAGCTTGTACGGGCATCCTGAAAAGCAAACCTAGGGGGTTGGAGGTGCATTATTTGTAAAAAGCGATCCTGGCACCATTCGCTTTGATGCTTTCGCTCTGAATCCGTCTCTAAGTTTCCGTGTTCGACACCACCCCTTCGCCCGAAGCGACCCCGACATCGTACACGGCAAAGCAATTGGCCGCCCCGGACGACGTGGGTTATGATGACCGCTTATCCAAACGGGTGCCTCCTCACCAACCAATGGCCCGACTTTCATCTGTCTTACTTATCGATCCGGACCCGCGCGGCCTTTCGACCCTGACCTTTGGCTTCGTCCGCGAGGGCTGCCAGGTATCGGGTGCGGCGAGTTACCCCCAGGGCATCGAGCGCGCCCAGCGCGACGAATACGACGCCGTCGTCATCGCGCTGCGTCAAGATCCCGGCAGCGCCCGAGAAGTGCTGGAGAACCTGGCCGAACGCAAGGGCTCACCCATCGCCATCGTGGGGCTCGGCGAGGATTCCCACCGCGGGTTTGTCGAGGCCATGCCGTCTGCCGATTTCCTGACGATGCCCTCGTTCATTCGAGACATCATTACGACCACTCGCCTACGCGCCGCCACCAAGGGCTCATCCTCCGCCGATGCCACCGTCGACGGCACACTGTCGGACTACGGCGTCTTCTCACTCGTTCGCTCGATTCAGGGCACGCAGCGCTCGGCCATTGTGCAGCTTGAGCGCGCGAACCGAAAAGGCGAACTGCGTTTCTCGAAGGGCGAGTTGACCTGGGCGCAGGTGGGTTCGCAACAGGGCGCCCCGGCATTCAACCAGCTCTTGCTGTGGGGCGAGGCCGCACTGCAAGTGCAGTTCAAACACGTGGTCGTGCGTCGCAGCCAGTTCACCACCACGGGCGCGGTCCTCATCGGAGAGGCCGAACGTTTCCTGCGTGATTTCGTCGCCGCGGCCAAGGGCATCGGGGCCTCACACACGATTCTAAGCGCGCCGAACGGTGCCGCCCGTGAAGGTGTCGCAGCGGACGTTGCATCCGTGATGCGTTTGTTCGATGGAAACCGATCGCTCGGCGATGTAATCGACGAAAGTCCCTTCCGCGTCTTTGACACGGTGAAGATCGTTCAACGTTTCCTCGACGAGGGTGTCTTGAAGATCGTGGATGTCGCCCCGCCATCGGCCACATCACGCAGTGTCCGTTCGCCGTTGCTCGACGAATGGTTGAGGACGCCGGGCGAAGAAGAGTTCGTGCGCGTCGGCAGCGTCGTCGAACCTGCGAAAGTTGAGCACACGATGCCAGGACATACCGTGGCACAACCGGCGTTTGAGCCACCGCCCGCGGCGCCACCAATCGCAGCACAGAATGAATCGGAATCCGACGTGAGTAAGAAAAAGAATCGCGCCAAGACCACGCAACCCATGCAGTCCCTGCGTTCGCGCATCGTGACGCCCGCCCCGGTAAAGCTCGCCCCCGCACCCAAAGCAACGGCCGTGACCCTGGCGTCGGCTGCCCCTCCGTCCACCACCAACACGGCCTCTGACCGTCGCAGCAAGACCGGCGAAATACTACTCGGAGGAGAACTACAATCCTCGTCCGGAAACAAACGAGCCTCCGATCGCAAAGTTCAAACGGGCCCGTCCTTCGTGATAGCCGACATGCAAGACGCTGCAACCGAGCCGACACCACAGGCGCCCGCATTCTCGGAAAAACTGCCTCGCCGCAACACCCCTGCATTCGGAACCACCATTCCGGCGGGCTCACGCGTTGATCGACCGGCCCTGAAAGTGGCAGCGACGATCGGCAGGGTCGATGAAGCGGTGCCTTCTCTAGCGACCACGCCCGCCGCGGCACCGGTGGCTGCTGCACCCTTCGCAACCACGGGCTCCACGGGAGATGTCCTTGTGGGCGTATCCAGCACGGCGACGCGCGCAGTGACGGGGACGATGGGCGGATCGATCTCGGGCTCACTCAGCAGCCGAGACCGTCCTGCGGGTGGTGGTGGCCTGAATTCGATTCACATCTCATCCGATCTCGTTGAGGCTCCGGCACCCGCGCCCGTTGCGCCGCCGCAAGCCGCTGCGCCGCCGCAGCCGTCGGCAGGTGGGTTTATTCAGTCGCGCCCGGAGCGCGTTGCGCGTTCACAGCCGAAGGAGTCGATGGTTTCGTCCATTCAACTGTCGCCGGAATTGTCGGCACCGGTTGCAAAGCCCGCTCCTGCCCGGGTGAATCCCACGCCCGTGGCACCCGTGGCGCCCAAGAAAAGTGTTCGCCCGTCCGCCGAGTTCGACGCCCTCGAAAGCGATTTCTTCGCACGCGAAGCCGATCTGTATCAGCAAGGCAGTGTCGAAGACTTCTCGGATCTCGACGAGCCTTCGAAGCGACGGCGTTAGGTCCGTCGACGCTGCAAGTTGACTGGTTATCGTGTGCCAAAAAATACGATGGCTGTGTTGTTCTTTTTCAAATTGGCTTTGACGTGAGCGTGGCCTTGCGGATCAAACTGCACGCTGACACGTGGATCATTGGTCCACGAAGATCGCTGGGGCTTGGTGCGGGTGATGTACTCATAAGTCCCCTCCGAAGTGGTAAACATCACCACCGCACCTTTGCCGCTGCTGCTCGCGATCTTCTCGTAAACTTCTGGGCTTCCTGAAAGCGTGCCAGAGCGATGCAGAGCGGTTGCCGTCATGTCGTTGCGTACGGTTTTGTAGTGGCTGAGAACATCGCCGATGCGGCGCACGCCTTCTGCCGACACGGTTTGTAGATCGCCCCAAATGCCGTTGCCGCCGAGAATTAAGCTGCCAACGCTGCTCATCTGCGCGGGTCCGGGATCGTCGGGAAAGAAGTGGGTTAAAAATAGTACCGAAGGAATCCAGCGATCGTAGCCAAGCGGCGCGCGCGCGATCCACCCGCGGGCGGGACCAGGATAGAAAAACACGTTGCTGTGGTAGGGGCCCTTCGGCATGTCGAAGTCAGAGGTGTAGGGGCCGTTGTTGATCAAAAAGTATTTGCCAGCGGTCAAAAATTGCAGACCCATGACACGGCCATCCTCGGTCATGTCGAGATCGACGATCGCCTCGGGATTGGCGGCCGTCACCTTCTGGGCAATGCGTGTGATCGCGCCCGGCAACATGAAAGCATATCGTTGCAAACGCTCGTCCGCGGTCCACGTGTCGTCGCCATGGTTGTGTCCTGGAAGGTCGCACGCGTTGGTCCGTAAACCATCGAGCTTGAAGTAGGCAACGCCCAGCTCGCGCGACAACGCGATCAATCTGTCGGCGAACGCGTCGGCCCAAGAGCTGACCAGGCACATCGCCGTGCTCTCTTCGCTTTCCCACACCTTCGCCTTTGTTACCTTGCCCCCCACCGATGCCACGTTGGCAACGTGAGCCGCATAAGCTTTACCGGCGGTTGCCGCCATCACAGGATCAAACCACAACCCCAGCTTCATGCCGTGGGTCGAAAGACGCTTGCGCACTTCCGCCAGACCATCGGGAAACCGCTTCAAGTCGAGATCCCAGTCTCCGGTACGGATGAACCAACCCGTGTCGATCACAAATATCTCGATGCCCATGGCGTGGGCAACGTCGATGTCTTGCAGAATCCGGGCTGTGTTCATCGTGGTCATGTACGTGCCCTTTCCAGCCTGATGGCCCCGCTCCTGCGCGTTCCATGTGTTGTAGAAAACGTAGGGTTGGCGCGCCTCACCCTGCGGGGCTAGATCACGATGAACGAACTGGCGGAACGCGGCGGCCATGACGTCTTCGTTGCCCGCAACCGCCCCGATGTCGAACCACAAGGTCTCGAAAGGCGCATCGGCGTCCACCACGTGGCGGCCAAAGTTGGCCTTGGTCCCCCGCAGCTCAACCCGGCGATCGGGGCCAAGCACGTATTGCAAAAATGCGTTGGGCGAGGTGGACCCATGTTCGTACCCCAGCAGCAGAGAACGAGCGCCGTTTGATGCCACGACAAGCGGACCCATCACGCGCTGGCCAGCACGAAAATGGCGGTCGTCCACGCCTTCTTCATGCGGCGTATAGCTGTGAAACAGATCCACAAACTCGGAAAGCCGAACCTCTGTCACTTTGGGGTACGCCGCCAACGAAACGCCAAAGTATGCCAAAGGCGTCTCATCGGAAATGCGCGACACGGTATGCGGCTCGGATGCCAGCAGCCGGTACATGAACCGTACGACGGGCGATTGATCGGAAACGCGAAACACGATTTCCAAACGCAGGCTGCGATCTGCCGCAATGACACCAACGAAACGCCGTTCGATGGTGCCATTGGGAAACCGACGTGAGGGGGTGATCTCTTGCAACTTGGGCACCACGGCCCGAACGGTCTTGCCGCCCAAATGAAACGAGGGCGGCGCGATCGAGACCGAAGCGCCGGCGCCCTTTGCGGCATAGGTCCACAGGGCATCGGCGCGCCCCGGAAACCTTACCTGCACCCGCGCGGTGTCCAGTGCCGCCGCCAACGCGGACGATGACGTCAGACACAACAGAAACGCGACGACAAGTGAAAGACGCCCGCAGTACGAAAGATCGCGACGCAAACCTTCACCCATGGGTCACCTGTGTCACTGGCGTGCGTGAAGTGGGTAAACAGCGTCGTGTCGGAATCGGTACGCGGGACCGCTCGATCACGTATTCAGGAAATATTTGTCGGTGGCTCATGGAAGCTTGTGGTGGGCGGGCGCAGCGCACCCGAGTCGCAGAGCTTGCCAGATCGATCGTTTGGAAGCCAGACGGTTGAACACAGTTTTCATCCGTCCCAATCGCCTACCTGATATCGTGTTGCGAATTCCACGCCCGGCCAGCGTCGAATCCGCGTTGATGCAGGCGCTCGGCGCACCGCGAAAATAGAGTCTCGACATTTCTGCGCGACAAGTTTCTGCGGCACCCATCACGACCGTGCGGGGCAAGATCCCGCTGCCTTTTCCAACGAGGAGTCCGTGGTGCTTCATTTCTCGTTTTCCCGTGTGATTGTTGGTTGTGCCCTTCTGACGATTGCTGCGCCAGCCATGCCTGCTTCGGCCGATTGGGCGCGTTTAACCATTCCGGATGTCGGCGACCAGGTTGTCGCGAACTCACGCGGTGCGGTTTTTGCTCTGGTGTCGCAGCAAGTGAAAATCCTAGAAGCCAACGGACAGTGGGCTACAATTCAAGGCAATGGAGATAGCACGTGGGCGGTCAGAGCGATCGCCGCGGGCGGCAATCGTCTGCTTGCCCATCACGCTACGAAGGATCAGATCTGGGAGTGGAACGGCATTTCTTGGAGTTTGATATCGGACGGACCGAGGGTTGCCGCGATGGCCGTCGATGGAGCGGGAACGGCCTATGTGATGTTGACCGGCGTTGTCTTCATGAAGCAATTGGCCGGCGCCACCGATTGGACTATCTCGAATATTGGCCAACAAATGGTCCGCCTTCTCGCGGGTGGAAGCAAAGTCTTTGGCACTGGGACCGATGGCATCCTTACCAACAAAGCTCCAATGGGTTTTCCCTTTTTCTCGACTCGGATTGGCAACCCACCGTCACCGACGACGGCGTGCTGCACGTCACCGATACCTTTTCGCTTTGGAGTTTCAACGGTTCGTCCTGGACCAATCAATTCATGGCACCTCAAAAGATCTTCGGCCGAGATCGACTGTTGGAGGTCGAAGGTGGTCGATTGCGGATGCTGAACGATGGGATTCTTGAGGATCTAGGCGGTGTCGGGATCACGCAAGCCATCGTTGCTGGCGAATACGTTTTCAGTCGGGGCGCAGAGGGCTCCAAACGCCACGTCAACACCGCGGGCAACACGATCAACGTCAACACCGATCTTGATACCTCGACAGGCAGTGTTTGCTCATTGCGCATGGCAATCACTGCGGCACAACAGAATCGCACGGTGGGCACATGCGCAGCGGGAGCGTACGGGCAAGAAGACGCGATCGTGATCCCGTTCGATATCAGCAGTCCCGCAGTCAATAAGGGCGCGACGTGTCGTCCGCGCGATCTGATCACCCGGTTTCGTCCACGCACAGGAAGCTGCGATCTGGGCGCGATTGAATCGTTTTAAGTCTCGACCGGCGCCTACCGCCGACGCTTTACCCTTGCCTTCCCCTCCGCTAATTTCGTCTTCACCAACGTGGGCACGATCTCGACCCAGGGGCAGACCTTGCAAGCGAGTGGGTCTACTGTGCTGGCCGACTTTGCGCGTCGCGCCCTGACCTGCCCCAACCCGCCTGGCACGGCGGCTGAAAGCCAGTCCGTCGCCCGCCGTCCGCGGGAGTGTCTGCCGATCGGTGGACTGGTGCGGGTCAACGCGAATCGCCAATGTAAGTAGACCGGCCAAACCTTTCACGGGGTCTGGTTTTTTCGAACTGGAGGATTTGATGTTCACGCCAGCCACGGGGAAATCCCGATTGCACCAAGATGTTCGTTGGGTAGTCGTGGCGCATCCGGTGGCGACGGCGAAGGCGGCACCACAGGCGGTGATGTCGTTTCCTTCACCTGCGACCTGAAAGCCACCGCAACCGAGCAAGCGATGAAACGGCTAACCACCACGCAGTATCGCAATACGATTCGCGACTTGGTCGATTCGGCACTGGGGGGCAAGTCGGATGCGACGGGCATCGTCATGCAGTCATTGCAACCCGCGCTTGCCAAGCTCCCCGCGGACAAGCGTGAAGTATTGGCAGTTGACAATCGCGGTACGTTTCGCCGTCTCGATCAGGACATCCAGCAGGTCCATGCCGATGCGGCATACGCCATCGCCACCGCGGTTGGGGCCGCGCTCACACAGCCCACACGCATCGCCACGGTCGTGGGCGCCTGCGCCACCGACGGAAATGCCAGCAACGATGAAGCCTGTTTGAGCGGGTTCATCGATCGTTTCGCACGCATGGCATTGCGACGACCCATCAATGCCAGCGAAAAAACTCTGTACCGTTCCGTCTACGGCGCGGGTGCATCCGCCGACCCGGCCGGCTACGCGGACGTGATCGCCTCGTTGTTGCTGTCGCCCTCGTTCATTTTCCAGATGGAACATGGAACCGAAGCCGTGGCGGGTAAAACAAGTACGTTTGCACTCTCACCTCAGGAGTTGGCCAATCGTTTGGCCTATCAACTTTGGGACACGATGCCCGATGCACCATTGCGCGCGGCTGCAGACGCGGGTGAGCTGAAGGATTCCGCAACGTATGCAGCTCAACTGGACCGCATGCTGGATGATCCGCGGGCGGTCACAACCGTGAAAGATTTCTTCCAAGATTGGCTCAAGCTTGAGCTCTTGCCAGCGTTCGACCAAATCGCCAAGGGCGCGGCTTTCAAGGCATTCTCGGCCGCCAACCTTCCCACCGCGAACTTGCGGCAGGATATGATCGACGAGTTGATGACCACCGTCGAAGAGCAGGTGTGGAAGCAAGGCGGGAGTGTGAGCGATTTGTTTCTCGACGACCATATCTACACCCGCGGGGCAGAGTTGGCGCGCATCTATGGTGTGCAGCCCTGGGATGGCACGTCGGAGCCTCTTCGCTTCGCCGAAGGCACACGCCCGGGCTTGCTGACCCGTGCAGCCTTACACTCGTATGGCAGCACAAACACCCGTCCGGTGATGAAGGGTGTGTTCATTCGCCGAGCGATCCTGTGCGACGAGTTGCCACCGCCACCCGAAGACGCGGCCGCAGTCGAACCCGTCCCCACCGAGACGCTGCAGTCGACCCGGCAGTTGGTCGAAGCGATCACCGAGCAAACTGGCTCGCCTTGCAAGACTTGTCACGGTACGATCTTGAACGGGATCGGGTTTGCCACCGAGAACATCGACTCACTCGGCCGATTGCGTTCAGAACAGAAGGTCTTCAATATCGAGACAGGCGCATTGCGTGGTACGGTACCCATCGACACCCAAAGCGCTCCTCGTGTCGATCTGGATGATGAGACGTTGGTTGATGGCCCGCAAGGTTTGGCGGAACTTATCGCTGGCAGCCCCAAACCCGCGGCGTGTCTAGCCCGGCAGGTGTTCCGGTTCAGTTTCGGTCGCTTGGATGATCCCGAGACCGATGGGTGTGCTCTTGAGCAAATGCGCAAGCGGCTCCGCAATGGTGGAAGTGTCCGCGGCATGTTCCGCGAGGTCACGTTGGTCCCGGCATTTTCGCAACGTTTTATTCCCTGAAAGGCAGTCCGTCATGAGCAATAAAACCCATTTCTCGAAAACGATCGTTTCGTCTAGGCGGCAGTGGTTGCGGGGCGCAGGTGGAGCCGCAATGGCGCTCCCATTCTTGCCATCGTTGGCGACCCCGCCGCGGGCATACGGTGCTACGGTTGTCGGCGCAAACAAGAAATCCTTCGTCGCTTTTTGCACGCAACACGGTGCCATCGCGCCAAGCAACATGTACCCGCTATCGTCGGCGGTGAACAAGCAATCGGTGTTGGGTGGCCAAGTTTCATTCGGGCCGCTGCAGCGAAAAGTGCAGGGAAACGACGCGGTGATCTCGCCGACGCTGACTGCGCCTGCCGATGTGCTGACCGATCGCTTGGTGGGAAAGTTGCTGGTGCAGAAGGGTTTTGACATTCCGTTCTACATTTCGCATCACACGGGTGGCCATCTCGGCAACGTGGCAGGCAACGATGGTGTTGCCGGCGGTGATCAGGTTGCGTCCCAGAAGTTTCCCAACCCAACGATCGATCAGACGATGGCTTGGTCCGGTTCCTTTTACCCCGATCTCGCCGGTGTCCGTTTGCGCAACATCGAGTTGGGTTACGGGGGATGGTCGTATGGCTACTCAAGTCCTACGATGCGGTCAGGCAGCATTCTACGCAACGGCCGAGGCGTCACCAGCGCTCAGGATGCGTTCACGCGAATCTTTGGCGGGACCACAGCCGCGGGCAACGCGTCGCCAGTTTCGACCCGCAAGCCGATCGTTGATCAAGTGCTTGCCCATTGGAAGTCGGTGCGAGAAAGCAACGTGCGGCTTTCGGCTTCCGACCGGCAACGGATGGGTGACTTCATGGATCGGATGTCCGAACTTCAACGCAGCTTGAAGGTGACCGTGGCCCCCTTGTGTACCAGCCTGAAGCAGCCAGCGACGGACACCCCGGGACTCAACGGCCAGACCGAGAAAACGCCCTCGGATTCGATCCGCCGATTCAGCATTTGGAACGATGTCATATCGGCCGCGATCCTGTGTGGCACCACACGCATCTTTGTTGTTTCGGTGCACGATCTGTTCATGCCCTTCGGTGGGGATTGGCATCAGGAAGTGGCACACACTCAAGATCAATCCAAACTCGTGCCTTCCAACCGCGATTTCTTTCGATATGGGTTGACCGATCTTGCGAGAAAGCTGGATGTGGATGCAGGCGATGGTGGTACGTATCTCGATCGCTCGCTCTTGCATTGGTCACAAGAATCAGGCGACACAACCCACCACGGGATGAACCAAGCGATCGTCAGCTATGGAAGCGCTGGCGGATTCTTCAAAACCGGCCAATTCGTCGACTGGTCAAATCCCACCGCGGCCAAGATCAATCAATACGGCGTGTTCAAGAACCCCGGCATTCTCATGAACCATTGGCACGCCAACGTGATGCTCGGAATGGGCATCCCGAAAGCCGATTGGCCGACGGTCAACAACAAAGGTTACGGCAATCTGTGGATGGGAATGCAGTTCCGTTCGGGGTACAGCGCCGCAGCGCAAGCGGCAATGGGCGATCCCCTCCCGATCATCACCGGTGGTTAGCGCGAACGTTCGTTGTCTACCGAAAAGTGGACGGGTCAGGTGTCGCCCAAAGGCCTACTTTGAGAGGATGCGAAACCCTGGTTTTCTCCCCAGGACGGCTCTGTGTTTTCTCGGGTTGGCGCTGGGAGCGTGTGCCAGTCCAGCCGAGCTGCGTCCGCAGACATTTGGAAGAAAGATGCTCGCAATTACGGCATATCGAGAATCATTGAAGAAAATGGAAAATCTACGGATAGTGTGTGACGATTGAAGGATGCCAGTTGTGAGTTCGCGTCGTAGCTATGACCACCGCCTGCGCGCCATTTTCAGGGATGGGTGCGACCCACGCCTGCTTGGCGGCATTGGGATTCCGCGCTCGACGATATCCAGTTGGATTGCCCGTGGTCCCGCAAATGTCGAAACGCTTGATTTGGAAGACACCGCGGTGCTGCAAATAGAGCTCCTCAAACTGCGGCATCGCGTGCGAATTTTGGGTGCTGTGATCGGCCTTTTGAAAATCGGCTCCTCACCAGAATCTATGGGTGAAAAGGATAGGCTCAGGAAGTTGGCCTGGCCCATGAAACAAGGCAGTTTCGA
>ENA-ORBV01007880-ORBV01007880.1-microbial-mat-metagenome-genome-assembly--contig:-NODE-7880-length-18128-cov-4.809429_pt1 | contig 18128 bp, 14 predicted proteins | sample MGYA00237777_ERZ505514 | MGnify/ENA primary metagenome ERZ505514 (study PRJEB26160, sample SAMN06269048) | microbial mat metagenome | isolation source: Oligotrophic lake microbial mat | place...
CACGATCCCCGACGCCACGTCCCCCGACGTCTCGATCCCCGACGCCACGACCCCCGACGTCTCCGGTGAGACCGGTCGCATGACGCCGGGCTCCGCCGCGGCGATCCGGTCGGCTATTCGGCTCGCCGGTGGGCGCGAGGTGTGCTTTGTGTGCACCGTCAGCGAGGATGGCGTGGTGCAGACGGCACGCGTGGCGGCGCGCGGGGATGTGTCGAGCGTGTTGGCGCTGCCGGGTTTCGCGAACCGAGGCGAGTTGCTCGTGCACAACCATCCGAGTGGCTATCTCGCGCCGTCGGATGCGGACTTGCACGTCGCCGCGCGACTGCACGATGACGGCATCGGCTTCGCCATCACCGACAATGAGGCCGGTCGGTTATACGTGGTGGTCGAGGTCCCGCGCGCGCCCAAAAAGGTCCATCTCGAACCTGGAGATGTGGCCGGCGCCCTCGGCCCCGATGGCCCCATCGCCGCGCGTCTGGGTCGGTACGAGGATCGTCCGAGTCAGCGCGAGATGGCGCGCCTTATCGCTCAGCTCTACTCGCGGGGCGGGATCGGGCTGATTGAAGCGGGCACGGGTGTCGGCAAGTCGCTCGGCTACCTCGTTCCCGCGCTGCGCTGGGCGGCGGAGAGTGGAGAACGGACGGTCGTTTCCACCAACACCATCACGTTGCAGGAACAGCTCACGAGCAAAGATCTGCCGTTCCTGAAGCTCGCCCTGAGCGATCAGCCGGTGCGGTTCGCGCTACTCAAGGGATGGAAGAACTATCTCTGTCTCGCGCGGCTCGAACAGGCGCGGCTACAAGCCCCCGTGCTGTTCGATGACGACGCATCGGTCGAACTCGCGATGCTCGAGGCGTGGGCCGAGCAGACGCAGGATGGATCGTTGGCCGATCTCCCAGTGCCGCCACGGGGTGAAGTGTGGGATGAAGTCGCGGCGGAGGGCGATCTGTGCACGCGGCTGAAGTGTCCGCACTTCGAACCCTGCTTTGTGTTCAAGGCGCGGCGTGCGGCGGCGCTGGCGGACGTGGTCGTGGTGAATCATCATCTGCTGATGGCGGACATCGCGGTGCGTCGCGCCTCCGGGCGTTGGGACGAAGCCGCTGTGCTCCCGGCGTACAAGCGACTCGTGATTGACGAAGGCCATCACCTGGAGGACGCGGCGGCGGCGCACTTGGGGCAGAACGTGTCGCGGCGCGGCCTCGAGCGACTCTTCTCGCGCCTCGAACGGCGCGGCAAGGGTCTGCTCCCCGCCCTCGAAGCGAAGCTCGCGGGGGGGAAGGACCTCTACAGCGCCGCCTCGCTTGACCTCGTTCGCGCGCGACTCTTTCCCTCGTTGCAGACGGCGCGTGAGAAGAGTGCGCAGTTGTGCGACTTGCTCTCGGAGTGGATGCAGGGGCGGAGCGACTCGGTGGTGCGTCTGACCGACCGCTTCGACGAAGAACCCGTCTGGGCGGCCGGGCTCGGCGTCGCGCTCGATGATCTGCTTGCCGAAGTCGAGCTGCTCGGAGACGGGCTCCGTATGGTGCGCGAGCGTCTGGAGAGCGATGAGCAACGCGCGGAGGAACTCGCCCCGTTGCTGAACGAGGTGCGCGGTGTGACGCGTCGGCTGCAGGCTGCGGGAGATGCCCTTCGTGCCGCGCTGCGGCCCGGACGTGACGGCGAACCGCGCGTGCGCTGGCTCGAGCTGCGCGGCGGCGAGCGGAACGTGGCCGCTACGGCGGTGCCGATCGATCTCGCGCCGATTCTTCGTGAGGATCTCTTTCGGCGCGTCGAGACCGCGATCGTCACCAGCGCCACGCTCTCCGTGGGGGACGGCTTCGACTTCATCACGAAGCGCCTCGGGCTCGACGACGAGGCACTCGAGCCGTTGACGGCGTCGTTGCCGTCGCCGTTCGATTATCCGCGGCAGGCGATGCTCATGATTCCGAGCGACTTCCCGCCGCCGAACACCGAGGGGCCCGCGCACTTCAAGCGCACGCTCGATGCCTCGCTCGACCTGATCAGTGCCGCCGGGGGTGGCGTTTTCCTGCTCTTCACCAGTCATCGCGACGTGAAGGAGGCGGCGCGCGTGTTGCGGGAGAAGGGAGTCGAGGGGCAGCACGCACTCCTCGTGCATGGCGAAGCGCCGCGCGACGAACTCTTGCGCCGTTTTCGCGAGCATGGTGACGCCGTGCTGGTGGGGACCGCGAGCTTCTGGGAGGGGGTCGACGTCCCCGGGCGCGCACTGCGGGGCATGGTGATCGGGAAAATCCCGTTCCGCGTCCCCTCGGAGCCGATGACCGCGGCGCAGTGCGAGGCGATCGAGGCCGAAGGTGGCAACGCCTTCGCAGAGTACATGATTCCCCACGCGGCCCTGCGCCTCAAGCAGGGATTCGGCCGACTCATCCGTACCGCCACCGATCGTGGCGCGGTCATCATCTGCGACCCACGGGTCGTGACCAAGTCCTACGGACGACGCCTGACCGAGGGCCTCCCGCCCGCCGCCAGATTGCAGGGACCGTGGGCGATGCTCCGCGAGGAGCTGAAGGCCTTTTACGCGGTCGATCGCGCGGTGGAGCGCGAGTAGGACCGCCGAAGCATTTCCCCCACTGTAGGGTAAATTATTCCCATGATTCGCCCCTCAAAAATCGTCTGCGCCGGTCGCAACTACCGCGAGCATGCCAAGGAACTCGGCAACGAGGTCCCGGCCGTGCCGCTGATCTTCCTCAAGCCATCGAGCACCGTGATCGCGAGCGGTGACGCGATCGTCCTCCCGACTGGCGCCGGGCGCATCGACTTCGAAGGGGAGATCGGCGTCGTGATCGGCCGGACCCTGAAGAAGGCCACCGCGGCCGAGGCCGCCGCGGCCGTGCGCGGCGTGGTCGCCGTGAACGACGTGAGTGCGCGCGATTGGCAGAAGAACGATGGCCAGTGGTGGAGAGCCAAGGGCGCCGACACCTTCTGTCCGATCGGGCCGGAGAAGGCGGGGCCGGTGGATCTCACCGACCTCACGGTGGTCACGCGCGTGAATGGTGACGAGTGCCAGCGGGGGCACGCGCACGAGATGGTCTTCCCGATCGCCGACCTGCTCGCGTACATCTCCACGGTGATGACGCTCGAGCCCGGCGATGTCGTGGCGACGGGGACGCCGGCCGGCGTGAAGCCGCTCGTGCCGGGGGATGTCGTCGAGGTCGAGGTCGTCGGCTGGAGCCTCGTATCGAATCCCGTCATCGCTGACGCCTGAGTCGCGGTGAAGAAAAAGCGTGTTGAACTGCTGCCACACCGTCGCGCTGGGGATCCCCGCGCGTCGGTGGTGGCGTTCGTCGCGCAGATCCTCCTGCTCGCCATTATCGTCCCGGCGTTCCTCGTGCCGGTCGCGCTCGACTTCCTGCGCGATGATGCCGGTGGTCCGATCATTCCGGAACGCATCAGCTTCGAAGTGAGGCTGCCGACGGACGGTAAGACCAATCGCGAACCCGCCCGCGATGGCGGCGACAATCGTCCGGTCACCGATGCGCCGGTTGTCGAGGTCGCGCCGATCATCGCACCGAGTACGGTCCCGAACACGGTGCCGGTGTCGCCGGTCGCGCCGCGTGAACCGAGCGGCGGGGCAGGGCCTCTGATCGGCGGCGGGGGACCGCTCGAGGGGATCCAGCCCTCGTTCACGGACCAGCGGCTCTGGGTGGATCACAGTGCTGTTGTGATCGCGCCGGTGGTGCCGCTCTCGCGCGCCGACACGCTGCGCCAGCGACTCGTCGAGCGCATCGTGGCCGTCGAGGACTCGCTCATGTCGCTCTTCCCCGAAGGCGCCCGGCGTCCTGGGGACTGGACCGTGAATCTTGGCGGCAAAAAGTACGGCATCGATCCGGGCTTCATTCGCCTTGGCAACTTCCGCCTGCCGACCGCGGTGCTCGCCATGCTGCCGATGAACGTGCAGGCGAATCCGATCGCCATGGAGCGGGCGCGACGTCTCGATGCGATGCGCTCGGAGATTCAACTTCAGGCGGCGCGGTCGATCCGCGATGATGAGTTCTACGCGGCGGTGCGCGCCTTGCGTGAACGCAAGGAGCGGGAACGTCGCGATCGGGAAGCGGTCCTGCGCAGCACGACACCGAACGGCGCGCCCGCGCCGCGCCCGTAACGCCCTCAAGCCGTAACGCCCTCAATCCGTAACGCACCTCGCGATCACACGAACTCGTTGTCGGGTTCGAGCTGATCGTCTCCGCGCGGCGCGGTCAGTCGCAGGACCGCACCGAGGGGGCCGAGCACGCGGAAGTCATCACCATCGCCCAGCACAAGGTCCGCGGCGTCCGCAGAGGGAGCGATCAGCCGGATCGTGGTGCCGCGCCGTTCGATCGCCCGCACCAGAATGTGGTGGCCGACCCGTGCGACCACCGGCGTGTCGTCTGGGACACGCGCGCCCGGAATCACGAGCAGGAGATCGCCCTCACGCACCGCATGCATTGGCGCGTCCTCGGCGTTGGTGCGCACCAGAAATGAGTCGTCCGTCGCGAGCAGCGAGCGGTCGAGCGTGAGGTGTTCCTCGGTGACCGAGCGCCCATCGGCAGTCCATCGCACGACCGGCACTGGTTGCGTCCCCACGCCGCCAGTGAATCCTTCGATCACGACACCGCGTGAGCGCCCCGGCGTTCGACGGATGTAACCCTTGGCTTCGAGCGAGGCCAAGAGATCCGCCACGGTCCGCGTCGACGGAATGCGGAAGTGACGCGCGATCTCCCGCACACTCGGCTGGAAGCTGTGCGTCGTCAGATAATCAATCAGGAACTGCCAGAGCTTCCGTTCGATCTCCGTGAGCGGCGCACGAGGAGCATCCATCGTCAGTGGCTCGCGGTCATCCCCTGCAAGTGGGCCTCAGCGCGCGCGATCCGCGCCAAGGTGCGCTCACGACCGAGCATCACGATCACGTCGAAAATGCCGGGCGAGACCGCGAGCCCGGTCAGCGCAACGCGCAGCGGCTGAAAGATCTTCCCGCCGCCAACGCCCTTCTGCTCCGCGAGCTGGCGGAGCGACTCTTCCATCGGGCCCGGCGTGAAGTCGACGAGCGTGGTCAGCGTCTCGCGCGTCGCCGTGAGGAGCATCAGCGCGGAGGCGGCATCCTTCCACTGCTTGGCGACCGCTTCGGCATCGTAAGCGATGTCGTCGCGGAAATAGGGCTCGGCCTGCCGCACGATATCGTCCACGAGACGCGAGCGCACGCGCAGGAGGTCCAGCAACTGATGATACCACTCGCGACGCGCCTCGAGTTCCTCGGCGGTCGCAAGTCCCGCGGCGATGATCAGCGGCGTCACACGTGGCTCGAGATCGGCGAGTGGGATCTTGGAGAGATGCTGGCCATTCATCCACTCGAGCTTCTGCGGATCGAACACCGCAGCCTTCTTGAGAAGATGATCCTCGCTGAAGCTCTGAATGAGTTCGTCAAGCGTCATCACTTCGTTGAACTCGCCGCCCGGCGACCAACCAAGGAGCGCGAGGAAGTTCACCATCGCCTGCGGGAGGATGCCCAAGTGCTGGTAGTCCCCGACGGCGGTGGCTCCATGACGCTTCGAGAGCTTCTTCCCATCGGTCCCGTGAATCATCGGGAGATGGCCGAACTGCGGGATGGTCGCGCCGAGGGCCTGGTAGAGGAGGATCTGCTTCGGCGTATTGGAGATGTGGTCGTCGCCGCGCATCACGAGCGTGATCCCCATCGCGATGTCGTCGGAGACGACGGCGTGATTGTAGATCGGCGTGGCGTCCGAACGGAGGATCACGAAGTCTTCGATGTCCTTGTTCGGAAAGCTGATGCGCTCGTGCACGAGATCGGTCCAAGCGGTCTCGCCGTCGGGGACGCGGAAGCGCAGCACGAAGGGCTCGCCCGCGGCGACGCGACGGTCAACGTCTGTCTTGTCGAGGCGATCGCAACGGCGGTCGTACCTGAAGGCATCCTTGCGCGCGGCTGCTTCCGCTCTTCGCTGCTCGAGTTCCGCGCTCGTGCAGAAGCAGCGATACACGTGGCCGTTGTCGAGCATCTGCTGCGCGTCGGCGCGATGCCGCTCGAGGTTCGCGCCCTGAAAGACGACCTCCTCGTCCCACTTCAGACCAAGCCAGTTGAGCCCGTCGAAAATCGCCTGCGTGGACTCGTCGGTGGAACGCGCCTTGTCCGTGTCCTCGACGCGGAGCAGGAACTTGCCGCCCGTCTTTCGCGCGAGGAGCCAATTGAAGAGCGCGGTACGCGCGCCGCCGACGTGGAGATAGCCGGTGGGGGAGGGAGCGAAGCGAAGGCGCGGCGTCGTCATCGGAGGAAGCAGGGGCAGCGAGGGTACCGGGCGCACGACTCGCAGAGCGCGACGGCGGGCGATGAGTCACGGGCAGACACGGGTCCAAATGGAGACGGGCCCAACCGGACTGGCCGGTGGGCCCGCAACACGGAGACGGAGGGATTCGAACCCTCGATACAGGTTTAACCCCGTATAACGGTTTAGCAAACCGCCGCCTTCAGCCTCTCGGCCACGTCTCCGAAGGCCGATGGGTTGGCCTCCTACAGAGCATAATCCTAGCACCGATGCCGCGAGGATGGCAGTGGGTGCGTCGTGCATCGTGCGAGCGGAGGGTACAGGACTCGAACCTGTAAGTCCTTGCGGACGACGGTTTTCAAGACCGTTGCAATAGCCATTCTGCCAACCCTCCTCGCACCGGTTCTCGCGAACCGGTTTGCGCGAGGATGAAAACTCAGCGATTAGCGCCTGAGCCGCAACGCCGTTCCCCAAGGATCTCGCACCGTCCCGCCCATCTCGTCGCGCTCCACCGCAAAGCCGGCGCGCTCGACGCTCGTCAGGGCTGCCTCGATATCGGCCGCACTCGGCAGGTGCACGTCCCACGAGAGGAGGCGGGCATCGGTCGGACCGGCCGGCGGGGTACCGGCCGCCCAAGTGTTGAGGCCGAGGTGATGGTGATAGCCCCCCGCCGAGAGAAAAAGGGCGCCCGGGTAGCTCCAGACAACGCGGTCGAGGCCGAGCGCCTCGTGATAGAACGCGGACGCCTGATCCAGATCGCCGACGTGCAGGTGGACATGTCCCATCGTCGTGCCCGCCGGCATGCCGCTCCACGGATCGCTCCCGGCCGCCTGCACGAGCGCGCGCAGGTCGAGGGGTTCGCTCGCCATCTGCAGCTGCCGAGCGTCGTGCCGCCACGAGTCGCGGGGACGGTCGCTGTACACCTCGATGCCGAGCCCGTCGGGATCGTTGAGGTAGAGCGCTTCGCTCACGAGATGGTCGGACGCGCCGGCGCGTGCGCCAGTGGTCGCGAGATGGGACACAAGACGGCCGAGTGCCTCACGATTCGGGAGGAGAATGGCGAAGTGGAAGAGGCCGAGGCGCCCGTGGGGCGCGAGGGGCCGCGTGCCAGGGATAGCATGCAGTTCGACGAGCGGGGTGCCATCGGCGGCGCCGAGGAGGGCCTCGGCGCCGTGTTCGCTGAGGACGCGAAGTCCGAGCACCTCGGTGTAAAAGGCGAGCGAGCGTGCGAGGTCGTTCACCTGGAGCCGCACGCGCCCAAGGGAGAGCGACTCCGGCAGTCGATAGTCGGTCGGCGCGATTCCGTATGCGAGCGCGGCGTGTCTCATGGCGTCGGTGGCGATTGAGGGACGAGGGGCGGCGGTCTCACATTGCGCCGCGAATGCGGGCGAGCAGGTCAATGAGGGTGCGGACTTCGTCGGTGGCGAGCGCGGCGAAGTGCGCGTGGTGCATCGCCTCGACGGGTGCATCGAGTGCGGCGAGCGCGGTGCGGCCTTTGTCGGTGAGGTGCGTGGAAACGAACCGGCGGTCGCCCGCGCCCCGCTGCCGTGAAATGAGTGCGGCGCGTTCGAGTCGGTCGAGCAGCCGGGTGGCGTCGGGGACTTTGGTGATCATGCGGTCCATCACCTCGCCTCGGCAGAGCCCCTCGTCGCCGCTCCCGCGGAGGATGCGGAGCACGTTGTACTGTGTCGGCGTGAGGCCGTGGGCCTTGAGCAGTTCCGCGAGGGCATGTTCGAGCAGGGCCCAGGTGCGGCCGAGGCTGAGCGTCGCTTCTTGCGGCGCGGTGGCGAAGGGCTTGGCCTGTTGGATCTCGTGCTGCAGTGCAGAGGGGGTGGAGTTCACGCGAGAAGGATAAGTGTTATAACACACAATGTCAAATCGGTGACGCGTCATGGAAACATGACAAATGTTGACGGGATTAAATGCGGTGTTATATTCTCTGTTGAGAATGATTCTCAACTACTTGTCTTACTGAGAAGCTCCCCCCTCCCTGCTCCCGAATTGCACTCCCCTCTTCTCCTCCGCTCCCTTGTCGCGCTCGCCACGCTGACCTCCTCGGTCGCCGCGCAGGGAAGCATCACCGGACGCATCACCCTGCCGGACAATCGCACCCCCGTGGTCGGGGCTATCGTGCGCGTGGCCGGCACCTCCGTTGGCGCACTCGCCGACTCCACGGGACGCTTCTTTCTCGCCGGAATCTCCTCCGGCCGCCTCACCATCGAAGTGAGCGCGCCCGGCCACACCTTCGAGCAGCGCACCCTGCTCCTCGTGGACGGCGACACGCTCCGCGTCGTCTTCCGCATCGCGACCGCGCCGCGTGAACTCGCGGGCATCACCGTGCTCGGTGCGTCGAGCGATGCGCTCGAGCGGATCCCTGGCTCCGCGACCGCAATCTCGCTGCGGCAGATCGAACAGATCCAGCCCCTCTCCGCCAACGATGTGCTGCGCACCGTTCCCGGCGTGCATCTCCAAGAGGAGGAGGGGGCAGGGCTCCGCGCCAACATCGGCATTCGTGGACTCGATCCCGATCGCTCGCGCAGCGTGCTGGTGCTCGAGGATGGCATTCCCGTCGCACTGGCGCCCTATGGCGAGCCCGAGCTCTACTACTCGCCTCCTATCGATCGCATGTCGCGGGTGGAAGTCATCAAGGGGAGCGGGTCGATCCTCTTCGGCCCGCAGACGATCGGTGGCGTGGTGAACTACGTCACCGCCGATCCCTCCACGGAGTGGGCGGGACGCGTGGATGCCCGCGGCGGCGCCGGTGGCCAGCAGTTCGCCAAGGTGCAGCTCGGTGGAACCCGCGGGAATGCGCGCGGCATCCTGAGCGCATTCCGCCGCAGCGCCGAGGACTTCAATGGTCTCAACTACGATGTGCGCGACGCGACCGCGAAGGTCGGGGTGCGTACCACGTTCGGCGATTGGAGCGCGAAGCTCAGTGTCTACGAGGAACAATCGAACGCGACCTACGTCGGCCTCACGGACTCCATGTTCCGCGCCGACCCGACGCGGCATCCGATGCCGACGGATGGACTGAACATCGCGCGGCAGGCACTCACGCTGTCGCACGAGACCGCGATCGGGCGCGGCACGCTGCGTACCACGGCATATGGCTACACGACCACGCGCGACTGGATGCGCCGCAACTACACCTACAACGCGACCGGCAATTCCATCGTCCTTGGCAACGCGAGCGGTGGACGCGACCGCCGTTTCGACGTCGCTGGGCTCGAGCCGCGCTTCCGCCTGATGTGGTCCGCGGGCTCCGTGACCTCTGACCTCGATATCGGGGCACGCTACCATACGGAACGCGCGCGCGACCAGTTCGTGAACGCCACGGTCGATGGCACGCCAACCAGCATCCGCGATGACGAGCGTCGCTCCGGTGAAGCGGTCTCGGCGTGGGTGCAGAATCGCTTTGCGGTGACCTCCACCATCGACGTCACCCCAGGAATGCGTGTCGAGCAGTTCGGGTATGCGCGCAACATCACGCGCACTCGGGTGCGTCGCAGCACCGGCAGCGGGACGACGCGGCTGGTCGAGGACGTGAACATCGTCACAAGTGATCAAGTCGGGGCGTTCATTCCTGGCATTGGCGCCACGTGGCGCCCGCGCGAGCGCCTGACGGTGTTCGGTGGGGCGCACCGTGGCTTCGCGCCGCCGCGTACCAAGGACGCGCTGATCTTTGCCGATGCGACGCTCGCGCCCGACCAGCAGGTGCCCGATCCCGTCTCCTTGCAGCTCGACGCCGAGCAGAGCTGGAACTTCGAGTTGGGCACGCGCGTCGCGCCGGTGTCGTGGCTCTCGCTCGAGGCCACGGCCTTCATGCTCGACTTCACCAACCAGATCATCGAACCCTCCCTCTCGGCGGGCTCCACCACGGCCGCCGCGCTGGCGAACCAGGGGGCCACGCGGCATCGCGGCGTGGAGGTCGGTGGTGCGATGAGCGTTGGCCGCGTGGCGGGTCGCGCGCTGGCCCTCACGGTCGAGGGGAACTGGACCTACTCGCTCGCCGTGTTCTCCCAGGATCGCTTTCTAGGGCAGGGAGGCGATACCGTGAACGTCCGCGGCAACACGCTCCCGTACGCCCCGCGGCATCGGGCGCACGGCGCCGTCTCACTTGAGCATCCGAGAGGACTGCGGCTTCGCGTTGATGGCAGCTATGTCGGCGCGCAGTTCAGCGACAACTTCGAGACGCGCGCGGGGAGCGCGAATGGGCGCGTCGGGGAGATCCCGGCCTATCGCATCTACGATGTCTCACTGCAATACGATCTCCCGGGCATCGAAGGGGCGCGCATCACCGGTGCCGTGAAGAACTTGTCGGATCTCACCTACATGGCATCGCGCCGGCCCGAAGGCATCAAGGTCGGGCTGCCCCGTCTTCTCACACTCGGCCTCTCGTGGAGCTTTTGATCATGCGTCTTCGCTCTCTTCTCTCGTTCGCTGCGCTGTCGCTCTTTGCCGTGGCGTGTGCCAAGCAGGAATCGCCGAAGCCGTTGGTGCTCGGCTTCCTGCCGTCGGCGCAGGCCGATTCGGTGCTCCCCAATGCGCAGGCGCTTGGCGCCTTCCTCTCCGCGCGCCTCGGACGTCCGGTCGAGGTGGTGGTGCCCTCCACGTACGAGCCGCTGGTCGAAGGCTTCCGTTTCAATCGCATCGACATCGCCTTCCTCGACGGTGGGCCGGCCTGGATCGCGCACAAACGCACGGGCGCCGAAGTCATTCTCGCCGAGTTGAACAAAGGTGTGGCCTTCTATTGGGCCGAGGCCTTCACGAAGGTGGGGAGCGGTATCACGAGCATTGATCAACTGCCCGGCAAGCGCCTGGCCTTCACTTCGCGCACGGGGTCGAGCGGCTTCCTGATGCCGATCGGCACGCTCGTCGCCGAAGGCAAGCTGAAGGTCGAGGGGGAAGGACTCGACGCGCTCGAGCAGGCGCTGCAGAACACGTATGCGCTGACGATCGACGCGGGCGGATATCAGCAGGCGCTCAAGGCAGTGTTGGATGGGCGCGCCGATGTCGCGTTCGGCGGGCACGATGTGCCGGATCGCTTTCTCACGCCGGAGGAACGTGCGCGGATCGTGAGCTTCCATCGCTTCGGTAAGATTCCCTCGCACGCGATTCTCGTGGCCGCGGGAATGGACTCCACGACACGCGCGAAAGTGACGGACGCGTTCCTCGCGCTGAACGAGCCGGCGAATCTGCCGTTGCTGACGGCGATCTACGGCGTGGACGGCGTGGTGGCCGCGACCACGGAGGCGCACCTCGGCGAGTTCGGTCGTGCGTTGTCGGCGCTACCGGGCTACGACCGGACGCTGTTGAATAAGAAGCCGTAAGTCCGGTGAGTCCCACCGCGGTCTCGGCGACCGCTCGCTCCGAAACGCCCGCGTTGGTGATAGACGGCCTCACGGCCGGCTACCAGCGCGGGCGTCCGGTGTTGCACGATGTCTCGTTCACGGTCCCCGAGGGCGCGTGGTGGGCCGTGGTGGGACCGAGTGGCTGTGGCAAGACAACGCTGCTGCGGACCATCCTCGGCGTCCTGAAGCCCTTCAGTGGCAGCGTGACGGTGTCGGCGGCCGCGGGCGCGCGCGACGCACTGGGCTATGTACCGCAGCAGTTGGGGCTCGTGCGTAATCTTACGGTGCGCGAGAACGTGTTGCTTGGCGGCTTGGCGCGCCTCGGCACGTGGCGCTCGCTGCTCGGGCGATTCACCGCCGAGGAAGTCGCGGCGGCGGAGGCAGCGCTCGGCGAGGTCGGGCTCGGCGGGCGCGGCAATGATCGCACGACCGAGCTCTCTGGGGGCGAGCGGCGGCGCGTGGCGATCGCGCGCGCGATGATCCAGCGCCCGAAGGTGTTGATTGCCGATGAGTTCCTCGCGGAGTTGGACCCTATCACCTCCGCGGCGATCGTCTCGGTGCTCCAGCGCCTGCGCGAATCGACCGGGATGACGATTCTCTGCGTCGAGCACGATCTGCACGCCGCCGCGGCTGCCGCGGATCGTGTCGTGGTCATGGCGGCGGGCCGCAAGCTGCGCGAGGTGGGGGCGGACGAGCTCGAAGCGGCCGATCCCGCGGCGCTCTTCAAGTGGATCGCGCTCGGATGAGCGCCCACACCCTGCCTCCGGCACCGCGGAAGCGGGCGATCGTCGTGCTGCTGCTCGCGGCATTGGCCGCGTGGCACCTCAAGCTCGACTACAGCGGGCTCCTCGATGGGTGGACGAATCTCGGCAAGCTCGCGGAGGATGCCTTCCCACCGCAGGCCGATGTCTTTCCGACGGCCGTGCGCGGATTGATCGAGACGCTCGCCATCGCCTTTCTTGGCACGCTGATCGGCTTCGTGCTCGCGCTCCCCCTCGGGGTGGCCGCGACGCGGACGCTCTTTCCGCTCTGGCTGGTCGGGCCCGCGCGCCTGATCGCGGCCATCGTCCGCACGATGCCCTCGCTGCTGTGGGCGGTCCTGATGGTGATCCTCGTCGGATTCGGTCCACTTGCCGGCGTGTTGGCGATGGCGCTCTACACGACCGGGCATCTCGCGAAGCTGGCGTATGAGGCGCTAGAGGGACTGCCATCCGACGCGTTCGAGGCGCTCGGTGCCGCTGGGGCGACACGCCTGCAGTTGGCGCGTCTCGTGGCGGTCCCCGAAGCGTCGAATCAGCTCGTGAGCCATCTGCTCTACATGATGGAGTACAACCTCCGGGCCTCGAGCATCGTGGGGTTTGTCGGGGCAGGGGGAATCGGCGCGTATCTTGGCCGCTACTTACAAATGATGCAGTATGATGGGGTGGTGACCCTGCTCGCCGTCGTGTTCGTGGCGATCGTGGCGATGGATGCGCTCTCGCTCTGGCTCCGCGCGCGCTACCTCACGCATGTTCCGGGACAACGATGATCCAGCCGCCGTATGAAGCACAGACCGCACTCGCCGCCATCCGTGCGGCGGGGGGAGATGAGCTCGTGCAGGCGATGCTCGCGGCATTCAGTGGGTTCGCGACCGCACAAATGGCGTGGCTCGAGCGACAGTTCGCCCTGCGGCAGTACGAGGGCGTGGCTGTGGCGGCCAGAGCGCTCCGCGTAAGCGCCGTACAAGTCGGCGCGCATCAGGTGGCCCGGGCCTGCGAGGTCGTGGAACTCGCCGGCGCCGGCGAAGATGCGCCCGGGATCGCGCATGCCTTGGACGTGCTCAGCGATGCCCTCGCGACCGCGTTGGCGTGGATTGACGGGGACATCGAAGGCTGAAGTGCTGCCCAGCGCGTTACCGCGGGATGCGCACCGGCTGCGACGCTGTTGTGTCACCCATGGGCACGGGTGCAGTCGGCTGCGGTGAGATCTGTGCGAAGATGTCGCCGAAGTTCGTAGCGATCGCTACCTGGCGCGCGACCTCAAGCACTTCATCTGCCTTCTGCTGATTGCCGGATCGCGCGAGCGCTTCCGACGTGATGATTCCCGTATTGAAGATCAAGAAGGGAATGCCGCGCGACGGCGAGTCGACCCAGTCACCGCGACGGATGAGCGAGGCGGGGGCCTTGAACTCATCCCACAGTGCGCTGGAGCGCTTCACGTCCACATAGCCTTCGCCTGGGACGAGTACGATGTCCCCACCGAGTGTGGCAGGGCGCGAGAGAATTTTCTGCGCATGTCCCTGCGTGACGGCGTAGGCCTGCAGGCCGAGTTCCTCGACCAGGCTGCCCGCGGTGCGGCTGAAGTGAATCGCCCGCGTGTCGTTGTCGAGGATCATGCGAAGCACGAGCATATCGGCACGCCAGAGCCTGCGCGGCTGGATCGTCGCCTCAAGCTCCCCCTTCTTGAACAGTTGCGGGCGATCAAGATCGCGAAACATGGGAAGTCGGTCGGCCTCGTCAAATGTCATTTTGAGGACGCCATGCGTTGGCTTCACCCAAGTGCCATCGCGGAAGGCGGCGGGGCCTGCGTCCGTGTCGTACTCGAACACTTCACGACGAATCAGCTGCCGTGTGTACCACTCGGTGTTGAGCAGCGAGGTGTTGGCAACCGTGACATCCTTCCGGACACCCAGCACTATTTGTGCGTACCAGAGCGGAAAGGTGTCGTTGTCGCCCACGGTCACCAGCACGCCGTAGGGTTCGACCGAGTTCAGCATGTCCACCGCGAAATCCGCCGTGTCCGTTTCGCCAGCGCGAGACGACGCGGTCCAGTTGCCGGCCATCGGGACGAACGCGAAGAGCAGCACGGGAGCCGTCAGCAGCCACGCCTTCTTGGTGGGGAGATCATACGACTCCTTGCCCACCGTCACCCGCTCACGGCCGACGACGACGGCGATTGACTCCCAGACGTACACGAGGCCGAGCGCCGCCCACACGCTCCACGCCGAAAAGCTCCACAAATAGAAGTAGTCGCGGTCGCGGACCTCGCGGTCGACCATCTGGCCGAGCTCGGGGTTCTGCGAGGCGCCGTACTTGAAGTTCAGGTAGTAGATCAGGCCGATCGTCAGCGTGGCCATCAGCGGTCCGAAGTACGCGAAGCTTCGAGGGTCGCGACGGTAGTGGACCCAACCGCCGAGCAGGCCGAGCAAGAGGAACACCGCGGCGAGCCCGCCCTGCAGTCCCGGGTTCTCCTGCTTGTGGTCGCGCAACCACTGCCACTTGAAGTAGAGCCACCACATGCCGATCTGCGCCGAGAACGGCGCCATGCGCTCGGTCACCGCCGGCTTGCCATACTGGCCGCGGTTGAAGTTGTACATGAACGCGTCGTACGTGCCCTTCGAGAAAGTGCATCCGATCTCGAGCCCCTGACGACACGCCGTCGGGTCACCTTCATTGATGGCGGGATTGTGCGCGGCGCGGATCGGCTGCGTGGCGAACGACGAGCCGCCGAGCACCAGCGCGAGCACCGCCACGATGATCAGCTTCCACTTCAGGATGATCTGCGGCTTGCGGAGCAGCACCGCCACACCGGCCGCCGGCAACACGAGCAGCCCGGCCATGTGATTCGCGTAGCCGAGGCCCGCGAGGTAAGCGACGAGCACGAGGATCTTGTCGGCCTGCGGAGAATCGGGCTCGTCGCACCAGCGAACGATCAACCAGGAGCAGATGGCGAGAAAGGCGAGTGAGACGGTGTAGACCTTCTCATTCACCACCGAGTTGCTCCACACCGTGAAGGCGGTCGTGCCGATCAACACGGCGAGCGAACCACCCACGATGCGCTGCCAGCGTGCTTCGAACCAGCCCACCAGGACCCGCTCGGTGATCAGGAACCACATGCCCGCGGACACGGCACTCGAGATCGCCGCGAGCATGTTCACGCGCATCGCGATGTTCGGCGCAATCGGCAGGATCGTGAAGACACGCCCGATCAGCACGAAGAACGGATTGCCCGGTGGATGCGGCAGCCCGAGCGTGTACGCCGCAGCGATGTACTCGCTCGTATCCCACATGGCCGTCTCGGGGGAGAGGGTCAGGAGATACAGGAGGAACGTCAGCCCGGCCGCGATGGCGGCGGCGAAATACGACGGGCGGTAGTCGAGGTCGTTGGACATCTGGAACCGAAAAAAGTGGAAGCCTCAAATCTATGGTCGAAGCGCGGAGTTGTCAGTCTGGGGCCGTACTAGTGCCGGAACGTGCGTTGCCCCGTGAACACCATCGCCATCCCGTGTTCGTCGGCGGCGGCAATGACCTCGTCGTCCCGCACGGAGCCGCCCGGCTGGACAATCGCCTTTACCCCAGCCTGCGCCGCCTGCTCCACCCCGTCGCGGAACGGGAAGAACGCATCGCTGCCGAGGGCCGACCCCTCGGTCGTGTGCCCCGCCACCCGCGCCTTATGGACCGCGAGGAAGGCGGCATCGACCCGCGACATCTGCCCAGCGCCAATGCCGATCGTCGCCCCGTCTCGTGTGAGCACGATCGCGTTGGACTTCACGCTGGCCACCGCACGCCAGGCAAAGAGGAGGTCCTTGAGTTCCGCCGAGGTCGGCTGCCGCCTGGTCACGATGCGCCACCCCGCGTCGCTGAGCTCGGAGGGAGCGCGCTCCTGCACCAACACGCCACCGCGCACGCCTTTCACGTCGAGCGCGGTGCCGGTCACGCGGGCCGACCCCTCGAGGACGCGGAGATTCTTCTTCGCGCCAAGCGCGGTCAGCGCCTCCGGGGAATACGCTGGGGCGACCACACACTCCACGAACAGCGAGGCAACGGCCTGCGCGGCCGCTTCATCGACCGGCACCGAGAAGGCGATCACGCTGCCGAACGCCGAAGTCGGGTCGCACGCCAACGCCTTCTGATACGCCTCGAGTGGTGTGCGACCGGTGGCGAGGCCGCAGGGCGTCGTGTGCTTGATGATGGCGCAGGCGACCTCCTCGCCGAACGGGTCGATCGCCAGCATCGCCCCTTCGAGGTCGAGCAGATTGTTGAAGCTCAGTTCCTTCCCGCCATGCTGCTTGAGGGCGCCGAGTCCGCCGCCGCGCGTCTCCACATAGAATGCCGCGGCCTGCCCCGGATTCTCCCCGTAGCGCAGGGCCTGCACGCGCTCGAACGCCAGTGTGAGCTTCTCCGGGAACCGGTCGCCGCGCTGCGCGGCGAACCAGCTGCTGATGGCCGCGTCATACGCCGCGGTGTGCGCGTACACCTTCTCGGCCAAATCGCGGCGCATCTCGACGGCGTCGCCGCCAGTGCGGAGCGATGCAAGCACGCGCGTGTAATCGGCGGGATCCACCACGACCGTCACGGACGCGAAGTTCTTTGCGGCGGAGCGCAGCATCGACGGCCCGCCGATGTCGATCTGCTCGATCACCTGCTCCGGTGCGAGTCCCGACTTCGCTGCGGTCTCGCGGAAGGGATACAGATTCACACACACGAGATCGATCGGCGCGATGCCATGCGCGGCGATCGCCTCCATATGCTCGGGGAGATCGCGACGCGCGAGGAGCCCGCCATGCACCACCGGATGCAGGGTCTTCACGCGGCCGTCGAGCATCTCGGGGAACTTCGTCACGTCGGCCACGTCGGAGACCTTCAGCGCCGCGTCACGCAGCGTCTTGGCGGTGCCGCCGGTAGAGAGCAGCGTGAAGCCGAGATCGGCGAGACCGCGCGCGAACGCGACCAGACCGGATTTGTCAGAGACAGAGAGCAGCGCAGTAGGCATCAGAGCGGTCGGAGACGTGAGAGGAGCAATGAAGTGTCAGCCGGCAAAGGGATGCCGGTCGGCGACGTCAGGAAGGAAACGCGGAAAGTCATACGGGAGTGCGCCGGTGGTGCGCCCATCGCTCCCGAGCGCAATGTGCCCCGACGTCAGCGCCGCGATGCACCAAGGAAACACGCGATGCTCCGCCTCCAACACGCGCGCGGCCAGCGTGCCGGCGGTGTCGGCAGTGTGCACCGGGACCGGCCACTGGGCGATGATGGCGCCTGCGTCGTACTGTTCGCTCACGAAGTGAACGGTCGGCCCGGACACACGCACACCCGCCGCAATCACCGCCTCGTGCACGCGTTGGCCATACATGCCGGGGCCACCGAATGCCGGGAGCAGCGCGGGATGCACGTTGACCATGCGGCCGGCGTAGGCGCGCACGACATCGATAGGGATGAGACGCAGATAGCCCGCGAGCGCGACGTGTGTGATGCGATGCACGGTGAGCAAGACGCCAAGGGTGTCGCTCGCCTCGCGCGGGAGATGCACCGCCGGCACCTTCCAGCCGCGCGCACGCGCCAGCGCCCCCGCTTCCGCTCGATCAGAAACCACGAGCCCGAGATCTGCTGACGCCGCGGCACCGCGGCGCACCAGATCGTCGTGGATCGCCTGCACATTGCTTCCGCTGCCGGAGGCGAGCACGGCGAGTCGGGCGCGAGGAGTATGCACGGGGGAATCCTACGCCGCGGCCGAGTGGAGGACCAACGAG
>ENA-ORBV01007882-ORBV01007882.1-microbial-mat-metagenome-genome-assembly--contig:-NODE-7882-length-18126-cov-21.845255_pt1 | contig 18126 bp, 21 predicted proteins | sample MGYA00237777_ERZ505514 | MGnify/ENA primary metagenome ERZ505514 (study PRJEB26160, sample SAMN06269048) | microbial mat metagenome | isolation source: Oligotrophic lake microbial mat | place...
CATCGACAGCCTTTCCTTTTTCTTCTGGAATAATTCTTGCCGCCGTCTTTATGCGCTATTTGACCGCCGCCAACAGCATGGATCAACCCGTCACCCAAGCCAATTGTGCAACCGAAAGACATTCAAAATTTGGCACTTTCTGTCCTTTAAGAGCGCACCGTATCTGATGGCAGATTTATGGCGGTGTCTTAAAATATTGATTATGCGAAGCTTCGCATAATCGTCAAAATGCGAAGTTCCAAATTATGCGAAGAAGCCTTCGCAAATTTTCGCTGGACCTGTCAGCCCCGGAATTTCAGACGAAGATCGGTTTTTTTAACTTCGCATAAGCAATTATAATCTAAGAACCACGCGGCACTTGCTTCTCGCAAGGATTCTCAAATGTGGTTAGCACCATATGTGGTGCTAAGTAAGTCGAATCTTTCAATGTAGCGTCACGACTCTGGTTACTTCTTCTTGGTCAACCATTCTAGCCCTTGACCGATGGCAGAACCAGCCGCTCCGTTTTTGCAGCCGTTTTTGCCGCCGATTATGGCGCCTACGCCGCAGGCTCCAAGCGTTTCAACAACCACTCCGGTCGCGCCTTCTTGTCCGGTGGCCTCTTTCACGGCTTTGCCGCCAATCGCACCGACACCTCCCTCTAAGGCGCCATGTCCGCGGTTGCGCCCGTTGATCGCGGCGCCTGTGATTGCACCGACTACGCCACGTTGTACGTAATCAGCAACACCGGCTTCTTGCCTGCTTCTGTATAATCCAGGTCCGTGCAGATGTGCTGACGCATCTTGACGGAAGCGGTTACCAGATGCGTCGATTGACAGCACCTGAACCCGACTATCCAACTTAGAGATCAACAATCGTCCATCCCGAGCCACCTCAAGATTGTCGCCGAGGTCGGTTCGCTCTCGACGTTGAACATTGGCGATCAGGTCGTTCATCTGTCTTGGACCATAGGCATTGCTAGCTTCAAGTAACATGCTGGCGGCAGAAGGGTCTTCTCTATCTAATCTCTGGGCGATTTGATCGGCGTATCGGTCAACTTTAGAATTACATGGAGTGGAACGGTCACATGTCATATTGTGACTCCTTTTATTTTGAATTGAATGTGCAGCGAGAATCGCAATGTACTTCAGAAATGGCTCGATCACATTGGGGGAAATACGAAGAGTCTGGGTCCACAAAAACCTGGTTGCCGGTAGCGAGTTGGCGATTTAAAACTGTCGGCTGCGAGACCGTATCTAACACCATTTTAGTTTTACTCAAGCAATTAGAACTGCGCGAACGTGCATAAATAAGCCGAGTGAGCAGGATCGCTTTGTGCCTGCTCATTCGATCGCTTATCATTCTTTAAAGCTAAACTTTTGATCTTCTTCCAGAGAATTATTTCTTTTTCTCTGTTTCGTTCGCTTGATGATTTGATTATTGTTCTCATCGAAAAGCTGCTTAGAAGTACCATCAGTGAATCAGGACGAAGGCTCGATTTCAAACCAGAACGTACTTCCTTGACCCTCCCTACTGGACAGGCCGATTCGGCCACCTTGCGCTTCTATAATTGCTTTGCAGATAGACAATCCAAGACCAGTCCCACCGCGCAAACGGCGGTCCGGAGATTCTAACTGCTGGAACTTCTCGAAAAGCTTGGAGAGATCTTGCTGTGCAATTCCTGGACCCTGGTCGGACACTTCGACGCGGGCAAAATTTGATTCACTCATAAGAACTCTGACCGCCACTGCTGAACCTCGAGGTGAGAACTTGACGGCATTGCTGAGTAAATTCTCAAGCACCTGCACCAGCCGCTGTCCGTCGGCATCAACATGAGGATTTGCCAGGCACTGACAAGTGAGTTGAATCAGAGCTTCATCGGCTACGGGCTGAAACTCTGCCACCACATTTTCTACGAGCTCACTGAGCCGAAGACGCTGGCGAAGCAGGCGGAATTTTCCTGATTCCAGCTTTTTGAAGTCCAGTATATTTTCAATCAGCCGCCACAAGCTCTCAGCCGACTTAGCGGATATCTCTACGAATCGGCGCACAGAATCGCTGACCGGACCGGCCTCGCCGTCTTCGATCACTGATAGCGAGCTTTTGATTTTCGCAATTGGTGTTCTCAGCTCGTGAGAGACGACCGAATAGAAATCCGATATGCGTTCTTCAGCCTCTATGCGGGCGGTAATATCGTTTTGAATTCCGACGTAAGACACCAGGTCTCCCTTCTCGTTGCGCACAGGAGATACTGTCAGTTCGTTGAAAAATTTTGCACCGTTCTTTTTGTAGTTGCGAAGCACGACAGTCAATGATCGCTCCTCTTTAATCGCCTTACGCAATTCGTCGAGAGCCGGTTGCTGACGGTCCTCCCCCTGCAGGAAGCGGCAATTGTGCCCCAGGATTTCTTCTGCGCTATATCCACTAATGTCTGTGAACGCTGGATTAGTGTAGATGATAGGGTTGTCGTGGAGTTTTGGATCGGTCATCACCACGCCATTGCGCGCAAACTCGACGGCTTGAAACATAAGCACGAGCTGATCGGACTTACTGAGATGATCTTCAATAAACATTCATATGCCGCCCAACGAAGAAGCACTTGTGGACCAAGGTTGACACCATCTCAGCCCTCATCTGCGACTGGGCGTGGCGCAATCCTGTAGCCCCGATGACGCTCTGTCTCTATGATCGACGGTCGTCCAGGTAGGTCGACGGCTCTTCTCAGCAGTTTGATGTGCGCGCGCACGCTGTCCATGGATGCCAGAGAATCGTCGTGCCATACTCGCTGCAGGACGACATCAGATGTGAAGAACTGTCCTTGATGCCGGAGAAGAAACTCCAACAGCTTGAGCACCATCGGCCTGAGATGCAGTTCTTCACCACCACGTTTAACCGTACCCGTGGCTGGATCAAGAGTCAGGTCTCCGGCTCTCAACACCGGTTGAGCCGTCAAGGGTGGCCGCCTGAGGAGGGCTCTCAATCGGGCTGCCAGCACTCTGTTCTCGAACGGCTTGGTGAGATAGTCGTCCGCTCCTGCGTCCAGCCCTGACTCGGTATCTTCGTCCGCGCTCCTGGCCGTCAGCATCAGTATCGGGGTCGAGTTCCCAGACGAACGCAAAGTCCGGCACACGTCCACTCCGCTCAGACCAGGCATCATCCAATCCACTACTATGACATCGTACTGGTACACTCTCAAGAGGTCCAACGCCGTCCTGCCATCGGGTGCTGACTGCACAGTGAACCCTCGCTGACTGAGTGTGTGCAGCAACACCTCACACATTTCATTGTCGTCTTCCACCAATAGGACTTTAGCCATTTTCGTCTCCGCATTACGCCCCGACATGTCAGTCATATCACACAGACCCAGCACTCGGCCATCGCTTCACATCGTCTGGATCGAAACCACCCTCAAAACCTTTTTCTCTTGAGTGAGACGCTCTGACCGTCATCCGGTCCGCGGATTGGAAAGGTCTTGAGGATGGCGACGAATCTGACAGTAGCCATCTTGCTGGTAGCAACTATCTCTGACTCAATTTCTATGGTTATCACTCATGCCCGCCGGCTGTGAGATCGCCACTCTCGCATGTGCGTATGTTGAGAACGCCGTTCACTCTCCACATGGTGTGCTCAGCGTCTGAACCAACTTTGTTTGGCACCTGCACTTCGATGTCCCTCATGTCGTAAGTGATCTCGGCTCCGAGACCGGTGAGCCGCTCGAACAATCCGACAGCTAGATCAGGCCAGTTTTTTGTGTCCTTAGTCGATTCTTTTAGCATAACAATCTCTCCTTTTTGAAGTATGTGATTTATAGTTATCTGTATTCTCAAGCCGCTTCGCGCGACAACATCTGCAAGTGCTCTGTGTCAATGATCTCACCGAGTCCTTCAGACCAGGAGCTCAGGCTGTCCCTCATCAATTGAACGACAGCTTCGAAGGTCGAAATCAACTGCGCGAGCGACCTGGCGAATGACCCGTCCGGTTCGTCGACATGCAGCATGACTATATCTTCCAACATCTCGTCGAGCTTCCTGGCAGAGTCACTCAACCTCACTGAGACGAGAGTCCGATTGCCGACACTGACCAACTCCTCACGGAACAGAACAAGCTCGTCGTCTAGAAAATCGCGAATGCGGTCTAAGAGGCGGACCGCGTTATCGAAGTAGCTCGCACCGCCCGAGGTTCGGGGACCTGTGCGTGACATTTGCTCATATGTATGTCTGCAGATTCTATACTTCAGTTCACCGCTCTCGATTATCGTGCACATTAGACTCATGATGTTACCTCCCGGATTGGTCTATTGAAGCCATCTTCCGACTGTTCAGGAATGGCGGACCAATCTCACTTATCTAGTTTTACTGCCCAGAAGTGAACCGAACGTGAATGGAAGATGAATGGAAGATAGCCTGGAGTCATCAATGTAGATTGCAATCCTGCTTTCCCACCGGACATGCTGGCAATAACGAAAACCGTTCAACTGGCAAAGACGTGCAGGTCTTGGTCGACTGACCTGTCACTTGACACTACACGTGGCGCCACTGTCCACAAGAAAGATTGAGGCTTTTTTAGCAGGGAGGAATTGTGGGCTTAAATCACTCGGCGCGGTTGTTCAATCCGGGGACCGCGAACGTGGCTCAGTCACAGCCGGCTGTTCACATTGGCCGGCCTCAGATAACTTGAACGCAACTGTGTTTATGGAATCGAATTTCGTCTTAATCTGACCACGTCACTGCCATCCGGCTTCGCGCAATTCCTCTGCTCGTTTGCGGATACCAGCACGCCAATCCAGGCTTTTTGAGGACAACTGCTTCATCACAAGTGCCATCCGGTGGTTACCTGCGAACGCTTTTTCGTTGCGCATCAAGAAGTCCCAATAAAGCGAGTTAAATGGACAGGACTTTTCGCCGATCGCGTCTTTCGGGTCGTAAAAACAATTCCGGCAGTAATCCGACATTTTATTTATATAGTTCGCAGAAGCAGCGTACGGCTTGGTGCCCACGTAACCGCCGTCAGCATGCAGCGCCATGCCAATCACATTGGGCACCATCACCCAGTCGTAACCGTCGATGAACATTGAAGCGAACCAGTCATTTGTCTCCTGGGGTTTAAGTCCTGCAATAAGCGCAAAATTGCCAAGAATCATCAGGCGGATGATGTGGTGCGCATAAGCATGATCAATTGAGGTATCTATCGCCTCTTTCAGGCAGCGCATTCTTGTTGTACCCGTCCAAAAAAACTCGGGTAGTTTCTCATTGGCGTTCAGTTCATTTCTTGATTTGTAGGCCGGCATCATCCGCCAATATACACGCCACATAAATTCACGCCATCCGATAAGCTGTCTGACAAAACCTTCCACGGAAGATAATTGAGCACGACCGTCCAGGTATCGACGCTCGGCTTCCTGGCAAAGCTCAAGCGGATTCAAAAGACATGCATTAATGTACGCAGAGAGAACGGAGTGATTTAAGAACGGTTTTCCATGAAGCATTGCATCTTGATGCGGCCCGAATTGATCGAGCCGGTTGTCAAAAAAGTCCTTGGCAGCAAGCAGTGCATCTTCTCTGGTCACTGCGTAAATCCAGTCTTTGCAAGTACCCGGATGATCTGGAAAACAGCGATCTACCATTTCGATGACATCAAATGTGGTGGCATCGGGCGGAAAAATTCGCAGAGGAGTTGAGGTCAAGTTCTGATCCGGAGCCTGGCGATTGCTTTTGTCAAAATTCCAGGACCCGCCTGAGGGTGCATTGCCATCCATTAATAAGCCGGTTTTTTTGCGCATCATGCGGTAAAAGTTTTCCATCGTAACGCGCGCCTCAGGTGAGCGATGAAGACTCTCATAATCATCGGCGCATGAAATGAAATTGCAATGCGGTAAAATCTCTGCAGACAGGACACCAAGCATGCTCAACAATTTTTCTGTGGCGCCGTATTCGCTTTGCTGCATTAGCAAAAAGCGGTCGGGCTTACATTTATAAATGTGTTGATCGAGTGCCGTTCGAAAATCTGGTCTCTCAGCATAGTAATCAACTTTCCATCCAGCTTCTAGCAGTTGATCTCTGAAATGGCGCATAGTGGCGTAAATGAGAACAAGCTTTTTCTTGTGATAACGGAGCAAATTGCCTCTGTCAACCGACTCAATCATCAAAACTGTGGCGATGCGCTTGTCTGCGGATAGAAGCGCAGTGTTGCGCATGGAACACTGATCCCCGGTTATCCAAACGGTCTCAGATCCAGTTTTAGTGGTCAAGAGTTGGACTCCCGTAAAATTAGAAAGTTCTGCAAGACCAATAATCTTACCAGCAGGAGCCGCGATTCATGGTGGTGTGGCAACTTGCCAATGCACCACTCAAGAAGCTTTTGCGGATGCTATTTGACAGAGCGTTCAATTGTTATCTGAGCAAATCTACGAAGTTTTTTTGTTGTTCACGGTAAGTTTACTCTCGAGCAGTATAACTCAAGTACAAAGGCCCCTTTGAGTACCATAAGAATTTCGCTCAGCGAAGCAGTAACGAAATTGTACCCACAAGCGGACTGAGAGACTGAACCGACAAGGAGAAACACTAATGCTTTCCGAAACAAACAACGACACTAAAACATGGACTGACCTGGCGATTGGATTGTACGAGCGCCTCACAGGTCGCGGTGCCGAGATAGTCTACGATATGAGAAACATTGAAATGCAAGTTCCTAACAAGGTGGGACCCGATGCTGAGCACACGCTCTGGAAAGTGAACGGCGTTCTGATCGTTCGCACATGCGAAAACGACACCCACGGCAGCGGCAGCATCTCGTGAGGACCGTGGATATAGAGTCTGAGTTGACTGCTGTCAGCGAGAGCGGAACTGTTAGTTTTTTAGCAAGTGGAAAAAACTGCGTCTTGCGCTTGCCGGAAGTAGGTTCACCAGGACGTGCTGTAAAACTGTTTTCCTATCTCATGAACTTCAGGAGCGCTCTGCGACTTCTGCATGCAATCTGTGACTCGCAGGGCATCGGAGTCGCGGTGGAGGTCGCTGGAAGAATTGTGGTCCGTTTTGGTGATAGGTGCAGTCCAGGTCTGTTCTCCAGAGTACTGGGAGTCTATCCAGTCGAAGTCAAGATGGTCCCGATTTTCGCCACCATCATCGGTGCCAGTCGTGTCCGGAGATGAGCTCCCGAGTCTCAGAGAGGAATCTATGTTGTGGAGCCAAGTGGTGGTGGATTAAGCGTGTCTCGCGTCACGCTCTTCAAATTGAACATGCATTGAACCTGGCGTATATATGAGGATCATAGTCAGCGTTTGTTCACTTCGAGCAGTCCGCGGCAGGCAGACCATAGCGAAGATGATCGGGTACGTGCGATTGCTTGTCAGCGTATCGTTTCTGTCTGGCGATTCGCCTTCTCCGTAGGCTATGAACTTGACGATTTTTGCGATAGAACAATCGATATTGATGATACCAGATATAGTGCCAGTGATCATGCCATGTCCGTGTTCGTCTGCGCGTTTGGCAGAAGCGGTGGAGCGACCGTCAATAGAATACTTACTGATATTTCCATTTGTGCTTAACAGTTTGATTTTGAAGTCGGCTGTTTTTACTTGGTCTCGGCGGCTGCGATCACCATTGAATATAACGCTTCTTCATCGGTCGCATCGATTTCTATGCCACGCAGGTCGAGAAAACCAGATTCACCAATAAAGCTGTATTTCCAGACTGTTCCAGTTCCGCCAATCAAGAGCACTTCGGGTTTGGACTCCCCTTGCGGCATCGCCGCAATCGATCCACAAAATCAGGTGTATCCAAATCTTTCACCTCTGTCGATTGACATCGCAACGCTGCAAAAGTCTTGCCACTAGCGCCGTCCAACCAGTCTGGTGATCCGCGCCCAGACCGCGCCCCGTGTCACCATGAAAAAACTCATGGAAAAGAACCAGATCTTTCCAGTGGGGATCGCTCGCGAATCGCCCTTCCTGCCCGTGGCATGGACGGCGTCCGCTCTCGTCTGGAAGAAAGAGCGACGACAACCGGCGGCTTATTTCTACGGCGGCATCACTTATGGTGCCAGTTTTTCCGGAACCCTTCGGGATCTCCAGTAGAATCTCATCGCGGTAAAAGAGGCTGTATTTCTCCAGAGCCTCGACGATCAAATAGTTGATCGGGAACCAGATCGGACCTCGCCAGTTGGAGTTGCCGCCAAACATATGCGTGTTCGCCTCGCCCGGAACGTAGTCGACACGATACTCCTCGCCACCGGCGTAGAAAACATACGGATGGTTTTTATGCACTTTGGAAAGAGAACGAATGCCGTAGTCGGAGAGGAATTCATTCTCGTCCAACAGGTAGTTGATGATGCGTTCAAGCCGGTTTCGCGATGGTACGCTGAGCAATACGTGTCCGGTGATCGGACATCGATTGCAATAGCCAATGGTATTTTCCAAGTCTTTTCGGTGCTTGAGGAACCATTGCATCCGTTTCTTGAAACCAGGTAACCTGTCAATAGTCGGACCGTCGAGAATCTCTACGGCCAAGAGTGGAATGAAACCGACTAGCGAGCGCGTTTTTAGTGAAATTTCGTTGCGACCTGATTTAAGCTGATCGTAGTAGAATCCATCTTCCTCGTGCCAGAGTCCGGACCCGCCGAACTCGTTCATCGCATCGGCGATACCGATAAAGTGCTCGAAAAATTTCGACGCCATGTCTTCGTACGCCGGATTGTCTATAGCCAGTTCCAGAGAGATGGAAAGCATGGTGAGACAATAGAACGCCATCCAGGCGGTTCCATCAGCCTGGTGAAGATATCCTCCGATGGGCAGTTCCCGCGACCTATCGAATACGCCTATGTTGTCCAGACCGAGGAATCCGCCGGAAAATAGATTGTTGCCCTCTTGATCTTTGCGGTTGACCCACCAGGTAAAATTCAAAAGCAATTTCTGAAATGCGCTTTCAAGAAACGCGCGATCGCGCTTTCCGGATTTGCCTGCGATCTTGTAAACCCTCCATACAGCCCAGGCATGAACGGGTGGATTGACGTCAGAGAAATTGAACTCGTAAGCCGGAATCTGACCGTTGGGGTGCATGTACCATTCACGCAGGAACAGCGTCAGCTGATATTTTGCAAACTCAGGATCGAGTTGAGCAAAAGGCAGCATGTGGAAAGCCAGATCCCATGCGGCGAACCAGGGGTACTCCCATTTGTCCGGCATGGAAATCAGATCGCGATTGAAAAGATGTTTCCACTCCCTGTTGCGCCCGTACTTGCGCAACTCCGGTGGTAACGGTTGATAAGCATCACCATCCAACCAATCTTGGACAACATAATGATAGAACTGCTTGCTCCAGAGAAGCCCAGCATAAGCTTGTTGCATCACGTTACGCTTTTCGGGAACCATGTTCGGATCGATTACTTGCGCGTAGAATTCGTCGCGTTCTTTGATTCGCTCCTCGAAGATCTTGTCGAAGCCGCCACCAAATACAGTGGGCCGTCTTTCGGGCTCGGAGAAGAGGCGTAGCTTAATAGATCTTTCTTCGCCAGGTGCAAGCGTCAACAAGTAATGAGGCGCGGCCTTGGTCCCAACCGCCTGCTTGCTTACAGCATCGCGTCGGCCGTGAATGAGATATTCGTGAAAACCATCTTTCACAACTGCAGTGTCGTTCTGAACACCGAAAAGCTTTTCGGTGTTCGTATGATTTTCTGTGAAAAGAATCTCTTTTGGCCAGGCACCATCAGTAGAGTCATCATTCTCGTAGGCAAAGAAAAACCGACCGAGCGTTTCCTGGTCGGCTTGAATCAAACCATTCTGTGAAAGCTGCAGAACCGGCTTCACGCCGCAGCCTTCATGAGAACATCCCCATGACCAATTGTTCCGAAACCAGAGCGTCGGCAACACATGCAAACGCGCCGTTTCATTAGCACGATTGCACACAGTGATTCGAATCAAAACATCATCAGGTGATTCTTTGGCGTATTCAGCGAAGACATCGAAGTATTTGTTGTCATCGAATATTCCTGTGTCGAGCAATTCGTACTCGGGCGAATGCAGTCCGCGTCTTCGATTTTCCTCAATCAGTTGTTCGTATGGAAACGCGTTTTGCGGATACTTGTACAATGCCTTCATGTACGAATGAGTTGGCGTGGAGTCCAGGTAGTAATAACACTCTTTGACGTCTTCGCCATGATTGCCTTGCGAACCGGTCAGTCCGTACAGACGTTCCTTCAGAATCGGATCCTTTTCGTTCCAAAGAGCTAACGCGAAGCAAAGTCTGCACTCGCGATCAGTTATGCCGAGCAAGCCGTCTTCGCCCCAGCGATATGCGCGGCTGCGTGCGTGATCGTGCGGGAAGTAGTCCCAACTGCTTCCGAATTCGGAGTAGTCTTCGCGAACGGTAGCCCATTGCCGTTCCGACAAATAGGGACCCCAGCGTTTCCAATTTTTTATTCGCAGCTTGTCTTCCTCAAGACGCGTCAGTTCCGCCGTCGATAGAGAAGAAGTTGTCACGGTCGCCTGGGTTTGCATCGAGCCTCCAGAATTCCGAAAGGAACGCACTGGTGCATGACTATTATTGCACCTTCAGTCTCGGCAATAAATGAAAGAAAGAAATCACTAGACCACCAGTTCAGGATCCGTCAGCTCAAGCAAATGCTTGCAATCTGTACGCAATTCAGCTATTGACCGTTCGATCGAGCCGAAAATTGGATTCGAGCTTGAGAATTGTATTCTCAAGATGGCATACTTCGGTGATTTAGAAATAGGGTTGCGAATTAAATGAAAAGTGAAACAGAAGTAGGCGTGCGATTTGAAGAGAAACTATTGCGAATCTGCAACGATGCCGCCCTGGCTCTTATGATCTCGATCGGGCATCGAACGAAACTATTTGACGTGATGAGCGATCTTCCCCCCTCGACGTCGGAACAAGTGGCGGATCGCGCCATGCTGAATGAGCGTTATGTCAGGGAATGGCTCAATGCTTGCACCACTGGCGGTATTATTGATTACGTTCGAGAAAGTCAGCAGTACTCCTTGCCGGCAGAGCACGCCCGTTGGTTAGTGCGCAAGTCGGCGAAAGATAACCTGGCAGCGTTGGCTCAGTATATAAGCGTTCTGGGCAGTGTGGAGACAGAGATCGTCGACTGCTTTGAAAATGGTGGCGGTGTTCCTTATACATCCTTCAATCGATTTCACGAAGTGATGGCTGAGGACAGCGGTCAGTCGCTTGTTCCCGCGCTATTAGAAAGTGTACTGCCGCTCGTTGATGGTCTTGCCGAGCGAATGAACAAGGGAATCGATGTGCTCGATATCGGATGCGGCCGGGGGCTGGCACTAATGCGGATGGCTGGTGAATTTCCTAACAGCCGTTTCGTCGGATATGACTTTAGCGACGAGACAATTCAATTCGCCTTGCAGGAAGCCACCAACAGGAAGCTTTCGAATGTTCGCTTCGAAGTGCATGACGTAAGCATTATCGAAGATCGGAATCGTTTCGATTTGATCACCGCATTTGATGCCATCCACGATCAGGCTAAACCGCTAAAAGTTCTAGAGAACATTTTTCTCGCATTAAGGATGGACGGCGTTTTCATCATGCAAGACATCGATGCATCCAGCGATGTGTCCAAGAATGTCGATCACCCAATCGGCCCGCTTCTCTATTCGATATCTTGCATGCATTGCATGACAGTTTCGCTTGCACTCGATGGTGAGGGTCTGGGTACAATGTGGGGAAGAGAGACAGCAATCGACTACTTGCAAAAATGCGGATTTCAGTCCATACGAATCGAGAAATTAGATCACGATATTCAGAACTGCATCTATGTCATCCAAAAAGAACACACTTTATCAACTACGCTGCGCGAGTGAACAAACCGACGGACGCGAGAGCCTAAGAACAGGTAATAAGTGGCCGATCTCCAGCGATAATCGAGTGAAGCGGAAGGAGAGCGTCACTATCTCATGGCTTTATGTCTTCAGTCTTTGAAACATTTTGAACGTGCGCGTCATGAATATTCGATTGTAGAAAAGCACTCAAAGCAACCTAATCTGATCGATAGAGCGAAAGAGGGTTCAAAACTAAGTCTGCAACAAACATCAGCACTGCATCTGGTGACAATCCATCCGACAAGCGTCGAATGATTCAAGGCGAGCTAACTCTTGGAGAACTTTTTGAAGAGTATCTGGAGCGATGCCGAGCTTGCCGCGCGTCAGATTGCTCACAAGACGATGCTGGAATTAGGCCGGTCAGAATCCGTTGTTCCGATCAAAAGGAAAGTAATGGATACGAAAAATTGATAGCGCTTGCTCCGCGTCAGTCACCACCTGCAGTGCAGGCCGCCCCGTTAAAAAGCCCCAGTCTCAATCAGCGATTGTTTCTCTGAAATTACTGTCAGTGCTAGCCGGAGTGTGATTTTTGGGGCTTATTGGCTTTTTGGTGTTTATTTGCCAGAATATGGCTATAGACTAACAAGAGGCGCACAGCAATGCTCAGCATCACCGCAAATACGTTTAGGGCTGGGCGCAGAAAGGACACAGCAGGTTTGCTGAGGGTTTTGCGTCAAAAGGACACGGCAGAAAAGCCTGTTCTCCTTTGGGGTGGCCAAAAGATTGAATTGCCGGAAGACCTCATTCCACTTCTTGCTTGTGCGCTTCAAGCGATGTCTCGCGGTAAAGCTGTAAGCCTGATCACCAGGCCAGATTTTCTCACTACGCAGGAAGCCGGTGAGATGATCGCCTGTTCTCGCCAGCACGTTGTTGACCTTATAAACGAAGGCAAACTTAAGGCTAGCAAGATCGGCACTCACAGACGGATCAAGCTGGATGATCTATTGCACTTCATCGAAGAAGAAGACAAAGAAAGAGATGCAGCGATGGCTTCTCTCATCGAGCATACAGAAGAGATGGGCGGATACGATCTGAAATGAGATTCTCTTATTCATTGATGGAAGGGCAGTTCTAATGCCCTTCTCCGCCGTATACGACGCTTGTGTTTTATATCCCTTTGAGATCAGGGATATGTTAATGGTTGCAGCGCGCACCCGTTATTTCCCTGTCTACTGGACAGATGAAATACTGGATGAGTGCGCTCGGAATCTGATTGCCGATGGTCGGGCAACACGCGAGGGCATGGATCGCATGTTCAGGGATATGAAGGCTCTTTATAGGCGTGCAACGATACCGCGCGCCGATTATGAGTACTTGATTGACTCTATGACATGCGACGAAGGTGATCGGCATGTGCTCGCGGCCGCTGTGTCCAAGAGAATTGACGTGATCGTCACCTATAATCACAAGCACTTTCCGATAGCATCACTCGCGCCTCACGGAATAGAATCTCTTAGTCCTGATGACTTTATACTGGATGTTCTCGACCTAGGTCCAGAGCTGTTTTTGTCTGAATTCGTCGCGCGCTCACAGCAACGAAACGACTGGGCCGCGCGTAATGGCAAACCTGAAGTAACTCCCGAACGAACGGCCAAATACTTGGCTGAAGGTCCAATGCCTAAGACAGGACGATTCTTGCTTGATGTGTTGAAGTAAATTGATCGGTCGCGCTTTGATTTTGCAGGTACGCTTGCAAAATTACGAGTTACGCGCAAACATTGGAACAGCACGAACGACACTTTGCGCTGTAGTGCCGTATGTGGTGCATGACTCCAGCGGATGGCAGACGAAACTGCCATCCGACGTAGAACATAGCGATGAATTAGTTCCTCAATTTGTGCTGACGGTTCGCTGAGTGATGAAAGCATCCAGGTCGGAAACTCTGTATTTGCAAAGCCGGCCGATCTTAATTACCGGGAGTGGATAACGTTTCGTGCAGTGCCACACGGCCAGAGTTTCTGGTGTCACACCAAGATATGCGGCGGCTTCTTTTCTTGATAAAAGATCTGATTGTATTTTGTGCGTGTTGTGTCGTGGGAATCGAAATTGAGTGTGTTCAGAATATGTTTTGCTATTGCTCGTCATGTCGCTTGTCCTCAAGAAGAAATGATGTGCGGGAGCCTGCCCGATAACCACCGAAGTGACCACCGCCGAAGGCTGCCCAAGCGCATCTTCATGACAAAGAGCATTTTCATTGCAGTACGTGATTCGCTACCTCGTGAAAAGTGTTTTATAAGAGGCTTGCTAAAAAACGCAAACACCTCAATTATTCAAACGGCGATCCACGCGTTAATCTAAAGACGGATTATCGAAGCAATGGTTTCCAGGGTTATTCCTAGTTTTGATAATCACAAGAATGGTGCTTGACTCCCTTCGCCACGTTTAAATTAGGGCGACGGCGGAACGGCGAACGGCATAGGATCGAAACGAATCGCCGCCGTCACCGAAATGATTTTAGCTCCGGGCGTCAAGCACAGGCTCGGAGGCTAGCGGTACGGCTGCGGCTTATCCTCAGTCGCTTCGCTTCTTCCGGTAAACCTCGCCGGAATTCTTTTTATTAGGGCTCCGGTCGTCCAACGTCAGCATTTAGTTCCGATTCAAAATGAACCACGATTAGTGTGTGATGCTTGTTTCAGTGAGGACTTGCACCTAGTGAATCCATCGCGGCGCCGTAAATATAGCAGCCGCAATAGTGGGAGAACTTCCAGCCACAACAAAATACAGCACCACCCGGAAGGCTCTGTCAAAACCACGTCCGGCTAACAACATGCCTACGAAAGGAAAAATGGACGAAAGCGCCAGCAAAAAACCCCAGATGCACGGGCTCACCCACGCACGATTTGTTGCCAGACCGTGATCAGATTGATTAAGTCCATAGGCTTCTAAAACGGTAAAGAGAGCTGAGACGATGGCAACCTTGCTCCACGTTCCGATCTTGGCTTTAACCAGGGGAAAAAATCCAAGCAGAGCACCCAGCAAAAACACAAGTACCCAAGGCCGATTTGAGTCAAAACTGGCTCTAACATGCATGTCGATGTTGACGATTCCCAGAACCATAAGGGTTATGGACAAGATTGTTGTAAGCCAGATTACTGAAATCACAAACCGATCCTCTGGTGTCATTACACCAAGTCTGGCATATACAGCGGTATAGGGCAAACGGACTTCTTTTCCTGCTGCCGCCATTTCTTAAGACCGCCCTTTAAGCCGCCGGTTCTTTCTAGGAAGTAAGTCGTGTTCCGTCAAGATCTGACCCTGGCTTATGCCGTATTTCGCAATTCTGCCGGTAGCTTTCTTTGCCGATGTAACAGCATCTTTGGGTATTTTGGAAAGCTCAATTTGCTTTGCATCGAGAATCATCGGCTCGACTGGCCAACCTGCAGGGATGTCTCGCATCGCATAAACAACCAGTCCGTATCCGGCCCGCGGCTTTTGCTTTAGAATTTCTCGCTCAGAAGATTCGTCATAACTAGTCCAACTCAGTCTATCGATCGGTTTGATTTCAAATGTGCTCACAATTTGATTTTTCCTGATCCTATATCCAGCCCTTCTTTCGAACAATGCCTCCATACGCGTAAACGAGTCGGGCGGGATTTTATCTTGGGTAGTTAATCTCATCTCCAAATTCGATCTCGTGAAAAGCTCTCCTGCTCTTATATTTTTCTTTGCGAAAACAATTCTGCCTGTTGGGACCAGGAACCTTTCCGTTTGCGATTGCGCATAGACGGAATCACCAGAAGAAACTAAGAGTAAGAGAAAGTAGAGAATCATCATGGCAGTCTATTTCGGATTGATGAGTAGTGGACCACAAACATTCGGTTGAATGTTCGACGTTCAATTGCAACTGACCGCTTGTAGATCACTTTCTTGAGACCTCCTTTCTAGTTCTGATTGAACAACAAAAGCGGTTGTATTGTAAAGTTATCCGACCGCGGTTTGGGCGTTTCTGATGGAACCGTAAAGCGACAAATTACCGGAGAGCACAAATGCGACCGCGGATCTTTTTTTTCAACAGACTGAGTTCAACGGATCGCCAGATCGCACCGCACTGGATTTCACTCCGGGTGGCAATATACAATCTATTTAGCTACGCCTGCGTAGCCATCCCGGCTACGTAGTAGCAGACAAAGTCCAGCCGCACGTTCTCCGAATGCTTTGCTGTGACTGGGTCTAACAGCCGCGCACTCTTTGAAAGGCAACCATTTAAAGCCGCACACTTCCCGAAACGTGCCACCACCATCGGTTACACCAGCCGCACGTTTTCTGAATTGATCACCAAAGTGGTGCCTCAAAATTTGTGCGTTCTGATTTGTACAATCGGATCGCTCGGTGAGAAAGTATAAAAGCTAAAAGCGGTTACATGCTCGCTAGCTAGGCGATTTAAGCATTGCTTTATGTTCGGAGTGATAAAGCGAGATGCACCGCCGGTGGTTACCCCTAATATGAAATTTTGACACTCAATCGCTGAAACCCGCATGAATACCGGAAACGCAATAAAATGTGATTTGCACTATCGGACGAACGCGATTGCGCGCATTAAGTCACAATAGCGAATTAGGGGTCTGGGGATCAATGGAACGAAAAGTGCCGCCAAGGTGCTTGGTAAGCTACAATGGATTTGAACACTCCTTCCTGCAAGTTCGGTGGATAGCATGAACGATAAGGAACACTGCACCGATGCTAAGGCTGTACTGACCCGTCGTACAATTCTCAAATTAATAGCAGGTGCACCGCTTGTAGCTACCTTCGGTCTCCTGGCCTCGCCCTTTTTGCGCTTCTTGAGGCCGACGCTCAAGCCTCTGGATATAGTGGGTCAGTCCGACCAGCCCCTGGCCGAGCCACCTATTCCCACTTTTATCGACAAGGATTTCCCGGCGCCCTGGACTTGCCTTCCTTTTACCTTCTACCAAAAATATCTTGAATACAATCCCGAACTGGCAGAAGTTCGCACCACCCCCGGTTTCATAATGCGTACTGCAAAAAATGAAATTGTCGCATTTAGTCGCATCTGCACACAGTGCCGCCATCAGCAACCCGTAAACTTCCTGCGGGACACGCACGAGCATAACTGCATAACACAATCTAAAACTCCGGTGCTGTGCTGTCCTTGCGATTGCAGCACGTTCGACCCTAACGACAATGGGCGTGTGTTAGGCGGACCTGCGTCCCGTCCTCTGCGCCGAATGACCGTTGCTTTTGACGGTGAATATTACACAATAACCGGCCTCGAGCAGAATGGGATTGCCTGAGGTCAGAGGCCTCCGAAGATAAGTAGGGATCGTAGTCGTTAGACGCGCGATCCAATTCGAACTGGCTCATTTCCGAGGTAGGCCAAAACTGCGACCGATGTTGGCATCGCCTGTGGTGTCTATGTCGAAACTCATTTGCCGACAGTTGCGTTGCAAGTGTCTATCGGCGTAACTTAGGCTTTATCTGGATGGCTGTACCTTTCCAGAAAAAGAACCCACCGGGTTCAGCAATGAAAAATTTTCCAACATCCATCACAAATATTCGATAACGGTTGCCCACTCGCAGCGTTGCGCCCCCATTCTTGATAGTTGGCGATTTGACTATGAGTTTATTCGAACTTAATTTGTCTGCACCAGCATAAATATGTTTTACGTCCAGGCGCCATGCAGGTTGTCCATGGGAATCAGGACCCAATGCCTTTGCAACGAGAGCATCAATTAAAATGCCAGCTTTGTAGTCATCTGGAATCCTTGAATCTTTTACGCTACGCAAGTCCTGTTCAGCAGCAATTATTCGTTTTTTGTTCAACCGAGATATCAAAATACCGTTAGCGTATCCAAAGTTTTCATCGTCTGGTTTAGAGCAGTCAGCAGCTTGAATCGCAAAGGCCCATACAATGGAAACTGACAGTATTGCACGAAAAAATGCCATCACTTCTCTTTGACGAAATTCGTTCCCCATACTAAATTAAGTTACCATAGGCGGAAGCTAAAAGAAACTTCGGCGGTGGAAGTGACTGCCCAGCCTGCGAAATAGCAGGAATAGCCGCGTAGCTGCACATTCGCAGAATGTGTTCGTGCTTTCCACGAAACTCGAAGACGTTTTTCTTCTTCCGCTTATTGAAGAATACTTCGCCTGAATAGCCAATGTGTGAACGAAGACGCCATTGGTTCAAATGGTTTCGCTCGATAAAGAACACACTTGTTTCATTCCCGGGTGGCGAAGTATAATTTACTTAGCTACCGCCTGCGTAGCCATCCCGGCTACGTAGTAGCAGGATTCCATGAAGGCGCCGAAAATGTCAATACACAATTTCTGGGCGTTTACGG
>ENA-ORBV01007883-ORBV01007883.1-microbial-mat-metagenome-genome-assembly--contig:-NODE-7883-length-18126-cov-3.128317_pt1 | contig 18126 bp, 20 predicted proteins | sample MGYA00237777_ERZ505514 | MGnify/ENA primary metagenome ERZ505514 (study PRJEB26160, sample SAMN06269048) | microbial mat metagenome | isolation source: Oligotrophic lake microbial mat | place...
AAGACGGCATACGAGATTCGCCTTAGTCTCGTGGGCTCGGAGATGTGTATAAGAGACAGGTATCAGGGTACGCCGCAAGGCGGGCCGCTGAGTCCGCTACTGGCGAATGTGAGTGGGAGGGGTGGTCAGATAAACTGGCTGCCCCTATCCCGATTGTGCGGCGGGTTTGGAAAAAAACTTTCGCACGACTAAACTTGTTTTTTTAAAATTGCCAAACAAATATGTCGACGTATGCGATAGGCGACATCCAAGGTTGTTTCCATGAGCTTCAAGCTTTGTTGCAGCTTGCCGGTTTCAAACAAGGTGAGGACTGTCTATGGCTGGTCGGCGACCTCGTCAATCGAGGACCGCAGTCACTGGAAACCCTGCGTTTCGTCAAAGCGCTGGGGTCAGGCGCGATAACGGTGTTAGGCAACCACGACCTCCACTTGCTCGCCGTGGCGGAGGGCGTGGCTGCCCAAGGTTCGGATGACACACTGGACGCCGTATTGTCGGCCACGGACAGGGAAGAACTGCTGGCATGGTTGCGCTCAAGGCCATTGCTTTTCCGAGACAAGTCTCATGTTCTCGTTCACGCGGGCTTGCTTCCGCAATGGGATATTGCCAAAGCTGCCGGACTGGCCGGTGAAGTCGAAAGTGCTCTTCGAGCTTCCGGCTATCGGGAGTTCCTGGCGAACTTGTATGGGAGCAAGCCAGATCAATGGTTCGATCACTTAAGCGGCATGGACAGACTGCGGGTTATTGTGAACGCGATGACGCGCCTGCGATTTTGTTCGCCGGACGGCGTGATGGAGTTCAAGACCAAGGGGGAAGTGCAGCAGGGGCCACCGGGATATCAACCCTGGTTTTCCATACCAGGCCGGCGTTCTGAAGAGGCAATGGTGATCTGTGGCCATTGGTCTGCCTTAGGCCTGAAGGTGAGCGACAATCTCGTCGCTCTTGACTCCGGTTGCGTTTGGGGCGGAAAACTTACTGCAATGCGGCTAGAGGACAGGCGGTTGTTTCAGGTGGCCTGCAGGATGCCGAGTTCAAACTGAGTTCAATCGAAGAGCGAACGCGCGCAGCGAGCAATCGACGGTCGCATTCCGATGCCTGGACACGTGGCGGCAACGTCAGATTGGCGATGATACGGCGATGAGCGGTGATACGCCACAGCGATTGCAGGAAAGTCGTGTCCCCAACGAAGTTTGGGCCGTCACAGTATTGGCCCGTCGCATCAAGGTAGCGTATGACCGCCGGCTGAACCTCTGCAGCTGAATCGATTGCCGGCTGAAACAGGGCTGCATGGAATTGGCCCACTTTTACGCCATCGCTGGTCGTTCCTTCGGGAAAAATACTGATCAGAGCACCGCGCTCTATGGCTGAACGAAGTACGGCATTGGTTCGTTTCGCAGAACCTCGACTGCCCCTTTCGATAAATATCGTACCTGCCCGGACGCACAAGACTCCCACCAAAGGCCAGTCGTGTATCTCCGCCTTGGCCACGAACATTGCCGGATACCGCGCCGCCAGCACAAAAATATCGACCCATGAGACGTGGTTGCTGGCAAGGATGCATCGCGGCGGTAAAGGAACGACGCTGGCTGGGCGAACGCGCAGCCTGACCCCGAGTATGGCAAGCAAACCACGGGACCAGACACGCATTGCGGTGCGCCGCTTGGGTTCGTCTAGTCCGGGGAATACCCATGAGGCAATGAACAGACCCTTCAGCAGGTGCCCAGTCAGACGGATCAGTAGCCAGCAACGGTGCGTAAAGCTGTTCGGCACCAGCAGACGGCCGCGGCGAGAATGAAGGCTGACCTGGTTGTGCTGCCCATGAATGGCGCTGCCGGTAACAAGCTTTTGCATGTCATCCGGATGCGCCGCTGGACGATGTGTCCCTGAAGGCGTCAGTGGGATACTCGCGTTACCCCGCCGCCCGAAATGAGGCGTACACGCTCTCCCGGACGGAAATTTTCATCGGCTTCCTGGGTGATTGCACGCAATTCCTTATTGTCCAGACGTACTGTAATCTCCAGTGCTTTCTTGCGCGTGACATTGCGTTCAATGGCCTGTCCTGCGACACCGCCAGCAACAGCACCAAGAATGGTCCCTATCGTGGACCCACGTCCACCGCCAATATTGGAACCGGCAATTCCACCGATGGCGCCGCCGGCGATCGTGCCGACAGGGCCCTGGGCACCGTCAAGGCTGACTTCCCGCACTGATTCCACCACCGCCATGCGCACGGTTTGCTCCTGGCGTGCCTGGCCGGAGGAATAAACCCGGCCGGAGCTCGTTGGGGTTGCGCAGGCCCCAAGCAGCGCAGCGGCTGCCAATGTGACTACGATGGTCGAGTACTTGATTCTGGTCATGGCATATTCCTGTCAAAGTTCCATTCCGAAGTGGCGGCGATACTGTTGGGCAATTTCGTTCCGGGTCGGGCTGTGATTCTGCCCGCCTTTCGACGCAATTTTGAGGGATCCCATGAGCGAGGCCAACTGGCCCGTGGTACGCCAGTCGCGGCCCGTGGCGATTCCATATAGCAGTCCGGCTCTGTAGGCATCTCCGCATCCCGTCGGGTCCACCAGTTCTTGGGCCTGCACGCAAGGAATCTCAAGCGTCGCTTCCCGGGCATGGATTACCGAACCCTCTGCGCCCCGGGTGACGATTAGAGCGTCGACTTGTCGGGAGAGTTCCTTGAGTGAGCGGCCCGTGCGTTCTTCCAACAGCTTGCCTTCATAGTCGTTGACGGCCACATAAGCCGCTTTGTCGATGAAATCCAGCAATTCCGCGCCCGAGAACATGGGGAGGCCCTGTCCAGGGTCAAAAATGAAGGGAATGCCGCACTCTGAGAGCTCTCTTGCATGCTGAAGCATGCCGTCCCTTCCGTCGGGCGCGACGATGGCCACCTTGGCGCCGACGTCGGCGGTCACGTGATTCCTGTGGGAGTGATTCATTGCGCCAGGATGGAAAGCAGTGATCTGGTTGTCGTCCAGATCAGTAGTGATGAAAGCCTGTGCCGTCAAAGTGTCGGCGACCTCACGAATGCAGCTTCGACCGATGTTCAGTTGCTCAAGTCGGGCCAGATAAGGCCCCGCATCCGTGCCGACCGTGGCCATGATGAAAGGGTCTCCGCCCAGCAACTTCAGGTTATAGGCAATGTTTCCGGCGCAACCGCCGAATTCCCGCCTGAGTTCGGGAACGAGAAACGCCACGTTTAGGATATGAATCTGTTCCGGAAGGATGTGCTCGCGAAAGCGGCCCTGGAACACCATGATGTTGTCGTATGCAATCGAGCCGCAGATGAGTGTGCGCATAAATAAATTGGTCGGGTGAAAGACACGCCGGGAGCGCCGGTCCTTGTGACACGCGGATTCCGCAGATCTACTTCAAGGCTGCGAGCGCAGCATCGTAATTGGGTTCCGTCTTGATTTCGGAAACCAGTTCCGCGTGCAGCACCTTGTTGTTTTCATCAAGGACAACCACGCCGCGTGCCGCGACGCCGCCAAGGGCGCCGTCGGTAATCTCCACGCCATAGTTCTTGAGGAATTCACGTCCGCGCATTAGAGACAGCGGAATTACATTCTGTATGCCTTCCGCAGTACAAAAACGGCCCATGGCAAACGGCAAGTCTGCAGAAATCGCCAACACAACGGTATTGTCCAGCGACGCGGCCTTTTCATTGAATTTGCGGGTGGATGTGGCGCAGACGGCTGTGTCCAGGCTGGGAACAATATTCAGGACCTTGCGTTTGCCTGCATAGTCGTTCAGCGTCACGTCCTTCAAGTCCTTTCCAACCAGTTTGAAGTCAGGCGCGGTCTGGCCCGCCTGGGGAAAATTACCTGCAACGTTGACGGGAGTGCCGCCCAAGGTAACGGTTGCCATGCCTTATCTCCTCTCGGTGTGGGGTGAAACAGTGAGTCGCAAAGAATAGCGCAAATACGTCAACCCCCCAATATCGCGAATCAAGGATAAAACAGATACAGGCGATAGCCGGTGGGTTGAATCGCCGAAGCATCGAAGTAAACCTTCACGGGCAGTTCGCTGCCTGACGGGAAAGCGATCAATCCACCTGCGGACCCGGCGGCAACGGAAGCAGCGCTGGCGCCGGATGCATAGTCAGCCGAGGGCAGCACCCGTCGGGCCAATGGTTGGTCCTGGCCATCCGTCAGTGTCAATTCCAGCGCAGGAAGATTTTGCGAGAACGGCGCCCGGTTCCTGAGAGTCGCCGAAAGCATCATGACCCCTGGATTGAGCGGGTCGGCTTGCAGGTCTGAAGACTCAATACTCATCATGTCGGCGCGACGAGGGAGCGGGAGACTGCAGCCCGCCCGAGCGCATAGCGCTTCAAAATAGGGCTTTATTGTCGGGAACAGCAGGGAAAGATCGCCCCTGAAATGGAATGCCAACTGCATGGCCAGTGTGGCGAGGAGCAAACCGATGGTGCCGCAGCCAAGCCATCGCTGCGCTAAGCGAGACGGGCGCCTGCTCGGACCAAAATCGAATTCGAGATTGGGATCGGCAACATCGCTTGCCACCGCCGCCGGTTGCGAGCGCACCTCCATCTCATGAGGCAATGCGTCGCTCGGAGCCGGTGTGAGAATCAGGGTTTCAGCTTCCGCCGCCGATTCCTGACTGTTTCTCATGAATTGGGGGAGTCCCTCAGGTGCTGCTGCAAGCGGTTCCTTCGCCGGATCAATGGGAAAATTGGGTTCAGGAGAATCCGCTGGGACGGCGTCACCATCCTGTGCAGCATGAATATCATCGGAAGGCCGTGAATGCTCGAGCGCATTGAACACCGTTTCGCAACGGCCACAGCGCACTTGGCCTTCGCGCGCGGAGATCTGCGCCTCGCTGGCCCGAAAAGCAGTATGGCAGCTCGGACAGCGAGTGACGATGTGCGCTTCAGTCATCGACTGGAAGGGTGAATGCCTGCTGGTGTCACTGCGCTCTGCGCTCGCCGAGGAGACATATCCAGCCGTCTTCCTGTTCGCCCGGTTTCATATTGAACCATGGTCTGTAGGCCGCAGCCACTTCTTCTGCCTGTGGAACCAGTATGCCGGCGAGCGCAATTCTTCCACCGTGACGCATGTGGCCGGCCAGTGCAGGTGCCAGCGCCTTGAGGGGATTGGAAAGAATATTGGCCACCATCATATCCGCTTCAATGTGCAGTGGCTCGCTGGCGTCGAGAAACTCCGCCATCACGCCGTTGCGCACTGCATTTTCCCTGGCAGCGACGAGGGCGCCGGGCTCAATATCCACCCCGACCACGCGAGATGCGCCGAGGCGGGCAGCGGCGATGGCAAGAATGCCCGAGCCGCAGCCATAATCGAGAACAATCTCGGTTCCCTTGATATGCGCTTCAAGCCAGCGAAGGCACATCTTCGTCGTGGGATGGCTGCCGGTTCCGAACGCCATTCCGGGATCAAGCGAAATGTTGATGGCCGAAGTGTCTGGAGCCTGGTGCCACGACGGCACTATCCACAATCGCTCGGAAATGAAGATCGGCCCGAATTGAGACTGAGTCTTCCTGACCCAATCCTCTTCGGCGATGTGCTCGACACCATAAGGTGGCACCGACGCAAGCCCTGCGGCCCGGCCGGCCTCCTGGAGCATGGCTGCAACCCGACTCGGATCCGCTTCATGGACAAGGATGAGCAGACGGGAGCGAGACCATTGCGGCGGCCGGCCTTCGCTGTTCCAATCGGGTTCATCGTAGAGCGGAACCTCCGACGGGGTTCCGGCGAGCGGGTCCTCAACGCTAACTGAAAGGGCGCCGGCTTCGAGCATGGCATCCGCGAACGGCTCTGCCGCGGCCGTTTCCAGTTCCAGAACAAGGCTGGTGTAGCCCATGGGCTTACTGTGCTTCAGTCTTTTTCTGCTGCTCGAGTTTCTTTTCCACGTAGTGGATGCTGACCCCGCCCTTGATCACGCGATTGTCATTCAGGAGTTCCTGATGCAAGGGTATGTTCGTCAGGATGCCCCCGACAACCATTTCCGAGAGCGCGATGCGCATGCGGCGAATCGCCTGGTCCCGGTCGACGCCGTATGCAATGATTTTCCCCACCATGGAATCGTAATTGGGAGGAACGGTATAGCCATGGTAGGCGTGTGAATCGACGCGTATTCCAGGGCCGCCGGGAGGGTGATAGGAAGTTATCTTGCCCGGTGATGGCACGAAAGTGAAAGGATGTTCGGCATTGATGCGGCACTCAATGGCATGGCCTCGGAACTCGATATCGCGCTGCCGGAAGCGCAGCTTTTCACCGGCCGCAACGCGGATCTGTTCCTGCACAATGTCAATCCCGGTGATCATCTCCGTGACCGGATGTTCCACCTGAATGCGGGTATTCATCTCGATGAAGTAAAACTCGCCGTCTTCATACAGGAACTCAAAGGTCCCGGCGCCACGATAGTTCATCCGCTTGCAGGCCTCCATGCAGCGCTCACCGATGCGGGTACGCAGCCGCGGGGTGATCTCTGGGGCGGGTGCTTCTTCCATGATCTTCTGATGCCGCCGCTGCATGGAGCAGTCACGCTCCCCGAGGTACACGACGTTGCGGAATTCGTCGGCGAGCACCTGGACCTCGATATGGCGGGGATTTTCCAGGTACTTCTCCATGTATAGCGTGGGATTGCCGAAGGCCGCTTCGGCTTCGCTGCGAGTCAGGGCCACGGCGTTTTTCAAAGCCGCTTCCGTGTGCACGACGCGCATGCCCCTGCCGCCGCCGCCGCCGGCCGCTTTGATGATGACCGGATAGCCGATCTTGCGACCCAGTTTGACCAGTTCGGCTGGCTCTGGCGGCAAAGCGCCCTCGGAACCTGGAACGCAGGGCACGCCGGCTTTCAGCATGGCCTGCTTGGCACTGACCTTGTCTCCCATCAGCCGTATGGTTTCCGGGCGCGGGCCGATGAAAACGAAGCCGCTTTTCTCGACACGCTCCGCAAAGTCCGCATTTTCCGACAGGAAACCATAGCCGGGATGGATGGCCTCGGCATCGGTCACTTCGGCGGCACTGATGATGGCTGGAACATTCAGGTAGCTGGCCGAAGAAGGCGCGGGTCCAATGCAAACGGATTCATCGGCCAGTTTGACGTACTTCGCTTCGCGGTCTACCTCTGAGTGCACGACCACCGTTCGGACGCCAAGGTCGCGGCAAGCCCTCTGGATGCGCAGGGCGATCTCGCCCCGATTGGCGATCAGGATTTTTTCAAACATGTTTTTTTTCTCGAGGTTTGCACGCAGCCGCTCCCGGCGGCTGCGTTCTAGGCGAGGACAATGAGCGGCTCGCCGTATTCGACCGGCTGGCCGTTTTCCACGAGGATCGCCTTGACGACGCCGTCGGCGTCGGACTCGATCTCGTTCATCAGTTTCATTGCTTCGATGATGCACACCGGCTGGCCTTTCTTTACGGTATCTCCGACCTCCACAAAGGGCTTGGCCTCTGGCGAGGCGGCGCGGTAAAAGGTACCGACCATGGGTGACTTGATGGCTTGGCCCTCAGGTTCAGGCGATGCCGCGGCGACAGGCGCCATGGCCTGAACCTGGGCGACTGGCACAGCCGCCGCCTCAGCTAGGCCCCGGCCACTTTTGACAATCCTTACCTTCTCTTCCCCCTCAGTGATTTCGAGCTCCGAGATACCCGATTCCTCGACCAGGTCGATCAGTTTTTTCAGTTTTCGAAGATCCACTTTTTTCTCCCCCGATCATGCCAGTGCGCATGCCGGCATTTCTCGTGTCAGGTCTTGTGTGCCAAGGCGAACCGCAAGGCACATTCATACCCCTGGCTGCCTAAACCGCAGATTGTTCCGATGGCCAGATCCGAAAAATAGGATTTGGCCCGGAAGGCCTCACGCCTGTGAACATTGGACAAATGCACTTCAATGAATGGTATGGCAACTGCCGCCAAAGCGTCGCGCAGCGAAACGCTGGTATGCGTCAAGCCGGCAGGATTGATGATTATGAAGGCAATTGTCTGGGTTTTCGCCGCATGAACCCGGTCGATAAGCGCGCCCTCGTGGTTGCTCTGAAAGGTATCCACTACTACAGCCGACTCAGTCCCAAGTTCTGTCAACCGCCGGTTGATATCGGCCAGTGTTTCTCGTCCGTAAACCTCGGGCTCGCGGACGCCCAACAAATCAAGATTCGGCCCATGGATGACCAGGATGGAACGCGAACTTCTTATGGGGCTAGGGCGAGGACTTACCTTCTTCATGGCGGCGAGTTTGCCGTAATTACCCGCATGTTGTCCACTTTTGCCTCCTCAGGCGCGCTGAGCAGCCAATCAGCTCAGCATGGTTTTCAGCATATCGGCCAACTGGGCTTCGTTCAGTGGGCCCAAGTGCCGTTGGATCGGTCGGCCGCCGGGCCCCACGAGCACCGTGAAAGGCAATCCACCTGACACGTTACCTAAACGCCGCATGACATCCATGCTTGCCAAGCCGCCCATGACCAAGGGATAGTTGATATTGAAAGATGGTATGAATTTCTGCACGTTCGCCACCGTATCGATGGAAATGCCGAGCAGTTGGACTCCTTTGGCCGCATATTCCTGTTGGGCCTTCACCAGAACGGGTATTTCCTTCCGGCAGGGCTCGCACCAAGTCGCCCAGAAGTTGGCAACCAGGATCTTGTCTTTCCACTGATTCAAATTTTGGGGACGGCCATCGAGATCGGGCAGCACCAGGTTTTGCAGGGCTTCGGACTCCGCGGTGCCTCCGTGGCTGAGGAGCCGGCCGACGAACACTCCGGCTCCGGCGCCGCAAACCGATGCAATGCCGATGAGCAGCTTGCGGCGGCCAACCATCAACGACCCTCCACACGGCCGGTGCCAGGGGTCAATGGCATGGATTCCTCGAGGCCTTGTGTGTCGACTTCGAGCAGTTGTTGCAAGGCCGTCGCTGACATTCTTTCCTGCCCGCGTCCCGAAGCGTTAGATGCAATACGTTCATCGTTCGTCGGATGAACCGCAAGATGGAGCGGCGTGCCGTCCCAGTCCAGGGTAAACACTGGAATACCTCGTTCATTGGGGCCACGGTTACGCGACTCCGTGACCTCGTACTTGAGTTTGCGATTCAACAGGAAAAGCTCCAGTTCCTTGCTGTCCTCCGCAAACAGCTGGAGATCAATGCCGCTGTAGCGGCCAGCGGTACCCTTGAGGACCGAACCCCGGAGATAAGGACGGAATTCCGCCAGCACCTGCATTGCCTTCAAGGCTTCCTGGCGCAAGTGGCGTATCCGTAGCGGATGCTCGTCTGCCTGATACAGTTCCTGGTACGCTCGCAGAGCTTCTTCGATCTGGACATTGTCGGGAAGAGCATGCAGAGCATCCATGCCGAGTTGACGGGCGGCTTTTCGTTTGGCGAGCGAGTAGTCGAGCACCCCGTCCTCGGCGATGATGCGCGCGGCGGCAGCGGCCACGCGCTCTCGCAACTGGTTGGTTCGGCTGTCTCGGGGCATGAAGCACTCCTAAAAGATTTGACCATACGGGAGGGGCTTTGGCTCCTAAGCCCGGGGCTTCGGGGCTGATAGAATTCTAGCGCCTTGCCTGCGCCCCACGCGTCAACCCTGGTTCCATGCACATTCACATCCTCGGCATCTGCGGTACCTTCATGGGTGGACTCGCCCTTCTTGCCCGCCAGGCGGGACATCGGGTGACCGGTTGCGATGCCAACGTCTACCCGCCCATGAGTGCGCAGCTGGAGACCGCCGGCATAGAACTGCTTCAGGGGTTCAGTCCGGATCAATTGAAGCTGAGGCCGGATATCTGGGTCATTGGCAACGTGGTCACGCGCGGGAATGCGCTAATGGAAGCCCTTCTTGACCGAGGCGATTCCTTTCAGTCCGGTCCGCAATGGCTCTCCGAGCACCTGCTGCAAGGTAAGTGGGTACTGGCTGTCGCCGGAACGCACGGAAAGACGACGACTTCTTCCATGCTCGCTTGGTTGCTGGAGGCGGCCGGCAAGCGTCCAAGTTTCCTCATTGGAGGCGTCCCGGAAAATTTTGGGGTTTCCGCTCGCCTGGCCGACAGCCCGTATTTCGTGATCGAGGCGGATGAATACGATACGGCCTTCTTCGACAAACGCTCCAAATTCATCCATTACCGCGCCCGGACTGCGATTTTGAATAATCTGGAGTTCGATCACGCCGACATCTTCCCCGATCTTGGGGCCATCGAGACGCAATTTCACCACTTCGTGCGAACCATCCCGCGTAATGGTCTGATCGTTTCAAATGGATGCGATGCGGCGCTCGAGCGGGTATTGGCCCGGGGCTGCTGGACGCCCGTGGAGCGCTTTGGCACCGAAGATGGGTGGCAAAGCAGCGGCGACGGGCCGGGAAGCATCGAAGTCAGGCGCGCAGGCCATCGCCTCGGAGCGGCCGAGTGGGATCTGATGGGCGAGCACAATCGCATGAATGCCGTGGCAGCCGTGGCGGCCGCACGCCATGCCGGCGTCGAGCCGGAGGTGGCGCTGGAGTCCCTGTCCCGTTTTGCCAACGTAAAGCGCAGGATGGAAGTGCGCGGGATGGCTGCAGGCGTGACGGTCTATGACGACTTCGCTCATCACCCTACCGCGATAGCCACCACGGTGGCGGGCTTGCGCAGCAAGCTTGGCGGGCAGCGCATTCTTGCCGTGCTGGAACCGCGCTCCAACACCATGAAGCTGGGCTTGATGAAGGACCGGCTCGCCGCCAGTCTGGAGCAGGCCGACCGGGTCTTCTGCTACACAGGCGGACTCGGCTGGGATGCGCAGTCCGCACTCGCACCCATGGGCGCCAAAGCCGAGTGTCACGAGGACCTGACGGCGCTCCTCTTGGCCGTTGTGGCGCAGGCGGCCGGGGGGGACCATGTGCTGGTCATGTCCAACGGCAGCTTCCAGGGCCTGCATCAAAAGCTGCTGGACGCGCTGGCGGCCGGAAAGCCCACATGAAGCCTGAGCAAGCCTTTCTTATCTACCTTCACGGCTTCAATTCTTCGCCGAAGTCGCACAAGGCGAGTCAGCTGCGTGAATACCTGGCTGAACGTGGCCTGGGTGAACACTATGCCTGTCCGGCATTGCCGCCCTCGGGTTCGCAATCCATTGCCCTCGTGGAAGCGGAAATGCAGCAACGCCCCGGAAGGCGCTTCGTCTTCATAGGCAGTTCCCTGGGCGGCTTTTATGCGACCTGGCTTGCTGAAAAGCACGACGCAAGCGCCGTCATCATCAATCCGGGAATCCGGCCATGGGGGGATCTGCGCAATTACCTGGGCAGCCAGCAAAACATCTACACCGGTGAGTGTTACGAACTGACCGAAGCGCACCTCGATGAATGGCAGCGACTATGGGTCCCTTTTATAACGCCTTCACGCTACTTCCTTCTCGCGGAAACTGGCGATGAGCTGCTGGATTACCGCGACGCCGCGAGCCGTTATGAAGGTGCCCGGCAATTGATCGTTCCCGGTGGCGATCACAGTTTTCAGAGCTTCACCGTGCATATTCCAGCCTTGCTTGAGTTTGCCGGCATGAGTGCCTAACCGCGAGTCGCTTGGGACGAGGTAGGCACTCAAATTGCGCGGGATATAATCGAATCACCGGTATCCGCCCTTTCCAGGCATCCGAGTCTTCCCTCCTTCCCAGCGGTTCTATGCACGTCCTCTACGAAGAAAATGGCGGCTTCAAGGTCGGCAGCGTGCTTGCCGCAACGGATGCCTCCCTGCAGGTCGAAGCGCCCCACGGCAAGCGCAGCAAGGTGAAGACCAGTGCTGTTTTGTTACGCTTCGAGGCGCCGCCTCCGGCCGAATTATTGACCCGAGCGGACGAGCTCGCCGGGCAGGTCGACACGCATTTTCTCTGGGAATGCTGCGACCAGGCCGAATTCGGCTTCGACGACCTGGCCACGGAATACTGCGGCCGGCCGGCGAACGCCATCGAAGCGGCCAGCATCCTGCTCAAACTGCACTCGGCGCCCATGTATTTTTATCGCAAGGGCAAGGGCCGCTACCGGGCGGCCCCGGCCGATACGCTGAAGGCGGCGCTGGATGGCCTGGAAAAGAAGCGCCAGGTGCAGGCCCGCATCGACGCCTGGTCAGAGGAACTGAGTGACAAGCGACTGCCGGCCGAACTGCAAGCCTTGCTGCCGGAATTGTTGTACAGGCCCGACCGCAGCAAGCCGGAAACCAAGGCGCTCGAGCGCGCTTGCGAGGAGGCCGGACTCTCCCCGGCAAAATTGCTGCAGGCCTGCGGTGCCCTGCCCTCGAGCCACGACTACCACATGGGCCGTTTCCTGTTCGAATACTTTCCCCGCGGCACGGTGTTTCCGCCCGATGTGTCCGACATGCCTGTGGCGGCCCTGGCCGATCTGCCGCGGGCCGACGTTTCCGCTTTCAGCCTGGACGATGCCGACACTACGGAAATAGATGATGCTTTTTCCGTGACCCGCCTGAAAGATGGGTTGCTGCGCATCGGCATCCACATCGCTGCCCCGGGTCTGGGCTTCTTGCCCGGCTCACCCATGGACGCCATCGCCCGTGCGCGGCTGTCGACAGTCTATTTCCCCGGCAACAAGGTCACGATGCTGCCGCAACGTATCGTAGCTGCGTTTTCCCTGGCCGAGGGCCGCGAGCATCCTGCCGTATCCCTGTATGTGGATATCGCTGAGGACAGTCTCGCCATCGCCAACCTTCACACGGTGGTCGAGCGTGTGCCCATCATGTCCAACCTGCGCCATCACAATACCCAGGGGCTGGATCGGGCTTTCGCGTCCGGCGAACCTCCCGGTGAGGGCGAATTCGTTCGCGAACTCCATCTGCTGTGGCGCTTTGCCTTGAAGCTGGAAGCAGCTCGCGGCAAGCAGTCCAATCTGCCTGAGCGGCCCGAGTACAGTTTTCACGTCGAGGGCGAGCGCATCCGCATCGGCATGCGCCGGCGCGGCGAGCCCATGGACAAACTGGTGGCTGAACTCATGGTGCTGGTCAACAGTACCTGGGGCCGGCTGCTTGATGACAACGACGTGCCCGCGGTGTATCGCGTGCAATCCGGCGGGAAGGTTCGCATGACAACCGGGGCCGCCCCCCATCAGGGCCTCGGCGTGAGCCACTATGCCTGGTCCAGCTCGCCATTGCGTCGCTACATCGACCTGGTCAATCAATGGCAATTGCTGGCACTGCTGGCGGGGGAACCGGCGCCCTTTCACAAGAATGCTTCCGAGCTGTTGTCCACCGTGTCCGATTTCGAGGCGACCTATTCTGCTTATGCGGAGTTCCAGCGACACATGGAGTTCTATTGGTGTTTGCGATGGCTGTTGCAGGAACAGATGGACACGCTCACGGGTGAGGTCATCCGCGAGCATCTTGTTCGCATAGACGGCCTGCCGTTGGTGCTGCGCGTACCTTCCCTGCCAGAGACAGTGCCGGGAACCCGGATTGAGCTGGCGGTGGGCGCGATTGATCTGATCGAAGTCAGTTTGTCCTGCCAGTTTCGGCGAGTGCTGGAGCCGGTGAGCGCCTGAATCGCACTTGATAAATCCGATGGAAAATCGCGTAGAATTCCATGATTCGAAAGGATTTCATATCCCTTGAAGGCCCTCGCGAAATCGCTGTCCACAGCGTTTTTTGGCCGCTCCGCCGCGCTCTGGGCGTCGCTGGACTCTTCACAGCGCGTATTGACGATGGCGATGGCTGCCTCGGTGTTGCTGCACGCGCTGGTTCTGTCTATCCACTTTCGTTTTCCCGATGCGCTCCAGAGGCTCACGACGGCTGCGCCGCTGGAAGTGGTGCTGGTGAATTCAAAGAGCCGCAGTCGCCCGCTCAAGCCCGATGTCCTGGCTCAGGCCAATCTCGATGGTGGTGGCAACACGGATGACAACCGGCGGGCCAAGACGCCAATGCCTGTTTTGCGCAACGAAAAACAGGGACAGGATCTGCAGGAAGCGACCCGCCGGGTGCAGCAGTTGGAGGCTATGCAGCGGCAGCTGATGACGCAGATGAAACAGTCCCAGCAGGAACAAGCACCGAGCACGCCTGCGCCGCGCGCGCAAACCGAGCCAGAGCCGCAGATTTCGGGCAGGGCCCTTGCCACGCGGGCCCTTGCGAGCATTCACCTGGAAGCGCAGATTTCACGCGATATCGACGAGTACAACAAGCGTCCGCGCAAGCAGTTCATCGGCGCACGCGCGTCCGAATATCGCTTCGCCCAGTATGCCGATGACTGGCGGCAGAAGGTCGAGCGCGTTGGCAATCTGAACTATCCGGCAGAGGCGCGAGGCAAGTTCTATGGCAGCCTGCAACTGGCGGTGAGCATCCGTCCGGACGGCAATATCGAGTCCATCGAGGTGCTGCGGCCGTCAGGATATTCAGTGCTTGACCGCGCCGCCGAACGCATCGTGCGCCTTGCGTCACCCTATGGCGCCTTCCCCAGCGATATCCGCAGGGACACGGACATCCTCGTCATTACCCGTACCTGGCGGTTCGCCCCTGGCGACATGCTGTACGGCGAATAAGCGGTCTCGGATGGCTCCGGTCCCCCGTTCCATCTTCATGCCCAAAGCGCAATGGCCACGATCTCACCGCCATGCCCCCGCCATGACTGACCGATACGCCGTCATTGGGCATCCGGTGTCGCATTCACTCTCGCCGGAAATCAACACGGCGTTCGCGCGCGCCAGCGGACAACAGATGAGTTATGAGCGCCTGCCCGCTCCTTTGGGTGGATTCGAGAGGACGCTTGCACAGTTCCGGGCCGAGGGCGGCAAGGGCGCGAACGTGACGCTCCCTTTCAAGGAAGAAGCCTTTCGCCTGACCCACGTGTTGTCGGACCGCGCGCGCAGCGCGGGTGCCGTGAATACCCTGCATTGGCAAGAGGAGCGCCTCCTCGGGGACAACACCGATGGAGCGGGTCTGGTGGCTGATCTTCAAGGGAATCTGAAAGTGAAGCTGTCGGGTCGGCGCATCCTGTTGGTTGGGGCGGGCGGTGCGGCGCGTGGCGTGCTCCAGCCCCTGCTGCAGCAACAGCCGCAGGCCCTCGTGATTGCCAATCGCACGCCGGCCCGGGCGCAAGCGCTGGTCGATGCCTGCCCTTCCAGCGTGTTGTAGGCGTGCGCGTTCGGCGAACTGGGTGACCGGCAATTCGACCTGATCATCAATGCGACATCGGCCAGTCTCGCGGGGGAGGTTCCGCCTCTTCCAGGAGGTGTGTTCGCCGCGGGCGCACTGGCCTACGACATGATGTATGGCAAGACCCACACTGCCTTCCTCACCTGGGCCCACGCGCAGGGTGCGGCAGCACTGGCCGACGGCCTGGGGATGCTGGTCGAGCAGGCGGCCGAAGCCTTCTTTCTCTGGCGCGGCGTGCGCCCTGATACCTCGTGCGTGCTGGCGGTGCTGCGGACGCGCGAGCGGTGAAACTGCTGCGGGAGGGCGTCCGGCTGAGCGGCTATCTGCTGCTTGCGGTGCTGATGGTGTTTGTCTTCGTGCAAAGCTGGTTCCTGCTGCACATCGTCTACTGGAAGTACTGGAGTCCCGGCAGCACCAGCTTCATGGACGCCCGCTTGTCGCAATTGCGCGCAAAAACCCCGCGGGCGAACCTGAAGTACGTCTGGATCGACTATCCCAAAATTTCGCAGCAGCTCAAGCGCGCCATCATTGCTGCCGAAGACATGAAGTTTGTGGATCACGAGGGCTTCGACTGGGAAGGCATGCAGCGCGCGATGGAAAAAAACCAGAAAAAAGGACGGGCTGTCGCCGGTGGCTCCACCATCACCCAGCAACTGGCCAAGAATCTGTTTCTTTCCGGCGAGCGCAGCTATCTGCGCAAAGCGCAGGAGGCGCTCATCACGCTCATGCTGGAGGCGGTCCTGGACAAGCGTCGCATCCTGGAGCTGTACCTCAACGTGGCCGAATGGGGGCAAGGCGTGTTCGGTGCCGAGGCCGCCGCCCGCCACTATTTCGGCGTGAGCGCCGGCTCGCTGGGACGAGAGCAGGCGGCGCGTCTGGCAGCCATGTTGCCGCGGCCCCAGTACTACGACCGCAATCGCGGCTCTTCCTATCTCGCTGCCTATTCTGAGCGCATCCAGGGCCGCATGGGGAGCGCTCAGATTCCCTAGCGATAATTATCAATCTCATATTATATACCGTCAGGGGAGGCTATTTGTAAATTGATTATTATCAACGCCATTCTGCTTTATGATCAGATTCGCGTCAATCGATCCAGTGCTTCGTCCAGCGTCTGGTCTTTTTTCGCAAAGCAGAATCGCACCACGCGTCTCTCCAGCGCCTGCGCGTAAAAGGCCGAGACGGGAATGGCTGCCACACCGTGCGCCGTGGTCAGGCGTCGGGCGAAGGCTTCCTCGCTTTCCTGGCTGATGGCGGAATAATCAGCAAGCTGAAAGAAGGTACCCGGACAAGGCAAAAGGCGAAAGCGCGAGGCGGCAAGCCCGGCACGGAAGCGATCGCGCTTGGCCTGGTAGAACGACGGGAGGCTTTCATAGCGCGCCGGATCCTCCAGCCAGGCCGCGAGCGCGTACTGCATGGGTGCCGATACTGCGAAGACCGTGAACTGGTGCACCTTGCGAAACTCCGCCGTGAGCGCAGCCGGCGCGCAGCAGTAGCCAATCTTCCAGCCCGTCGCATGGAAGGTCTTGCCGAAAGAGGACACCACGAAAGCGCGCTCGGCCAACGCCGGCCGGCGGGACAGGCTTTGGTGGGCCGCGCCGTCGAACACAATGTGCTCATACACTTCATCCGATAGCAAAAGCAGGTCGGTGTCCTGCACCAGCACTTCCAGGGCATCGAGGTCCTGCGCCGACCAGATGGCGCCGCTGGGATTGTGGGGAGAGTTGACAATGAGCAGACGCGTGCGGGGAGTTCGGGCGGCGCGCACCTTGTCCCACGGGGTGCCGTAGTCGCCTTCGCGCAGGCGCACCGGCACCGGCGTGCCTCCGGCCAGTCGTATCGCGGGAACGTAGCTGTCATACACCGGCTCGAGCACGATGACCTCGTCCCCCGGACGTACCACCGCCAGAACGGCCGTCATCAGCGCCTGGGTTGCCCCGGCCGTCACCGTGATGTCGGTCTCGGGATCGTAGCGCCAGCCATAAAGGCGGGCGTTTTTCGACGAAATGGCCGTTCGAAGGGAAGCGATGCCGGCAAGTGGCGCGTACTGATTGTGTCCGTCGCGCATGGCGTCGGTGACCAGGGCCTGCAGTGCCGGATCACAGTCGAAGTCGGGAAAGCCCTGGCCCAGATTGATGGCGCCACTTTCTTCGGCCAGCCTCGACATGACTGTGAAAATCGTCGTGCCGATCTCGGGCAGCTTTGAGGAAATGTTCATGCCTTCAGCTTTCCACTGCAGCGGCCTGCCGTCCGCGAGCGACATCGATACCAAAGAGCAGAAACAGGCCGATGACAAAAAATCCGCCGGTGACCAGCATGGCCAGGCGATGATCGCCGCCGGAAACCCAGGTGACGATGCCATAGGTCACCGGTCCCAGTATGGAGGACAGCTTCACCGCCTGGCCCCACAGGCCGAAGAATTCCGCATGCCGGTTGGATGGGCTGAGATAGGCCACCAGTGCCCGGCCGGCCGACTGCGACGAGCCCAGGCAGATGCCCGCGATATTCGCCGCCACCCAGAACGAGGTGCGATCCTCTGACTGCCAGGCCAGGAGCGTCATGAGGATCCACCCGATCAGGGTTGCAGCCAGCGTGGCGATATGCCCGAACCGGTCCTGCACATGCCCGAAGGCGAATGCGCCTACGGCCGCGGTGACATTGACAACCAGAATGAGCCCGATGGTGTCCGCGGTCGAAAAGCCTAGCGCCTGCTGCGCGTAAATTGCGGCAAGCGCCACCACCGTCTGTATGCCGGCCTGATAGAACACGATGCAGATCAGCAGGCGCTTCATGTCACGAAATCTCGCAGCCTGGCGCACAGTGTCCATGACCCTCGAATAAGCGTCGCGCCAGGGGTTGCCGTCTCCGGTGAGCGGACGAGCGCGTTCGCGCAGCAGTAGAAAAGTCGGCGTGCTCGCCAGGGCGAACAGGCTGGCGGTGATCAGCATGGTGGCCGGCACGAACTGCGAGGCACTCTGGCCCGCGGCCTGGGCATGGTTCACCCAGGCCAGGCACACACCGAGTGATAGCAGGCCACCGAGATAGCCAAGGCTCC
>ENA-ORBV01007884-ORBV01007884.1-microbial-mat-metagenome-genome-assembly--contig:-NODE-7884-length-18125-cov-5.051917_pt1 | contig 18125 bp, 16 predicted proteins | sample MGYA00237777_ERZ505514 | MGnify/ENA primary metagenome ERZ505514 (study PRJEB26160, sample SAMN06269048) | microbial mat metagenome | isolation source: Oligotrophic lake microbial mat | place...
ACATTATATGGGGTGACGTATCAGAATGGACCCAAGACTCGCATCGCGACGGGCAAGACCCATACCCGAGGAGTGATACGATAAGAAGGCCCTGAGCTAGGCGAGCTATCGCACACATGGCAAGCAGACGTATCTTGTCCGCGTTCCACCATCAAGGTTTCTCCAATGGCCGAATTCGACAAGTACTTAAACATCAATCCGCCACAGAGTCCGCGTAAAATCATTCGCTGGATTGCTTTCGGCGTCCTTGGGATGATTCTGCTCATCATCATCCTTAATATGTCGGTGACAATCAGTGGCGGTCAGGCTGGTGTGTTATTCCGAACGTTCAGTGGTGGTATCGACCTAAACACTACGTATGGCGAAGGGTTTCATGTTGTTGCGCCATGGAATGACATGGTCGTGTACGAAGTGCGGCAGCAGGAGGCGAAAGAATCGATGGCAGTGTTGTCGTCGAACGGACTTGAAATTTCCGTCGACGTATCCGGATGGTTCCAACCATTGTATGCGAAGCTTCCGGAGTTGCACAAAGAAAAGGGACGCGATTATCTCGACCGCGTGGTGCGTCCGTCGATTCGTTCTGCCACTCGCAGTGTAATCGGACGTTACACGCCCGAAGAAATCTATTCATCGAAGCGCGATGTAATTCAGGCCGAGATATTCGTCGAGACAAAACGCATCCTCGACAAACAGTATGTTCAGCTGAACGAAGTACTCGTTCGCGACATCATGTTACCTGCAACACTTAAGACTGCTATCGAAAACAAACTCAAGCAAGAACAAGAAGCACTCGAATACGAGTTTCGTTTGTCTAAGGCACAAAAAGAAGCAGAACGTCAGCTCATCGACGCCGAAGGCAAAGCCCGCGCGAATCGCATCCTAAGTGCCTCGCTAACAGAGCTCATTCTCCGCGAAAAGGGCATCGAAGCAACGCTAGAATTGGCGAGATCACCCAACGCCAAGGTCGTTGTAGTTGGCAACAAAGACGGCATGCCACTCATTCTGGGCAATCAATAAACTGGGCAATCAATAAACTGGGCAATCAACGCATTGGGCAATCAATAGATTTGCTTGCCCACTTCCTGCCAATTCGTAGCATATTTGTTCATAACCAAACCCATAGTAAAGGCATTCTAGTGATAAAGAACGCAACCGTTCTCCTCGCACTCCTCGTTGTGTTGGCGTCATGCAGCGACGAAGCAGTAAACCCCGGACCAATCACCGTTACGCAAGCGAAAACCGGTAGCTCGTTTACGTTTGACAATTACGACACGGATACAACCTCCGGTGCCGTAATTCCCGAGTCGAGAGACACCTCTGTGCACACTGTTGTAAGCACGGGCGCAACGTTTAATGGAAAGAGCAACGTGTCTAAACTCTCTATGATGAGTTCACGTGACACAAGTGAAGCGTACATGAACTACGAAACCAATGGTGACATCAGTCTTTACTTTCCGGGATTTTCAAGCACAGTCCAATGGCTGAACTTCCCAATTAGCAGCAAAACAACCTTTTCTGCTGTACTTGCTGACACCTCGTACACGTTTGTAGGCACTACCTTTCAAACAAAAATCACGGCTGAAAATTCGTACGTAGGCACAGAGACAATAACCGTAAACGGGCAGGCGTTGAATGCCATCAAGATTAAGCAATCGCTGAAAACCAAGATAACCAGCGCCGGCATTTCGGAAGAAGAGTCGATCGATACGTACTTCTATTTTGCACTGTCACTTGGGTACGTGGTCAAAGTAGAGAAGCCTGCGACCACCACTCCGGGTACAGACATGAAATCGGAAGGGTCGATGAGCATTCTCCTGAGCTACGTGCTCAAGTAAGGGTCGTCGATGCACAAGCTGCTCATCCTCGTCTTCGTTCACGCGGTCTGCGCCCTGCCCCTTGCGTTGGCGCAGACCCCTGTGAAACTCGGTGTAAACCTCGACGAGAGCGGTGCATTTGTAAACATTGTTAGTCACACGAACAGGTACTCTGAAGCCACGCGGTATGATGCAGATGGATGGCCCGCGGCAGATTTCTCGTTGGTGCTACTGGATGGAAGGCCTGTGGCCGAATGGACTCAGTCGATTGACGACCCCGAGCAGTACCGCATCGATTACAGCGGACGTTATCTGGCTCACTTTCAGGGGCGCGCTGCTGTCGCAGCGCAAGGCACGGCAGTGTCGATTGAAAACATGACGTACGATTCTGCGACGAATACGTCGACGTTCGACCTTGTAGTCGGTGCAGCAAACAGCACGAATCATGCGTTGGTAATTCTGCAGTTCAGAAACACGCAGCGCTCACGCACCGATACAATGCGATCGGGAATCACATCGCTGGTCGTGAACCGTCCCGGATACGACCGTCATTCAACCCAGACGTTCACAAATACATTCATCGACCTATGCAAGTCGGCGGACTTCGCATGTTATCGCTACTACAACGTGCAGAGTATTTGGGATGGTGAACCTACGTATCCGCAGACAACACAATGGTCGATGCGTAAAACACCACGCAGTGCGTCGCAACGCACGATGGCGGCTAGCACCGGGCAGCGAGATGGTTGGTGCTGGGAGTACATCGTCGAACTTGCGAACACCCTAAAGAAAGATATCTGGATCTGCCTACACATGTCGTGCGACTCGGTGTATGTGGCAACGCTAGCGCAAATGTTGAAAGACTCGCTCGACCCATCGATAAACATCTACGTCGAGAATAGTAACGAAGTGTGGAGTCCGACGCAGCTCACACACGGTCCGTACAACGCCGCCTCGGCCTCCACGCGCGGCATTACGTTCGACGACAACTATGCACATCGCACGGTGCAGCTATCGCAGTGGTTTGGCCAAGTGTTCGGAAGCGACGCCATCAATAGCCGCATTCGAGTTGTGCTTGCGGGACAGCACGGGTACCACGCACGCAGCGATAATCATTTACGCTACATCGACCGCGTGTTCGGTCCGCCGAAGAATCACATCTATGCCACAAGCACTGCGCTGTACTTTGGATCGACGCAAGCGGACAATACCGACCCCCTCGCTATTAACGCGGGCATGCTTGCAGACATCAACAGTCAGATAACGAATACTCAATCCGCAACGTATCGCAAGAACCACATCGAGAAAGCTGCACAGTGGGAATTGACAGGGGGCTGTACTTCGTACGAGGGAGGTCCGCACCTCCCGGCCGGCGGTGGAACGACAAATCTAGGTCCGCAGATTACCTCGCATCGCACAGAACGTATGGGCGACGTTATTAAACTTAATTATCGTCAAGGATGGCAAGATCTAAACGGTGGACTCGCCATGTACTTTACGTTGGTATCGGGCTACAACCGCTACGGTTGTTGGGGCATAACAGACGACCCCTCGAAGCCCCATCGCAACTTCAAAATGGCTGCGATCCAAGATCTGACGAAGCAAGCGAACACGAGTGCGGTCGAAGCCGACGCGCCGTATCGGTTCGCTGCACGCATCGATCAGACGACGTCGACGCTTAGGCTAAGTATCAAAGGCGCGATGCTGTCCTCTCGCGACACCGTAGAAATGTTCGACATCCTCGGTAGAAAAGTTTTTAGCGCAAGCGTATCAGAGCCGAGTTCCTCATACGCTCTAACATTCACACCCGTTGGAATCTATGTTGTGAAAGTAGGCGATTGGGTTTGCGTTACGTATTCTGCGCAGTAGCCCGCGCTGGTAGGTAATTCACCTATACCCACCCAGCGAGAGTCTTATACAATGACGTTGCAAATGTTATCGAATGATGCCTAGATTAAGCATCAACATTCACCCAGATTGTCGCGAGAGCCTGAAAGCACTTATCGAACGGGAATCCGCACGCAGACTCGCGAAACTTGCTGGCAGCGAGCCAGACCTGCTAGCGGTACCGCGGCGGCGTTCTGCGTAGCTATGGTGCTCGTTGATACCAATGTCTGGATCGATCACTTGCGCAAGGGCGATTGCCCTGCTGCACGATTTGCCATCCTCGCGCATGGCCACAAATGACGAGGTGATGCTCTACATCGAACATCATGCGTTGATGGGACGAGGGTTGGGATTCGTAGACGCACATCTGTTGTCATCGGTCGTCATCGGCGACGGGGCCGTACTACTCACCAGGGACGCTGCGTTACGGTCAGTTGCAATCGAACAGGGCACGGCGTTCAGAGTGTAGATTTGTCGGTCTTACTAGCTACTGGAGTTGCCGTGAATCGATCCATCGTCATGCTTGCCCTTTTTACAATGTCATGTGTATACCATGGTGCCGCACAGTCAGGCTGGTTTGTGCAGAACCCACTGCCCGCAGGTACCAGCTTGTTTGGCGTGCATTTTATTGCCCAGGAGCCTAACACCGGTACAGTGGTTGGCGAAAACGGAAGTGTGTTGCGCACGTCGAACGGCGGCGCCACGTGGGACGTACTTTCTAATGTCACATCGAATGATCTGTATGGCGTGTCGTTCACCTCTTCGAGCGTAGGTACCATCGTTGGTGAGAGTGGTATCATCTTTCGAACAACGAACGGTGGCGCAACATGGATGAATCAACGTGGTGCGTTCGGTGAGAATCTCTACGGCGTGAGCTTCACCGATGAACACACTGGCGTTGCTGTTGGCGAGGGCGGTGCAATTCTTCGCACTACCAATGCGGGCGCAACGTGGAATGCCACCGACAGCACCAGACGCAAACGATTGTATGCTGTGCGTTCACCGCAGACCGACACATGGATAACAGTCGGCGACAGCGGCACCATCCGACGCTCGGTCGATGGGGGCGCGACATGGATGTCCATTGCAGGCAACACCGAGCATGATCTTTTTGCAATGTCATTTGCCGATGCGAACACCGGCACCATTGTCGGAGAAGCAGGTACCATCCTTCGCACCACAGATGGCGGAGAGAACTGGAAAGCGCAGTCAGGGGGCTCTGACGCCTGGCTCTTTGGCGTTGCGTTCACCGACGTTAACACGGGTACCGCTGTTGGCAATGGCGGTGTAATTCTGCGCACAACGGATGGCGGCGAAACGTGGTCATCCCAGAATAGCGGTACCGAAAGCGCGCTATGGGCTGTTTCGTTCACCAACGTAAACACCGGAACGATTGTCGGTGATGACGGACGCGTATTAAGCACAACAACGGGTGGCGTTGTTACCTCGATTCGCGAGATCGTAAACAATGCAACCAATGCTACTCGTCAGCTACGCGAGAATTTTCCTAACCCAGTGTCTGAGTCCGCCACCATCGGCTTTAGCGTGCTTCGTGCGGGTCACACTGTTGTAGACATCGTCGACGCAATGGGCATATGCGTGGCATCCGTTGTCGATGAGCGTATGCTGCCAGGTAACTACGAATCAACATTCGTCGCGAATGTCCTACCGGCAGGAGTGTATCACATTCGGTTAGTAACGAGAGAAGGTATTGAGACGAAGCAATTCTTGGTTGTGCGATAATCGTTGTGATTCTGGTCCGAATAGAGCTACTTCATCCCCGATCATCATAGGCTTGCGATGCAGCACCATCTCCGATTTGTATTTCTTGTCTTGTTGTTGATTTGTCCGTTCGTACCAAACGTTCGCGCGAGCAACAACGGCACGAAAACAGACTCGCTTCGGGCCGTGTATAATTCGATGGTTGTGTTGTCGAAACAGTTAAGCCCCCTGGCTGACTACGCGCAGATGCGTGCCATCTATTCTGAGTTGCCCGATTACAGTCCGTACGGCTCTTGCGTCGACAACGTCGAAAAGGCCCGCCAAGAAGGTGACCTCGTAGAGGCAAAGAGATTACTCGACGAGTGTCTGCTGAAGGAGTGGGTGAATCTAAGCGTGCACTTTCAAGCACTGCGCGTGTACGTCTCGTTAAAGGACACGGCACAACAAGAGTATCATCTTAAAGTAGCGCAGGCCTTGGTAGGTGCGATACAGATGTCGGGCACCGGACGCGATGCAGAAACTGCTATGGATGTTCTATACGCGGGCGAAGAGTACGACATGCTCCTCTCATACGGCGTAGAATTCAAAATGCAGAGCCTGAAGTATGTCGGCGATTCATCCTACGACGTTATGCAGGGCATCGACGAAAACGGTCAGCCTGTCACATACTGGTTCCGCGTCGACAAACTATTGGGCTGGCTTCGGAAAACCATGCGAGACAAGTAGGTGATGTTAAGCCAACGCAGAAAAATCGTCACGGTCGACTATCCCTCCCGGGATGGAGGGTTTCGTCAATCATACCGAAGCCCTCCGCTGGGTCGGTAAGCCTTGCGAGTGTGTTAAGAGATACGGCGCAACAGACGAGCTCGAAATCATCGAGGAAGTGACAATAGCGGAGACTAATTTTGGAGGCATCCTTCACCACGTGCTTCGTCTGGACAAAAAATGAACGAGCACCTACTATTCGTGTACAATGCTGACAGTGGGTTGTTTAGCGTAGTGGCCGATTTTGCGCATAAAATTCTGTCACCTAAAACCTACGCATGCCACTTGTGCGCTCTCACGTACGGCGATTTTTCCATGAAGCAGAAATGGAAAAAATTTATCGAGGGCCTTCCTGTGAAGTCAGAGTTTCTACACAAGGATGCGTTCGAAAAGAGATACGGTACTGCCGTTGAGTTACCCGCCGTTTTTGTTGCAACAAGCGGTGGAGTAAAGGCGCTGATTTCGCGTGCGGAAATAGAAAGCTGCCAGTCACTACATGAACTTGAGACGATGGTAACAGAAAGATTGAAGGCGCATGTTCAGCATCATCATACCAACATATAACGAAGCGTGCAGGATTGCAGCGACCATTAAGAGCGCGCAATCTGTTAGTGCAACGCATGAAACAGAGATAATTGTGGTAGATGGTGGCAGCTCAGACGACACCGTTCTAATTGCGGAACAATGCGGCGCTACGGTTGTAAAGAGCAACCGAAAGGGCCGCGCTACACAAATGAATGCCGGTGCTGCGATGGCCAAACATGAAATTCTGTGTTTCGTCCACGCCGACAGTGCGCTACCTAATGGGTTCGGCGCTAGAATAGCACTTGCCAAAAGCAAGGGCGCAAAAAGTGGTTGTTTCCGTTTACGATTCGACCATCCGCATTGGTTTCTAAAAGCAAATGCATGGCTTACAAGATTCGATGTAAATGCTGTCCGTTTCGGCGACCAAAGCTTGTTTGCGCGCAAAGACGTTTTCAATGCTTCGGGTGGATATAGAGAAGACCTTTTGATGATGGAAGATCAGGAGATAATTCACAGGTTAAAGCAACTGGGAAAATTCGAAGTAATGGACGACTACGTTGTCACATCGGCGAGAAAGTATATAGACAACGGCATCTATCGAATGCAGTTTGTGTTCTACCGTCTCTGGACGATGTACTACCTGGGTTACTCTCAAGAACACATGCTCGCGGTTTACAGAAGGTTGGTCAGGCAACACAATCTCTAACAGTACCCGGGTCATACAATCGTGTGAACCCGTACACAAATCCTAACCGCGCATGAAACCAAACGACGAAAACGCAAAGTTGCCGACAGAGCAGCGACCATTCCGAATATTGATTATCTCGGGTTCGAACAGGAGACAATACAATTGTCCGGGTGTAGACAGCAAGTCGAGAACGCTAATGCTTAGGATGGCCGAAATGCTGCCACAGGATTGGGAAATTGACTACGAAGACTTGGGCAATGTCTATGCAAGAGAGCAGATTCGAAGCTGCAATGCCTGCGTTTCTACATCCATGGCACTATGCGTGTGGCCGTGCAATTGTTACGAGAAGGACAGTAGCAAAGAGCCCGATCTAATGTGGAATCTCGACCTATATGCCAGGTTAGACATGGCAGATGCCTGGGCAATTATTGGTCCGATAAACTGGTATAGCTGCAGCAGCAACTTAAAACTCATGTTCGACCGACTGGTTTGCATGAATGGTGGTAATCCCGACGAAAAAACCATCGATCATAAGAACCCCGAAAAAGCTATGGCGCTAGAGCAGACCGAAGAATGGAAGGCGCTAAGCGTTAACCATCTCGAAGGTCGAACAGCGGCATTCTATTGTTATGGGGATGACGGGGGGGACGAATTCGGTGAAGACGGACGACCGAAAATTCTTCGCCACAAAAACTACTTCGATCCCAACGATGAGCCTTTTAACAATGATCGCCTTGCTTATCAATCACTCGTGTGGCAATGCAGGTATGGTGGTGTGGAAGTACCCGATCATCTTTGGACGTATCAACTCATTGGCAAAGGAAAGAAGTACAGCGAGGTACAAGCAGAAGACATGATACACGAAAGCGAGTTCATGGCTGCATTCGACGACTGGGTGCAGAAGTTTGCTGCCTTTGTAGGGCAAAAAGGTAAAGTATCTCCGGGCAAATACAGGGCGTATGGCTTCGAGGCTCCTGGGCACATGTGGGCAAATGTCGAAGATGGCATCCGCTACGTTCGCATGATGGCCGGCATTCCGTCGAAAGGATCGTCCCCGCAAAATCAACAAGAACTAAAGCTGAACAACGACGCTACCTGGCACCCCAAAAAGAGTGAGGGTGAAAAATTGAGAGAGGAAGATTAATTCTGCTCGTTACAACGATAAGAGGTAAGGGGCGGGAAGGTTTCCAACCACTACTTAATTCTTACACACTGTCCCGTCTGAACCGTTCCATTCGTGTTCAACACATAGCTGTAAACACCATCGGCCAAGCCATCGGCATTCAGTTGCACAGAGTGGTCTCTGCCTGGCAATACGGCATCAACAAGCGTCCTAACAACGCAGCCACGCGAATCATTTAGCGTAAGCGTAACGTGTTGGGATTGCCGTAAGGCAAACTTGATGGTTGTGAACTGACTAAACGGATTGGGATAATTGGACGAAAGCACGGCGTTGGGCGAGGTCTCACGATCGGCATCCTCGACAGAGACTATTGCTGTGCCGAACTGCAGCACACCTGCGGCAGACGAGGTGTACGTTCCGAGCTGGTTCTCGGTAACCGAAACGTTCGGACCGGTTACGACCACTGCGTACTGCGTAGTTGGCTTCATGCCTCCCAATGTGTGCTGTGCTTCGTTAGCACCTGCAACTGTATATGATGCCGAGGTAATGGGTGAGGGGGCTTTCCCTTCGCCAGTATTAAACATCATTACAAAAGACCCCTTCACGGGGAGGATGACCTTTGCGCCGGACATCGAGCCATCAGAAGATGTGATGAGAGTCGAGTTCATGCTGCCTTCAGCAGTCGAGCTTGGATGCAGTACCGCAAGGAATGGTGTTGTGAGAGAGGCCGACCCATCGCGAACTTCTGCTCGCCATGTGCCGCTGTTAAAGCCGAACGGCTGACAACCGGGAGTGATGCCGTCGCAGGGGTCGGGGTTATTACTTTCATCTACAGCCGTAATCACCGCTTGGCTAGGCAGTAGGAATGCCATACTCAGTCGTGATGCACCCTGATTCATGGTAAGCGATGTGCCGTTGATGGTTGGACGATTTGGGAAATGCCACCGCATGTGTTTACGATACTCACCGCGAGGGTTCGTGGACGCACGTGCCTTCGTCTGGTCGAAAACAAAGAAGAGGTCCGCAGTTGGTAGGTAAGCAATGCTGCGATAGAAATAGTCGAGCTTGGGAACCGTGAGGTCTGTTGTGTCCGCAATAGCCAGGTAGGCAGTAGAATGATCTGCACGGATATAGGTATAGTTTAGGTTCTGCTCTGCGGCTGTAACGACGTCCCGTCCGTACAGCCCCTGACCACCACAAAACCGTGAGTCCAGCGTGGGATCAATTTGGTAATCGCCATAATCATCGAAGAACAACGTATTCGCGGCTGCACCAGCATTGTACTGAGCGTTTTGCGAGCTGCCGACAATGCCAATCGAACCCGCGTCACCCTTCCAGTTTGAAGCGTCCACAAGTAGGTAGTCATTCGCATGCTTTATCTGAAAAGTGCCGGCATCAGCATGCTGGTGATCGTCATACCATGCTGCGCCTTGATGTATGGAGGCCCAGGTTGCATTCGCACTCCAATCACTACGAACATAGAAGAACGGCATGGCTCCGTTCGTCGCGCCGCCTTGCGGATACGCGGGCGCAAAGCCAGAGTAGAACGGAGGTAGTATCAGTTCCTGCGATGCACGTGTGGTGTCCGTGTAGTAGAAATCTTCCCACTCCGTAGGCTTATACACGATCTCGTAAATGTCGTTCGGAAAATCGACAGGGTACGGCGATGTCTTTGCAATCTCTGAGTACGCAAAGCTCTGTGCACCCGGACCGTCCGCTGTTCCCTTAAGTATGTTGGCCAACCGAATCGGAAGGCTGCTGAATATTACAGCGCCATAGTTGCCACCGTAGTCGCCTGTGTTATCCATTTCAAACCGATTCGGAAGAAGTCCGGACTTCAGCGCCCTTAGCATCTGCGAAAACCACGACTGATGCTTCGTAAGCAAGTCTTCTGTCGTTGCTGTGCGGACCATTACCATGTAATCGATAATCCAATTGTACGTGCCGGTACCATAAGCCCAGCCCTGAAGATGAATTCCACCCTTATGCGGAGCACCCGTAATGTTTGGTCCGAGGTACTCTCTTGCGGGCTGCGGACGTGTCCCACCTTCGAACAGCTGCGAGAAAAAATCTTCCGGTCTGTGTACAGTATCGAGCAGCGTGCTCGCCGTACCATCAAATCGAATGCGGGCCCAATCAATCATCTCTTGCGCTCGCGGGTTGTCGCCAAACGAAGCGTATCCCATCATCGCCGTGCCATAGAGATGTCCGACGTAGTAGTTGCCATCTGCATGATCGTTGCGTTGGTATGCGTTGTCACGCAATTCATTGTAATACACATTCATCAGAGCAACGATCGCCCCCTTACGGGCAGGCGTTAGCTGGTCATAACACCAATCGTACGCAATTGCTAAGACCGGACAAAGCGCGCGAGTCGAATAGTAGTTATCTGGCACTAGGGGTCCGAAGCCCGTAGGGGGCGTGTTGTCGGGGTCCGCCTGCGCGCGCAGCATCTCATCCACCAGCGCAAACAATTTGTCAGAATATTTAGTATCGCCAGTCATCTGATACGCAAGCGCGAGCGGCATCGCTGCACTATACCACCCTTCACCCTGATAGGTGTAGTATATGCTGTTCTCGGGCGCATCGCCTCTAGCAGCCCACTTGTATTGGTTTATGCTATACGTAGCAAGCAGGTCCGCACGAGCCTTAAGCTTCAACCACCGCGGATCATTCGCGTTTTTCTTCGCCATCAATTCAGCCTTGATGGCAGCTGTGAGCATCACTCTGGGGTGCGTAGGAACAACAGGCAAGCCCGATGCCGAAAGCAATCCGGCGGTCGCCATCATTACGACGAAAGCGCATCCTAAAACGAGTAGTGTTTTCCACATGGGTGTGTCCAGTTAGTTGTCGTGTCTTGCAGCGAACAAAGATGCGATATTTGGTAGACGCACCCGCATGTGGCTTACGTAGGGGCTCCTTCGTGCGTAATTTGAACCAATGTCCATCAGCAAAACCCTCATACTCCTCTCGTTTCTTGCGTGCGCTAGTAGGTTAGACGCGCAGTGGGTGCAGACCGACGGACCGTACGGTGGTCCGATCATAGAAGTCGCGGTTCATGGCAACGATGTCTTTTCAGGCGCCGACAGTGGAACGGTGTACCGTTTAACCGCCGACGGCAAGCGATGGCTGCGAACCAATGGTGTTTTGCCTAATTCTGCTGTCCATTCACTCGCTTCGAGTGGCGACTATCTCTTTGTCGGGTTGTATGACGGCGGACTTTACCGCTCGTCGGATAAGGGGGAGAGTTGGACCCTGATGAACGCAGAGATTCGCTCGCGTCCACTCTACACAATTGAAATCGTGGACCAGGATGTATTCGCGGCTACGGATGAGCGGTTGTATCGCTCGACGGACGATGGATTAACGTGGGCCTATGCGGGGTATCGACAACACTTTCCTAACTCTGGACTGTTTGTGGTAAAGCAGGACCTGTACGCCCCGGCACCGGAGCGCGGATATTGGCGATCAACGGATAACGGTCTAACGTGGACAGCTTTTGATGTCGAAAACGCGAAGGAGCGGTTAGTAGGGGTTATTAGCATTGGGGACTCCGCTGTTGCTGCAACGCTTGATGGAATGTTTGTCCGCGTAGCTCAAACAGATGTGTGGCGTCGCACAGCCTTACCATTTATTGGTGCCATTCCCACCGCCATCATCGGGGTCGGCGACACACTTGTGCTGACCTGTGCAGACAAGGGAGTGTATCGTTCCACGGACCTCGGAGCAACTTGGTCGAAATCGTCGATGATTCGATGGATGCCCTCGACCATCAGCAATTTCGCTGCGAGGGGCTCACAGCTGTTCGCAACATGCGCGAGTGGCATCGTCGCGTCAACCGACTTCGGAGCTTCGTGGAATCCACTCAATGCAGGAATATGGCGTGCTCATGTTGTCAGCATCACAGAAAACGAGCGATACGTTTTCGCAGCAACGAGCATGCATGGCGTCTTTCGTTCGAGAGACGAAGGTGCAGTGTGGCAGCAGATTGCTCATAACTGGGTAATGCCGTCTTGGATTACAGCGGTTCAAGCTGTCGCCACAACTCCAACTACCATCATGGTGACAGCGCTTGTCGCCGGACATCTTGTGTCGAGTGACAATGGTGACACCTGGACGAACAGTACACTCATTGATGCGAATTTGGTCAGCCTATTCCCAAGGGGCACTGAACTGTTTGGTGGTTCATGGTATAAAGGAATCTATCGGTCGCTCGATGGGGGGCGGTCGTTTGAACCATACGGTGGCGACAGTACATCGACGATATATGCGATGACAGCGGACGATAGCACACTGTACATGTCAGATAGTAAACCGCCTTACTTCTTTCACAAACATGATTCCGCCACCACTGCGCACGACTCACTTGGAAGGCACTTCCGCTCTACAGACACGACGCTGCAAGATTCGGCAAGCATGAACACTGACTGGTGGTCGATACCAATGGCGGAAACCTCAATCTGGATTGTTTCGATTGCGGTACGAGACTCCATACTTTTTGCCGCTTGCGAAAACAATGCACTGCATCAATTGAATCTTCATTCGGGCGAATGGACTGCTGTCGACTCAACAATCCTCCCAAAAAACATTGTTTCACTGGCCGTCATCGACACCTCGATCCTCGCTGCCACTGAAAACGACGGCATTTATTTGTCCAGCGACAACGGGATAACATGGATACCTGTGAGTGACAGCACGGGTCCAACCACTATCGCATGCATGTTTGTCGGCACGAACAACCTGTACATAGGTACACGTACGCAGGGCGTCTGGCGCTGCGGCTTAGCGGAAGTAATCTTGCCAGTAACTGTTCCTACTGAAGTCAGCCATCAGCCCCTTACTCTTAAGACCCATCCCAATCCGTTTGATAGCCGTACCACGATTACATTCGTAGTTCACAGGTCGGGTCCGGTAACACTAAATATCTTTAATAGCCAAGGCGAACTCGCAGCCAACCTCTTCTCTGGTCACATGGAGGCCGGCTCGAAAACTGTCGAATGGAATGCTAGGGGGCTCACAAGGGGCTTGTACTACGTGCAACTACTAGCGGGCGGTGGTTCCAGAACAACGGTGATGCATGTGTTGCACTGATTTCGTAACGCTGGGTGGTACGAGCCAATCACCTTCTATGACTTTGACTGATCAAAAACTACTTCGATCCCAACGACGAGCCTTTTAACAATGATCGCCTTGCTTATCAATCACTCGTGTGGCAATGCAGGTATGGTGGTGTGGAAGTACCCGATCATCTTTGGACGTATCAACTCATTGGCAAAGGAAAGAAGTACAGCGAGGTACAAGCAGAAGACATGATACACGAAAGCGAGTTCATGGCTGCATTCGACGACTGGGTGCAGAAGTTTGCTGCCTTTGTAGGGCAAAAAGGTAAAGTATCTCCGGGCAAATACAGGGCGTATGGCTTCGAGGCTCCTGGGCACATGTGGGCAAATGTCGAAGATGGCATCCGCTACGTTCGCATGATGGCCGGCATTCCGTCGAAAGGATCGTCCCCGCAAAATCAACAAGAACTAAAGCTGAACAACGACGCTACCTGGCACCCCAAAAAGAGTGAGGGTGAAAAATTGAGAGACGATAATTAACTTTGCTCGTTAACTAATCCTGTATGAAACCAACCGGACGTATCGTCATTGCAGGAGGAAGTGGTTTCCTCGGGCAAAGCCTCGCGCACACGCTTGTTCACGAAGGGTGTGAGGTTGTAGTACTTTCGAGAAAGGGGCAAGAAGGGGCCTCGCCGTGGCCCACCGTGCAATGGGATGCGCGTACGCTAGGGGACTGGGTTCGGTATCTCGATGGTGCAAGCGCACTTGTGAATCTGGCCGGACGTACGGTAGACTGCATTAAGACACCCGAGAATTGCGACGAGATATTGCGGTCGCGAGTAGAGTCGACCACTGTGCTCGGCCGCGCACTGCAGAGTGTTGCAAACCCGCCAACCGTCTGGGTTCAGATGTCCACAGCACATCGTTATGGCGACGCACTCGACATTGTTATCGATGAAGATTCGGCGTTTGGCTACGGCCTAGCACCAATAGTTGGTAAGGCGTGGGATGAAGCGTGTGAGAACGTAACAATCGATAATGTAAGGAAAGTTATTTTACGCACAAGCTTCGTTATGGGTCGTAACGGAGGTGCACTTAGAACACTCGCAAAGCTCGCTCGCTTCGGTTTGGGTGGAACGATTGGCTCTGGACGTCAGGGCATGAGCTGGATTCACGAAGTCGACATGAACCGTCTCTTCATTCGTGCCATCGTAGACGATACCATGCATGGTGCATACATTGCAACGGCACCTAATCCTGTTAGCAACAAAGTGTTCATGCGCGAGTTGCGCAGGGCCGTCCGCGCGCCAATTGGCCTCCCTGCCGCCGCTTGGATGGTCCGCATCGCAGCCCCTTTACTGCTTAACACAGATCCAGAGCTTGCGCTCTACGGACGCTACTGCGTGCCGAAACGATTGCGCGAAGAGGGTTTCGAATTCCTATTTCCCGATCTGCCGTCGGCGATGAAAGACCTTACAGCGTGAGCATCCAACAACAATGTCGGATCGTGTCGATACTAACCATCGCAACAATCACGCTCTCATGCGTAAGGGGCCAAGAGGGGACTGACGACACGAAGCGAATGGTTCGGAAAATATCCGTGATGCTGGGCGACTATCTCGGTATGTCGTTGATACGAGGAACAAGCGAAATCACTAGCAGAGCTGGACCAATTCACCTTCTTGATTACGCATTAATTTGTCCTCATGACCCCTTCCAAGCCCCTTCGCATTGTCGTAGTTTGCACAATCTGTGCGGGCAAGACGACGCTTGGCAATAGGCTTGCTGCAACGATGGACGTAGTATTCATCGACCTAGACCATCTACACTGCGAGGCGGATTGGGTCGAGGCGCCCGATGCGGTGTTTCGTGAACGGACTCACCAAGCTGTTGCTGTAGACAGTTGGGTCGTGGCAGTGAATTATTCGCAAGTGCGGGATATCGTATGGCCTCGGGCGGACACACTCGTATGGCCGGACTACTCGTTTGTTGTCGTGTTCTCGAGAATGATTCGACGAACGGTTCGCCGCGTAGTCAAAAAAGAGATACTGTTTGCTGGCAATGTCGAGGATGCGTGGATGCATCTCAAAGTCTGGTCGAAAGAGTCATTGATAAACTGGGTTATTACGACGCATGCGAGGCGAAGGCGGGAGTTTGCCAGCGCCGTTGTCCACACCGCGCGTGTACGCGCCCACGAAGGAATAGCCGCAATGGAAGCACAAACACTGTACCAAGTGGCGATAAAGTTTGCGACGAGCAAGCACTTGGAGAAGGAGCAGAAAATACCGGGTACGGACCATCCCTATGTTGTTCACTTAAGCAATGTAGCAATGGAAATCTTGGTTGCGTCTGCACATACCGACGATTTTGAAGTAGGATTTGCAGTTCAAGTGGCGTTGCTTCACGACACGATGGAGGACACATCAGCGACGTTAGACGAACTGACGAATATGTTCGGCGGCGCAATCGCAAGCGCTGTTTCTGCACTGACTAAGAATAAGATCTTGCCGAAAGAACAACAGATGCAGGACAGCTTGCAGAGAATTAAGAAAATGCAGAAAGAAGTATGGGCTGTAAAACTAGCCGACAGAATAACCAATCTACAGCCACCACCACCACCACATTGGAGTCAGGAGAAGGTAAATAAGTATAGAGATGAGGCCCGCACTATTCACAGTGAATTGCAAGACGGTAATGAATTCCTTGCAAGCCGTTTGAACGCTTGCATCGAGGTGTATGGGATGTAGGTGAAGGGGCTGGGTCGCGGAGTGCTCGAACACTAAGCCATTGCAACAATTTCCTTAAGGATTGCAAAATGTCGATCGACACAACATTCAATTTCTACTCAGACGCGAAGGGCCGTGACCCTGACCGCTACAGCCCAACGCTCAAAAAACACCACAAGGCATTATGGAGTAAGCCGTTGCCAAATGGTAAAAACTTTGAGATAAGCGATAATACACGAGGCGCTTATTTACATCATAAGTCAGAACTGGGAGAATTCTATTTGGGTAGCGATGCTATAACACATTCGTACAAACATCATATTCGAATGCAGCCGCTTCTACAACAAATCACAAGTGAAGTAGATGATTTATTTGATACAGGTTCTACGATTGGGGGTTACATCGTTTTCCCAGGGAATCAAATAGATGGGAAGTTTACCATCAATCAGGCACGGGGAGTACACGGACGAATCAACGATAGATTCGACTTGACGTTAGAATGCATTCGGCTCTACTATCTTGGACAAACAAGTCCGCTATTTGACACCTTGTTGAGGTACAAGGGCTTCTTCGATCTGTTCGGCAGTTTTGTCGGCTACATCCAATTCTTCCTATTGGACGACCTGATTGATGAAAGGAACGACGTGAAATTCTATCTGCCATTCGATGGATTTAAAACACGTCCGACTATTGCCGACACGAACGAGTATCTACTGTACAAAGCGGGAGTAATGAAGTTTATCAGGTCCAGAAACAGTAGGATCGAAGAATACGCCAAAGAAAGAATGACGAAGTAGGGGGCTACAGCACCGATTTGAAACGAACACACGAAAAGCGATATCAATAATGACACAAAAGAAATACTCAATTATATCTGGTCTAGCATTCGGACTCGTGCATGGACTCTCGATTATCCGTTCAGGGGGTGCTAATCATTTTCTTAATGGCGAAGCAGTTGGCGGCAAACTTTACCTGCTGGCAGACAAACTTCAATTCAAGTCCCACGGCTTCAACATTCAGAATCACGGGCAGATAATAAACATTGAAGAAATTAAAGAAGTAAAGTATCGCAACATCCTTGGACTATTTCCTACTGGACTTGCAATTACTACATATGACGGAAAGACTGAAACGTATGTCGTTGGCGAGAGACGGCTTTGGAAGGAAGCAATCGATAGGCTGATAGCCAACGCTGTAATAGTGCCACGTCGACTTCCTACCTAATTGGAAAAGTGACAGCATAAAACAATATTGCTGTCGTTGACATCACAACAGGAGAATGACAGTGGCTGTATTGACTGTCCGAAATTTTGCCCGACGAGGTTCATCGTGCTCTGAGGTTGCGTGCGGCGCAGCATGGCCGCAGCACGGAAGCAGAGGTGCGAGTCGCCTGAGCACCTACACCTTAGGCCTCAAAGACATTTTTGCAAACCGAATCCTCTCATTTGACATAGAAGCTGCTCACCATTATGGCGGGTTGGCAATAGCAGCCCGGAAGCGAGGTCAGGGATTCCCGGTTCCTGACGGATACATCGCGGCAATTGCGGCATCGCATGTATTTGCTATTGCTACTCGCGACACCGCCCCCTTCGCATCTGTCGGGCTCACAGTCATTGATCCGTGGAGAATGTCCCATAGCGAATAGCAAATCCCGTTTCTCCGCTGCAGGGAAGACGCTCTGGAATGATTCGATGGTAAGGGGCTTCCGAAGATAACTTCGCAAACGAACGGTTTCCGATGCACACGATGAAGACGGGTGACGTCGAGCTCGTGCTGCAACGCACGCAAGAACTGTATCCCGGAATCACTCCGCGT
>ENA-ORBV01007885-ORBV01007885.1-microbial-mat-metagenome-genome-assembly--contig:-NODE-7885-length-18123-cov-6.145794_pt1 | contig 18123 bp, 9 predicted proteins | sample MGYA00237777_ERZ505514 | MGnify/ENA primary metagenome ERZ505514 (study PRJEB26160, sample SAMN06269048) | microbial mat metagenome | isolation source: Oligotrophic lake microbial mat | place...
TTTTCAAGCAGAAGACGGCATACGAGATTCGCCTTAGTCTCGTGGGCTCGGAGATGTGTATAAGAGACAGGACTGCATGACTCACTAATGAATCAATCGATTTGATGGTCCGGTCCTCCGAATTTCATGCCACCACGTCATCAAAGGCGCAAAATTTAAGGTTAATGCTATTTCATGGTTGTTAATTATCGCCGAGCGCCGGCGATCTAATTAATGACTCTGGCAAATCAACCGGCGTTGGGCTTGCGGTATCGCCGGTCATTGCTCTTCATTCATAAGGAAAATTAAACGACTAAAGCCACGATCACGTTCCAGCTTGTAGGACTACCAGGTACGGTACAATTCTACTAGATCTTAGCACTAGTAGCTAGCTTCTAGCTAGCTCGAGTAGCTCACTGCGTGCAGTTGCTGGCAGCGATCCGTCAAGGTTGGTAAAGTAACAGAGTTGTTGCGTGCATGAACACCTTGTGCACTTACTAGCTAGCTAGTTAGCTACAATACGTACACCTCCCCATCACACGCATCCCCAATCTTCCCTCTATTACTCAGCTCTAGACGACAACTCCATTGTATTTGATACTGCCACCAATCATCGTTACCCTCCTCCGAGACGACGACGCCATTGGGATCCAGGCATATTGCAGCATCGTGCGAGTAATAGACGTAATAGACGATCGCGACAACACAGAGTGCTGTTGCTGCTGTTGCCATCCACCTCTTGTCGATTCATTGGTTGGGTGCACAACTAACAGACAGACTACTAGTACCCAAGCTTCTTTTCCGTCTCAAGCGAAACAACAACAACAACTACTGTTCCATCAAGATGGCTTGTCGAGAATGTCATACCGCAAAAGTCAAATGTGACAAGGTGATTCCTTGTGCCCGTTGTGTCCGTCTCTCGAAAGTCTGCGTTCGACACGAATCTCGTCAAGGCCAAGGTCGCAACAAGAAACGTGCTCGTACCAAAATCTCCGAAGATGCTGCTCTCAGTACCGAAGTGGGAACCCTCAAACCCAACCACTACGGTCTCCAGTATTTGGTCCGCAGTTGGGTGAGTTTGGCCTTGCGACGACGCAATTTTGGATTGTTGGCACGTGCGGGAATGATCGCGGATCGGAGTGGGATCTCCATGGATCAAATTTTGTGCGAAAATGGGAATCTGCGTGGGATGGACTTTTTGTATTCCCTGCTGTTAACGCCAGCCACGCAGCAGGTGGTCTTGGGGAATCGCTTGTCGTGGTCGGAAATTCCTCAATCCCTTCTAATGGCGACGGGATGTATGGGAGCCACGGATGGATTGGCCGATCCCGTGGTGGCCGATCGATGGATTTGGATTCGTGAAATTCGACAGGGAATCTCTAGGTATTTGGTGACGCCAGCATTTGAACGAGATGTTGCCGGCTGGGATTTGATCCAACAAACCTATCAAGAAAACAAAAAGTCGGTCGTGGAACTCTTCTTGGCACCCTCGGACATTTCCAAGCATACCAAGGCACTGGCCCATCAGATTTCCCTACATGCTACTCCCGATTTACCGCCCAAGTCGAGTCGTATGAAGTCCAAACTCAAGCTCAAAAATACCAAAGGAGCTTCCACGGCCGTCGATGTAGATCAAGTCTTTTGTTTGAATATCATGAACCTCGATCATGACTTTTCCTTTCAAGAATACATGCCCCGTGGAGACCATACCGTTCCAAGCACCATTGCGTCCTCCAGTGCTCCTGCGGGGGATACCGATGCTGCCTTTAAATCAGGATTGGATTTGGGTTTGCCTCTCTTGGATCTGGATAACTTCGATGATGACAGTGACCTGGACTTTTTCATGAATGTTTTGAAGTGAAAAGTGTTGACGGTATCGAATTGAGGATTGGACATCGAAATCGAGGTGGCCGTGATTTAGAGAAAAGCGTATGTGCATACATTTTTTAGTAATCTAGAGGCATGGATACAAAACTGCCACTTCCAGTAGTATTGGTATTAGTTGCAATTGTACGTAGTAGATCACCTTCCGGTGGTGACTCATGACCAAACAGATCAGGCGTTTGCCGAGTTTAGAAATGAAGCAGGTTGTGCTACGAGAACGGCCACCCTAGGTGCATGCATGCATTTGTCAATCAAAGGTCAAAATTGAAGCGCCAATTCCAGTAAAAAGTTGTGATGGCAAGTGTTAGGTTGGTTGCCTTCAAGTGGTGTTTCGCGACCAAGCGGATGCGGCCTTCACCTGATTTTGGACACTAGTAGAAATGTGATTGATTGATGAAGGCTCGAACGATGGCGAGCGGCTTGCAGCAATTGTGATGTGAGAATAGCTTCCATTCAAGCTACTAGCTAGCACATCCAGACGTTGATCACATATCGCTGCACAAAAGGTTTGCCCTATAAGTCCTGATACATTGCTGCTTCAAATCGGATATGCCTTGTTTCCTAGCAGTATCAAGATAGCTGTATGGAGAAGCTTGGTTATCTACTGTAGCACCGTAACCACGTACGTGTTATGCCACATTGCTCAACGTTTCTACCGGCATAAGTGCCCACAGAAAAAGATTACAGTCATATTCTATTGTACAGAATCGATGAAAGATAGATAGGTGTTATATTTCTTTATATATGTAATATGCACGCTGGGGATACTCCCCAACCGAATGACCAAATTATATCGCACTCTTTTTAAGTACGATAGGGATCCCAAATCCAGAGATTGCTGAACCATTTTTCACCTTCCCTCACCGGCAGAGCGGCATGCTGTGTGAGATCATCCAGATTTCCGTCGGGGTTTACCATGTAGAAAATCATGGCTTTTCCCTTCTCGGGTTTCATGTTCATACCATCACTGGTCTCGGCATTTCTCCATCGGGGGAAGGATGTTTCTCCTCCCTTCATTCCCTCATTGAGGTAAATGCAGAAATTGATGGACCGAGACACTTCTTCCGAGTACCCAAAGTCATGGTGCGCCGTGTACTCCTCCGTCTTGTCGTAATGGACAATTTGCATCTGTTCGTTGATAGGCTCCAAGCTTCTCCAGTCACCTTCACCAAAGGTTTCCACCGCTCGTGGTCGTGGTTCTGCTGGAGATCGTTTTCGTAGCAGAGCTTCATCCAAACGCAAAGCATCGGAGACGCGGCGGTAAATGGCATCCAAAATGGGAGATGCATCTCGTGGCACCCATGTATTTTTACTCGTACGAGTGTCCGACATTTCGCTTTCGTCCTTGCCGCCAACATTGCCCGTGGTGGATCTCTTGAGCTTGTATCGACCCTGGACCACATCCAAAATGTGATCGACTTCTACTTCCGAAAGGAAGTTCTCAATTTGAAAGGCACGAGGGGCAGCCGACACGGCCGTGATGGTGATATTCATCATTCCAGTGTCACGATATTGAGGATAGGCAATGTCCGCCGAAGAGTTCCTCTTGATGGCAAAGGCCTTTCCATCGATACCGGCATCTGCCTCGGGTGGGATCTCACGAAATTGTGTTTCATAGGATTGAACAACATGCTCTTGTCCGTAATAGTCCGCACGCCAAATCTTGTGCAGGGGAGGATTCTTTGGGTAATGGGCCAACCATTCCGAGCCGCCAGTAAAGTTCTTGTACTGTGTCGCAAACTTGAGATTGAAGCGGTGTCCTTCATAGTTTTCACGGTTACGGGCGTTGAGTCTTTCTACAGGTAGCTTCATAAAGCTGGGTGCGTACTCGCCCTGAGCGGCCACGAATTCGGCGTCGTCTCCCTCGTTGACATAGGGGTCGTAGTAATAAAGGGAAACTCCGTCCTGCACCACCCATCGGCAGACAATTTCTTTGGTATCTTTGCGTTGAAAGAAAAAGTTGTGGCTGGGAAAGCTCGCTGTTCCACCACTTTCCCAGGGCCCAACAGCTTGAATGTAGTAGGGCTTGCCATGGTCGGATTCCCAATACAAATCCAAACGAAAGGGAGAAATATTGATGAATTTTCCGGCTTGTCCATTGAATTTAGGTTTGACTTCGGTACGGGATCCCGGTTCCTCACGATAAAAGGAGGAAATGTCGGCTCTGGTATACACATCCACAAAGTAAGGAGGCACATCAATGGGCATGGCCCTACAATAATAAGAAAGCGATTGGAGTACTAGTAAGGTGAGAAAATATGAATAACAAAAGATGTAGCCATCCAGAGTTGCTCAAGAGACCATGGATATGATTGTAACAACATACCTTAGCATTGGATCTTTCTCGTCATCTTCGTCAACATCGGCTTTATCGGTACAACTTTCTTCTTGTCCCTTTTTCGCTTCTTCCAAGAGAGTGAGGTACGGTTCTGGTTCCGTAGGACGAATGCCAAGCTTGAGGTCTTGAATATTTCCAGGTTGGAGGAGTTGTTGTGCTGACACGCCTGTCTTGCGTGGGTGAAAGACAAGCACGAGGAAGGAAGCAAACAACAAATTCATAATGGTTGCCAGCACCGGCAATGCTAAAAAGTAGCCTGAACGCATGGTTGGTATTTTTTATTTATTTCGTATCAGAAAAATCAATCAAGCTTGTAATAACAATAAGATTTCAGAGAAAGAAATTATAATCCAGCGAGGCAGTTTGGTTTTGTTGGCTTTTGTTTCTTAGCGTACACCAGGTCTTTGGCAGTTCTCATATGACCCCATCCGCCATCACCAATTTCGAGGATCCCCATTTGAATTTCGTATGATCTACACGATTGGTCGAGTAGAAACACAGCGAATACACTTCGGATTCGTCTATCTAGCTACTAGTAGCTAGCTAGATAGAGCTCTCATCATCAACTGCCGATGTGTGTGTTTGGCCAAGCGGTTTCAGTGGTTCGGATCGGTTTATTTCTGTTGACAAAAAGCGAACTGAAAACAAAATTTCAAGATAAGGCGCGACGCGACCTTCTTCGTCGGCGATGGTGCTATCCTTAGCCCTATCGAAGCTGAAAGTGTTGAACGAGTCAATGTGCTACCTTTTGAATGGATCTTTCTGCAAAACACGATTTCTGCAGGCGTCAAAAATTGAAGATCCAGATGAGACAATGAATGAATCATCATCAACATGATGACAGGAGGACCTTATAATCTCCGCCACCTTCATCATAATAATACTATATAGAGTGATAGGTGCTATTGATCGAAGATAGAGAGCATCCAATCTTGTTGTTACTTTTCCTATGGCATCATCACAAAGCATGAATTCGCTACTACAGCCATGGGCGATTGCCGCTCTTGTATTTCTGTTGTGGTGTCCAAGAGCCTTGGCTAAGTATTCTACTATTAGTACTGGCAGCAGCAAGAATTCCGACAACCAGGCATTATCTTCGTCGTGCCTACTCGTGAAGGATGTGGCTCGCAAGCAAGACATTTTAATGGAGAAATGGGGGAACAACGCCATGCGAGTGCGTGCTGTTCCCGCAGAAAACCAATTCCGAGATGACTTGGTTTCGGCCTTGGTGGACAAAAGTACGTTTTCAACAAGTACCCATAACAATAACGGCCATGCTTGCATCACGGTGGAGCTATCACCCAATCAAGACAATGAAAGACAAAGTCTCGAGTCAGGAAATCTTCGGGGAACACTGACAGAAAATGGACGTTTAGAGTTTACGAACATTGCCGAGGATAGAATCATTTTGACAGAAATCAAACCACGGCAATTTCTTTCTACCGATGATGATTTTTATGGTCTAAACGTCACTTGGGATTCTCCTACTGATGAACGCCTCTATGGTCTAGGCCAGCACAAATTGGATGCTCTCAACTACAAAACATTGGCACCATTGGAACTGGTCTTGGCACCTCGTAATACGGAAATCCTCATACCTGTCATTCATTCTTCTCGAAAGTATGCGAGCTTGATGAATTTACCATCCTTTGGCACCGTCACAGTCAACAAGGAGTCTGTGGATTGGTCCTTTCAGACCGTCTTGCAATTTGACATGTGGATTGCTACCACTGCTGCTGAGAATCCAAGGGAATCGCCTGCAGTGTCACCTTGGGCACAATTACAAACTGCGTATGCCAATGCTACTGGCTATGCTCCCGTCTATCCGTATTGGACGACGGGATTTTGGCAAAGCAAGAATCGTTATCGCAATCAAACACAACTTCTAGATGTGGCTAGAGGATATGTCCATCGAGGATATCCTCTGGCATTGATGGTCATTGACTACTATAGCTGGGAGGATCCCTCCGGCCAAACTCATTTAGGAGACGAAGTGCTCCCCAAGTCGTGCTGGCCAGACCCACGTGCAATGGTAAAGGAGCTTCGAGACATGGGCGTCGAACTCATGGTGTCGCCCTACTTTCATTCGATATCTCCACAATCCAAGTATTTTGCAGCCGCCAAATCCCAAAAACTGCTGGCCACCAATGCGAGTGGCCAACCCATCATTTCGGGGTTTGATACGACCTATCTCTACGATCTATATCAGCCAGAAACTCGCAGTTTTGCATGGCGGAATGTGGAAAAGGGATTCCTTCAATATGGAATGCATCAAAATTGGTGGGTCGACTGTGAAGAGCCTTGCTACTACCGAAATTCTTTGGCCTTTGAACAAACGTTGGTGTACAATAACGGGGCCTGGCCAGCATCCTTTGTAGGTGCCGCCTATCCTCACGTCGTAGACCAAATGATTTGGGAGGGACAGAAACGACAAGATAAAAAGGAGAATTCTCCCGTTATTTTGGGCCGATCCGCATGGGCTGGATCTCAACGTTTTGGAGGAGCCGTGTGGTCCGGAGACACCGAAAGCGATTTTGACAATCTACGACAACAACTGCGGGCGGGGCTCAATATGGGTATGAGTGGGATACCGTATTGGACGACAGATATTGGCGGTTACCATGGAGGAAATATCGACAACTCTAGGTTCCGGCAATTGCTGGTGCGGTGGTTTCAATATTCAGCATTCTGTCCTTTCTTTCGGAACCACGGAGTACGCAAGGCGAATCATATCGATGCAAAAGACGAATGTGGTGATACAAATGGATCCAACGAATTATGGAATTTTGGGGAAGAAGCCGAAGGAGCAATCGCCATAATGATGCGGATACGAGAACAATTGCGACCATACGTCATGGAGCAATACCGTTCTGCGTCGGAACGAGCAGAACCAATCATTCGGCCACTCTTTTATGACTTTTGGAAAGACGACGAAGCAGCAACCGTCGAAGATCAATTCATGTTTGGGCCGGATTATATGATTGCTCCACAGCTCTTTGAGAATGCCACGAACCGTACCGTGTATCTACCTCCGGGCGAAGTATGGGTAGATTACTTCTCGGATGGGCCGTACATTTACGATACGACGAACAAAACAAAAGGTATCCGAGTGATCATTCCTACGCCGTTGGAGAAATTTCCAGTATTTATTCGTGCCCCTACAGCCTATGAGACAAAAGTATCAGAGACTTTGCCACAATTGCTGCGAGGGATTAGTAATGGTCAATTTTCCAAACGATTCGTATGACGATTAAAAGAAGGCTATCTTTACACCCCCAGAGGCATTTCTGCGAACGAAGGCGAGAAATGGGTATGGCATGGTACAATAATTATCAAAACATCTTATCTACGTAAAATAATGGTTACACGTTTACATCCAACAAGGCATTGCTAAAAGACATTGGCGAGACGCTGGATACAACGTTGCGACGACTCTTTCGACAGCCTTGTCACCGGCATCGATGATGGACATCTACTCCGTGTCTTTTCTAATGTCAAATGGCCGCAGTCACACTAAGAACCCTCGGCTGTTGCAGACCCAGCCGCGTTCACAAGAGGCATGCATTTGCTACAACGCTATGCTTTGTGATAGCTCCGACAGATTTTTCTGAACATTATGTTTCTCAACATGTCACAAAGGGCCAATTGTGGCATCCCAGGTATACCGCCATCATACGTTGTGTAGATCTCGAGAAGACGGTCACTGGTCATGAGCTCGCCTCTTGGATGAATAGTTTTGAGCACCAAAATATTCTCGCTGGTTGAATCTGAAATGAAGCCAAGCTCGTCGCCGATGAAGGAGAACGTTGCTGCGAACGAAATGTAGTTGATTTCTGCTTCTTGCACTTCTTCCCTAGGAATACGAGTTCTATTGACGCTTCCATACTTATATTTTGGTAAGCTCGGGAAAGCATAGTGCTTCCCACCGTTGGCGATGGCTTGAATTCGTTGATGAAAATTCTCCAAAATATTCAATCTAGCCACCTGAAACACCTCCCCGCTTCTGATTCGTTGTGATTGTACACGAATGAAAGCCTCTAAGCACGAGTAACCAATAGGAATATTTGGCGCAATGTTCGCTGAAGTTCCAGTGGACCCGGCCTTCAAGACCTCTCTCATATGCTTATCGTTCGCCTGCAGTACTTCATATACGAGCTTCGTGGTTTTGCATGCACTTTTGTGGCCTTCTTCCCAGCTCTTCTTTTGGCATGCAGGACCACAGTATCTTGCAGCGAAACAGCGATCGCACTTAAAACAGTCGTTTCTGTTGGAAACACCGCATTCCCAGCAAGTTTCGCGAAGAAGATCATCGCCGTTTTGAACACCAATGCATGGATGCACCATTGAAAAATATTCTTGTCGGGCAGGATTGAATTCGCCCAGAATAAATTCCCCAGTGAAAGCTGAGCATATATCCATGAATTTTTTCAGCGATGTTTGATATGCAGTAGAGTGATATTCTGGGGGGTTTCCAGTCAGTTTGACGATAGTTGGTGTCAGAGATGAAAGCAAGTCATCGTGACTTTTCTGAAGGACCCGAAAAATCCCGTAAGAAGAATGGGCAGCCTTTCCTCTCACCATATAGGACTTGTTTAGCTGATCAGGTGCTTGTTCAATTGCATGTACAAGTTCTTTCGATAGTTTCACAATCGCAATGAGGATACTCTTATCTGTAACCTTTTCAGTTTTTGACACCCCAAATGCCATTTTTGCGAGTACCGAGGCTACGTAGCGGCCGTGCGCCTTTTTTGATGATTCGATGCTCGCAGGATCCATCACATTAAGTGCCAAAGCAAAGGGGTTCTCTGAGCCATTTTTGAGTCCTTCAATGATTTCTTCGGGAAGGATCTTGTGGATGTTGCTTGATTTTAGGCGTCTTTCCTTTTTCTTGTTCTGACTCTTCGAGCTCTTGTTGGACGGCATCTTGCGATTCGATTCGATTCGTTTCGTTTGGCAATGTGGCGCTGTCTCACTGAATGGGGTTGTACTGGCACTTTCGATCTTGTGTTTTGTGAGTGATTGGGTTAGTTCATAGTCATCTGCAATCAGAAGAGAGAAGCATTTTGGAAGTGAAAGAACGAGACAGAGATCGGTAGCTCTCAAGATAGGAGCGTTGCGATTTTGAAACCATCCGACGGATCGATCGATTTTGGTCGTGACAGAAAGTTTAGTTTTGTAAAAAATGAAGGTTCAAGGAATACAGCAATAGGGTTCGCGCTATTATAGCCGTTGTTTCGACAGGGTTCTTGTTTTTTGAATTTCCCACCTCGGCCGAGCCGCGTCCAATCTGGACACGCATGCTCTCCAGTTTACACCGCGCAAAACTAAATACGACGGTTAGGCGGTTACAGTGCCGGTACACAAAAACCAAGAGTTGGGAAGTTGTTTGTTAAATGATTTTAGTCATTGACAGCGATTTGAATTTACTTTGTCTCATAGACTAGGGTTGACCTTGCTTCTTTACGGTGGCTTTTCGCGCCATATTCCTATTCAGCGCGCTCTGGAAACCGTTCTATCGTGCTAGTGCATGCTTCAGTACAGTCTTACTGTGTTCTTCATTCTTCTCTTCGAAAAACCATATGCCCACTATCAAGGGACGAAAAAAAAGACAGAGCTTTTGAGAGACAACAGTCAGTGTCACTTGACACGATCCTTCATTTTCAAAAAGCACCAACAATGGATATGCAACCCCTCACCTCTTTGGAGGACTTGGCGGCCCTGGAGGAGTTTAGAGCCCGTCGAACCAACGGCAAGTTGTTGTTGGAAGATGACGATGAGCAACCACCTCTCTTGGGGAATGACAGCAATCCCAGCATGGACTCGGTGACAAGTGAACACAATGCCTCTATGGGCATGAGCAAATCTGTTGGTTCCAACCATGACGCCTTATCTTCTGGTAAATTCTCGCTCAGCCTAAGCAAGAGCAGCGGCAAAGAAAACAAAGGGAAAGGCAAAAGCCGAGGCAATGCCAAAAGCAGCAGTGGCAAAAAAAGTATGAGCAGCAAGATTTCACGGGCTTTCTTTGGTTCTCATAATAGTAACTTTTCCAAAATGGTGCGTTTTATTTATTTTATTGGTAAAATCATGTGTGAATTGATGATCCAGTGTCATTTCTTACCAAAGTTTGTCATATTTTTTGCTTATTTTTCTTGCGCAGGAAGATTCAGAGCCTACTGTTCGAACTGGTCACTTTCGAAGATCTTCCTCTAGCCGCAGCAAAGAGAACTTGAATTGCCAACCACTTGTTATAGGACCCACGCCTTCAGATGAACAGTTGTCCTTTGATATCGCCAGCACTAGTGGTATGAGCACAGACACGCGTAACGAAGACGGCAAGATTAGGCCACTGCCAAAACCTCCAACTGACAACAATAGCAGATTCCGCCGAAATCGTAATAAACATAACGAAAAAGGCACACAAGGTGCGCCAGCTAAAGAATCAATGGTCATGAGAACCGCCAGACTTTTTGATCAAAAGCAGCAATCCAAGGGTTTTGTGCTGCATCTCGATCAAGATAAAAACCATCAAAAGAATGTGTCCTTACTTTCTATGGGCAGCAGCTCAAGCGAGATCAAGCCACTCCCTCCTCCTCCTCCTCCCGCAGTACGGCGATCGACCATCCAAAAGTTGCCCGTGCCAGTAGTCAACCCTCCTTCTCCAGAACGGCCACCGTCCATCGAAAAATTGCCTTTGCCAGCAGCAATCCGTCCTCCTCCTTCTCCAGATCGGCCATCATCCATCGAAACGTTGCTCCCTCCTCCTCCTCTAAAACGGCCATCTTCCATTGGAAAATTGCCTTTGCCAGCAGCAAAAGAAAACGCTCACGTTGGTCCCGCGCCACTGCGAAAAGTTTATTCCGAGCCATTGCCAACCGCATCTATCATGGAAGATCTTGATATGAGTTTGAACGACCCTGCACTGAAAGCACCAGCACCGGCTGTCGCTATGACTCCAGTCGCTTCGTTCAACAACACCAATGGAAGCAAAATCCCTTCCACCAAGGTTCCTGCACTGCTTCCTCCCAAGGCACCCAGAAAGCAGCTACCCTCGAACTCGTCCATCACTGAGGAGGAGCGTGTCGAGGAGAAAGAGCATTTCAAGCAAATCGAAAAGCAATTGATGAAAGGTGGAGACTTTTTGGATGAGTCGGGATACTCTGGAGACGCCGAGTGTGGAGGTGGTGAACTGCCCATTCAGTTGTTGTACCGGTTGGAAGCTGCCGCTGCCGCAGAAAAAAAACTCATGCACAGTCTTCACTATGAGGAGGAGGACATGCCTTTGTTGTTGATGAATCGTACGGAGGAGGACATGAGCAATTCTTTCTCAGAATTGCCCGCCGTTCAAGCACCTGCAGTCCAAGCACCCGAAATTAGTAGCACCAAGGCTAATCCTGATGCTTCCAGTCCTCAAGCAGCCAGCATATCCGAAACTGCAGAAACCAGCGTCAAGGAAAGAGCAGCCGAAAGAAGCGACGCCATCACTGTTACAAGGAGTCTGTTGGAAGACGAAGAAGAGGAGGAGGAAAACGAAAACGACGACGACGAGCGAGAGAAAGAAAACGAGAACAATCTTTTCAAGCTACCATATTTGTATTCCCAAGACAAAGAGAATTCTATTTTGAGTCTGATGACCGCTGCCATTCCTTCACCAGAAGCTGCTGCCGCTAATGAAAAGTCCCTTCCTCCTACCAGTCCCCAGAACTTCTATCGATCAGGTGCCATTAGTGCTTGCTGCACGCTGGGGACCGAAGCAAAAGCCTCACCATTTTTTGATGACAGTAAGGATCACAATCAAGACGAAATTAAGGATCCTGAACCAGCCGAAGGCACTGATGACAAAGCCAACCTGGATGGTAAAACGAAGGACTCTCCCAAGATTGTATCCGACGGTTTGTTGAACATCATGACCTCTGGTTGCACGGGGGCCAATCCCGCAGCTAAAGAAGCCATCACGGAAAACCTCGTCGCTCTCGAGGCGGGTTGGAGTGGAATTCGCACAACCGTCAATGAACGTATGACCGACCTAGAAGAATCCTGGCGAAGCTGGAACCTGAACTCACTCTTGCAGTTTACCTCGCCAAAGAAGACTGCCCCAGAAGAAACAGCAATTGAAGTCAGTATCGACCTCGACGACGATAAGTGCACGACACCAATCACAATGGGGAAAACTACCATTCTGACAACTCCGCCGAGTCTGGCTACAGGTCAGCCACACGTATCAAGAAAGAATGAACTCTGCTGCGGTGAGAACATTACGCCGAAAGCAATTTTCAAAACTGATTTGTTCCCCAATAAACTACCAGGTGATTCGTTCCCCAAGGGCCATCCTATGCACGCGGTGCTAAGCGCTTTGAGCATGGAAAAAGAGGAGAGTGCTACGTACCATGCCACACCAGATGAGGTTCTAGCTGAGTTTCTGGCCGCCCCACACGATGAAGGCGCCAGCACCAATGAAGATCTTGAGAAGAAGATTCAAATTGGAACAACGGAAAGTGACGTCCCGTTTCATTTGAAGAACCAATTGTTGGACATATCGGTCGTCGAACCAAGGTCGAATTCGTCCTCGCCGCAGAACAAGCAAAATCAGCGAAAGGCTTTGGAGATCTCACGAGACGATTCTGAAGGCGGAAAAGTCATTTTGGATGCAGACGAGTGGGATCCAGTGGAACCAGATGATGACGAATCCGTTGAACTGGATCTATCCAGAGAACCAGTGAAGAAAGACGGTTTCTTCTATAAGCAAAAGAAGGGAGGGCATGTCATTCGAAGTCCCACTTCGGTTCTTATTCAAATTTAAGATCATACATTCGGCCAGTGGCACACGGGGGGCTGTAATTGTGACTTTTCTCGCCTCCAAAATAGTATTGCGTAGTAACTTTTATTAAATTAGCTTTATTTCAATTGCTCAATTCTTTCTTCCATGATTTATTCAATACCACGATTTGCCATGGCCATTTATTTAGTCAGGTGCAGTAGATGTATTCACTCGAATGCACACGGCAGCATGCCATGCCCAGGATTACCGTCTAGTGGTTAGCTTTTAATTTTCCTTCATGACATCACTTGCTTGATGCCCTCATGGGAGTACATGTAAGTTTAGCCACGCCTTCCGAAAACAGCAAACAAATACTGTAGGAATGTTCCTCCACAATTATTCATGCCTTGTTGATGGACATTAGCTACCTGGTAGTTGTCAATTTGATCGATAAGGGTAAGGCTGCTTTGACTTCAGGAGGTAGGTGCCCCTGCTACGTACAGTACTGTATTAATTCTGTCCTCCGTTTCTCCCTCGAACAAATCTTGGGATAATTTTTGTGAGTTAAGCTGTGACCGCCATGCGTACTCGGAAGGGAGTCAGAAACTTATCGTCATTCGTCCGAAAGAATGAGCCAACACGCGTGTCGTTTCGAGGGATGACCGTTGGTTACTCACTTTCAGTAAGTTGCCATGGATATTCCAAAATCACAAATAAAGCGGCTAATGTTAACAGGCAACAGCGACTACGACGTACTGTAGCACAAGTCATACTACATGCATGAACACGAAGGAAGAAAGAGCCAAACTGCCATCTGTCCCTACTAGTATTAGCTAGTAGTATTGGTAGACCCACAACCAGTGGGTGCTCTGAGGCGGCAACAACAAAACAGGAAGGCTAAATTTCCGGCAACCCGTCCATGTTGGTATCCAAAGAGACAAAGAAACCAATATCACCATGCTGAGACCACACCAACAACAGCAACCGCCGCGTGCAGCAACAAGCAATCTTCCTGCGATCCACAGAGACAGGACAACCAAAACCTTTGCCCACCATCATGAAGGGCATCATCCTCCGCCAGCAGGTGCTGCTAGTAGTGCTTTTTGCCGCAAATCACAGCCGTGCCATGCCCCAGGTCATGACCATGACGAGCCCAATGCTACTCGAAAATCCATGGCTTCCAAGCTTGCGTGTGTCACTGGCAGTCACCATCATAGGGAAGCAAATGAATACAGTGCATCTCCTTATCGTTATCAGAAGCAGCAGCAACATAGTGGTGGCAAGAACCAGTCACGTACCAATGGTGTTGGAAGCGGAGGCAGCAACAGTCTCTTTCGCGGCATGAGCAAGAGAAGTAACGGGGATGCCACTAGTAGTAGCAGTGGAGTTGTAAGTGCGAGTGCATTTGATTTGATTTGCATTGATTGACTAATCTCGTAACTTGGGATATTGTTGACACTTTCTTCGACTTGCTAATTCTTTAACTTCGTTTGTTACCTTCATATCGATGATATATCCTGCTTCTAGTGCAATAATTTAAATGTGCAATCCACTCCTATCCTCTCAGATGCTCACTCGGTAGCGACAGCGCCCACGGTCAAGCACGACAACCGACACGTCACCACCCAATCCAAACAACAGGACGCTCCATGGATTCGTCCTCTACCGGCTGCTAGCAATACCAACACAGGCGCCAAACCCAAACGCCGACGCTTTGTCAAAACCCTCAAAAACATGGCCAAGCGCGTCACCAAAACGATCCACATTCGAAATCACACTACTACTGCGAAACAAGTACCACCGCCAGCAACACCACCGCCGACAAGTAGTAGTAGGGGTAGTGGTGTTGTCTCGTGCATGACCAAACCAGGAACACCCTTTGATGAACCGCCCTTGGCAATGATCAGCAAACCCCGAACGCCTCCTACTGGACCCATGTACCTGGAGGACGACATTTCGGACGATCACGACGACGATCACAGTTTGATGGATGGGTGTTACAGTTACGATTATCAACCTCATCGACTACGTGTACGCGACGATGGCGTCGAAGTGGGCGTTGGACATAATGATGATGATGGTGGTGATGGTGACCATGATGATCATGATGATGATGATATCGGAAACGACGACGAGGCCTCGGACTGCAGTATCGGTTCACGGGCTACTAGTCTGAGTACATGGAACATTGGCGATTCTTCTCCCCTTCGCAAAAACTTGTTCGCGCCCATCCATGCTTGCAGCACTTTTAGTGAAGGTAACGACAGCGACGAGGAAAGCGACAGACAGTACAACGGCCCAGTGGGGCTTGATGATTATATGAATGATGATGACTGCAAACTTTCTGTGAGTCGGTTGGTCCACAACGACAGTGATGACCAAGACGACGAAGCAACGGTCAAACGATGGAAGGTCCTTCATTCATCAGAACAACATGCAAGTTATGCAGTAACACCTTTCTATCAAAGTGTCAAAGCGGCTCTCCTGGAACGCTTGGATGAACACGACGATGCATTGGAATATGCTCTGGAGCAACACGAAAAAGAACTGGCACGTCAAGAATTAGAGCTCCGGCGGCAAATTGAAGCTTTGCAACGTGAAGAAGAGTCTATCCACAAGGCAGTTGCGTTCCGCAATTCACCGAATCGTTTGCCTATTACTACGGCGAACAACCATGAAGAGAACAACGACAGCAAGACCAACAAGGGCGATTCCAATATCGTGAATATGATTGAAAACGGTGGTAATGGCCCTCATGTCCACTCGGTGGAGAACACGGCGACACTTGGCGGCGGCACGAGCAGTCAACAAAACCAGGAAAAGCCTCTGTCCCCGAATGCTTCCCGAAGCAAAGGCTTTCCGTCAGCTCTGGAGGAGTTACGACCGGAGCTTTTTGAAAATAAATCTGAGACCGCCTTTTCGACCATGAGCTTTCCTAGCCTTCCTTGTTCTGCCTTTGACGGTACCCTTCTCAGCGAAAAAGAGAGTCACAGCAGTGGCAAAATAATAACGGACAATGTCGATGACCTTGTCGTTGAAATGTACCTGAGCACCCCCGAAAGTAGCCAGCAAGACGTGAATGAATCGCAGGAAAGTGAGCAATGCCCCTCCCGTCAAAAAATGGACGATGTAGACATTGATGCTGCGAACGCTGCGAACGACAAAAGTATGGATCGCGAAAAGGAGGAAACCCACGAAAGTACGCCTGAAAGCTTGGAAGATAATTTCTTGAAGACGGGGGCTGATGTGAATGATAGCGACATGCGTCAAGACCAGGCCGTATCAGCGGCCGCCAGCAATGAGGAAACATCTGATGACCACGACCACAATGACCAAGACCCAGATCAAGCGTTTTTAGTGATTAGTAGCAACGGCGAAGCCCAGGATCAGATCGACCTAAATCAAGACCTGGCAATATCTGAAGCCTGTACCAACGAGGGGGCAAGCGAGAACAATTGCAACAAAGATTCTGCGCACACTGGTCACGCTCTATCAAGCGTACCAACGATCAGCCCTGATGACAACGACAGCAGAAGCGAGAAAAATGATAGCGCTTATGATGATGACGATTTGCACGACGACGATTACAGCACGGCCATGACCACCGTTATTTCTCGAGCTAGTGGACCAACTTTTTTGGATCCTATCGATGACGATTACAGCGTTGCGATGACCCAAAGTGCTACCATCTCTAGGGCAAGCGGGCCAATGTTTTTGGACCCCATCGATGACGAGTCAAAGGATGCCTCAGCCGAAGGATTTGCTACTGATGCCACTACGGTTGGTGGCTGCACTGATGCGGTCCTTGACACTACCGCGGATGGCTACACAACAGATGGCTATACAACTGATGCTGCTGTCAAAGCAGTTACTGTGAAAACCGCGGACAAGTATGCTACCGACGCTTCTGTTGCAGCCAAGTATGGTCGTGCCGCAGACGGATATTCCACTGATACTGCAACTGTTGGCCACAATACCAGCACTGAAATCGCATGTGACGCTATGACAGTTGACTCAACTGCAGCTGTAACAGAACAGAAAAGTTCCGGTAGGGTCCGCCGTCGCTGCCGCCGCAGACAGATTCGTCACGAACAGAAGCAAAAGATTGACAACATACGGCACGACCGGCACCAGAGTTATCCCGCGCCATCCTTCTTCGACTCTGGGGGCGATTTACCCCATGATGGGTTTGCTAGTAGCAAAATCGTCTCTTTTATTGCGCAGCCCCAGCCCCAGCCTCCATCGTCCGTATATAAACAGCACGTGAAGGCCACGTGGAGTGAATGCCACCCCGAGCTATCGAAGTCCTCTGCCAGGTTAACACCATCAAACAAAGAAAAGATTAGAAGCTCGACTATGCGGGAGAACACTCGCATCTTTATCGACAAAGTTGATGCTTCAAATCAAACTAAAGAGACTTCTGTTGTAAAAACTGTTCCTCCGGGCTCCTTGCCGGTAGCCAAGATGAGGGAGATGTTTGAGCGTCGTACCGGTAGTGAAACGCCCCCAGCAAGCGTCAAGGCCAAGAAAGTTGCAGCTGAAAAGGCCCCGCGACGAAACAAAGCCAGCAAGGATATCACAGAAGATTCCATGGCGGGCTCCTTCGTTACAGGCCCCCACGAATACCGAAACCAGGTGCTCGGAGTACGCAACCAAGAACGTAATCTATTCAGTTTGGATGATGACATGTCCCTGTTCCGTTCAGGGATCATTACAGGGTTGGCGTCGACTTCGACGTCCGTGGCTAATACCTGGTGCGAGCGTACTGTTTCAACCCGTGTTTCCCGTTCACCCCCTCGTCATTCTTTCCTACCCACGAATGATGGCAGTTTCACTGTAAATAGAAACAAGGGATCCAGCGACGGTGGAATCTGTCGAGGTAACGATGTGGATTATACCAGTGGTGTTTGCAAAAGAAGCACTGTAGGCTTCAGCACGGAGAAGGGGTCGGAGAAAAATTGCACAAGCAAGCCAGATGGAAGCAAGGGCATCACTACAGGTCGAATCTCTGAAGATTCCACTGTTGTGACCAGCAGAGGAACAGACATGTCCAGCCTCAAAGAAGCGGGGAAGACAAATGTCACTACTTGTACCAGGACAGCTCCAAGCTCCAAAATCAAGGAAAGGCTCAATGCCTATCTCTCCCAGAAATGCATTAAGGAGCCCA
>ENA-ORBV01007886-ORBV01007886.1-microbial-mat-metagenome-genome-assembly--contig:-NODE-7886-length-18123-cov-5.223152_pt1 | contig 18123 bp, 18 predicted proteins | sample MGYA00237777_ERZ505514 | MGnify/ENA primary metagenome ERZ505514 (study PRJEB26160, sample SAMN06269048) | microbial mat metagenome | isolation source: Oligotrophic lake microbial mat | place...
AAAATGAGGTGATGGGTGATGATGATGTACGGTTTTGCATCGATTTGCTTTAGCTTCCAGCGAGTTACTTTTACGTCAGAACCTCCTTCCTTCCTCCAGGAGGAAACCATTCTGACTAGCTAGCTCGAGTCTACAACACACAACAACAGCAGCCACCTAAGGAGTTACAGCACTGTACTGCAAAATAAATAGCAGAGAAACTTCCCTTTAGCTGGCTGGATTTTTCTGAGTATTTTATTCGTTTCGTTTCTTCGTTGCGGTTACTCCAGCGTATTACATCGCCCACCATCACTCGAATTCTTGCTCAGAGCGAGAATTGTGCTGATTGATTCCATCACCCATCAAACTGCCTTGAGCCGAGCGTTGTATTATTTTTCGAAAAACACACACACAACAACAACAACAACAACAACAACAACCAACAAGATGGCGCTGAACCACAACAACAATAGTACTAGTAGGATGTTTCCATCCTCCCGCAAGATGCTTGCCTTTGTGCTTCTCTCGGTTTCGATGAGAACCATCGATGCGTGGGTTCCATCCTCCTCGGTCCATCATCATCCTCCACAACGACGTGCCATGCTTTCTCCTTCCTCTACTACGGCATCCACCACCACATTCACTACCACTACACGGCTTGAAGTCCTTCCCGCCGCTGTCGCCTCCATGTTGGCCGGATCTGTTGCCGGCGCCTTGGGTGTGGGCGTCGCGTATCCTCTGGATACCATCAAGACCAAAGCACAAGTACTGGCCGCTGCTCAAAGTACACCACCACCACCGCGAGCGTCCAAGCGCACGAGCGAAGTCTATTATGATGCGACAACTACTACCACTAGCAATGGCAATAGCCATGGCAAGCCACTCGTAGACTTTGGGATGGATGCCAGTGGCGCGGCGGTAGCATATTACAACAGTGGTAGCAATAGTACCGAAGCCACGACTACCAGTACTACCAAACCACTGGTCGATTTTGGTCTCGATGCTGTTGTGGCAGAGCCACCCTTGGTCGATTTTGGTCTCGTCGAGGTGGCCGCCGCCAACGGCGGAGCTGCCACGGCCAAATTGGTGCAAGTCCCGACGGCCGGCGCCAGTATGATGGAAGTGGCGACCTACATTTATCATACCGGTGGAATTCCCGGCTTCTTTGCCGGAGTTCAAACCAGCATGATGGGACAAGCCTTGATCAAAGCCGTCGTCTTTGCCGTCAATGCGGCCGTCTTGCAATATGCCCAAGAACACCACTTGTTTGGGGATAGTACCGCCTATCAATTGTTATCCGCCGCTGCCATGGCCGGCTTTGTCACGTCCTTCTTGGCCGCCCCCGTCGATCGCATCAAGGTCCTCATGCAATGTTCCGATCACGAGTGCTACCATGGGAATGAAAAAGAATGTGCGAATGCCGTACTGAAACAGGAAGGCCTGAAGGGATTCTTGACGCGCGGCCTCGGGTGTACCATGATTCGAGAAATACCGGCCTACTCGCTGTATTTTGGAGTCTACGGTGGACTCCAGGCGTATTGCAGTGATTGGACGGCCATCTTGGGTCCGACGTTGTCGCCGGCCTTGTATGGAGCTGCGGCCGGCATGGCGTGTTGGTTGCCGATTTATCCCATTGATGTCATTCGGACCGTCGCATTGAATACCGAAGGGGATGACAAGGACAGTGCGGATGATGAGGCCAATACTACTACTACTAATAAATCACCCTGGGAAATTGCCGTCGACTTGTACGAGTCGGCGGGATGGGAAGCCTTTTACGATGGATTGGGAGCTCGGTTGTTGCGACAAGCCGTCAATCATGCCGTGACCTTTTCCGTCTATGAAGTCTTGTTGAAGGTGGCCTTGTTTGAACAAAAGGATGTCTTTGCCTAGAGAGCAATTCAGTACAGGATAGTTCCACAACTGTTAGGAATTACTCCTCTCGACTTGTGGTTCAGCATCTTGCGTTCCAAGCAGACCAAGATGGTTTCTGTGGCTTCTGGAATAAATGGCCAAACCATGCCATGCAAATTTCCTTTCCGGGGTGGGGACGACACATCATGGTTTGTGTGTAAGGGAAAGGACCATTGGTTAGTGAAGTGTCAAGCCAACCATCCATACCTCTGCGATGATGATGATGAACAAGCCATTCCTACATTGCGGTGTCATCATCAGCTGTTTATGTCTATACGTTTCTTTTTTATGGCTCCTACCAAAAAACACAAAAAAAGACAACCGGACCTTGCATCAGAGATGCATTCCACAACACAGATCGATAAATCCATGAACGGATTGTATACCAGTAGATAACTCTAAGAATTGTAAACAAAGGAATGTAAAAATCATTAGAATCCTAGTTGTCGAGTTACTGTACAGAAGGAAGATCCATCCATTCGTTAGTTAGATTTATACTTACGTATTGTAGGATTGCGTCCTTTCTACGAACAATGTAGGGATACTTTTCCACCAAGGCGTCACCCGACACTAATTGGAGGGAAAACTTGGCCAAATCGACATAGGTTATGGGCAATGTCGCAGGCCGGCAACTTTTGTTCTCAACTCATGACATGCTTCACCATGGATCAGCATGGCCGGACTTGTCACTATCACATTCACGCCCGCAAGTGGATGGTCGCGGACAAATCGCATGACCGCATCATTGTCTCTGGCCTTGGCCCCAAACCCAAAAATGGAGCTACGACCAGCTGTTGACCAAAATTGGGAATTTTGGAGCCTTTGGAAAGGGCGCCCGCTTGAAACAAGAAGCTTTTGGGTGGATGTTCTTTGAAGTGCTGGCCATAATTGGTCACGAACAAAGCCTTCCATAAAGCCCTTCAGTTGTCATATATGGTGACTGGCACTGTGAGGAGTCTGAGGACCTCTCGCACAACACATGACATGCGTTGTGTCACGCATCGTCGCTTGAATGGCGGTTTGGTTCGGAAAATCACCTTGAATCACCGTGAGATTATCATTGTTGGCAAAGTTGTCCATGGTTTCGGGACGGCGGACCATCGCTTGGACCGCCCAACCCCTTTGGAGGGCGTTGGCAACGACAAGCTTCCCGGTGCAACCCGACGCACCAGGCGAAGGCACCAAGAACAAACTTTGTTTTGTCGTCCTCATTAGTATTAGTATTGTTTGGCGTGGATATTGTTGTTTGGTTGGAGCGTTTCAGCTTATTGGTAGCTATAGAAACTGGTGCAATTGATTTTTATTGTGATGATGGAGAGGGACAATACAAGGCACTGACTGGCATGGGGGCTGCAAAATAACGACAACAGAAATTGGTTGAAACCTAAGAGCCATTCTGAGACCCATTCATCACTTACCGGAAACTCCTACTTCCTTTTAGTCACGGGTAATTCAGTCGTGACATTTTCCACGCTCGATCGAGCCAGTCTTGAACACGACACGAATTCGTCTGCTTCGCCCCAGACGTGTGTGATGCTTCCTGTACGGTTACGTACAGTTGAGTACTGTAGTATGCATGCTTCTTGTGACATAATAAAACAAACACAGAGATCTAAAAATTAATAATATCTCAAAAGCGAATCAACAAGAAAAAGATGGTGGGCACGACGCAGAAGGCAGATAATGAGACCAACCATGTTGCTTTCTTTCGTGCATTCACAACCCAAAGCGACTGGTCGGGGCCGGTAGCTCGAGAAACATGGCAGGCGAAACATTCCTTGTGGCGGCGGCTGCTAGCCTTTTCCTTAATATTGGGTGTTCTGCCATCGATGGAAACGATTTTGCTAGGGTTTTTCAAGGCCGTAAACGATGATAGCCGGATCCCCATTCTGGAAAATTTAAGTTCGGAACAAATGGCTTCCATCCGGGCTGCGCACTTGGCCTGTGCGGAGTCCTTGTGTGATCTCGCGGAGACCATTCCTTTGGATTGCGTTAGGGGGGCTGACAACAGTCTTTCGGCCGATTTTGGAAGATTTGACGGTCCAGATATTATTACCCTTCCAGAAATTTGCCGAGATGCACTCGAAGAAACTGTTGGGTCTGTCTGGGATGTTAACTTGATGCAGGTCCAGCGCGACGGTAGCGTTGCCGACGCTAGCACTACCAGCACAAAGCTACCCGGTCTTGCCACGTTGGATAAAACTCACAAAAGTTCTCTGCTGACGTTTTACCCGGATTGTTCCGTCGAAGGTAACGCCCAAACAATCTTTCCTCCTGACAACCAAGAAAACCATACAGCTTTCGACAACAACAACGAAACCATTCACCTCCACCCATTCGCCATTTCTTTGAACAATTTTTTCCCCAATACTACCGGAGACCGAAAAGAAAATGTCTTGACAAATTTGTTTTGCCCCGACGATATGGATCCGGGTACGCAGGAGAAAATCAAAGAGTGGTATGACCTTGCAATGGCCAATCCAGGGGGGCTGGCGTGTGTGTTTGCGGTAGTAGTTTTGGGGGGTATGGTTGTCTACAATTTTGTGTCGACGCTCTCTTTGGTCGTGTGGCTCATGATACGAATGATTATTCCCGCCTCGGTAGCGCAGCGGGTGTTGTCTTGGCCCAAAAACACTTCCAATTGGCATATTTGGCAAGCCATGGTGCTGCTTGGTTTGATTTCGTCCCAATCGGCATCTCGAGTTCCAAGCTTGTCCTGCATCATGGCCGCGAGCGCCATTTTATTCCATAGCGACACGAAGGCAGCATTCGAATGGACGTTTTTGGGTGTCCTTGCTTGGGGGTCGACGACCGTTGACCCCTACTTGGGCTCGTTTGCGACGTCTTTATTTTTGCCGGAGTCCTGGGGGGTGCTGACTTGGATTGTCCGATCGGTAATTCATCTGCTGGTAGTGGGAGAGGGTTGGTGGAAGCTCGTTACAGTCTATGTGTTTGCCAGATCCTACAGGGCACTGGCAAAAAGCAACATAGAAAACACTCATGCCAGGCAAGAAGTTGGCCCATCAGAATCCGCCTTGGGCTCGAATGTCTTGGACTTGTCAGAACAGGGTCTTGGAAAAAAAGCACGCTAGCTTAGATTTACCCTGCACTTTTGCTCATTAACTAAAAATTTAATTAACAACCAAAAACTCTTCTCCAATTTAGAGAAGAAAGAGTCAAACACTCTTCTCTAAATTTATCGCATTCTGTCGTGTCAAATCATTTGGACTTAGGGAAGAGTTTGCTAAATCAGAGAAGAGTTTAACTCTTCCCTAAACAGAGAAGGAATTCGAAAACCCTTCTCTAAATTAGAGAAGGGTCATTAAGTGGGAATTACTTATGAGCAAAGCTCAGGATGCAAAACTACCAAAAGGCCTTGAGGCCAAGCTTCTATTTATTCAAGCACAGTTGGCAAGATAGGGTTTGTGAAGGGCTTCTCATTGCAGCAATTGCTGACCAGCGATTTTTTTGACACCAGAAGAAGAAGCGGTTCTCTTCATGATGGCCATCTTTTTGTCGATGGTTGAAGCGGGTCTCCATTCTACGGCAAAAACGGGCAAACTGTTTTCGTCCCACTGAAAGACATGGCTTCATGCATGTGCCGTTCACGAGCAACAAACTCTTCCCCCGAGAGCATGCGTTGTTCCCCCAAATTTCCCCGTTGTTGCGGTGAGGCTGCTGGTTGGCCATTGTTGTGCTCGGCCATCACCCAGAACCCAGTTGCTTCAGTGGATGGAAAACCCAGCTGGCCCTTTCCCCATTGTGCATTCAGTGATCTTTTCCATCTGCCCTGCAGCTGCCAATCGCAAAATTTTGCATGGTGTCACCCAGAAAGAAACCCAGTGCCATCCCTCTTCAGCCAATACAAAACATGTTGCAGTCTGAAGACCCACAAAGCACTGTTTGCAAAGCGCGAGTTCAAAAAGGCATCACACAGCACGCATGTCATGATGTCTCACAAAGGTGGGCTTCTTCAACTCAAAAAGTGATTGGGCAGACACACCAGCAACATGCAGCCCTGACAGATGTTTTCAACTCAGTTGCTGTCCCAACTTTTTCAATGAGTTGGCATGACATTGTTGTTCATTGCAAAAAAAGACATGACTGCATTTCACAATTTCATTGATTCTGGGTCTGGATCGCAACACAACCCATCAAACATTTGATTTTGCCTCTTTGATGTTCAAATGCCAACAAGCCATTGGTTGTTGCATCAGTTGCCATTCAAGGCATGAATTATTTTGAAAACTGCGAACTGATGTTTGCACCTTGCTGCACTTTGTGAATGTGTGCACATGAAAACACAGGTTGATTGTTTCAACCTGTGAGCGTCGCTGTCATCACAGGGCTTTTGCCAACACAGTTTTAGCAATGTTTCATTTCTCCTAGGCAGTCATTCTTTTTGTTTGACACAAACAATACAAAATGTGGTTGACATGAAGGCAGATGTCCCAATTTCAAGCAAGTTTTTCATTTGAAATAACGCTTTTTCAAGCTCCACTCTTTTCTGTTGTGCTGCGCAGCAATCTTTGTGCACAACACACAACAACAGTCCAAAGCAAAGCAGATTTGTGTTGCTGAATGTTTTTGTCACTGATCATCTTCAAAACATTTGTGGCCGCAAACCTGGCAGAGGCTTCTGACTGAGACAAAGAGGATTTTTTCAATCATTGTTTTCTTCAGCAGTCGATGTGCACATCCTCAGGAGCAAGAGAAGTTGCTGTGGTCGCAATGCTTTCAACCACAGATGCACAAAATTATTTCACCTTGACAGTTCCAAAATCGCTGCATCCTTTTGCAATTCTAGCCATTGACTTGCAGAATGACAACACTGGCTGGAAACAGGATTGCTGTTGAAACTCCTTGGGACAATGGTGCGATCCCTGCAACGGGCAGACCGCACACAAGGATCTTTGATTTCCACGAATCTGCTCGGGAGTGGACGCAAGCCAGCATGAGGAAGACTTTAGGGTCAGAAATAATAGGTTTAACGATTGTTGCTGTCGGTTCAGGAAGTGATGTTCGCATCTTTAGAGAGCAGATGAATAGCACAGAAATAACATTTGCTGGGGGCAAAAAGACGCTGAACTAAACGATAAGTTTGGTAGGTTCAAAACGGGCCAAGCCAATGAGCCAATGGGTTATGTGCAAGTTTTGGACCACGACTACAAAAGTAAGCAATGGAAGCAAGCTGGCTCTAATCTACAACGCAAATCGGCCACAGAAGCATTTGGTGTTCAAGTTTAGCTCTCTGCCGGCGGCCTCGTTTTAGCAGTGGCTTCCATATTCGGTGATAGCACCAATGGTTTGGAGTCTGATCATACGTAAGTGTTTGACTTGGCAGGTCTGTTGCTCTGTGAATGATGGTTCGTAGAGATGGTCGCTGTCATTCCCCAATCCTTCAAAACAGCAATGTAATTCAAGCATTGCTGGTCCAGACAAGTGCCGGACAATTACAATTCAAACAGTTCATAGAAGCTCCATTAGCATCAACCATTTTGACTGGGTCTCTCTCTGGAACTAGGTGTTGGTCTAGCTGTAACTCCAGGCATAGGTGTGGAGGGTTCAATTGTCCACGACGGACTTGACGTAGCTCCTCCTAGACTGACGGGCTCGGGACTCGGTGGTCTTGTCACAACTGGGGCATAGCTTGAATCGGAGTTGGTTGGAGCCATCATAGGAGGTTGTGGCGAGGCCGCGTCAAGGGTTGCTCTCACAAAAGAAAATCTTTGTCGATCATAGGCGCCCTCACTTGTGCTTTGATCATTTTGTGATACACAAGGACTCATATGAAGTGTTTTTGGCCCTGAGGGTTGAAGTGCAGAATGTGGGATAGCAGGAGGAAATATAGGCGAGGGTTGCCGTGTTACCAAAGTTTGTGGTGCGTGTGAAGCATAGGTAGGGTGCGACGGCCGGAAAGTGCCAGTGTTAGGGTTGGCATTACCCGAGAAGATATTCGACGACGGGGATGTTTCTGGCTTGAAGCTGTCAGGAAAGCCCTCTGTTTCCTTCTCCGAATTTTCAGAGTATCTCGTTCGCAAACGCCTTTCGGAGGACATGGATGATGGTGCCGACGATGCAGCTGAGACGGGTGCAGTCTCCAGGCAGAAACTGCCGGTGTTAGTCGAGGATTGCGAAGATACCTTGGATGGAAAATGATATAATCTTCCTTCCTTGTCATAATACCATTTTTGTTTCTCTCGGATATCTTCAGTAGTAGTAGATTGATTAGTGTTGTCATTGTCTCTGTAACACGGTCTGACGTTTACCGTTTGATTGTCAGCGTGGCTCCATTCCACACAACCGCCGCTCGCGACTTCCACTTGTCGTGTATCACCATGAAAAATGAACAGCTGGCCTTCGTCATCAAGACACTCATCCACCTCCAACGTAGTATTGGGCTCATCGTAACCTGCGTCACTGGAAGAATCTTGTCGAAGCGTGATACATCCTTCTCCCGTCACGGACTGCAAAACTCCCCACACCTTCGGTTGGATGGGAAGAGGTACCGATGCCACTGGATCCCAGAACCGAGGAGGAGTGATGATTTGCTGATACTCTTCCTGTTGGTTGTCAATATAATTGCGCTCACTTATACCTACTGATGATGATGCTGATGAGGCAGTTACGTTGTGACAGGGTCTCATGAGCAAAACATAAGTATAGTTTTCTTGATCCAAACCAGGCGTAAGGTGGTATCCTTCCGCGGTGTCATTTACCGGTACCAGAGCGGTCAAGCACAAGTCGGTGGTGGTATTCCTTTCAGGATTGGCACTGCTATAATTACCGCTTCCCACCTTTCGAAGGCGACCATGAGAGTCCTGATACCACTGTGCTGGATACCAGGGCGGGTCGGAAGGGGAAGCACACTGACTGATCATCCAGGAAGTACGGTGATTCCCTCCGGACAAACAGTCGGGAAGTAAAAAATATTCGTTCAAAGCGATCTGTTGTAGACCTAAACGATTATAGACAAAGACTTGTCTTTGAATCAGGGTGTTTTTGTTGTTGTTGTTGACGGTGCCGTCGTCCGTATTGTTCTGCACACTTTTGGCGCATTCCAACAGAATAAGGCGTTTGTGGTCGAGGTGCCATGTCACACAAAGGGGATCCTCCATATTATCCACTTGGACTCGAAGAAATCCTAGACCTCCATCTTCAAACGCCACAGGGGTGACTGGAACCGGCATGGCCGTGGGCCTCGAGGTAGAGGGCCTCTGGGTCGTGGGACTTGTTGTGGGCGTGGGAGCTAACCCAGGATACAAAGCGAAAGGCATGTATTCGGTCGGGCGGCTCGTCGTTGGAGGATAAGTGGGGCGAGGCGTGTTCCTGTCTCGGAATCGTTGGTTTTGCTCGTCGATTTCACGAGACTTCTCCACAGAGGAATAAATGGCGCCACCGGCACGCGCCAAAGCAAATAATGATACAATGACACTCAAAATGATGCAGAGAATCCTGCAGCATCGTTTCTGACTTTCTTCCGGACCCGATGGATCAACTGCCACGACTTGATGCTGCTGAGAATCAGTGATTGTTGTTGCAGAACCTGTAGCTGTGGTGAAAAGGGGCCCATTACTACTCGAATCGGTGGCGTCGGGCAGCGCCGCAACAATGGTGATCGTAGGAATATGGGATCCGCCCAGGGATTTTAAAAGAGCTGCCACCTCCGTGGGGGGTTTGTGGCAACAATTGATGCCGTTCACAGTCAGAATCTGCATTCCCACTTTCAAGTTGGTGTCGGTAAAGATACTGTCCGGCTTGAAGCTGGTGATAATGGCACCTGTTCCTTCCTTCAGATTTTTGAGTCTAAGTCCAGTGGGAGTGTTCGCCAGTGGCTTGTGGACTCTTACAGTCACAATGTTATTGTTGCCCACTGCTGATATTCGTGATGGTTCAACTTGGTGGGTGATCCTGCCACCGCTCCTCTTCGAAGAGGCTGGGTGCACTTCGTATTCATCCTCCATTTGGTCCATGTTGTTACTACCAGTAGCATCTTCAAGGATTGTCATGTTTGTTGCATTTTCTTCGGGTTTCTCTCTCTTTCTCTCTTCTCTAGCTAGGCGGCCTCTCGGGATGCTTTATCTTCAACAGAGCAGTAGTAAGATAGTCACAATGGCTCTAGCTAGATAGATAGTCGGGTCAGGTAGTAGTAGGCTTGAGTTTTGTGGTTGCCTGGGTCTCGGCCCATTTTTGGTTATGAAATTAATTGTGAGCCATAGAATAAGCTCGATCGGTTGCCGAACATGTTTGTTCCCCTTGTGGTGGATCCACGACTTAATGCGAAGAGGTCCAAAATTAATAAAACTCGCTTCAGAAAAATCAGTCACGAATTGCATTCCTGTTACACCATGGCGCGAGCTACAGCAGGGGTTCTCAAAAAGTCGCCAGGAAGTTTACCAGGAAATTTACCAGGAAGCAGAAAAATTCAAGTGGCACTTAACCTTAAGCATTTAGCACCACATAACCTGTTCAGTTCTAAAATTTCCTGGCAAATCCCCTGGGCCCAAAAACGAACCAGGGTTTCAACTAGGTCACATCGACCTTTCGTTTCGCGCAGAAGCACTGCTAGCATGGCAGTGGTGGCCCGTTGCTAGCACTGCTAGCTAGCTGTTCGTGCTGCTAATGATTGTGGCTACTGGCTAGCAGCACCGTAGCTAGCTAAAGCGATCGATCGCTGCTGTTAGCTACGCAGTGCTGCCGTGCTAGCTAGCCAGTAGCTAGCCAGCTAGCAGGAGCATCAACAGCGCAACAATTGCTACTTATCCACCGGTAGCTCTAGCAGAGTGCTGCAGCAGCTACTGTAGCTAGCTAGCAGAGCGCAACAGCACCAAAAGGTTGATGCAATCTGGTTAAAACCCTGGTAAATTACCTGGTCGGGGGCACTGAATGTGTTGTTTCCAGTCGTGCAACCAGGAACAGGTGCTTGATTCTGATTGATCGAGCCATGTCACAGCAAACTCCTGGTAATTTCTCTGGTAAACTTTTTGAGAACCCCTAGCAGCAGTCCAGTCCAGTCTATCTAGCTAGCTAGCAGTTGTTAGCTACCGGTGCGACTAAAACTGTTGTGCTAGCTAGCTAGGCACCTGAGTGTAGTTTTTCTGGGATCTTCCAATGGCCAAGCACCCTGCTAGCTAGACAATCACAAAAACGAGCAGTCGATGTGGACGTCCTGATTTGCATGAGGAAGAGGAAGACGATTATTAATTTTTAGAAAGGAGGACGAGCCATTTGGAAAGCTGGGGTTGCATTTCTACTGCAGTGGTGGCTGCTGTAGAGACAATCAGCCAACACCATTTTGTGGGGAAGGGCGAAAGATGTTTGTGCTCGGAAGCCGCGCAGAGAAAACAAGGACATCCTCTAGCAGAAACGTGGCTTGTGTAATGCTTTCAAAATTGACAGCCTCAAAGCTTGGAGTCATCTCCTGACTGTGCTAGCTAGTCGATGCACAAGAGTGCAGCATGATAGGGAAAACAACGCTGATTGTATTTTTTGAGTTGCTTGCTGCTTGTCCTGTGTGTTCTACTAGCTAGCAAAATGATGCTAGCAAATGTTCTTATGAAAGCCCATTCCACTGTTCCACACCCAAAGCTAGACCTTTGTGATTGCATGAATGAACCTGCAGGCTCAAACTGAAGCAAGAAATGAAAGAAAATTTGATAGAGATAGGTTTGACAGCTGTCTGGTCTGCATCCTCTCTTGAACCAGATCTTTGTAGCCCCCCTGCAAAGCTTCTGGACAAAAATAATTGCGCCCACAATGTCAGTCTTCTCTGAATTTGTTCCTTTGTGCTGCAACAGCTGTGTGATGTGCCGTGATTTGGAGATTTCACATCTATTTTTCATCCCACAATTGAGACATGCGTCCACACAAATTTGGCAGTGGTTCAAAGATTATTCTTTTGCACTCCCATGCCAAAGTGCAAGCTTCTTGATCCCAAGAGCAGCATGAAGAGAGACCATTCTTGGGGAGGCCTTCCTGGCGGAGACTCAATCATGATGGTGAAGCATTCTGCCAGGAATGCACCAAAGCTGAGCGGAAGAAGCCCGCAAAGAAGCTTCTAGCAGAGCCCGCTGTAGCAGGTCTGCAATGACAAGGTGTCCACAAAAGAGTTGTTGTGAGAAAAAATGAGAGCAGGTCAACTTAGCAAAGCTGACATCAGTCAGTTGCAGGGTCACGGGACAAATCAACAATGTTCTGTCCTTGTTTGTGTTGCTGATCATTAAGTCACAAGTAGATTAAGAACATCATCAGTGTAGGGCATGTTTGTGAAAGCTAAGTTGGTTCACTAAGAAAATGCAACAACACCAGAGGAAGGAATTGCAACCTTGGAATCTACCCACAACTTGCCACAAATGCAATTTAAGTGCATTGGCAATTACCCCCAAACTGACCAAAAGGCAATTTGCACTTCGGAACTTGCCACAAAAGTGACCAAAAAAGTGACACCCAACTTAGAAATCACATGGAAATGACTTTTGGCTACAAGGGGGGAACACATTTTTTGCTAGAAAATGACTTGTGCAAAAGATCATGGCTGGATTGGTTGTCTTACAGCACGCGAAATCATGTCATTGTTGTTTGGGCCATCAACAGTCATGACCCAAATTGGCCCCAAACCAAAAATGACCCACTTTGGTCAGGTGCAATTGCACATAACTTGGCAATGGCAAATGCAACGTAGTTGAGTGCCCCATGATAGAAAACCCGAAATGCAGCATGCTTGTGATTTCTGTGTGAAAAAGGTTTGCCTTGAATGACAGAACAGAAGGGTCATCGGTCACTGCAGTTGGAAAGCCGCTATTGGCCCCTGTTTCCTGACAGTGTTGCTGTTTGCACAAAAAATCATTGTGATCTTCTTGTTAAGCCTGCCAATGCCATTGTCACATGCAGTTGGACAAATGATGTCAGGTTATGTAACATGATTGGTCGAGAGCTTGCTGACAACCCTCAGTGAAGATGAGCGACTTTCCAGCAACCCCTGTTGATTGCATCTGCAGTTTTCTTATCCCAAAGCAAAAGCAATCAATCATGTTTTCAAGGATGAATGCCTAATAGAAGTGCGAGCCTACTTTGTAGGGCTAATTGAACAGGATGCCAAGTTTTTGTCTTCCTCCCACTGACTTTTTGGTTAGGGTTCTCATCCTCAGGAAGGAAAGATCCATCCTCAGATAGAACGCGAACCATCAAACCACAACAGATGATGAATGAATCAATGATGGAAGCTAACACAACAACAAACATGCGAAGCCTGTGCCATTCATAGATTCCATATGAACTCCAGCTGCTTCCGTGTCCTTCTACTATTGGTGCTACAACTACTACTAGTAGTGATTCCCTTTGCTTGCGCAACAACACCTATTTATTCCACAAACACTCAAGCCGCTCATAGTCATCATCATCCTCATCATTCACTCGACAACAACCGCAACATGACGACGACAGATAACAATGACGGTCTTGGCAATAATGTCGATGCCATTGTGATTGGAAGTGGGTTGGCTGGTCTCACCACAGCCTTGACCATTGCGGATGCGGGAGGTCACGTCGTGGTATTGGAAAAAGAAGCCAAGCTGGGTGGCAATTCCATGAAAGCTTCGTCCGGAATCAATGCTTGTGATCCACACGACCAAGAATCGTTTCGTGCCGATACACTGAGCAGTTGTGGTACAGCTGGGAATAAAGAGTTGGTGGAAGAATTGGTCCAAGGCAGCCACGACGCCATTGCGTGGTTGAAAGAGCGATTGGACGTGGATTTGACCCAAGTCGCACAATTGGGTGGACATTCCCAACCACGAACCCGACGGCCCGGTGGCAAATTGCCGGTGGGAGCCGAACTCATGATCAAACTACAAAAGGCCGTTCAGGCCCTTGCGGATAGCAATAGTAATGACAGTAGCAGTAGTGGAAAAGTGACGATATATACACAAGCCAAGGCTACGAAATTGTTGCGAGACGAAGACGGTAAGACTGGCCGTGTTGTTGGAGTCCAATTTGAACTCAGCAGCAGCAGCAGTGGTGATGAAAATGCAGAAAAAGAAATCAAACAAGTCCACGCCAAAAATGTGGTATTGGCTACAGGAGGCTTTGCGGCCGATCGGTCTGCCTCGTCGTGGTTGGCCAAAGTCCGACCCGAGCTTTTGCAATTGGGAGCCACGGCGGGCGACTTTTCGACGGGAGATGGCTTGTCCTTGGCTACCTCTGGTACGGACAATGAAAAGTTCAAGGCAGGCTTGGTTGATATGGAACATGTTCAAGTGCATCCCACAGGGTTTGTGGATCCAAAAGATCCCGACAATCCTAGTAAATTCTTGGCCGCCGAAGTATTGCGAGGTGTAGGAGGAATTCTGTTGAATACAGATGGAAAACGGTACGTTGTACTTCTTTGGAATGAGTTTGTTTCGCTTTTATGGAAAATACAACGATTCCATTGCATAGATGCTTGCACGTACACTGACCATTCACTCCCTTTTTGGTACATATCTGTGACGTTTGTGTACACAGCTTTTGCAATGAGATTGGACGACGCGACTACGTGACGGACAAGATCTTTTCTCTCAATGACAATTATGCCAAAACCAAGACGTGGAAACCCGACCAAAAGGTTCCCCACGTCTTTTTATTGCTTTCCGACGAAGGAGCATCGACCATGGCAGATCACATTGGATTTTATGCCTGGAAAGGGTTCTTGAGCAAAGTGACGGGCATTCAAGCCGCGGCCGACTACATGGGTGTTTCCAAGGATGTACTGGAAACCACATTGACGGATTATACAGCAGCCTCCCAAACTGGATCGGATGAGTTTGGCAAGACACGATTCTTGGCGGTCCCCAAAGTGGGAGACGACGCTGTCATGTATGTCGGCAAGGTGGAACCCGTGCTACATTATTGCATGGGTGGCGTGAAAATCAATCCACAAGGACAAGTCCTGTCCGAGTCGGGGGATACCGTGATTGAAGGATTGTACGCATGTGGTGAGGTTTCCGGCGGTGTTCATGGCGAGAATCGGTTGGCAGGCAATTCCTTGTGCGAATGTGCCGTCTTTGGCAGGATTGTGGGTCAGGCCTTGGCCAGCTGCAGTACTTCCAAGATATGAACTCCATTTATGGCATCCGTCAACCCTTTCCTTATTGTTAGTTACAAGATGCTTGGTTTCATTCAATAATAAAATAAAGTAGAAGACAGAATAAACTTCTTGCTTTGGTGCACTCAACTTCTATCTACTAGCTCCTACTGTACTGTATTACTTACTACTTTCTAAAGCAACTACTTAACTAGCTAGCTATAGTAATAACAGGGTAGCCGGACACAGTGCAAAATTGCGGAAAACGGAGCGAGTGTGCATGTGCAACAAAAACTGCCCTTTCCCTAATTTCCACTACGACGTACACCAAAAAAGTCCCAACGCACGACACAACGCGAAGAAGGCAATCAACCACATCAACAGCATGCGCCAACCAATCAATGCAAGCAGCAACCCACATCGCTGCACACTACACCAGTACTCATACACTTCACTGTGAGACTTCTTCCAAACCATCCCTAACACCGTCGGATAGTCTACTAGTACTCGCAACGTTTGAAAGACACCCAGTATTCAACAAAATTTGAATTAATAAAACAAAAAATAAAATGACAACTCTTGGATATTTACGTGGTGTACGAGAATGGGCCATGCCCACTCGCAAAGACTCGGCCTTTTTGGAAAAGGGCGTCTTGACACCCGAGGAATTTGTCGCTGCCGGGGATGAATTGGTGTATAGATGTCCCACGTGGTCTTGGGAAGCGGGTGATCCTGAAAAAGTACGATCCTTTCTACCTGCAGGTACGTCGTGAATTACAGTACGTGAGGGTGGTGTCCTGCTAGCTAGGAAATGAAAATGAAATGCATAGCCGAACCTGGCCGACAGATTTTTCAGGTTTTTATTTGTATTTGATTGGATTTTTTGTGTCTCATTTGACTTGCCTTCATCTGTGGCACAGACAAACAATATTTGATTACACGGCAGGTACCATGTCAAAATCGTGTGGCGTCGATGGAAAATGCCATGTCCATGGAGGAAGCTGGAGACGGAGAAGATTGGCTCGTGTCGAATATAGTGAAGGAAACCGATTTGGAAGATGAGTTTGATATTTTGGACGAAGATGGAGAAGTCTTGAAACCGGCAGCCAAATCAGAAACAGCTGGTGGTGGAGGAGGAGGAGATGATGAGTATGCTGACATGGATTGTTTTGAAGACAACAACATTATCGAAGATGACGCAGCCGTGGTCAGTCCCACCGCACCCGCCGAGGAGAGTAATCTGATCAAAGTTCGTACCTATGACTTGTCCATTACCTATGATAAATATTATCAAACACCGCGTGTATGGATGATGGGGAAAAGTGCCGAAGGGCAACCATTGTCAGGGAAGCAAATGATGGAGGATGTTATTTCGGACTATGCCAACCGAACGGTGACGATCGAGAATCATCCCCACGTGACGGGTCCCCATGCCAGCATTCATCCCTGTCAGCACGGCAAAGGTATGTGGCAATAGTATTTATGGGTTGGGATCTATGACAAGTGTTTTGGAGAATTTGCTAACATTCTTTCTCTTTTTCTCTCCCTCGTTTTCAAAAAGTGATGAAAACAATCGTTCGGAATCTCATCAGATCCTCTTCGTCAGGTGGAGAAGGAGAAGAGGACAAAGGACCGTCTGTGGAAATGTACCTCTTTATTTTCTTGAAATTTGTCAGTTCCATGATCCCTACTATCAATTATGACTTTACCATGGAAGTGCAAGCGAATACATCCAAATAATGAAAACCACGGAATCAGAATGAGGGAGATTTTGGGACCCGACAATAATCCTACTTACGAGTATATATCATACGTCAAGTGTAAACAGAAGAGAGACGGATATGAACATGAAACCGGTTTTTCTACTTGTAACTTGCTCTCTTTGGCTTATTGATTTAAAAGATGTTTCTTGTTGACAAAAATACAATCCTAACTCGTTCCGGTGCGCTGCGGGTTATTTTGATAGACAGTGCTTCTAGTAGTAGCTTAGGGAGAAGTAATGCCTTTAGTTCAGTTTTAACAAAAGAGACGGGAGAATCCCGGCTGTGCGTGTATCGTGAATGTTTAAGCTAAGGCTCAATGTAAAAGTTTCGACACTTGCTTCCCTTTCCTGGAACGGCAAATGTTTGCGTGATAGGCTAATTCTCCGTCAACCTTGCTTGCGTCCGTTTGGGCGCCGATGATTGCATGGGGGGCTCACCAAGCCAAAAACGGCTCGAAATGCGTACTGTTGCTGTCTACTTGGTTCGTACCGGGTCACTTGACCAACACTTTCTACCAGATTTTGCTTGAGCACAACATTGATCTCCTTTTCCGTGACGGTCGTTGCCGTTTGGAGAGCTTCGACAACTGACTCGACAAAACCAAAATACATCTTGCAAACGACAACACTTCCAATTTGGCCAAGCCGGAATTCTTCTGCAATGCAGAAGCAAAGCCAGTACTATATAATACAAGGAAGCAATTTATGAGGGCACGAGGCCAGGCGGTGGCGAAATCGTGAGCGTGTTTTTTGTTCAGAAAAAGTGATGGAAATACTTTTTAAAGGCTGCGTTATTTCTTGCTTTGGTCAATTTGAAAATCGTGCCCCTTTCTTCATCTCGGTGGGCTGATTCCCAACGTTTTGGAAAAGTGATCCAAACGTGTAGGTTTCTACGAGAAAGAAAGTTCAATCTTTCTGGCATTTTTTATTCTAATTTGAAGTCATTCTGCTTCTCCCAAGTCCCTCCACAAATATCGTATCATCTTGGATGCTCGCCTGGCTTGGGAGTTTTCCGCACGGCTTACGATCTTCCACGCCAAACAAGCGTGACGGGCGGCATTGAACTGTGACTTTCGTGTGAGGGATATTGTTGGGAGCTTGGACGCCGCCCGATACCATCAAGTTAAGACTTTCGTGTGAAACTGAATATTTTGCGCGAAATATCTAATTTGGACGGACCTGTTATTGGGACGAAGACTTGACCCCCCTTTCCCCGCCAACAATAGCAGACGCGGCCATGGTCGCCGACTGCGGCAGCCAAGGTGCACACGCAACAGCTTCACACCAGTGGTTCTTTTTTGGGTGCGCTCGACGGTGGTATAAAAAAGCCCGAGCCAGCCGCCAGACACCACTCCAAAGCTTGACAATGAATAAATTATGAAAGTTAGATAGCTCACTATGTTTCCTA
>ENA-ORBV01007887-ORBV01007887.1-microbial-mat-metagenome-genome-assembly--contig:-NODE-7887-length-18123-cov-5.195279_pt1 | contig 18123 bp, 15 predicted proteins | sample MGYA00237777_ERZ505514 | MGnify/ENA primary metagenome ERZ505514 (study PRJEB26160, sample SAMN06269048) | microbial mat metagenome | isolation source: Oligotrophic lake microbial mat | place...
TTCAAGCAGAAGACGGCATACGAGATTCGCCTTAGTCTCGTGGGCTCGGAGATGTGTATAAGAGACAGGTGTACGAGACCGACACACGGATCGGCGGGCCGTCGACGAGTTCGATGACGACGGTTCGATCGGCGACCAGTGTCTTGAACAGGTCGCTCTCGAGAAAGTGATGGGTGTGACCAGCAGCTCCCTCGCCCCCAGCCCAACCTTTGGCGCAGCTACACGACATTTCCAGCAGCGCGACGGCTCCCGTCGCGTCACCGAGTTGCACGGGAAGCGGCGTGCCTAACGACTCGAGCCGGCGAGCGGTCTCGGCGGTGATCTCGAGCTTGCCGTCGACCGGCGTCTTTCGTCCCACTGAACGTACGTCCAGTACCATGGTCGGGTCTCGGTATCATCGCTCCGTGGGTTCGCCAGGTGGCGAGGGCCGTCCGGGCGATGGGCACTACGCCAGTTACGCTACTTCACCCGTTTGCCGCCCTGAATCACCACCCGGACGTCGCGCATGACCGTCATGTCCGTAAGGGGATCACCACGTACGAGAATGATGTCGGCATATCGCCCCTCGGCCAGCACGCCGAAGTCCCGCTCGCCTTTCAGAAAGCGGGCAGGCCATAGCGTCGCCGACTGCAGGGTCTCCATCGGCGACACGCCCAATTCCACCCACTTCACCATCTCGCGCCACGTCGCATCGTTGTGGAACATGGCGGGAATGCCGGCGTCGGTGCCGATCACCATACGGACGCCCGCGTCCCGAAGTTGCTTGAATTTGACGGGGAGAATCGGAAGCCGCGCGGGAAAAAGGGCGTAGTAGGGCAGGTGGGGAATGCGTTCCAGCGAGGCGCGGACTTCCCGCGCCATGTCGTTAGGCATGAACTCGCGCCACGAGGGGTCATCAAGGCGCTCGGGGAACACGGATCCCGTATGATACAGCGTGTACAACGGCGAAATGGTCGGCGTCCAGTAGAGCGAGGAGTTCCGTTCCCGAAGCCCCGCCATGATGTCGTCGGGATAGCCCGGCGCAGTGCCGAGTCCCGTGTGTTCGAAATCGTCGACGCCGTACTTGAGACCGATTCGAATCTCCTGCATCCGGTGCGCATGGGCGACAACGACCTTGCCGTTCTCGTGCGCCGTCTCGACCGCCGCCTGCACCTCGGCGTCCGTCATCTGGTCCTGATCGATGAGCTTCACGAAGTCGACCCCGGCATCGATGATGCGTTGCACCTTCTGCCTCGCGTCCTCCGCCCCGTTTACACCCCATCGAAAGGGTTTTTCGTACTCCTCGTACGCGGCGTGTTGGATGAATGGGCCCGAGACAAAAAGTCGCGGTCCGGGGATCTCCCCCGCTGCGATTCGTCGTTTGACCTGCAGAATGTCGTCCATGGGGGCGCCGAGATCGCGCGCGGTCGTGACGCCTGCCATGAGGAGCTGGCGAGCGGCAATCGGCATGACCGACGTGGCTTGGGTTGTCCCGTACAGAGCATTCCAGCGCTTGTAGTCGCCGTGCCCGAGAAGCTGGAGATGCACGTGCATGTCAATGAGGCCCGGCATGACGGTGTGCCCATTGGCGTCGATCACGGACACGCCGTTCGGCACCGCCACGTCGCCCACGCGGCCCACTGCCGCGATGCGCTGGCCCGCGATGAGCACCACGCCATTCTCGATCACCGGCCCGCCATATCCGTCGATGATCCGGCCGCCAACGATGGCGAGGGTTGGCGGCGACGACGCTTGCGCGCCGAGTCGCGATTGCGCCGCCAGGGGCGCAAACGACGTAACGCCTAACAGTGCTGCGAAGAACGCAACTGGTGTGGTGTGTGTGCGAATCATGAGGCGTCGGCGATGAGTGCTGGGTTGGCCGCGCGCACAAAGCGCGCGATAATGTCCGCGACGGGTTCGACGGAATGGATCGATGCCACGCTGCGCCCCGCCTGCCAGTAGTCGCGCTCCGCATCGCCTCGCGAGTTGGCGCGCTTGAGCGAAAGAATGGATCGAAGGGCGTAGAGCGTCCGCATCCACTTCTTCGTCCGCCGCCCACGCAGCATGAGGCGCGCAAGGGGGCCGGCCTTGAGCCCGATCCGCTGAATGTAGGGCGTGTTGATCACCGCCACGGGCACCCCCGTTAGGCGCTCGGTGAGGACGATGTCGCCCTCGGTCGCCGACACGATGGCTTCCTTGTATCGCGCGTGCGCCGAACACTCTGGTGTCGCGATGAAACGCGTCCCCATCTGCACGCCCGCATAGCCGAGGGAGAGCGCCCGCGCGAAATCTTCGCCGTCACCCACGCCGCCCGCGCACACCACCGGAAGGCCGAAGGGCGCCAGTGTGTCATACAGGGCTTCGATCGATATGGCCCCCGCGTGTCCGCCCGCGCGAGCGTTCACACCAATCAGCCCGTCGCATCCGGCGTCGGCACCCTTTTCGGCCCACTTCGATTCTGTCACGTCGTGGTACACGATGCCGCCGGCGGCATGCACGCGATCGCACACCCACCGCGGATTGCCGAGCGAGGTGACGAAGAAGCGGACCCCTTCTTCGAGGGCGATGTCGACCCAGCGGACCATGCGCTCGTGGTAACTCTTCGCGCTCTGCTCGATGAGGGCATTCATCCCGATCGGCCGTCCACCCGACAAGCGCAGCATGAGTCGAACGCCCTCGCGATAGTCATGCCCGTGTACGAAGGTGAGCGAGATCGGCTGGTAGACACCTAACGCACCGGCGGCCGACACGGCCCCCACCAATTCCGGGTTGGAGCAGGGATACATGGCGCCGCAGATAATCGGCACGTCGATGCCGGCGTCACGGGTCAGCGCGGTCTGTTGCACGACGATGCCTAACGCTCGCCGACGGCGGTCGGGCGCGTTTCGGCGGGCACCGCCGAACGCTCGGCGGGCTGCACTTTCCACGTGACCCGGGCCTTCGCCACGAGGTCGCCGGCCACGTCGAAGATCGCCGCCTCCGGATACATCTCCGTCGGCTCCGTCACCGGCGGCATCTGTACGTCCGCGCGCGCGGTGAGGGTGCCGCGCGCCTTCTTGAGATAGTCGATCTCGATCCGGACCACGATGCCCCGTGTGCCCGGCGGAAGCGCGGTGAGCATCGCCGTTCCGCTGCACAATTCGGCGAGATTGGCCAGCGCCACCGCATGCACCGAGTCGAGATGGTTTCGCACCCCTCGTCGGTCATGCAGCACGCACACGGCATGACCGGGTGACAGATCCACCACCCTCGCGCCCAGCGCCCCGGTGTACGGGACCATGCGAGCCATGAGCACGTTGAATAGCCACTGCCCCCCCGGCACGGTGGAGAATCGCTGCCACCGGGCGAGAAGTGACGCGCCAGGAGCGTCGTTGCGGGGAGGCATTGCGGCCCGTGGTGAGGGAATGGTCACAAAATATCTCGCTACAAGTGTCGCAGGAACCGCTCGGGGTTCGCGAGAAACTCGCGAGTGAGCGTCACATGCTCCATCGTTTCGAATTCCACGCGTTGCCGTGGGCACTCGTCGAAGGAGTAGATCGTTGCGCCTGGAAAAGCGAGGAGAATCGGCGAGTGTGTGGCGATTACGAACTGTGAGGCTAACGACGTCATCTCCTTGAGCATGTCGATGAACGCCAGCTGACTCTGCGGCTACCCGGGCGCTTCGGGCTCGTCCAGCAGGTAGAGTCGTCGTGGCCAGTCGGAGCGGTCGCGGTAGTCCTCGTCGATCTCTTCCAACTCACGAAGGAAGTCGGCCCGCATTTTGGCCAGCGTTTTGGTGAAGCCGAAGAAATCCTCCGCCCGCAGGTAGAATCCACGACTCGGTCGCGCGCCGTGCCACATGAGTTTGAAGTGCGACGCGAGTTCGCGTTGGGCGCTCAAGGTCGTATCGGCCTCGAGACGCATCTCGCTGCCGATGGCTTGCATGCCCGTGGCCGCGGCGATCGCCTCCAGTAGGGTGGACTTTCCGGAGCCGTTCTCTCCAACGAGAAAGGTGACGGGAGTCGGGAAGTTCAGCGTGCGCAGGGTGCGAATGGCGGGAACGGAATACGGGAAGACGCCATCTCGCCCCTCGAGCTGGGGGCGCAGTGTCAGCGACCGGAGCAGCATTGTCCCCCGTTACCTCGTATAATGGGCGTCCGGCGTTGGCGCGACGCTAGGTCCGGATGGAGCGTTCGAAGTCGTTTCACCATGTCCGGAGCATTCTCGATGCGAACAGTCGTTGCCGCAATAGTCAGCTTGGGAGCCATTTCGTCGGCCGTGGCGCAACCCGGAAATGCACGCGCCTTCGCCCCGGGCGATTGGTACAAGCTCACCACACTCGCTTCGCCCGCCATGTCGCCCGATGGTCAGCGCGTCGCGTTCACCGTGTCCACGGTGCGGGAGAGCGAGAACAAGCGCCACAGCGAAGTGTGGGTTGTTTCGTCGGCGGGCGGAGACGCGCAGCGCTTTACCTCCTCCGGATATGAATCCTCCAATGCACGCTGGTCCCCGGACGGGAAGTGGCTGCTCTTCACGTCGCAGCGGCCCGGGTCGAAAGGACGGACGTGGGGACTGCGCATGGATCAGCCGGGTGGGGAAGCGATCGAGACCGACCGGTTTCCGGCCGGTTCGATGCCGGCGGACAAGCGGCTGGTAGTATGGAGTGAAGCGCCGACGACAGATTCGACGCTCAGCGACACGACGCGCAAGGATTTGTACGGGCGCATGCAGTCCGTGGCCCGCCCGCCATTCGGGGCCGTGACCAAACCGGAGGATGCCGCCCGCTTCGACGGGCGCCACATCGTGGAGATGCGCTACAAGTCGAATGGGCCGGGTTTCCTGCCCGGACTTCGGGAACGACGTGTCTATCGTCCCACGCAGGTCTGGATGCAGGCGTTGGACGGTGTGTCGAAGAAGCGGATGATCGACAGCACGGTATACTCGCGCCGAGGCGCCGTCGTTTCACCTGACGGACAGTGGATCGCCTTCATTGCCGATGTGCGTCTCCGGCCCGACTCGGTGGTGGAGGCAGAAGCGGATTCGCTGAGCAGGTTGCCGTACAATGCCAAACGCGACGAAGCGGCGCGCAATGACGCCGACGTCTTCCTGATGCCGGCGGCCGGCGGCATGCCGCGACGCCTGACCACCGCGATGGGGAGCGAATCGGACCTCGGCTGGTCCGCCGATGGCAAGCGAATATCGTTTACCAGTGCGCCCGCGCGCGGCGCCAACGAACGACTCTATGTAGTGGACGTCGCGGGTGGTACGCCGGTCAACGTGTTGGGCGAGTGGCAGTACGAACCCGGTGGCTACGCGTGGCTTCCCGATGGAAAGATCGCCATGTGGGCCGACATCGGTGGACGCTCGGCGTTCTTCCATGTCGATCCGGTGAGCCAGACGTTGAAGGAAGTCGTCGCCGGACGCCGTCAGCTTCGCGGTTTTAGTATGGACCAGGCGGCCCGCAGCGTGGCCTACGTGGCCACGAGCACGACAAAACCGACGGAGCTCTACATCGCCAATGTCGACGGATCCGGCGAGCGCAAGCTCACCGGATTGAACGACGAGTTGCTGAAGCAGATCACCTTTAGTGACGCCGAACGATTCACCTACAAGAGCATCGGCAACGTGGAGGTAGAGGGATGGCTCATGAAGCCATACGGCTACCAGCCGGGCCTCAGGTACCCGGTGGCGCTGTACATTCATGGTGGTCCACACAGCCAGTACGGAGAAGGGTGGTTCGACGAGTTCCAGAACCTGGCCGGGGCCGGGATGTGGGTGCTCTACACCAACCCTCGGGGTTCCTCGGGCTACGGCGCCAAGTTCACCTACGCCACACGCGGCCGGTGGTTTGCCGAGGACTACCAGGATCTCATGAAGGCGGTCGATATCGTGGCCAAACGACCCGACGTGGATTCCACCAGGATGGGAGTCACCGGGGGCTCGTACGGGGGCGTCATGGCGGCGTGGGTAACGGTGAAGACCGACCGCTTCAAGGCGGCGCAGACCGACCGCATGATCAGCAACTGGTGGTCGTGGTACGGCACGTCCGACGCGCAGGGGCTCACGGAGTTCGAGTTCTACGGAAAACCGTGGGACAATCCCGCGATGTACGACTCCCTCTCTCCTATTCGCTACATCCGGAAGGTGAAGACGCCCACCTTCATGGTGCAGTCCGAGGAGGACCATCGCACGCCGATGACGGACGCCGAGCAGTGGTACATCGGACTCAAGAAGCAAGGCACGCCGGTGGAGCTCGTTAGGTATCCACGTTCCACGCACGACCTGTCGCGAACCGGAGAGCCCTGGCTCCTGGTCGACCGGCTGGCGCGCATCCGCCAGTGGTTCAACTACTGGCTGGTCGATTCGGGCGTGAGCCGGGCGGCCAGCGGTCAGCCATAGCCGCATCGGCTGCGCCCCCGCGTGACAGGCGCCAGATTGCTGACGTGGCGCAGAACCGTGTGCGCCACGCCTTTTTTTCATTCCATCGTGATTCTCGCCGTCGTTCTCGCGCAGTTCGTTGCGCTCCTTCTCCTCCTCGCCCGCCTTGCTCGCGGAAGATCGCGACGTCCCCCGGTCGAACCGCTGACCGGGGGGGGGGACATTCGGGAGTCGTCGGTAAGCGTAATTGTGGCGACCCTGAACGAAGGGAAGCGCATTGGTCCCTGTCTCGAAGGACTTGGCGCGCAGGGAGCTCCACTGCTCGAAGTCATCGTCGTCGATTCCCGGTCGAGCGATGACACGCCGCAACTCGTCCGCGCCATGAGTCGGCGCGACTCGCGTTTTCGTCTGGAGAACGATCCGCCCCTTCCGAAGGATTGGATCGGCAAGGTGTGGGCGTTGCAACACGGCCTACATCAGGCGCGCGGCGAGTGGGTGCTGGGAATGGATGCCGACACCGAGCCGCAGCCTGGGATGGTGGCCGGCGCCGTGGCCGCCGCCGAATCGTTAGGCTACGATGTCGTCTCCTTCTCGCCGCAGTTTGCCGACATGACGATGGCCGAGCAGTGGGTGCAGCCGTCGATGCTGCTCACGCTGGTATATCGCTTCGGCGCGGCGGGCATCACCGACCCCCCTCCGCACCGCGTCATGGCCAATGGGCAGTGTTTCCTGGCGAAGCGGGACACACTGCGTGCGCATGGTGGCTACGAGCTCGCGCGTCTCTCCTGGGCCGACGACGTGACGCTGGCCCGCGCCCTCGCCACCCGGGGAGTGCGCGTCGGGTTCCTGGATGGATCGCGACTCTACAAGGTGCGCGCGTACGAAGGCCTTGGGCACATGTGGCACGAATGGGGACGATCGTTCGATCTCGCCGATGCCACCTCCCGGTGGACGCAGTGGCGGGATGTCGCGTTCATTTGTCTCGTCCAGGGACTTCCGTTGCTCGTCGTGCTGGCCTTCATGCTTGGCGTGGTGCAGGTGTCGTCACCCCTGACCCTGGCGTGGCTACGCATCAATCAGACGCTGATTGCCATCCGAGTGTTGATGTTGCTCGCCCTTTGGGGAAGTTATGAACGGCGCACGTTGGGATTCTGGCTGTCGCCCCTGGCCGATCCGCTTGCGGCGTGGCGACTGCTGCTGTCCACCGTGCGCCGCCCCCGCGGGTGGCGCGGGCGCACGTACACGTTAGGCGAAGAACGGTCCGCCAGCTAGGCGGGGAGCGTTGGCACCGACGTAGCCTGCACAGTCGGTGCCTTTCATTGGGTATGCGCGTCCCGACGCCAGCCGGACGCCTGTGCCAATGACGAGGAGCACGCCCATGGCCGCGAACGATCTGCGGGCCGTGCGGCGTTGTCTCGCTACTTGGGAAGATACCGCTTCGGAATGTCGTTCCCCGGTCGTTCCGAATCCCAGAAAATGGAGACCACCCACCACCGATCTGCGTCTTTGAGGAGCTGGATGGAATTGATGCCGCGGGCGAAGGGCGATTCGGAAAGGTCAGCAGTCCGGCGCGACTCGTACGTCGAGAAGGCGTGCAGTATGCTGCCGTACGCTTCCGACGTGCGGTGAATTTCGCGCTCGAAGAACCCGTTGCGCTCGAGGCCCGCGCCTGCAGTCTTTACGTAGTCGTCGGCACTCCATACCACGACGCCTGCCGATCCGTCGGCGCGTACCCGGGTCGGCATGAGCCGCGCGTTCGGCACCATGAGCGAACGAAAGCGCTTCCAGTCGCGCAACTGTCCGGCAGGTCCGGAAATGACGTCATAAAGTGCGTTCAAGATCGCGTCCGCCGAAGCGACGTCGGCTGGATTCGCCGTAGGCCGCGGAACGGAGTCAGCCCCGGGAGGCGTGATGACCGTGGCCTGAGCCCCGGTCACGGCGGGGACGAGGAACCCTACGGCGAGGAACATAACGACGAGGGAGGCGATGCGACGCAGCGTAGGCATGGAGACCTCGGTGTGGGAGCGTGTGCAAGCGTGTGGACGGAGACGCCAGACGAGTGGAATAGCGTCCGCCCGTCCAGTGGGAAGCTAGGGCGACGGTGACGCGCCAGCCACTCCACCGTTGTGTGATGTACGACTCGTTCGCCTGGTCGCCCGACCGTTTCGCAGATGCAAGAGGAGTAGGCGAACGTGAGGCCGCCAACTACGGACGGTACGTCACGCTCACGTAAGGGCGGATTTTTTCCTTGTAGGGCTTATCCATCGAGTATCCGATGCCAAAGCGCACCCGCGTGGCGGGAACTCGAGCGAAGCCTACGCCCGGAAAGTCGTACTCCTGCTCCGCGCCAAGTATTCGCTGGTAGCGCGTGAGCTTGTCGCCTGCCGCCACCCAGATGGCGTACGGTTGGAACCCAGCGACGCGCGTCGAGAGGCGGGCGAGTCCCACCCGCCGTCCAGCCGCGTAGCCAACCGGGACCGAAGGCAGCGCGACTCGCTGCGAGAGGTACGCGCGATCGAAGAACGGGAGCGTCGCGCCTCCCACGGCGAATTGCTCGAACGACCGCCCGAATTCTCCCGGACCGGCCTTGGTCGTGGTGCCCATCGTTCCCTCGGCGCGCAACTGACGACGCGGCCCCCCGATGGCCACGGCTGCGGTCGTAAGTCCCCGGGTCCAGGAATCGCCGCCCGTACCTCCCTCGGCCACCTGCGCGTACACCTGCGGACGCACCGTGAGACCGCGCCACGTCCAGGTGAGGTGTCCTCGTATGTCGGCGAAGCCCATCGCGCGGCTCGCGCTGTTCAACTGCTTGCCATTTACCTGGCCCACACTGCCGCCGGCGCCGAGTGAGTAACCCCACGATCCGCCATTGCGATCGAAGCGCGTTGCCAATCCGACGGCCGTGAAGCGGGAATCGATGTCTAACGACGCAAAGGTGCCTGCCGGTTGCTGCGATGGCGCGTGCTCGGTGTACCAGCCGCTCGCCTCGAGTCGAATGGGTCGCGTGCGGAGTGCCGTCGCCAACGAGCCACCACGCCACGCGCCTCGCTGCCCATAGCCACCCTGCGCCACGATGCTCAGTCGGCCTACGGGGTCCGTGTTGGCGATCATGAGCGACACCATATCCCCATCCGGGCCCAGGCTCACCCCTGGCAGGACCCGCCACCCGCGCGGCCCCGTACCGTAATCGTGAGGCCCGGTGACAGGTTGTTCGGGGAAGCTCTGGCCGGGCGTTGCCGGGCGTGGCGCGGCGGGAAAGAGCTGCGGCAAGAGCGTCTCGACCCGATTGGCCGTCGTCCGTTCGCTGCCATTTATCGCGAGGCGGCGCAGGTCGTAGCCCTTGGCGTGGAGATTGAGAAACCAGACGCGCCCGTCAGGTCCGACGTCGGGTGACGCCACGCCGCCAGTCACGCGGCTGAGCGTGCGAGTGGCGGCCGTCTCGGGATCGAGGAGTTCGAGATTCGCCACGCCTCCGCGCTCGCTCACCACAACAAGCTTTCCGTCGTTGGTCCACGAGGGTGCATAGCGACTGGCGCCGTCGCCCAAGTCTATAGGATGAGCTGCGGCACTTGCCGCAGCGTTCGACACCGACGCCGCCGATTGCACAGCGCCGCTTGCCGCAGCGTTCGACACCGACGCCGCCGATTGCACAGCGCCGCTTGCCGCAGCGTTCGACACCGACACTGCCGATACCACAAACACCCACCACTTGCCGTCACGCTGCACGCTGGCCGCGATGCGACGACCGTCGGGCGACCAGCGCGGTCGATGCCATACCACAAAGGGCGAGCCCGCCGCGAGGGTCGTGTACGCGCCGGTCGAAAGATTCACCCGCACCAGGTCGCAAATGCCCCCCGCGCACCGAACACCCGCCGCGCTCCGGCCATCGGGCGACGGATCGGCCGATCGAATCCCCGCGCCGTGCGTTACGCGATGCAGGCCCCCTCCCCCGCGTCTGGTATTCCAGATGAAGAGGTCGGGGCGGAACGCACCGTCGCCTAACGCTTCGTCGCGACTCACCAGCACGCGCTCGCCGTCGGCAAACCAGCGGGGATTGTCATGTCCGCGCCCGGCCACCGCGAAGAGCGTCTTGACCGCGCGCTTCGGGGCGGGGAAGGAGTCGAACGCAGCCACGTCGAGCGTGTCCCGCTGCAGCTGTCGCCGACGCGCTCGCACCTCCGCCGAGTCCGGCCGCTCGTCCGTTGTTGACCATACCACTAGGCGCGACGGAGCGTTTGGCTGGCGCAGCACGATCGCCACCTGCGCTCCGTCCTTGGAGAGAGCGGGATCTCCGGTTGACCAGGTGAGTTTCTGCACCAACTCGCCCTCCACTATTCCTTTCCCCTCCAACTGTCGGCGTGCGTCGAAGGCCTTGCCCATTACCTCGGCGAAGAAGACGCCGTACAAGTCATCGGGACCCGCGCCGTACACGCCGCGGAAGGACTCGGCAAAGCTGCGACGCTGGCGTGCGCTCATGCGTCGCCAGAGGTGATTCAGGCTTTCTTCCCCTTTGCGCTGCACCAGCCACTCCAAAAAGGCCGACCCAACCAGGTAGCGCATGGAGCCGCCCAGGTACGGTCCGGCAACATTCAGCTGCCCGTATGTTGGAAGGCGTCCCTCCAAGGCCCACTGGCGAAGCACGGCGGGCCGCCCGACGGAATTCGGACGTCCATTGCCCGTGAGTTTCCCTTCGATATATGTCGCGTAGCCCTCGATGATCCAGGGCGGCGACTTCCGGGCCAGTGGGCCGAGGCGAGATGGCAGCAGCCGCCAGAGCAGACGCTCGTTAGGATTTCTTGTGGGCATCGTCAGGTGCGCCAGATGCCCATACTCGTGCACGGCCAGGATCTCCCCCCACCCGCGATGCTGTCCGAAACTCGGCGACGGCGACGGCGGGGTTGGCCAGAGAAACATGACCGGACCCTCCAGCAACGGGACCGCAAATCCGTTGGACACGTTCGAGGGATCCTCGACCATGACGGTGACTCGCGCGGCCGGCGTGTGCTCGACGAGCAAATTGACGGCTGCCGCGTACGATTCCATCCGCTGCGCCACGGGGAGCACCCAAGCCCGCATGTCGGCCGGATAGTGAATACGGAATCGCGCGGTCTCGATCGTTTCCCAGGCGCGGGCCGGCCTCGTTAGGTACTGGGCGTCGGCACGACCGGCGCAGGCAAGCAACGCGAGTGCGGCGACGATGCCTAACGCGGCGGTTCGTGGTATGAGGCGCATCAAGCGGTCGATTCGCGGGAACGCGGGGTCAGGAGACGGGGGGTGCGGCCGCCCACTCGCGATGGCCAACCCCTCCATCTCAATCACCACTTGCCGATCCGACGCCGCTACGCCTTTCTTGCCCGAACCGCGTCCTGTATCCACGTGAGTGGAATGAGGAAAAGCGGCGTGAGAAAGTGACCAAGGAGCAAGTTGACCCACATGAGCGCGAGGTAGAACGCGCCGAGTGCAAGGCCGGCCCAAAGAGTGCCCAGCGGTGAGGAATGCTCCACGAAATGCCCTCGATTTGAAGTGGTCGTTCGAGACACGAAAAATAGCGGGACGTTGGGTGGGAAGCCAGTGCTCCAGTTGCCTCTGGGCATCCGCCGGTTGGGCGACGGACAACGGCCCCCGCATGCGATACATTGCCCATCCACCACCCGGCGACAACAAACGTGTTGTGGACGTACATCCTGACGTACACCCTGATGGGTCCAGCGACGCTGATGCCATGGCCGCGCACCTTCTCATGTTGGGGGACTGAACACGCACACGCTTCCAGGACAGCTCGGCGCCGTACTCTATTCCCTTGTGAAGAGGGACGAACGTGTGGTGCTCGCCGTCTCGGGTGGCGTGGATTCCATGGTCATGCTGCACGTGGTGGCGGGCGCGTTTGGAGCGACGGGGCCCGGCCGGCTCGTTGTGGCGACCTATGACCACGGGACCGGCCCCCACTCCAGCCGCGCGGCCGATTTCGTTAGGCACGCGGCCGCGTCGCTGGAACTCCGCTGTGTGTCGGCGCACGCCACCGCGCCCATACACGGCGAAGCGTCGTGGCGTGAGGCACGATGGCGTTTCCTCAGAGACGTTGCGGCTGGCGAGTCGGCCCGGATCGCCACGGCGCACACCCGAGACGATCAGATCGAAACCGTCGTAATGCGAATCCTGCGCGGATCGGGGGCGCGGGGTATCGCCGCCCTGTACGCTACGTCGGATGTGCTCCGCCCGCTGCTCGATAGTTCGCGCTCGGACATTCTCACCCACGCCCACGAGCATGAGATTTCGTGGTGTGACGATCCGACCAACCTTGACCGGCGCTACTTCCGGAATCGAGTGCGGCTCGATCTCCTACCGGCCATGCGCGCGGTGCGGCCGAGCATAGAAGCGGAGTTCCTCACTCTCGCTCGTTGCGCCGCCCTCATGCGAGAGACGCTGCGCGAGGTGGCAGATACGCTGATCGTGTCGGCCGCTCGTGGAAGCGTGGAAGCTCGCCTTCCCGACGCGGCCTCGGAGAGCGAGATCGCGGCAGGCACAGCAGTCCCGGGGGTGAAAGACTGGGGCGCAGACGCGCGTGCCCTTCTCTGGCAGACGGTGGCTGAACGCGCCGGTCTCGCGCTCGACCGCCGGGGAACCGAGCGTCTGGTGCGCTATAGCATCGCGGGACGGGTTGGCTCGCGCATTCCGCTCTCGGGCGGATATGAGGCGCTTCGTCGGCACGCAAGCGTGGAAGTGCGCCGTTGTGTACAGGCCGAAACCTCGCCAACCATTCTGGCGTTGATGTCGGACACGCGCTACGGGGTGTGGCGCTTTCGACCTCGGTCCGACACTACTATTAGTCAAGCAGCGCGCAACGATCCGTGGATCGCGTGGCTACCGCGAAACCGCGATCTTGCGGTGCGCGCCTGGCGAGACGGCGATCGAATGGTCGTCGGACCGTTGGGTCGTACTCGGCGCGTGAAACGTTTCTTTTCCGATCAACGCGTGCTCGCGAGCGATCGAGAGGGGTGGCCGGTGATTGTGGCAGATGGCGAGATTGTCTGGATTCCTGGGATTCGTCGCGGACACGCGATCACCGATCGGTCCGGCCGACCGGGAGTATGCATTGCCTGTGAGCGTGTCCATGGCTGATCCGCGCCTCGAGGGGCGAGCCGTAAAGCGCATCGCGTATAGCGCGGAACAGATTGCCGAGCGTGTACGGGAACTGGGCCGCGACATCACGTCGGCGTATCCGGACGGCGATCTTCTCGTCCTCGGATTGTTGAAGGGTAGTTTTATCTTTCTCAGTGACCTGGTACGATGCATCAATCGCCCGTTGGCCGTCGATTTTCTGGTCGCGTCATCGTACGGGAACGGGACCGTTTCGAGCGGATTGGTACATTTGGTGTATGATCCTGAAACAGAGCTCGAGGGTAAACACATTCTCCTTGTAGAAGATATTGTCGATTCCGGACGTACCTTGAACAGTGTTATTGATGTCCTGCGAGCGCGAAAGCCACGCTCACTGGAAATCTGCGCCATGCTGGACAAGCACATTTCGACGCACCTCGAATATCCCCCGAAGTTCATCGGATTCGACGCCCCTCACGAGTTTCTCGTGGGCTACGGGCTCGATCACGCGGAGAGCTTTCGGCACCTGCCATACATCGCTAGCCTGCAGTAACGCGGACTGGACCTATGCCTCCCACTCCTCCAAAAAAACAGTTCAGCTGGGGTCGCTTCTCGAAGGGACTCTCCTTTTGGATCCTCGTGATCCTAATCCCCGTCGCCGTCATTCAGTTCTCCGGTGCGAAGGGCGAACCGTCCACGCAAATCAGTTATTCGGACTATCGGTCCGAACTTGATCGCGGGAACATCACCAAGGCCACGATCGAAGGTGGGCGCGCCGTAAAAGGCGAGTTCACGCAGAAGATCATGGTCAGCGGGCGCGAAGTGAAGAAATTCTCCGTCAAACTTCCGATGGAGAACTCGCCCGAGGAAGTGACGGCGCTTCGCGAGAAGAAAGTGACCATCGATGCCCAGGAAGCGAAGGCGTCCATCGGCACCTTCCTGCTCAACTTCCTGCCGTACTTCGTACTCATCGGCATCTGGATCTTCCTCTTCCGGCAAATACAGGCCGGTGGTGCGAAGGCCTTCTCGTTCGGCAAATCAAAAGCGAAACTGCTCACCGGCGACACGCCGAAGGTCACGTTCGCCGACGTGTCCGGTTGCGATGAAGCAAAACAGGAATTGCAAGAGATCATCGAGTTCCTCAAAGATCCGCAGAAGTTCACCAAGCTGGGCGGGCGTCTGCCCAAGGGCGCGCTTCTCATCGGACCGCCGGGTACGGGTAAAACGCTGCTCGCCAGGGCAGTGGCCGGCGAAGCAAATCGTCCCTTCTTCTCCATGTCAGGATCGGACTTCGTCGAGATGTTCGTCGGCGTGGGCGCGTCGCGCGTGCGTGACCTCTTCGAACAGGGTAAGGCGCATGCGCCATGCATCATTTTCATCGACGAAATCGACGCCGTGGGTCGCCATCGCGGTGCGGGCCTGGGTGGTGGACACGACGAGCGTGAACAGACGCTCAACCAGTTGCTGGTGGAGATGGACGGCTTCGAGTCCAACGAAGGCGTGATCCTCATCGCGGCAACCAATCGTCCAGACGTGCTCGATCCCGCGCTCCTGCGCCCGGGGCGTTTCGATCGGCAGATTGTCGTCGATGCACCAGATCTGCGTGGACGCGAGGGAATCCTTCGTGTGCACCTGCGCAACAAGCCGATTGCCGAAGATGTCGACGTCAACAAGCTTGCCCGTGGCACGCCGGGAATGGCCGGCGCCGACCTGGCCAACATGGTCAACGAAGGTGCCCTGCTGGCCGCGCGCCGAGGACACGACCGCATCTACATGACCGACCTCGAAGAGGCCAAGGACAAGGTCATGTTAGGCGCCGAGCGCAAGTCGTTGGTCATGCGGGAGGAGGAGCGTCGCCTCACCGCCTACCACGAAGCAGGTCATGCGGTGTGCGCGCTCAAGGTCAAGGGCAACGATCCGCTCCACAAGGTCACGATTGTCCCACGTGGTCGCGCGTTAGGTCTGGCGTTCACGCTGCCCGAAGATGACCGCGTGTCGGTAACGCGCGAGCAGCTCGAAGCGCGTTTGGTCATGGCGTACGGCGGCCGCGCCGCCGAAGAGATTGTCTTCGGACGTGAACGGGTGACTACCGGAGCGGCCAGTGATATTCAGCAGGCCACCGCCATCGCTCGTCGTTATGTGACGCAGTGGGGATTGTCCGACGCCATCGGACCAATTCTCGTTGGTGACATTGAGCAGGAGGTCTTCCTCGGGCAACAGCTGACCAGCCGACGCGAAGTGTCGGAAAAGACGGCGCAGTTGGTGGACTCCGAGGTGAAAAAGGTGATCGACGATGCGTTCGGTCGCGCCGTACAGACGCTTACCGAGCATCGTGAGCTACTCAATACCGTGGCGGCCAACCTGCTCGAGCGCGAGACGTTGAACCGCGACGACTTCGAACACCTGTTGCGTGGCGAGCAGCTCCCGCCGCGTGCGCCACTTCCGCCGTCGTCGCTAACGGCGTCGCCGATTGCCCCCATTCCGTTGGCGCAGCCCAAGCCGGGATTGCCGCCGCTCCTTGGTGGTCCGGAAGTAAGTCCGGCGTAACCGCCGGATGCCGTAGGGTTGACCAGGCCCCGCAGAACGTGTCTCTGCGGGGCCTCGGTCGTTTGCATCATGACTTCCGTTCAACGATTCACCGTATCACACACGCCTCCTCGAATGCTGCGTCGCCTCTCGTGACTGTCGGTCGACGGATCGCCACCGCGACACCGCTGCATGCGGCCGTTGGCGCGAGCGCACTCTTGCTTGTGGTCTACTGCGTCACGCTCGCCCCGTCCGTGACGCTCTGGGACAGCGGCGAGTTCCTCGCGGCCATCAACACGTTAGGCATTCCGCATCCGCCGGCTACACCATTGTTTGTTTTCGCGGCTAACGCCTGGGCGCGACTGTTCGGATGGCTCCCGCTCGCCGTGGCAGTCAATGCGGGATCAGCAGTGGCCACGGCTGCGGCCGCCGGCTGTTTTGCCTGGTTGGTGTCCCGCTGGACGGGGCGCCCCGAGGCGGGATTTCTCGGCAGTGTGGTGGGAGGATGCATGGCGACCGTCTGGCAGAGCGCCACCGAGACCGAGGTGTACGCGTACGCGCTCCTCGTCATCGCGCTCGGACTCGTCGTGGCCGAGCTGGCGGGCACTCGATGGAGTGGGCGCCATCGCCTACTCCTCTCGGCGATCTTCGGGCTGGCCGTTCCCCTTCACATCAGCGTCCTGGTGGCGGGCCCGGCACTCGTCATGCTCTCGGCGACAGATGGGCAAGGCAACCTCTCGCTTCGAGCCGCCCTCGCGCCCGCAGGCGCCTGGTGTCTGGCGGTGGGAATCGGAACCGTCTCGATGCTCCCGGTCGGTATCGGTGTGACCATACTCATGGGGTCCGTGCTTTTCCCGTTAGGCGGCGCAGGAGACAGAGGCCGGGGCGGGGCCATCGCGGCCGGATTCGTCGTTCTCCTGTGCGCGAGTTTCGTCTTTGTTCTCCTGGTGCGGGCACAACACGATCCGGCGGTGAACCAGGGCAATCCGTCCACCTGGCGCACGATGTGGGATGTCGTGGCGCGCACACAGTACGACGTTCCTCCGGTGTGGCCGCGCCGGGCACCCCTGTGGCTGCAAATCGGGAACGTGGTGCAGTATTCGGACTGGCAGGTGGCGTCGGCACTGAGTAATGCGCCCGGACCGTCAGCGTGGCGCACGCCGGTGACGCTGCTCTTCGTGGCGTTAGGCGTATTCGGCTCCACGTGGCATCGGGGGTGTGACCGGCGAAGCTGGCGGGCCACGATGCTGTTGCTCATTAGCGCGACGCTGGGTGTAGTGGTGGTGCTGAACCTTCGAACGGGCCCGTCTTTTGGATGGGGAGTATTGCCCGATGAGACGGTGCACGAAGCGCGCGAGCGCGACTATTTTTTTGCGCTCTCGTTCATGATCTGGGGAGTCTGGAGTGGGTGTGGGCTCGTGGCGCTGCGCCAGCGGTGGCGCCGTAGGGGGAGCTCGGTTGTTGTCCTGATTGCCAGCCTGCCATTGTTGCTGAACTGGCGGGCCGTGGACCGCCGCCGTTTGCCAGATGCCGGGCTTGCCGAGCACATCGCAATCGCGTTGCTACACAGACTTCCCCCTGGCGCGGTGCTCGTGCTCGCGGGTGACAATGACACCTATCCCGTCTGGTTCGCTCAACACGTGCTCAACCATCGCCCCGACGTGGTGCCCGTGACCGTCCCCTTGCTTGGTGCCGGTTGGTATCGGGCTGAGCTTAGGCGACGTTTCGGTCTCCTGGACTCGACGACCGTGACCACATGGCGCGGCTTGGCCGGCACATTGGCGGCGCTGGGCCAGGGAGCGACTCGATCGGGACGCTCTATGAGCGCGTCCGTCTCCGTGGAACCTGGTGAACGGCGCGCACTGGGTGGTGAGCGAGGGTGGCGCCTGAAGGGGATGGTGTTTCAGCGGGCTGATGCTGGAACGGGGCGTATGATCACCATCGACTCTGCGGCGGTGGAGGAAAGCGCTCGGATGGTGGAAAGGCTGGTCGGAGGCTCGCGCACCGAGTTGGCGCGCGATCCGACCGGTCGGTACGTACAGCGATTGCTCACCTGTCCCCGTGCGGCGCGCGATCGCGCGCGAGGGCGGCCCGACGTGTCGTCCGGGTTACTTGAATCGACCTGTAACTTACGATAGTTTATTGTGTTATGCGTTTTTCAGG
>ENA-ORBV01007889-ORBV01007889.1-microbial-mat-metagenome-genome-assembly--contig:-NODE-7889-length-18120-cov-5.766003_pt1 | contig 18120 bp, 8 predicted proteins | sample MGYA00237777_ERZ505514 | MGnify/ENA primary metagenome ERZ505514 (study PRJEB26160, sample SAMN06269048) | microbial mat metagenome | isolation source: Oligotrophic lake microbial mat | place...
TTAGTCTCGTGGGCTCGGAGATGTGTATCAGAGACAGGATCCAATTCGACTCCAAAAGAGGTCGTCTTTCGGTTTATTTGTCTTTTTGTGTCCACATCTCTCAAGTGAATTTTGAAGGAGTTCCAGGATGTGTTATGTTGCTCTTCTTTCCTTCTGTTTGTTTGTTTCCAATCCTGTTTTGCAATGACACACTCAACCTTGCCCTGCAGGCAATGAGGGGTGGCTGTTCCACATCGACTGGCTTCTGAAGTTTCTTTCGAAACAGCATCGGGTTATCGCTGGTTGCAGTTTGCCCCAATGACACTGATCTTTGAGTTAACAATGATGTTGACAAATCAGACAATCATTCATGAGCATTCTGTGATCTTTTTGGTGTCAAGCTCCAGACACACACATGAGATGCTCTCAAACGTGTTTGTCATGTCACAAGCCCAACTAAAAAACATTGGTCACAGCAAATCTTGACTTGGGTTTTGGCTTCACTGAAACAAGATGGAACATCCGCAGAAACAATTGCAGTTTCTTTGGTAAATGCACACTTGTATCGGCTATAATCATAATGAAAACGTGAAGAAGATCAGCAACTGAAAAAGAAATGGCAGCCTGCAAAAGGAGCAGGCCAAGATGTTAGTGGTGACAATCGAAAGACAGAAAAGACAACGTTACCACCATTCACCTCAGATCCACCCATTCAGCATGGGGATGCACCGTCGTCCAGTGAACTCGATCCAGAGAATAAGCCATCGTTACGGCATGGGCTACCCTCGAAATTCGCAAGTTCATCACCCCCAGTGGCAGCAGCTGCTGCTGCTGTGGCACCTCGTTCTGGAAGCCACAAGCGAGAACGGCAGTCCTTTCCTACAGAAAAATTTGGTCATACTGAGCCTACAGGTAGAAATGCCGACGCTATCACCACCGTTCATTACTATCCCGAGGGCGAAGAAGAAGATCAGGCTACGGCCAAGGCCGTCCAGGAAAATCTTCACATGCAACCAGGAGCCTTTCCCGACAATACACCACCAGTTGGCGTGAATCCCAATCAGCCCTCTCCAAACAGTAGGAGGACGACATCAAACAACACCAACAATAACACAGATGATGCCGCTGACACGGGTGACAACAGCCAGGATTCGGGTCCCATGGCATTGGTCGAAGCCAACTTGGTCGCGCCTGAACCACCACTCGGATTAGGGCCTAACCAGGTAGTAATCGACACAAATGCCTTACCACAAGCTGAAGTGGTACCCCAAGAACCAACATTCCTATCCAAATTTGCCCCTGAGACCAATACGTCAAGATTTTTTTGCTTGGGGGTTCTAGCATGTCTGGCTGCATTTGTAATCGCCGCCAGTGTCTGTGGAAGTGGTATGTGTAGCGCCAATGATAATGCCAGCGAGGCGGTAGAAACTGGTCCAACATACAGCCCCATAGGGCCATTTGGCAGTCCCACGGCGGCTCCTTTTGACGATGATGGTGCAACAGACGACTCTCCTTTGGATGATACTGACGGCACAGACGATTTGGGTTTTCGAACCGCTCCTACACTTCGCCTTACACTGAGTCCTACACTTCGCCTTACACTGAGTCCTACACTGCGTCCAACGCCACAGCCTACAAAGCAGCCTACAAAGCAGCCTACAAAGCAGCCTACAAAGCAGCCGACGCTGCGTCCTACTCCACGGCCTACGCCACAGACGTTTCCGCAAAATCGCACAGTTCAACCAACCTTTCCTGACTATGTTGATGATGACATACCTGAAGAAAGGCCCATGATTCCTCGGTTGATGGACCATGCTGGTGATGATCCAGGAGATGATGATTATTTGCCACAATAACAACCTATGGTTCCTTGAGGAAAAAATTGAGTATTTTAAATCCTCATACTAAGCAGCATTTTTATAGTAAATTATTGGCCTAGTTATTTTTACAGTGTTGCGACTGGAAAACTGTCTTCTTGTTAGTCCTGAGAAGTTAAAAAACACGACTCATCCATTCACTCCGAAACAATAATTCCTGCATCCTTCAACGCATTATAGGTTTCATTCACAAGGGATTCTATATCGTCGGCACTTTTATAATGGCCCAGATTGAACAAGCGGTGTCCGACCAGCCATTCTCGTAAGGAGGGTGTTTGTAGCCACGCCTTTAGATTGCACAATCGTTGGACCCAACCATTTTGGCTCGACAGTTTGCCGAGGACATCGCCCCCGGATGGACCCAAGGCTGGGAGTTCCACGCCCGTGGGTGGCACAGGCGCGCGACACATGTGATTCTTATCCTCATCCTTGAGATCAACGACCGACTCCAATTTACCAAGGATGCTTCCCACAAAACAAAATCCCGGTGTTCCATAGACATCTTGCAGGGTAATGCGTTTGTTTGCGGAATCAAAGACGGGCCGTGGCGGACATGTGGTATGATGGGTATAGTTAAAAGCACCGGCACTGCAGTGGACAAAAATGGTGGTGTCTGCGTTGTCGTTTTTCCATGGCAGTTCCACCACTGTTCCGTTTTGAAATTCCAAATCGCCATTGTCACGAATGCGTTGGATGCGTCCTTGGCCATGGAGAATATTGGTGGCAGGAATTTGACGCAAGGTGGCGAGTTCGTCTTTGGAGAGCGTCGCATCTTGAAATTTGGTAGGCCACTCGTTGTTGCCAAAGTCAAACAATCGATAGACTTTTCCTTGCTGGTGCCATTGAACAAAGGCATTTTGAAAGAGTGTGGGATCGTCTTGCAGGGACGTTTGATGGGTCGCCAGTCCACCCATTATTGCCGTATGCAACAATTCCATGCAATTGCCAATATTTTCTCGTGCCGTTATCCAAGGTTCGTTGGGAACGACCCACACAATTTGAGTGGGGGGCACCTTGGCGCGCGTCAATAAATAATAGACCGCATCCATTCCCGTTTTGCCGCCCCCAATGACCACAAATTTTTGAGACAAAGCAGACGTCAGCGTCACCAATTCATTGACGGGAATGCATTTAATTTTGTGGGGATCCAACGTGAATTTGGGTTTTACATGAATGGGCAAATCGGGTTGCAAATATCGAGCATCGACCAATCGTTTCCGGACTTTGATAGTAGTGTGTTGTGGTTGTTGCTGGCCATCCTTCTTGAGAGTAGTAATGGAATACACATCCTTATGTTCGGAAGGATTGCCCGGATTCGCATTCAAATCCAAATCCAACGTGGCATTTCCGACAAATGTAAAATCGGCTGAAGCTTCCCATGTTTGGATCAAGGCACGGTAATACTCCAAAATTTCGCGTCGGGTCGCTAAATGGTCTTTTTGTTCAGGAGAAGGCTCCAGAGGTGTCGATTCCACGCCGTATCCCGCCGATGGTTGATGCAATTGGACAAAGTCGTACGAATCGTGCCATTGTCCTCCCGGACTCGCATGGGCATCCACCATGACAATCTTTGGCATGTTGCCGCCAGTATTGCCTTGGAGTAAAGAATCGCAAAAGGCCACGCCCGTGGCACCGGCACCCACTATCAAATAATCACATTCTTTGGGAATACTAGGACTCGTCATGATGATGGAAGACGATGCTACAATTTGGAATTTTTAGGATGATACAATAGCTGTCTGCTTGTAGCTAGCTAGCTAAATGAAATGGATAGAGAGGGTGGATAGGATCAATGGATGGGACCCGTGTCGCTTTGTCGAGACAGCTTTGTGGTTTGTGAGGGTGGGCGACGGTCATAAATCAATGGACGTTGTTTCGTTTTGAGTCACGCGAAAGTTGTGTTTTCTACCGATAGTTAGGGTTACTTGTAAGCCATAATAATCCAGTTTCAGCAGAAAGGGCTCACAGGCCTACCATGGGTCAGCCCTCCAAGGCAGGCGAATTCATCCAGGATGAATTCGCCCCGTAGGATTTGTACGTAACGCAGGTAAGCGAGACGTGTGCGACCAACACAGTTCACGTTCCTGTCATTCCCGTACAAAAGAATCAAAATTTTCTGAGTCGTGCATCGCGACATGGTCAGAAACTTCTTCTTCTCTCTGGACCGGTCTGGCGTTGTGTTTTTATGTTTTGTATAGAGTCATTGGTAGTCAACAGCAATGCTTTCTATTATTGCCGCAATACACAATCGAGATGGCTTTGCGCGCACCTGGTAAACTTTCGAAACCACCAGACAAATGAATATAGGCGTCAGTCGTACCATGCATAGCTCGGAAGTAAACAAGCAACACCTCGAACAACAACAACAAAATCGGCAAGCTGGAGGCAACCATCCTCTACCTTGCACTGGCTGTCTCCATTATTGTCCTGTACCGTGATTGCTCCACCACTACAGTACACGACGGCTCGGTCATTTAGGTATCTAAAAGCTAGCAGCAAAAGATCTGCAATCATCCTTTTTCTTTTTATTGGCCGCCGCTAGACTCCTATAGGCTTCACATTCTTTGCCACAAGCAAAGAAAATCTACAGGCAGCCAGACAGAGGAGGCTTCTTTCTCTTGTCACGCCAACAGCCGAACTTCCTTCATTCCTTCCGTCAATTATAAGTTAAATATATTTGGAAGAAGAAAAGATGCTATTCAATCGGCACAGCCCCACCAACAGCCATCCAGGCGGCACGCATGGCCACACTTTGCCCATGGACAACAAATATGTCAAAAATGCCACGTCCAAACCCAAGACCTCCTGTGCCTCTCGCTTGCACTCTCTCAGTTGGATTTTCTGTGGCACACTCTGTGCCTATTGGTCGATGGAATATTCCGTGAAATTCTTTTTTGCCGGTTCTACCTCGGCAAGCACTCTTTCGTCTCCCATCCAGAATGGCATGGATGCGGCACAAATGGATACGATTTTAACGCCCCTGCGATCCGTCGGGGCCAGTTTGACGCCTCCCGTAATACCCACTTTACCAGACTATTCCTTTGACAACATCGCGACCGTCCAACCGGATCCTTTGCAACACGCCATTTTGATTCCCTACCGGGATCGACAGTTCCATTTGAATTTGTTTTTGGAATACATGGGTCCCTATTTGGAACACCATTTTCCGCACGCCTCCTTCACGCTGTGGATTATCGAACAGGACGATGCCGAACTCTTCAATCGGGCGTGGTTGGCCAATGTCGGCTTGCGACAAATTGTCGAGCACGCTCCACAAACCTCGTGCGTCATTTTTCACGATGTCGATTTGGTCCCCAACATGACGAGTCATGTGCCCTACACGACCTGCCAGTATCCCATTCAATTGGGATCGGAATTGCAACACTTCAATTGGACGGTCCCCTATCCGGCCTATTGTGGTGGAATTACCTCGCTGTCCTTGAAGCATTGGCAACTCATTAATGGATTGGGCAATGGTATGTATAAATATGTGTGTATTTAATTCTGTATTTCTGTACTTGTTTTTGTGTCGTTTGTGAGTTGCGTCGTGAATCGTTTATTTTTCTGATGTTGCTTGGTCCATTTCCTTTAGATTACGTTGGTTGGGGCGGCGAAGATGATGATTTGTATCATCGATTGCGTCAAAACGGATTGTTATGGCAACCCCTGGACCCGTCCGGTCGGTTCCAGATGGCTCCCATTCCCCGAAGGCCACCCAAGGGACAAGGTGTCTTTCGAACCATTTCGCAACGGGCCGAACATCACGAACAAAAAAAGACGCACAATCAATATTGGAAGACGCTCGAGTTGCTCAAGGATATGCACGAAAATAGTGAACGATGGAAATTTGATGGCATGACCGATGTGTATTATACCCTTACCGGTTGGCAATCATCCAAACCCCAGTTGGGGTTTTCGAACTATCATCATATCAAGGCCATTCCACAAAAACTCCGGAGTGGTCAAGTCGCCTATCACCATGGGGATAATCTTCACCCCGAACTCGACGTCAACAACCCTTTGGATGCCACCATTGCAAAAGCAGCGGCCGCCGCTGCTGTTGCGGCAGGGAAACCCTTGCCCAAGGAAGACGACAAGAACAACAAGCCCATGGCACCTCTCGAATTCATCCATGTCCCGTATACCGGTGGACAAGCCATTACCAAGGCCGCCGCCAATGCTGGCATGGTCTGGGGTGCCTGTCATTTTGCGCCCTTTCTTGAATGGGATTGTCCCGTCCATGGCAGTGGCGATTATCAACATGATCCCATGCAATTTCAAGCCAGCTACGCGCAAGCTCAAACGCCGTGGTTGATTCCGACCCATCGATTTTTGGAAAATCCCTTGGAAGGGACCAAACGATTTACCGTGGTACGACATCCCTACAGTCGTGCCATTTCCTTTTATCGATATACCTACGACAAGCAACACGGATATCCGTACGGATTTAAGTATCATGATTTGTGTCAACGACTTGGCAACAAGGATCATCCGCCCTTGGCCGTGGCACAGTATTTGCGGGAACGAGAACATCCCGCCAAACTCAATGCTTTTTTGCAAAACTTTTTGATTCGAAGTCATCATCCGCACAAACCGGACGGCATTGAATTGATTCCCCAAGTCAATTTTGTGTATTACCGCGGCATCAAGTACGTTCATCACGTCTTGCATTATGAATTTTTACAACGCGATTTCAAGAATATATTGGAAAAGTACGATTTGACCGGATTGATTGATTTGCCACCTCCCGATCGAAAACGCAAGCGCAAGAAACAATTTGTCAAACCCTACGAAGAAAAACGCATTCCCCAAGAAACCACTGTTTGGACACGTCGATTTTTCTTTCATCCGCTCGCTCGCCTCTTGGGCTTGGCGGCCGAGGAACACAATCAACCTCCTCCGGTCGTCGACATGTCCTTGGCGGAAATTGAAGATGAATACTTGTTGGGAGCACAAGATTTGGCCAATGAAACGATTGCCATGCTCAATACGCATTTTGAATTGGATTTTCGAAAATTCCATTATGCCAAAATCAAAGTCAATGCCACGACGGATGCCTACTGGAATCCCATTCAATCCATCCCACGAGAATCTCCGGTGGCCAAACAACAATCGGATCGGAATCACGCCTTGAACAAACAACGAGGAACGACCGGAGGAGGAGGAGGAGGAGAACCAGCGGCTCCCGCGGCAGCAAAACCGGCAGCAGCAGCTACCGACGGATCCAAGCCAGTGGCCCAACAACTTTCCGATTTCTTGTCGGAGAAAAGGGAAAAGAGAAAGAAAGAAGAAGATGAAGCACATAGGCCAGGTGGAACGACGGACGAAAAGAAGGGTAAAGGCCAAGGCGAGGCGGAAGGCCAAGGCGAACCCGACAATTTCCAGGACCTGAAAGCGCGGGTCGCAAAACGTCACAGGGAAAAGCGAGCCCAACAGGAAGAGGAAACGGCAGGTAGAGCGGATGGTGGCAACGGCGAAGCCGAGGAGGACGGTCCAGACGCGTTACTGCGTAAGGCAGAAGATCTCAACAGGCAAACGCAAGAAGAGGAGCAAACGACCTAACTAGCTAGGAAGTTTTTCAAATCTCCCCACAAGTATGCTTGTCCAGAGGATGACGCGATCCTACACTCACGTTCGATCATTCCCTCCCTATAGCGTGCCTCCTCCTTGGTGCTGCTGATGCAACAACTGTGGATGCAGCGTCGTGTCCGCGGCCCGTGTCCGGCAAGAGTTGAATAGGAGGACCAACGCATTGTATGTTTCAATATAGAGGCTACTTCCTCTTGTCTAGCTAGAAATAGTAGTAGAAGGGTCAGTCCGTTGACAGTCGTCCTTCCGGCTGGTGGTCAAGGGCCATATAATTATATTAAGAATCTTGCACGACAACAAGTTGTCTGCTTCCTCAGCCACTGCCTCACGGAAATTCGTACCAGTGCTACTGTACTACTAGTACGGAACCGGACCGGACCGGTGAGGAGAAAACTCCATAACACAGAGGAAATTCAATGATGCCTTTAAGGTGAAGGTCCTTTTGACTCATTGGCATCGCCCGATCTGTTCTAGATCAACATGAGGTTCCTAGAATTGATGATATGGTTTGCAACATTTGAAACCTTTTTGAGTGAATTCAGATGAGTGTTTTCAAACTCAACTGATTTCAACTGAACCTTGAACTCAACATCACTTTAACGGTATCAACTTTTTCAGCCCTGGTGTGAGCAGTTTGAAAAATGTCCCTCGTTGACAGTAAGTGCATAAAAGCAAGGTTCATTTTTGGTGAAGTCACATTAAATGTTCAACTAAGTAGGCCGATCACTCACCTCACCTAGACCTTGGACAAACAAGTCCACATTAACATGATGCAGTGGATGTGAAGCACCCTCAGACTGTCCCCAATGATGGTTACTCACTTTGTCACATTGGGACAACAGAATAACCTGCAGTGTCATCTGGCAAGGCAACCCAATCAGTGTAGTCAAAACTTTTGCCACCAAAAACTGTGCCCTGTGTGCTAAAGAGAGAATTGCAATTCTTAATCAATCCAGATCCAACCCACAACTTCTTATCAACTCTAACAACAAAATCTACGGCGTCTGTACACACAGACCACATTTCCATAGGCATGCAAAACAGACCACCCACAGCACTGATGAGTCAATCAATGACAAAAGATTCAGCTCAACACATGAAGTGACCACAGATTTTACTAGGTGCAATGTTTGCCTAGCTGATCAATGTCTATCTGGAAGCACCGCGAAGACCAACAAAAAGAAATCATTATGTTTCCAGAGCACTGGCCTTCGAAACAATTCCAACAATTTGCTATGAATCCGTCACTCTTTGCTGTTTAGCACGCCATTGGGACAATGAAAAATTAACTTAAGACAAGACAACTGACATGAGTGGATCAAATGGTGGTCCAAGCTGTCTTTCATTTGGCTAGTTGATGTTGAGCTTTGACACTGGATGCTCGTTGATTGCATTGGGTGACATGATCAACATTGACAGAGTAGCTGTTTAATTGCAATTGATGGTAGTGCAACAGCTTGCATTTTGTAAGAGCATGGAGTGATGTGTTTACTCATTTTCATGTCTCTAGCAGTTTTCCAAATTTTAAATTTAGTGAAGAAAAACTGTGTTTCGATGGAAGCAGCATTTGAGTGCCGTCTCTCAAATTCATTGTTAAAAGACTTCAGTTCAATGTTCTTTCTAAGCATCAATGTTTATCAACAGGAGCAGCTTTGTTGCAGCATAAACTTGGTGGGGTCCATTGAGCAACTGAAACATGCAACTTGGCTCTGAACCCAACTTCACAACAACACAATTAGTTAAATGAGAAAGACATCTTTTTTAAAGCTACCCATGCAGAGCCATGGCAACAACAGAACTGCATTGTTGAAGAAACACAGGTGCAAAGCTCATCATTTGAAATAACAAACTTGACACACCTAACACTATGTTTTGGCAATTCTGGCTAGCAAAAGCACAACAATTTGTTGCATTAAGTGATCAACAATAATCTTTTTTCCAAGTTTTGACTGTGGTTCACAATCCTCAAGAACCTGTTATCCCCTGGACTGACAAAGAACACGAATGCTTTCTTTCAAAAGAGACACAACGAAGCACTTTGTTTGCAAGTGCAATCAACAAGACTGACAGATGCCCATCGACCAACCTACAAATGCATTGATGATTAAGTCTGTGATTGGATCATAAACAAAATGCATGAACTTCTTCATTCGTTCGTTTCCTACTGAGATTTCAACCGACTTGTTGAATGCTTCTATGAGGGAATTTAACATTCAGGGGAAACACATCAAAGAAGATAGCTACAACCATTCCCGTTGAGAAGCACCTTTCAGAGTTGTGATCATTTGGCATAGCAACATGTGAAAAAACAAAAGGATTTGCTCTGCGCATTTGTCTTGCTAACTTTTTGTTGTTGGCTTCATTTCAAGTCCATTGTTGTTATTGACACAACAAAAAACCTTGCTTTTGGCAATTGCACATTGGAAAGAAATGGAGGAACAAGAAGACTGCAGGTGGACAATCTTTTCTTAAAAGGCAACGGACCACCAATTGCAAGAAGCACAAGGGCAACATTGATGGCAGCCATTTTGACTTCAACACAGTTGATCTTAAGACCTTCAACTGTGAAGATAGAATTGTAAACATGGAGGATAAAGAGGAGGATGAACTGGCTGTGCCAAAAGTGAAGCCGTTGAGTTGCCTAAAACCAAAACAGTTGTCAAACATAACTGAACATCAACACAAAGAGGCGTAGAAAATGTTTTTTTATGCAGCTTAACATGAGTCAAAATGATTGACACCAACTATCATTCTTTCGGCAAATCACAATGTCTCAAAGTCTGCTGCAAGAACAACTTGAGTGGGACGAGAAGCATGTTAGAACCCAGCCAAAGACCAGCAGTCAGACCAACTAACAATTCATTGTGCCCAGTCAACGGGCATGTGAGACATCAAGACAATGAATTGTAGGATCAGTCTAGCCATGATGATGTCAGCTGAATGAGCATGAAATGTCATTTGAGGGTGCATTCTTTTCAATCACGACAGATGACAACTTAGACAAAAAAACTTAATGACACAAATGTCAAATTCTTCTGAACAAAGTGCTAGGAAACAGAGGTTAAAAGGAATTCCCCCAGTTCCTCAAGATTGCTGACCTTTCCTTATCCTAAAAAAAACATTGTTAAGAGAAACACTAAAACGACTGCCATCTTGTGTTGTCTGCTCATCAGGCAGAGCTGTGTGTTGGCTGCAGGCTGCAAAGCAGAACCACCACAAGACATTGGCAATTCAAGGGGGGTTTGGCCACAAAACCAGCAGCTAAAAAGACAATGCCACTTTGAGTGTTATGTCTTGATGGCTATCAAACTTTTACCCACTGACGCAGGTGGTCCAGTGCAGAGGGAGGGTCATTCTGCCTTGCCGCTCCAGGTTTGATTCCCGGCGTCAGTGCATGGCGCTTGCGCTGGTGGCCGGTGCAGGGTTGTGGCGGAGTTCATTTGACGCTCACGGCCAGGCCCCCATGTGGTTGCCTGCACTTGCATCTTGCCACTTTGTGCCAGACCTCTTGGCGCGTTTAGGCCCCTGCAAGAGTGCCTGCCGTCGCAACATCCAATGCTTTGGCAAGTGAGGAGTCTAGCCTAAGAGGTGAATGTGCATCAGTTGTTGGAACGCAAAATGGATTTTAAGTTTTTTCTTCTTTCTGTCAATCTTTTAGCCAACATTTCCTTAACAAAGAAATGTTTGATCCAATTTCCATCACACATTGAGGAATTTGCAAAGGAATCTCTGGACAAGTTTTGCCAAAATTCTTCTCCATTTGAACAAAATGTCCCTCTGGGGTAGGAACAGGAAACTGTTTTGAATTTTTTCACACATGGCCAACAACAACAACTTCAGTGCTGTAGCAATCATCACAATTCAACAGCCTGGGCCCATTCTTGTTTGTGATGGCACTCTTTGTGCAATTTTGGGCCTTCCAAGCATCTGTTTTCAAGAGAGTGAAACCATTGAACCACTTGATTGTCAACAGTCAATCAAAGCATTAAATTGGCAGATGTCAGAACAGTTTGATTTGGCCAGATTGTGCTTTGTGAGAGCATGCACCCCAAAAAGTATGTTGAGTCTTGCCATCACAAAAAACTAAGCTCATCATTTTGTTCTTTCTGAACATCATGTCTTCAATTCACCAAATGTGGCTTTGTCAATGGTCTTTGCTCTGACAATGTCAAACAGCCTTGTGGTGTTAGCCTTGCTGATTCCATTCTTCTCAAGATGAAATGCCATCACAACAAGCAAGAGCCCAGCTGCTGCCACTGACATTGCGCTCGTTTGAACAAAATGCTCACACACCAGATCTCCTCCAAAGGAGGCCAAACATCTCTCTACTAGCTAGTAGCTAGAAGAAAATAACCACACGCGCGAGTTCATCCCACGGCGCTGCAATCCACGACAGGTTCCATTGAGAAGGTTAGATAGATCCTTAGATTTTTCATTGCATCGATCGGACCGGCTCCATTCTTGGTTGCCATCACGGAACAACCTCTTGCACAAGAATCAAAATCTAGCTAGCTAGCTAGAAGAAAGCAGTATCATGCAAAACTATGTACTAATATTTTTTAAAATATGTATCCAAAGGGCACACAACTCACATCACACCAGATCGGATGCATGCGTGTCTTTTCTCTAGTGTAGCACAGCAACCTCCCGAAACGAACCAAGATAGGCAGGCACCCAAGCATCAAACATCCTTGACATGATTCCTTATACCTGATGCTCGATCGAGTCGGCATAATGGGCCGACTCCCCACCCGGGGGGATGGAATGTAGAGACGCCGTCAAAGAAGTCCGTTGCGTGCCCATGGAAACCGCCCGATCATCGAAGGGTGGTGGTGGTGGCGGTGGGTCATTGTCGTAGTGGACCTTTTTACTAGTCCGAACGGTTTGGTGTTGGTGTTTTTCCTGCGGCAGATCTTTGTCATTGTCGTCATTGTCATCCTCGTTCTCATCATCACTGCTACTCGAGGATTCCAAATCCATCCCACTGGGTCCCGAGACGGAGGAGTCACATGCAAAATCCATAGACAACAATTTGCTGTCTTCTTCGGTCACGGCATGAAGGGGACCTGACGACGTTCGTCGTCCATCTTGTTCCTCGGAGGAGTGGTTGTCGGCATCCATCATACCTACGAGGTTATTGTTACTGCTATGGCTGCTGTTAAAGCTGCTGATACCAACGCGACATTGAGGCCCACAGGTATGAGTATGAGAGGATCCATGACCCGAGTTTTTTGGGCAAGTCGTCGGGCACAAGGTGCCAGTCGATAGGACCGAGGCCTTACTGGAACCGGTCTTGATCATGGTATTGATGAGATTGGACAAGGAAGTGCGTGGAGCAGGATCCTCTGCAGACGAGGACAAGGACGTCAAGTGTTCTTTGTGCTGTTGCTTCTGGAGTTTCTTCTGCGTGGCCTTGGTGGCATAGCCGCGAATGTCATTTTGAATGGTATTACGACTGGACACCACCGTCTGTCGTTGGGCAGCTTTCTTGTCCCAGAGATATACTTGATACATCAAATTGCCAAAAATCAAAATGACAACGACGAAATCATTGATAAAGACGGTGACACTTCGCACAAAGAAACTCGCTTGGGGATCGGCTCCCAAAATGACCAATACCGGCAGAGCCACGACCAAGATTTGCATATTGGAAAAGACGGCAATGGAAACATATTTGGTCGCAAATCGTTCGGGTAAATTGCGGGCCAAATAACACACATAACATGCCTTGCACATGAGCAAAAGGTGATAGGCGGCAATGATGGAAACGAAAATGGTCCAATGTTCTGAATAACAATGTCCTTCGGATGACAAGGCATATCCGTATTGATCGGCAGTGATAACGGCACGTTGCCATTGCAAGGGATCCACAACGGTCCAGACGGTCAAAATGGCGACATCTATCAAGAGGACCAAACCCACCACCAAAAAGGTTTCTTGCAAGGACACGGTGACGCGTCTCATTTCCACAGCGGATTGCATGACTTTGTAGACGCGTCGAATCTTGGCATAGAGTGTTCCAAAGGTAATACTAAAGCCCACGGAATACAACCATGGAATGGCCATACACGCCGGGACGGGTCCATCGCCGGGATCTTGTTCGGCCATGGCGATAATGGTCGAGGTGGAGATGAGACATCCCAACAAGATCAAACATAAAAAGTAGGGTTGTGCGACTTTGACTTGATTGCGATGACGATTCAAGTACAACCAACCGGCACAAATCAAGACCAAGACGGTATTGAGGCCGACCATGACATACGACGCCAGTATGGTCCCTTGTGGAAGTAGATTCAAATCTTCTTGGACTTCCACGGTGCAGTCGGCACCCGTCCATCGCGTACTATCACAAACACAATGTCCAAATCGATTCGACATGCCGTGACTGGGCGAACACGGTTTGTCACAGTCTGGACCGGCTTTGCCCAGAGGACAAAATCGGACGGTAAAATATTCCTTGTAGAGTTCATCCAAAATCCCCAAGACTTTGGCTTCATAGATCCACGCCGACAAGAGGTCTTGTTGATACTGCGACAACGTGCGTTTGTTCATGGGCCAGACAATGAAAATCTCGTCAAAGGTCGATTCCTTGACGAGCTCCAATTCGGGATCTTGTTGGGCTCGAAATCGCAACTCCAATTCGTCTTCTAAAAAGAGGACGCACTGTTCGCGTTTGAGCAAGGCAATGCAGGTTTCGTGATCGGGACAGGCGATTTGTTTCAAATCGGGAAATTCCGCTTGAATCTTATTGGCAAATCCTGTAAAGGACTTTTCCAGAGCACATATTTTCTCGCCAAAAGCTTGGGCTTCGGCAAAGGTGGTAATGTCGCGTTTGGTCTTGTGCGACGGCGAGACATACTTGACGGCGGATCCGGCCGTTTGAAGAAAGGAGGGCGTAAAGCGTGCCCGCATCGTTCGAGGATAATAGGCATAGTAATCGCCCACGACCAAGTCGTACTTGTCGCAATCCTCGGGTTGCATGTCGTAAAATTTGGAATAATCATTGTGGGCATTCCCGACCGCACAATCGGCCGCCACCAATTCAAAGGTTTGATCGTACGAAAAGGGAGGGGCTTCTTCGACGGTAACGGCCAAGGAAATGTTGTGCAAGGAATGGGCGATCCGTTGAATGGCCCGCAACAAATCGGGTTGAAAGCCCTTGTACTCGGCAAAGGCAATATTGTTGACGACGGCCGCGTCCATCATCGTGGTAGGAGTGGTGTCTGTGGCGGAAGCATTGCGACCATCTTGGTCTTGCGTAAAACACAAAGGTACAGCACCGGTAATCATGGCGACCCGCAAAGTCATCTTGTTGTTGGTGGTGTCGGCGCTGACATCGGGGTAACCCCAAGCGGAAATCTCCTCATTGAACGTGTTGGCGTTCGCGTGACAAGTACGAGACGTTGTCGCTAGAAGAAGAAGTATCAGTAGCAGCGGTAGCAGCTGCACTAGCCGTAGCAGTGATCGTGAAGGAGAGGCGCGGGTCTTCATCCTCCTGAGATAATAAGTAATCTCTATTATAGGATTTGTTGGTGCTCGTGCTTTACGCGACGAAACGTTCTCGATAGTAGTAGCTATTACTCTAGCTGACTAGCTAGGTAGTTGGTAGAGTACAGTGCACAAGGAAGGAATGGGTTGAACTTTAGTGTGTGCGCCAGGGCATAAGAATCGTGACTGGCTCTTGGTTACGTTGGCTCTATCCTGGAATGGCAGAAAGCAGCTCACCCTGGTAGTAGCAGCACTTCTTTGTTGTAGTTACTGTACGATGTACGGTACGATAGTGAGGATCGTTGGGCGTAACGTGTGTGGTAAATGCTTGATTGTTCAAAGGCGAGGAATGGGTTAGCTAGTCTACTCACTGGGCTACTACCAGTAAGTTAGTGACTACTCCGAGTAGCTACTAGACTACTAGCTAGCTAGTAGGCTTTGTAAAAGTAATAGTGTTTGTGAAAGTTGCCAGTGCACTACAGTAGTGCGTTCAATAGGTAGAGAGATCTGATAAATGCTATTCGTTTAATATTAACATTGAATGACGCTTGCGTGGCAACTAAGCGTTCAAACTACTGTAGGATCTTTGGAATGCGTCGTCGAAGTGGGTACCGTTGTATGACATTTTTTGTGGGGTTCCTTTTGTCGTCATACAAGTCTCAAAAGGGCAATACCGAAACGAGGAAGAAAGGAGCCAAACAAGGCTTAATGCATTTTCTGTCAATAGAGTATTGTAGATTTGTAGTGTAGGGAACTGGTATGAACGGCCATTCGTAATGATGACGCTAGCTAGCTACTGGAGTACTCTAGTAGATAACTTGTCTTCTGGAATTTTATGACTTGCTCATAGTATATTTATTTATCAATCCCCCGTCAGTCATCAGATTTATGATTGACCACCAACCTGCGGAACCCATTACGAATCACAATTCTTTTCGATTGACAGAAGTTTCGATTCATGAGGGGAAAATGAGAATAGTTGACATTAAAAAATCTCCATTTCCTGGCGGCTTTAATTCCATGTTGCAGAGGATTTCTCATTGATCTTCCATTCTCGTTTAGGAGATAGACCCCTAATTCAATATCCACGATCCAGTCAGAGACCTTCCCTTACCGGAAGCAGAAAGAAGGTCTTCCCCAAGTTCCAGTCTTGCGACTTTTACAGATGATGTAGAATGGCCTTCCGACTACTTTCCTTGATAGAGTCCCAATTGGCACGATTGCTACTATACTCTTCTTTGTAGTCTGTGACGTTTCTCTCGTTTTCTCAATGCTTCTTTTTGTATTCTGAGTAGTACTCCTCACTATGGACGTAAAAGTAGGTAGGGTGAGTTATCTCATTTAGTATCTAGTCTCCTACTTCGAATTATGTCTGAAATATGGTATTCCTATTTATGTGACCACCGTAAAATACCAAATTTCAAATTATCAAGACAAGAACCAGGTAGTGTTCCAAATCGTTGATTGCGAGCTGTTTCTTTTCGCTGTGTACGGAGTAGGATGGAAGAGAGCTGAAACAGTAGTAGGCTATTTTCCATAGCTTCTGTGCAAGGGATACTACTAGCTAGCTAGTTAGTAGTGAGTAGTAGTGCTGGACCGTATTTGGAAACATTTCCATCACATCGTCTAATCCAACTTACAGTACTACTAGGTACCGTACCGGTATTAGCTACATATCCGGTTTTGCTCACTACAGACATTAGTCGCATTTGGCCGTTCATCGTTTTGCTGTGACTGGTGCGTAATAGCCATCAATAGCCATCAATAGCCATCAATAGCCATCAATAGCCTGCCATTGATGAGCCAGTGAATGCGGAGCTTCCGTTGCGGTTTGAACAATAGGAATGGCCACAGCAGAGGGTATCTGCCGTAACGAATTCCAGAAGTTCCTACGAGGTAGGTAGGTAAGTAGGAGGCATGTGCATCAACTCCTCCATCTACTAGAGCTTGCTTAAGTGGTAGCTACTAGTTAGTTCTACCAGTACTAGGAAGTAGTCTAGCCAGGGCATGCGAAAAGCTGTTAGCGAAATCAACATAGTAGGAGATCTATGCATGCAGCGTGTGCTGGTCCAAAACAACTTATCTAGATCTAGATGTAAGATATATAGCGAGTCTGTGTTTATATAAGTTAATTGATTCTTCTCCTGTGCTGCAGTTGTAGGTATGGGGCAGGAGATGGAAAATGTAATAGTAGTGATATCGTCTTGTTCTGGTTCAAGCCCCCGCCGTCGCGTTAAGGCTATGGATGGTAACGGTACTGCGTCGTAGCGGCATGGAAGGACACGTTTCTTGACTTGCTTGTGGCCACGGAGTTCTGGTTTTGGTTTGGGAGACTTTTGTGTCTTGGCTTTGAACAGTCATGGTACTGCGTCGTTTGGGCATGTTAGGCAGACTTTCTGAACTTGCTTGTGGCCAAGGAGTTCTGGTGTTGGAGGCGTTTGTGTCTTGGGACAGGATGGAGTGACGAGAGGTTCTTCGGGAAGGGACGGAAGGAACCGTGTCGAGACTGATCGTTCGTCGGAAACACGTTGGTTTCGCCGAAGCATCGAGCAATGATGTGGGAGATGATGAAAAACGCTCTTGACCGACGTTGTCATCCTCTTCATCGGAGTCATTCAACCCATCGCCAAAGTCGGGAAGGGTCAAACTGCTCATACAATAGGCGCGGCTGGAACGTTGTCTCTGGATTTGCTGCTGCTGTTCTTCAGTTGGGGTAGGGCTGACCTTGATGACTTTCCCCACAAAGTTTTGTACGGCACGAGAGGCTTTCCTCCCGGCAGCCGCCAAAGGAGAATTGTTCGAGGCCATGAGTATGCTACTGCTCAAGACAGTGCTGAGTGTGGGCCTGTGTTTCATTGGAGAGATCGCCATTCGGCGTGGAGACACAGATCTCCTCTGGACCAAGGGAGAAGGAGAGGTTCGTGAAAGAGGGGAGAGTGTCATGGGGCTTGTCAGTGGTGCTCGCTTATTGCGGTTTGGAGTAGGAGATTTGCATCTATTGTTACTGTCTCGCTTGACAGGTGCTTCAGTATTCATGGCCATCATAGTATCTGATGGGTCTTGGTTCTTGGTGTTCATCATCATTTTGAGTATTTTGTACTACTAGGATCGTGCTTTTAGTGAAAGATGACTTCAATAACAGTAAATCTGGTGTCAAATGGAAAATTGTAAGCACGATGAGCGAGGC
>ENA-ORBV01007890-ORBV01007890.1-microbial-mat-metagenome-genome-assembly--contig:-NODE-7890-length-18120-cov-4.244582_pt1 | contig 18120 bp, 15 predicted proteins | sample MGYA00237777_ERZ505514 | MGnify/ENA primary metagenome ERZ505514 (study PRJEB26160, sample SAMN06269048) | microbial mat metagenome | isolation source: Oligotrophic lake microbial mat | place...
TTTTCAAGCAGAAGACGGCATACGAGATTCGCCTTAGTCTCGTGGGCTCGGAGATGTGTATAAGAGACAGCCATCTCGTTGTAGCTCGCGCGAAAGCGCATGTACGTGTCAGCGTGGGTGGCGATACCTTCAGGCGTCAGTTCGCCGGCGGGTGACGGCAGATGGTCGAAGTGCCCGAAGTTGTCGACGCCTCGCACCAGCATGGCGGACATGCGCGTCGCGCCAGTGGGGCGTACATGCGTAGGGATATAGCTGATTCCCAGGCCGACCCGCCGATGCGCGGCCGTGTTGGGAGCCGACCGGTGCAGGCACATCGTGTGATGCAGCGAGACTTCACCTGGCTTCAGCTCCATCGAAACCGCGTCGCGGTCGTCGACGGGCTCGATGATCGCGCGCCCCAGGAACTTGCCCCAGAGTCGATTGACGATTGTCCGCGCGAATCGGCCGTTCTGTTCGTGCGTCAGCAGGTCGGCGAGCTGCTGCAAGCGAACGTCGCGATTTCCCTGGCTGTCGATCGCGCCGAGTTCTGGATACAGGAACTTCAGCGGCGCGTATTCTCCTTTGGGTTGATCGCAGCGATGGACCTCGAGTTGGGCTTCGGCGAAGACGCCAGCGAGTCCGTACGCGTCGTGGAGCGTCCAATCGTTGATGAAGCTGTCGTGGCACGACGCGCATTTGAGATTCACGCCCAGGAACACTTGCGAGACATTCTGCGCCGCCTGCATTTCCGGGACCTGGCTGGCATTCACGACGCCGCGCCACGTGATGCCCTTGATAAACCCTTCGGCGCCCGGCGCGCCGGTGACCAACTCGCGGACAAATTGATGGTACGGCTTGTTTTCACCGAGCGCCGTGAACAGCCATTGAGAGATTTGTTGCCGGCCACCGTCGATGTAGCCGGTGCCTTGGTAGTCGTTGCGGAGTGCGTCGTTCCAGAAACTGAGCCAGTGCGTGGCGTACTGCTGCCGATCGGCCAATAAGCGATCGACCAGCATCGCGCGCTTGCCTGGCACAGAGTCAGCGCAGAACGCATCCAAATCTTCAGGCGACGGCAATAAGCCGATCACGTCTAGATACGTACGTCGAGCGAACGTGCGATCGTCTACCAGCTCAGTCGACGAATGACCGCTGGCCTCTAGATAAGGTGCGAGCAGGCGATCGATCGGATGTTCGCTGCCGGCCGTTTCCGCGGACGGCAACTCCGGCTGGCGCGGCTTCAACTCCGCGGGCACGTACTTCGGGCGGATCACAAACCCTTCTTCCCACGCGAGCCCCTGGTCGATCCACGCGCGGAGGATGCCGACCTGCGCGGCCGTGAGCTTCGGCCCCTTGGCCGGCATCACGCGATCCGGGTCTTGTTGCGCGACGAGGTGAATCAACAGGCTCTCGGCGCTATTGCCTTCGATCACCGACGGCCCGGAATCGCCGCCGGCGAGGACCGATTCGCGCGTACTGACCTGATACCCGCCGTCGTCGTTCTTCCCGGCATGACAGGCGACGCAACTGCCGAGTAGAATCGGCGCGACGTCCTTATGAAAGTCGATTTGCCGCTCTGCGGCCGGCGGCAAATCCGGCGTTTCATCCGCGCGAGCCGGGATTGCCCTACCGCTGAGCAGAAGCAGGCAAAACATCAAGCGCGAAACAGACATCTCGGGCGTCTCCAGAAGCGGACAGGCGGGAGCAGGCGGGCGGGGTAGCTTCCATCATCGACGACGACGGACGGCGGTTCAAGTGGCGCACGCGCCGTAGGTCAGGCTTTCCAGCCTGACGAGTTGCGGCACCGATTCTTTTCAACGGCGCGAGGCCGCCTCCTGTCAGGCTGGAAAGCCTGACCTACAAACTACAGATATTCCTTCCAGCCGCGTTCTTCCATGATTTTCACGATCTTGCGGATGGCTTCCTCGTCGTGCTTGTTGGCCACCAGCGTAGCGTCGGGCGTGTGGACAATGAGGCAGTCTTTGAGCCCCAGCGTGACGATCAGGTGATCGTCCGGGCCGCGGACGATCGTGCCGTGAGTGTTGATGCCGAGATGTTTTCCTGCGACAGTGTTGCCGTCGGCGTCGGAGGGGAGCAATCGCGCGATGGCTTGCCAACTGCCGACGTCGTCCCAGGAATACGGCGCCTCGATGACGGCGATGTCGGTGGCGTGTTCCATCACCGCGTAATCGATCGAGATGCCTTTGATGGCGGCGAATTCTCGCTCCAGCGTGGCTTCGTACTTGTCCGTGCCGAAGGCGTCGACGATCGCTTTCAGATGCGCGAACATTTCCGGCTGACGACGCTGCAACTCGTCGGCGATCGTGCGGGCTTTCCAGACGAAGATGCCGGAGTTCCAGTAGAACGTGCCGGCGGCCAGGAATTCTTCCGCCAACTTGGCGTTCGGCTTCTCGCGGAATTTCTTCACGCGGAACGCCGGCGCTTCGCCAGATGCAATGGGCAACGCTTCGCCGCGTTCGATGTAGCCGAAGCTTTCGGCCGGATACGTCGGCTTGATCCCGAACGTGACGATCCGGCCTGGCTGGGCGTCGACCAGGCGCGCGGCTTGTTTCACCGCCGCTTGATAGACCTCGATCGGACCGATGACATGGTCAGACGGCATGACGGCCATCGTGGCGTCCGGATCGCGGGTGGCCAGCAGGAGCGCCGCCAGGCCGATGCACGGCGCGGTGTCGCGCTTGCAGGGTTCGCGAATGATGGAACTGGCCGGCAGCGATGGCAATTGCGCTGCGATCGCGTCGGCTTGCTGGGCGTTGGTGAGGATCAGCATTTGATCCGCCGGCGCGAGCCCGATCAGCCGATCGACGGTCGCTTGGATCATCGTCCGCTCGCCCACGAGGGGCAGCAGTTGTTTCGGCCGCAAGTGGCGGCTTTCCGGCCAGAATCGGGTGCCGGAACCTCCGGCCATGATCACGGGATAAAGCATGCGTGGCAGCTCCTTGCTGTGCGTCTGGATTCCCGTGGGCGCTTTGGCAGTTTGCGGTTTTTGGCGGGTTCTGGCAAGGGAGGGCCAGGCGCGGCGTTGACCCAATCCCAAGAGACAGGTACAGTTCGCCCCCGAATTCACCTCGCGCGGAGCCGGCCGATGCCGACCTACTCACCGCCGCAGATTCCGTCGCCAGCACGCGGCGGCTGGGGCTCGCTGCCCAGCACCTTTCGCGTGTTGCACATCGCGCCGGAGGGGCGCGCGGACGCCTGGCTGGCCGAGGCCTTCGCCGCGGATAATGCCGTCGACGTGAAATTGACGGAGATCGCCGGCGCGGCGGCTGGGCTGGAACAATTGAACGTTGCCTCGTTCGACGCGGTGCTGGTCACGCATCTGGACGGCGTGCAAGACGCCTTGGCGATCGTCGAAGGAATCCGCGGCGCTGGTGGCGACGAGGCGCTGGTGATCCTCGGCGCGCAACCGGAATTGGAGATGGCGCCGCTCAGCTTCGAGGTCGGTGCTGATGCGTATTTGTCGCAGCGAACAACGTCAACGCGCGGCCTGCTCTGGACGTTGACGAAAGCGGTCGAACGCTGCCGCATGGTGCGCGAGAATCGCCGCCTTTCGCAATTGGAGCGCTCGCGATTGGAACGCGAGCACCACGAGGCCGAGCACGTGCTCTGCGAGCAGCGGGCCTTGGTGCGCGACCTGGAATCGTTACATCGGCGTTGCGAGGACGGGACGGAAGATTCCGAGGCGGTTACCTCCGCGAGCGCCGAACTGGCTTCGCGTAATACGTTGCCCGCGGCACAGAACGATTTACCGGCGCCGCTCGTGGCGCACTATCGCGAGTTGCTGCGCACCCACGTGATCATGGGCTCCGGCAACCTGGCGGAAGAAATGCGCTTGCTCGCCGAACTCTTGGCGACGGCCCACATCAGCGCCCGGCAGACGTTGCAATTGCATCTCTTGGCGTTGGAAGAGTTGGTGCGCGGCCTCGGCGCACGCAGCACGCGGCATGTACTGACGCGCGCCGATTTGCTGGTGCTGGAGATGATGCTCTACCTGGCGGAGGAATATCGCCGCCGCAGCGGGGAAACGGCAATGTCCTCCCAAGCGGCTTGAAGCGCGAACATTAGCCCGTAGCGCCAGCGAGGGAGAGAAGACGTTGCCAACGTGAACACGTCCAAGCTCTCGGTTGCGAATGGACCGGCCGACTGAGAGTTTCGTCTCCAACTGTACGCGTGGTCCGCTCCCCCTCGCTGGCGCTACGGGCTAGTGTAGGAGGGTCCCCGTCTTTCTTGGAGGCTCGCGCGATGAACGATCAGGAAACTCCGTTGGGCGAATTGCGCGAAATGGTGCGCGAGTTCGTCGGCGAGCGGGATTGGAAGCAATTCCACACGCCGAAGAATATTTCGATGGCGCTCGCGATCGAAGCGGCGGAATTGATGGAGCACTTTCAATGGCTCACTCCGGAGCAATCCCGGGCGATCGCCAAGCAGGACAAAGACCTGGCTGCCGTGGCGGACGAGTTGGCCGACGTGGTGTGTTACGCCTTCGCGCTGGCGAACGAATTGGATATCGACGTCGCGGCGGCCATGGAGCTGAAGATGGGGAAGAATCGGCAAAAGTACCCGGCGGATAAATACCGGGGGAAGTATAAGTAGGTAGTTTGAAGTTTGAAGTGTTCTGTTTTCAGTGTCAGGGCGCGCAGTCCTCACTGAACACTGAAAACTTCAAACTGCCGTCTTGCGCCCGCTTTTCCCTGGCAACGACCATCTGCTATCGTGCTTGACGGTAAAACCGTTGGAAAAACAGCACGGGAGATGGTCGTCATGCCGGTCCAGGAACAAGCGTTGTTGGAGCTTTGTCGCACTTTGTTGGGAGACGCCCCGGCGCCGGAGAGCACGCTGGAAGGCTATTTGGCGGCGATTCCCCGATTGAATTCACTCAGCGACGTGCCGTCCGGGACGCCGGTGCTGATCCGGGGCGACGTCGATGCCAAGCCGGGCGCCACCGTCGGCGAAGGGGACGTGCGGCTGCGATCGATGCTGGCCACGCTTCAATTCGGCCGCGAGCGCGGCTGGAAGCAGATCATTTTCGGGCACATCGGCCGCAAGCCGGAAGGCTCGTTGAAGGCGGTCGCCGTGCGACTTGGCGAATTGCTCGGCGCGCCGGTTCCGCTGCTGACCAACTGGTACGACGCGAACACGAAGACGGTGACAGAGGCCACCGCGAAGGCGATTGCCGACGCCGCGCCGGGCAGCGTGCTGGTGCTGGAAAACACGCGTGCTTACGACGTCGAACGCGTGCTCTGGAAGGCCAAGCCGGGCGATTTGTCCAATCTGGTCGGCGATTTGACCAAGTTCGCTAACGAGTTGGCGGCGAAGGTGTCGCGGATTTATATCAATGAAGCCCTGTCCGCGGGGAGCCTCGACGCTTCCAGCACGATTGTCCCGCTGGCGATGGACCGCGTGGCATTGGGGCAATACGTGGCGGGCGAGTTCGACGGACCAATGCGGCGCTGCCTCAAAACGCAGTTGGTGATTTTCTCTGGCCTGAAGACAGACAAGCTCGACGACTTGGAAGCGATGATCGGCCGCGGCACGATTCGCTGGGTGTTCACCGCCGGCTCGCTGGCCATGGCGCTCAAGAAGGCGGCGGCGGAATTGGATGGTCAGACGTTTTCACTCGGCGTGGCAGAGGACCCGGCGCACGCCGACAGGCCGTACTACATCGAACGCGCGCGAATCGATCAGGCGAAGTCGATGTTGACCGACGCCCGCGCGAAGGGGATTCGCTTTGTCTTGCCGGTCGATTTCATTCTGCAGGACGGCCGTGCCGCGGAAGTGATTGGCCCGGCGGATCAGCAATTCGATATCGGACCGAAGACCTCGGCGCTGTTTGAACAGAACGTCGGCGAGTTTTTGGGGGAGAAGCGCGAAGGAGCGGAGCCGCCTGTGGTGTTCCACAATGGCGTGTTCGGGATGTTCGAGGACCCGCGTTTCGAAGAGGGTACGCGGCGCTTCGTCAGCCAGTTGAAACGGATGAAAGACTCCGGGGCCGAGGTCTACATCGGCGGCGGCGAAGGGGGCACGGCGCTGGACCGGTATGGCAAGCCGGATTGGATCACCCATTGCTTCACGGCCGGCGGCACGGTTTTAAATGCGCTCGGGAGCCAGCCGGTTCCGTACCTCGTGGCGCTGCGGGCGGCCGCTAAGAAGTAGGAAAGCGACGGTTGCGCTAAGCCCAGGGAAGGCCCTAAAAGTCGTACCATCGGCGACGACTTCGGTGGCCTTCCCTGGGCTTTGAGTTTTTTTCTTGCGCGAGCGTGAATAGCTAGGCGCCGGCGCCGGACCGGACGCCGCGGCAGAGCGTTACGAGCCCGTCCAAGGCAGCGAGAATTTCTTCTTCCGGCCGGCGCTGTTTCAGCGTCGCTTCGAGTCGGGCTGCGGCTGGCGTAAGTTGGTGGAAGCCATAGCTGCCCGCGGCGCCCTTGAGTTGATGTGCTGCGCGCTCTAGCTCCGGCAGATCCCGCGACTCAAAGCGGCGCAGCAAATTCGACACCCGATCGGGCATCTCGTGCACGAACATCTCCACGATCTCGGCGAGATCCGAATCGTCCGCGAGCGTGGAATACGACAACGGGGGCTCATCTTGGGTGACAGACAACGTCATGTGACGACCTCGAGGCACAAAACAACGGTTCCTAGCACGAGGGGGCGGTACCGCAAGTAAAAGACCAATGGGAAAAGTTAGCTCACAGTTCACCTTCCCCCTGGGGGTATTTCCCAGGTCCAGGCAGATTTGCCGGTCGCATGGATACGGTCAACGGGCCAAGCTGCGGGGAACGGTCAGGGAGGCGAAACACGGCCCGCCGCGACGGTCGCCTGAGTTATGCGCAAATTCCGGTTCCGAAGGAAACGGTCGCAGCGATTCGCCCGTCGCCCGGGTCAACGCAACTGTTCATCTTTTCCCAGCCGTTAGCGATGTTCTGGATGGATTTATCCTAACTGGTTTTCCTGGATTAACGGGGCGGCGGGGACGCGCCGATACGAACCCTAGCTCGAGCGCTACCAAGATCGTGTTTCGATTTGCAACCAGCCAGTCTTTCCTCCCCTACAGGAGACTTCTCATGAAGTCGCGAGTGTTGTTTCCGATGGTGGCGATTGCCGCCTTGTTCTGTTTGGCCGACGCCCGTGATGCGAGCGCCTGCGGCCTGTTGAAGCGTCTTTGTGGCGGCTGTGACTGCTGCAATACGTGCTGTGATCCTTGCGCCGACGCGTGCGACGCTTGTGAACCGAGCTGCGAAGCCGAGACGAGCTGCTGTGATCCTTGCGGCGACGCTTGTGATTCCTGCTGCGATCCGTGCTGTGATCCCTGCTGCCGTCCGCGCTTGCTGCACCGTCTGGGCGGCTGGCTCCGTTCGTGCTGCAAGCGGACCTGCTGTGATTCGTGCTGCGATCCGTGCGCGGACGCTTGCGGCTGCGAATCGTCTTGCGGCTGCAACTAAGGTCGCGTCGGAGTCGGTGCGATTCGCCCTCGCTTCGCACCGCACGTCCGATCGCAACAACCTGAATCAACACACGGCCCTCCCGGGCATCCGGGTGGGCCGTTGTTGTTTTCCGGTAGTGAGGATTGCAGTTGCGGGACGCGTAGTACCGCCCGGCGGGGGAATGTCGAATGACGAAATCTGAATGTCGAATCAAGTCCGAATGTCGAATGTCAAAATGCCGTCACCCCTAGTTAACAGGCCGACCCTTCGTCATTCATTCGATATTCCCTCGCCAGCGTCCGTGCTGGCGCTATCGATGTGGGCTGCTTCTAATTCACTAGCCCGACGCGCCAGCGAGGGGAAGATGAGGTTGTCTTGGAGTAAGTGTCGTGCTCCAATCCACGTCCGCTCCCCCTCGCTGGCGCGTCGGGCTAGTGTAATTCCTGCTCGATTTTCCTCGAATTGCTTGACACGCCCCCCGGTGATCCGTCACGCTGATCCTTTGGGCGAGCAGACGGAACAGGCAATTCTTGGCGAGAGGAGCGTCTCATGGCTTCCAGAGCCGTTGGCGTGCGTGCATATCTGCCGCGCGGCGTTTTGTCACTGATCACTGGGTGTGGCATTTTCTGCGTCGGCAATCCCGCTCGTGCGGAAGAGCCTGCGGCCGACCCGTTGTTTGCCGAGCAACTGGCCGCGGGGGAATTCGCACCGGCCCGCGTAGCGGCGGCACAAGCGGCGGACGCCAAACAACAAGACGCGCGCTTCGCAGAACTGGCGATGGCCCAAGCCGCAGTCGGCGCCAAGCGCGCTTCGCTCGACAGCGCCGGCGCGATTGATGACGATCTGGCCCGCAGCGATACCATGGCGAATCTCGGCAATCAGACCGGCTTCCGTCAGGGGGGCGGCGTGCAGCCGGACTTTGATTCATTAATTGAACTGATTACATCCACAATCGCGCCCACGACTTGGACCGAAGTCGGCGGTGCAGGAGCAGTCCAGGAATTCCAATCCGGCGTCCACATCGACGCCGCCGGAACGGTACATCGACAGCTGGCGAGCGCGGATTCGGACTGGTTGAGAGATCTGCGTCAAAAGGCCAAGAATGAGACTGCGACGGCCGGTTCCGTGCGGGCGACTTCCGGACTGCGCAAGATTTCACTCACGCGATTGGAGCGTGAAGTCCAGGTGCGCCTGGCCGCAGGCGAGCCGATCGAGGAAGACCTGGCGTTTCTGGCCGGACTGCAGCGAGTGAAATATGTGCTCGTCTATCCGGAGACCGGCGACATCGTGCTGGCCGGACCGGCCGGCAATTGGCAGCGCGATGCCGAAGGGCGCGCGGTGAGCACGGAAACGGGGCGGCCCGTCGTGCAGCTCAACGATCTCGTGACGCTGCTCCGCGCCATGCGCGCGGCGCCGGACGCTGCCATGACCTGTTCCATTGACCCGCGCGCGGAGAACTTGGCCGCGGCGCAGGAGTATATCAACGCCACGAGCGCCAAGCCGCTCAAGGCCGGAGCGCGCAGCGCTTGGCTGGAAAGCATCCGCGATCGCGTCGGTCTCCAAGACGTGCGCTTTCGCGGCATCGACCCGCGCACCCGCGTGGCGCAGGTGTTGTTCGAGGCGGACTATCGTATGAAGCTGGTCGGCATCGGGCTGGAAGAATCGGTGCCAGGCGTGGTGAGTTACCTCGATTCGGTGAAGCTCGCGCCGGGCCAGACGGCGCCGCTGATGGACGTGTTGCGTTGGTGGTTCACCATGAACTACAGCGCTGTGGTGGCTGACCAGGAAGGGTTGGCCTATGAGCTACGCGGACAAGGCGTACAAGTTCAGAGCGAGAACGAATTCCTCGCCGCGAACGGTCAGCGCCAGCACACAGGACAAGCGAATGATTTGAATCAGGCTTTCGCCAACAGTTTTACGCAGCACTTTGGCGAGCTGGCGGAGAAGTATCCCGTGTACGCCGAACTACAAAACGTCTTCGATCTCGCGCTTGTGGCCGCGCTGCTGGAAACGCAGCATGTGCCGGATCGCGTGGGCTGGCATCTGACTTGTTTCAACAACCCGCAGCAGTTTTCGATTCCGCTGGCGTCCGCACCGCAGGCCGTGGAGTCGGTGGTGAACCATCGCGTGATCAAAGGGAAACAAATCATCGCGGCTGTTTCCGGCGGCGTGCGGCTCGACCCGTACGCAGCGCTCCGCAACACGCCACCGCAAAAGGACACGACCGGAAAGCTCGGCAGCGAACGCGATCGCGTTCGGCGAGTATCAGATCAACCCGACCGCTGGTGGTGGGATTGAAGTGCTGCCGCCGCGTCCTCCGCTGTAGCCGAGGTCTGCGACCTCGGGGAGGGGGCATCGCTTGAGGGGAGCTGGTGGGAATACACAAGGCTCGCCGCGAGGAGGCCGATGCGCGCGATTGTGGACGGTGCGGCCGAGGTCAAATTCCTCGGCTACGGAGGAACGCTGGTGCAACGCTTAGCGGCGCAGGCGAAAGGCAGACAAGAATACGAAGGCCACGAGGTACAGGCACGCGAACGCGCCGACCCATTCTTGCCAGTCCCACGCACGCGAAGCGTGCTCGATCATGAATATAGCGCGGTTCCACATAGTTCACCTACCAGTGGAACCTTAGCTTTTTTTCGCCGACATGCCTTGCCGGCGCCGTACGGACCAGCGATTCGATGCGTGAGATCGGCATCGTGGGACACAGAATTGCTACGACCCGCTTTTTCGACAAGCAGGCGTGCTGGCGGCGACCGCTATTCGTCGTACCAGTACTCGGTCGATTCGTGCGAGGACAACTTATCAGCCGCGGCGGTGAGTTTCGGATCAAGACGAACGGCCGTTTGATAGCTGGAGCGAGCGCTGTCGCTGGCGCCCAGGCGGTCATAGGCCACGCCGCGACGGTAATAGAGCTGCGCGTCGTTCGGCAACTGGCGAATCGCGGCGTTGAAGCTGGCCAACGCCTCCGTCAGGGCAAAATGCTCGATCTGGGGTTCGGATGCCGCCAGGTTCAGGTACGCCATCCCACGGTTGCGAAACGCTTGAGCGTTGCCAGGGTTCGCTTTAATCGCGCGATCGTACCAACGAATCGCGCGGTAGTAGTCGCCCTGGATGGCGTAGATGTATCCGCGCCAACGGTTGGCTTCGCCGCCCAGTCCCCCGCCAAAGATCGCGGCCTGTTCGAAGTCGAGCTTAGCGACATCGTATTCGCCCAAATGGAATAACGCGATGCCGCGCTGCATGAGTGAATCGCCGATCGTGCCCGGTGCGGTGGCTGCATAGTCAATCGCCTTGCTATAGGCATCCGCCATCTGTTGCCAATGTTCCTGCTTCGCGTGAATCTGACCGGCCACCACGAACGCTTGCGCGTTGTTGGGCGTGGTCTTGAGGACTTCGTCGACGTCCGCCAGGGCTTTGTCGAAATCTTTCGTTTCGACGTAGGTCAAGGCGCGATTCAAGTAGCCGTTCGCCGCGACAGGGTCGATGGCGATCGCCTGGTCGACGGCGCGGATCGCTTCGACGAAATTGCCGGTCAGACGATAGACGAGGTTGCGGAACAAAAAGGCGTCAAAGTAGTCCGGCTGCAAGCTGATCGCCTCGTCCGTCGCTGCGAGAGCGCCGGCGAAGTCGCCTTGGTTGACCAAGATGTTAGCCCGTTGAAAGGCTTCCAAGGCATCATCGTTGATTTGCGGACCTTCGGCGGGCGCCGCGGCCTCGGCCGTAGCGTCGGCGGCATCTGTCGCGGCCGGCGTCTCAACTGTCGGCGATGTCACCGGCGCGGCGGGAGTTTCCGTCGTCGGCGTTTCCGCGGCCGGTTGTTCCGCGGTCGGCGCTTGCTGGAACAAATAGTCCGGCGGTTGCGCAGCGGCGCCGCCGGCCAATACGGCGGACAGTCCAATACCTTGCAAGCCGCGAATCACTTGGACGGTGCGGGAAACGGTCATGGTACTTTCCGAAGAGTCCGCCGTGGGCAATCGATGAACGCACTTATCGAATGATATCGGCGACCGCCCGCCAGGGCGCGCGAGGCGCTCCAGAGAGTGCGCATTAAGCGGAAGGTAGCGACAGCAGCGCGCCGCAATACGATCGCGCAAATTCCGCCCACCGGCGAAACCGGTGCGACCGACATTTTGATCCGCGGCGCGATGCTAGCCGCTGCGATCCTTGCGAGGTTTTTTCTTGCGCCGCTTCGTGGCGCCGCTCCTGGCGGCTGCGGGGACCATCGGCGCACTGGGGTCCAACATTTCCGCCAGACCGGCGTCGACGATCTCCTGGCCGATGACGTACCTGCCGGGTTGCATCCAGGCGATGACCGCATCGATGCTGGCGCCGAAGACCTGGGCCAGGAGAACGTCCATTTCGCGTTCCAAGTACGCAAAATGCCGTGCCCATTCCGCGGCCTCGGCCAGTCCGACGTGCTCCTCGCTCTGCCACTTCATGGGATGAAATAGCAACACGCTCAGCGGCGTGACCAACCGGCGCTCGCAGACGGCCCAGGGCCAGATCGCGGCCGAGGAGCATTCGCCCGTCACCACTCCCGTCGCACGGAGTCCGCGCAGACGGATCAGGTTCATCAATGCTAAGGCGACATAGGGGCTGCCGCCGGGGGAATCAAAATACAGGATGCATTCCCCGCCCGGCGGTACGTCCAGCAACCGATCGGTGAGCTCCGATTCGTGTTCGGTCAGGTCGCCGACGATCGCGATTTCGAGCGGCGGTTCGGGCGTGGGCATGCAATCAACTCATGGTTTGGAGCGCGACCTTGGGTTTTCGCTGCCGTGCAGCGGCAGTGAGAGGTTACGGGGCATGCTTCCATCGGTCAACGCTCCGCTTTCGCCAAGTTGCCAGGTTCGCCCGGACTGCGACTTTGGCGACGGCCGGTCCGATTGCTTGCTTCCCATCCCCACGAAAGGAATCGTATAATCGCAACGGGGCTACCGGTCAGGGAGATCGGACCAAGGAACAGGAGGAGGCCGGCGGCTGTTGGGGTCGCGGGCTGCCAAGCTCAAGATGGGAATTCGCTTTCAATGCCCGGCCTGCGGGGCCAAGCTGAACGTTAAGACCGAGTTGGCGGGCAAACGTGGGGCTTGTCCGAAGTGCCAGGCGAAAATCCAGATTCCGGCCTCTGACGAAGCGGAGGCCGTGGCGGCCGCGGTCTCGCCAAGCGGTGCGGCGACCAACGGCGCTGCGTCGCCCGTTGCACCTGCGCCCGCGCCGGTCGCTTCCAACGGAATGTCCGCCGCCGCTGCGGCTGTTGAATCAAAGTGGTTCGTGCGACCGCCTTCCGGGGGCCAATACGGCCCGGCGGCGGAAAGCGTGCTGCGGCAATGGATCGCCGAAGGGCGAATCACGCCGGATACGTTGATCTGGCGCGAGGGTGACCCGGAATGGCAACCGGCTGCGGCGGCGTTTTCCGAACTGGGGAATCGGCCGGTCCCGGTGACTGCGCCGGTGAAGGCCGAGCGCCCAGCGCTGTCGTCGAAGACCATGGTGAGTTTCCCCACGGCGCCCATTCCGCAGGATGTGGATGAGTTGGACGCCGCGAGCGCCGCCACGGCGATGTTGCTGGCGAAACGCAAACGTGCTCGTTCGACCGGGCTGATCATCATGGGCGTGCTCGTGCTCTGTGTGTTGTTGCTGCTGCCCATTTTGATTTATGTGCTCACCAACCCAGGCGGTACGCCGCCGGCTGGCGAATCGACTGGCCAATGGCCAAGCGTTCGCTCGGTTTTGTCTGAGGCGCAACTGAGTTGAGCGCCCGGTTCACTTGCTGCTTTGCTTCTCCTCAAAAGGACGACCCTGATGAACTCTTGGATTCCAGCTTTGGTGCGCGCGACGGCCTGCGCACTGGTGTTGTCTACCGCGCCGGTGCTGGCGGAAGAAGCGGAAGCAAATCGCGCCATTGAATTGGCCGAAGGGAAATTCACACTGACCGCGCCGGAGGACTGGAAGCGCGAAGAGCCGCGCTCGCGGATCATCGAGCACGAGTTCAGTGTGCCGGTAGCTGAAGGAGACGAGCAACCTGGTCGCATGACGATCATGGCGGCGGGCGGTTCGATCGACGCCAACATCGAGCGCTGGTACGCCCAGTTCAAGCAACCGGCTGGCGGCGCGGTCGAGGCGGCCAAGCCGGAGAAGCTCAAGGTCGGCGATGTGGAAGTGCATCTGGTGGATATCGCCGGCACGTTCATGGACCGCCCGAACCCGATGGCGGCCGGCGTCGAGCGGGAAAACTACCGGATGGTGGCGGCGATCCTCGTCGGCGACAAGATCGGCCAGTACTTCGTCAAGTTCTACGGACCCGCGAAAACCGTGGAAGAACAACACCAAGCTTTTGTGGAAATGATCGAAGGACTGCAAGCGAAGTAGCCCCGGGAGCGGATGCGACCGGGCGTTCCCCAAGCTATGCTTGCGGTGCCTCGGGCTCGCCCAGATTTTCGCCCTCCCGCCGCACGATCCGCGTCGCTTGTTATGAAGATTCAGCGTTTCCTCGAACATCACGGCGTGCTCAGCAATCCCTTCGCCGAGGAGGATGCGCAGACCGATCCGGTGTTCAAAGATCACTGCATCTCCGGCACGTACCATCCGGCCTGGGACAAGGTGTACGGCGAGCCTGGCGAACCGGCGACCTCGGTGGTGTTCGGCGAAAAAGGCGCCGGCAAGACGGCGTTGCGATTGCAGATCGTCCGCCACTTGGAAGAATTCAATCGCGTCCATCCGCAAGAGCGGCAGTTCGTCATCGAGTATGACGACTTCAATCCGTTCCTGGATCGTTTTCGCGAAAAGCTGCCGTCGCGCCGCCGCCGCCCGGATTTGATGCTGGCCGAATGGCGTCTGTGGGACCACATGGACGCGATCCTGTCGTTGGGCGTGACATCGCTGGTGGATCGCGTGCTCGGACAAGGCTCGCACGCATCCGGAACGCAGCGTCCCGAAGTCGAACGCTTAGATCACTGGCAGCGCCGCGATTTGTTATTGCTGGCCGCCGCGTATGATCGCACGCTCGCCGAGCCGATCGAAGGGCGCTGGCGGCGGCTCGCGCGCGTGCTCAAGTTTTCCACCTGGACCTCGCAGTGGCCGATCGTCCTAGGCCTACTCGTCACCGCCGCGGTCGTGGCGATTCTGGCCGCGCAGGGCGCCTGGAATCAACTCTGGAGCCGCTTCCCCTGGCCGTATTTGTTGGTGCTGGCGGGTTGGACGCCGTGGCTGTGGCGCATGTGGGCGTCGTTTTGGCCAGCAAACGCCTTGCAACGCCATTGCCGCGTGATCGATCATCGGCCGTGGGCGGTCTCGCGCCTGTTGGCCCTGTTTCCGTATCGTGAAATCGCCGGGCAGCCGCTACCGAATAAGGATCGCACCGACGATCGCTACGAGCTGCTGGTAAAGTTCCAATCGGTGCTGCGGAGCCTTGGCTATACCGGCATCGTGGTGCTGGTCGACCGCGTCGACGAACCGCATCTGATCAACGGCGCATCGGAATTGATGCGGCAGCTCATTTGGTCCATGCTCGACAACAAATTCCTCAAGCATCCTGGCTTGGGAATCAAATTGCTGTTGCCGATCGAGCTCGGGCACGACGTCGATCGCGAGGAACGCGACTTTTACCAGCGCGCCCGGCTCGACAAACAGAACATGGTTCCTTCGCTAAACTGGTCGGGCGAGGCCTTGTTCGACGTCGCCAATGCCCGGTTGCAGGCCTGTGCGAAAGACGGGGCGAAGCCGAACATCCGCTCCCTTTTGTCCGACGGCATTTCCGAACGCCGGTTGATCGATTCCTTCCGGCAACTGCGCGTGCCCCGGCATTTGTTCCGGTTCTTGTACCGGCTGCTCGTGGCTCATTCCAACGCCCATACGAACGAACAACCGGTCTGGCAGATCTCGCCCGAGACCTTCGAATCGACGTTGGCGATCTACCTCCGCGACCAGGACGCTTTCGACCGCGGCCGCGGCGCGGGGTGATTCGGAATGCCGAAATCCGAATGACGAATCAATTCCGAATGTCGAATGTCTAAATGGCCACGCCCCGCCATCTTTCGTAGAGCCCCTGTTTCGACATTCGGATTTCGACATTCATTCGTCATTCGAGCTTCGAAATTCGACATTCCGCTTGCCCCTGCACAGCTACTCCGGGTACATTTTCCGCCCGAGCTTAGCTTGGGTGACATTGCGTACCCGCACGGAAAGGAATCCGTCCCATGGCCGCGACATTGGCCGAATTGGCGTCCTTAGTTCAGGGGACGGTCCGCGGCGACGAGCAGTTCCGCGTCGAAGGCGCGAAGACCTTGCGCGACGCCGGGGCGAACGACATTAGCCTGATCGATCACGCCGACAAACTGCCGAAGCTCAACGGCTCGGCGGCCGGCGCGGTGGTGATTCCGCGAGGTCTCGCGGGGGTTTCCCGGCCCGCAATTGAAGTGGACGACGTTCACCAGGCGTTTACCGGGCTGGTCCTGCATTTTCGGCCGGCGCGGACGGCGGGCGCGCGGGGAATTCATCCGACGGCCTCGATCAGCCACACCGCCACGCTGGGAAACAATGTCTCGATTGGCCCCGGCGCGACGATCGGCGACGACTGCGTGATCGGCGATGGCGGCACGATCCACGCCGGCGCTCATCTGATGGCTGGCTGCCGACTTGGACGCGACGTCACAATGTTTCCGGGCGCGGTGCTGTATGACGAGACCATCGTTGGTGATCGCGTCACGATTCACGGCGGCGTGATCGTCGGCGCCTACGGTTTTGGCTATTCCCAAAAGAACGGGCGACACGAGATCTCCGCACAACTGGGTTGGGTGGAAATCGAAAGCGACGTGGAGATTGGCGCGGGCGCGACGATTGATCGCGGCACTTATGGTCCCACGGTGATCGGTGAAGGGACGAAAATCGACAACCAGGTCCAGGTTGCCCACAACTGCCGCATTGGCAAACACAATCTACTTTGCGCCCAGGTCGGTATCGCCGGCAGCACGTCGACCGGCGACTACGTCGTGATGGGCGGACAAGTCGGCGTGCGCGATCACGTCCACATCGGCCGTGGTGCGGTGATCACGGCGATGGCAGGTATCACGAACAACGTTCCGGACGGCGTCGTGATGATGGGCATTCCGGCCACGCCGATCCGCGAGCAACACGTCAAGCAAGCTGCTTGGACGAAGTTGCCCGAGATGCGTGCGCAGTTCCGCGAGTTAGTCCGCCAGGTGACCGAGTTGCGCGAGCGATTAGGTTTGGCGAATGAAAAGAAGGCGGCATGAGGAAGTTTGAAGTTTTCAGTGTTCAGTTTTCAGTCGAGTAAAGTGAACTCATCACTCATCACTTGTATCTCACCCATGCCCGCGACAACAGCAGCCGGTGGTCCTCCGCGCGTCGGATTGCTTGCTGGTTGGGGGCGTTATCCGATCGTGGTCGCCGAAGCGTTGCGAGCGCAAGGCTATTCGATTTATTGCCTGGGATTGAAGGACAACGCCGATCCGGCATTGCGCGAGATTTGCGCTGACTTTGAGTGGCTGGGCATGGCGCAGTTGGGGAAAGCGATTCGCTACTATCGCCGGCAGCGCTGCACGCAGATCACTATGGCCGGCAAGATTCACAAGGTGCAACTGTTTCAACCTTGGGTGTGGTTGAAGATCGTGCCGGATTGGCGGGCGGTGAAGTGCTATTACCCGCACTTCTGGTTGACGAAGAGCGATCGCAAGGATGACACATTACTGGGCGCGGCGATTGCGGAGTTCGCGAAGGATGGCATCACCGTCGCACCGGCCACCGATTTTGCTCCGGAGTTGCTCGTGAAAGCAGGACAACTAACGCGTCGCGGACCAACGGCGGCGCAAGTCGCTGATATGGATTTCGGCTGGTCGTTGGCCAAGGAGATGGGTCGGCTCGACGTGGGGCAGAGCGTCGCTGTGAAAGGCCGCGCCGTGTTCGCCGTGGAAGCGATCGAAGGGACCGACGAATGCATTCGCCGCGCGGGGCAACTTTGCCGGTCCGGCGGCTTCACCGTCGTGAAGACCGCGAAACCGCAGCAAGACATGCGGTTCGACGTCCCGACGATCGGCGTCGGCACGCTGGAAACGATGGTACAGGCCGGCGCGGCGGCGCTGGCCATCGAAGCCGATAAAACGATCATCCTCGACGAGGCGGCGGTGCTGGAGTTCGCCAATCGCCACGGCCTGGTGATCGTCGCGCGACGCAACGATGCGCAAGCCGCGGCGGCGTAGCGCGGCTTTTCGCGCCAAGCCCAGGGAAGGTCGTCCATGACTTCCGCCCATGGAGCGGTTTCGACGACCTTCCCTGGGCTTAACAGCGCGGCATACCGATCACCGTCTATTTCTTCCCCGTGTAAACGCGCACATTCTTCGTCGCGCGGCCGACGGCGACAATGTCCGTGAGTCTGTCTTGATTCAAATCTGCGGCCCCGAGGTCTTCCACGGCGACGCCGGCAGGATCGACGAGTTGCCGTGTCCAAGTGATTGCGCCGGCGACGTCCACAGCCGGATCGTAGATACGCACGCCGCGCGGGTTGGCTTCGTCGATGGAGTCCCGCACGCCGATGATCAATTCCTCGTCGGCGTCGGCGTCGAGATTCGCGCACCAGACGCCGTGGCCCCATTTAAGTTGTTCGTCGAGCATGTGGCGATCCCAGAGCGGTTGCGCGGCGTCGGCCGGTCGTGTGTAGACGACGACTTGAAACCCGTGCCAAGGC